>Ga0065165_1000005_pt1 | contig 370361 bp, 317 predicted proteins | sample AraplaMF_Cvi_mMF_FD_63813 | JGI IMG/M metagenome (GOLD analysis project Ga0065165, IMG submission 63813) | Arabidopsis root microbial communities from the University of North Carolina, USA - plate scrape MF_Cvi_mMF (version 2) (version 3) | ecosystem: Host-associated > Plants > Roots >...
GCGTTCAGCAGCGAACCGCTGGCCAGCACCACGGAGGCCACCAGGCCGAGCACCATCAGCGAAAAGTATTCGGCAGGACCGAACTTCAGCGCCACGTCCGCCAGCGGCGGCGCGAACAATGCCAGCAGCACGGTGGCCACCGTGCCGGCAAAGAAGGAGCCGATCGCCGCCGTGGCCAGCGCCTTGCCGGCGTGTCCCTGGCGCGCCATCTGGTAGCCGTCGATGGCTGTCACCACCGATGACGACTCACCCGGCAGGTTGACCAGGATGGCCGTGGTGGAGCCGCCATACTGAGCGCCGTAGTAAATACCGGCCAGCATGATCAGTGCGGAAATCGGCGGCAGGCCGAAGGTGGCCGGCAGCAGCATCGCGATGGTGGCCACCGGACCGAGGCCCGGCAGCACGCCAACGGCAGTGCCGACGAACACGCCGATCAGGCAGTACATCAGGTTGGTCAGCGTGAACGCAGTGTCCAGGCCGAGCGCGAGGTTGGCAAAAATATCCATGTCAGCCTCTCCTTAAAAACCCAGCCATGGGCCGAGAATCGGCATCGGCAAGCCAAGCAGCTTGACGAAGACCACAATACTGAACACTGCCAGGCCGATGGCGATCAGCAGCGTGGGCAGCCAGCTGAACTTCGGGCTGGCATAAGCGCTGATCAGGACCACGGCCAGTACGGCAGGCAGCAGGCCGGCGTCGCGCATCAGGAAGCCGAACAGCAGCACCGCAACGGAAATCAGGGCCAGGTTCTTGAGATAGAAGCGGCCGATCGCCTCGCCGGGACGCACAAACGAGCGAATCATGGCGATCACGCCAATGAGTGCAAGCAGTCCGCCCAGGATGGTGGGGAAATAGCCCGGCCCCATGCGGCCGGCAGTACCCATCTGATAGTCCTGGCCGATGAAGACGGCGGCCAGGCCAAAGATAAGGAAGATGATGCCAGTCCAAAAATCTTTGGGATGGCGGATAGGAGTAGGCACGTTGTAGTCCCCTTGGTTTTATCGTGTCTTGGTACTGCAGGGCGCCGCGCGGCGCAAGCCGCGTGGCGCCCTGCACTGCAGCTTAGTCGGCGTACACGCCGGCCTTGGCGATGATCGGCGTCCAGCGGTCGATCTCGGATTTCAGGTACACACGCAGCGCTTCAGGCGTGGCCTTGTTTTCCGCTACCGGCTCGGTGCCCAGGTCGGCAAAGCGCTGCTTCACGGTCGGGTCCTTCAGCGCCACCTGCAGCGCGCCGGACAATTTGTCGATGATCGGCTTCGGCGTGCCCTTCGGTGCGTACATCGCGTGCCACACCGCCACCTCAAAGCCCGGCAGGCCGGCTTCGTTCAGGGTCGGCAGGTCCGGCATGGACGCCAGGCGGGTCTTGGTGGTCACGCCATAGGCCTTGATCTTGCCGCCCTTGATCTGGCTGGTGGTGTTGGTGGTCTGGTCGCACATGAAGTCCACCTGGCCGCCCAGCAGATCGTTCATGGCCGGGCCGGTGCCCTTGTATGGCACGGTGGTCAGGTCGGTACCGATGGCAGTCATGAACAGCATGCCGCACAGGTGGGAAGCAGAGCCCACGCCGGCATTGGCGTAAGTGACCTTGGCCTTGTTGGCTTTAACGTAGGCCAGCAGTTCCTTGAAGTCCTTGGCCGGAAAATCCTTGCGCGCCACGATGGTCATCGGCACGTCTGTCACCAGGCCGATCGGCTCGAAGCTGTCGATCGAGTTATACGACAGCTTGCGGTACAGGGCCGGTGCGGTGGACTGGCCGATGTGGTGCAGGAACACGGTGTAGCCATCCGGCGCCGACTTGGCCACGCGCGCAGCGCCAATGGTGCCGCCGGCGCCGCCGACGTTTTCGACGATGATGGTCTGCTTCAGCTTCACGCTCATCGACTGGGCGATCAGGCGCGCCACGGTATCGGTCGGACCGCCGGCGGCGAACGGCACGATCATGGTGATGGTCTTGGTCGGGTAGTCCTGGGCAAATGCCAGGGTGCTGCCCATCATCACCAGGGCTGCGGCGGCCGAACGCAGTAATTTCGTCTTCATATGAGTCTCCCTCTATCCTTCATTTATGAAATAACATGATATATTGATAACGCTAGGTGATACTCTTACCCAGCTATGGTATAGCGGGCAATTGTGGGAAACCGCAATAAGATACATAAGGCCACAATTGTGCAACATTGCAAGGCTGTTGTTTCGACGCAAAAGTATTGCCTCTAAGTAAATTGCTTTACATCTCAATCTGTTAGTATGCTTACCACACAGTTCCCTTGGTACAGAAACATAATGCGCAGCATGAACTCCCCCGCAAGCCGCCGTGAAATCCTTCTCGAAGACGGCAAACCCATCGTCACCACCGCCGATCTCCAGGGACGCCTGACTTACGCCAACGCCACCTTTACCGAAGCCAGCGGCTTCACGAACGAGGAACTGGCCGGCCGTCTGCAGAATTCGCTGTACGACGCCGACATGCCGGCCGAAGTGCATGAGGACATGCTGCGCACCGTGCTGTCCGGCGCGCCTTGGCGCGGCCTGATCAAGTACCGCTGCCAGCACGGCGGCTTCTTCTGGTGCATCGCCAACGTGACGCCAATGATCGAGCGCGGCACAACGACCGGCTTCATGTCGGTCTGCACCAATCCCAAGCGCAAGCAGATCGAAGAAGCGGAACAGCTTTACCGCACCGTAAAGGGCGCCAACCCGCAAGGCATCCGCATCTCGCGCGGCAGCGCCGCGGCGCAAGGCTGGCGCAAGCTGGCCAACGCACTGCGCGACATCACGCTGGCGCAGCGCCTGGCGCTGTGCTTCGGCAGCATGGCCGCGCTGGCCTTATCGCTGGCACTGCACGCCGTTCTGCCTTATTCCGGTACCGCCCTGCACCTGCAGGCGCTGCTGCTGGTGGCGCTGGCCCTGTACGGCTGGCGCAATCTGCACCTGGCCGTGGTGGTGCCGATCAAGGCCAGCATCCAGGGTGCGCGCATCATGGCGGGCGGCGACCTGACCACGCGCATGGCAGTGGACCGCCACGACGAAGTGGGCCAGCTGCAAGCCTTCGTGCGCCAGCTGAATCTGAACCTGGCCTCCATCCTGGTCGATATCCGCAGCAATTTCGGACTCACCCGCAGCACCACGACCACCGTGCGCACCGCAAACCGCGACCTGTCCGCACGTACCGAAGCGCAGGCGGCAAACCTGGAACAGACCACGGCCCATATCGGCCAGATTTCGGACATGGTCAGCCAGACCGCCGACAACGTAACCTCCGCCAGCGGCGTGGCCAGCGAAGCGACTGCCCTTGCCAACCGCACCGGCGCGGCAGTGAGCCAGGTGGTAACGGCAATGGACGACATCAGCCAGTCGTCGCGCAAGATCGTGGACATCATCAGCCTGATCGACGGCATCGCCTTCCAGACCAACATCCTGGCGCTGAATGCAGCAGTGGAAGCGGCGCGTGCCGGTGAAAGTGGACGCGGCTTCGCCGTGGTGGCCACCGAGGTGCGCAGCCTGGCGCAGCGCAGCGCGGCGGCGGCCAAGGAAATCAAGGTGCTGATCGACGCCTCCGCCGGCAAGATCGAGAACGGCGCGCGCATTGCCAGCAGTGCTGGCCAGGACATGAACGACATGATCGCCGCCATCGGCCGCGTGGCCGCCATCATGGGCGACATCAGCGGTTCGACCCGCGAGCAAAGCAGCGGCGTGAATCAGGTGAAGGACGCCATCACGCAGCTGGACGAAGTCACGCGACAGAATGCGCAAATGGTGGAAGAAGCCTCCACCGCCACCGGCGTACTGGATACGCAGGCGCAGGCCGTGGCCAAGGCGCTGGAAGTATTCAAGCTGCCGCCGCAGGGCGGCGCCAAGGGTGCAGCAACGGGCCAGCTCAAGCTGATGCCGGGCGCGCCATCGCCTACGCCTCAATCCCGCGCACAAGCACCGCAAGCACGCCGCGCCTGATGCGCCCTGCTCCGCTGGCGCATCGCGCTAACGGGACAGAAAAGCATGGATCGCATCCGTAACCGCCGTTTCGATTTCGTCCGGCGGGAACTGGAGCGGCGTGTCCAGCACGGCGGCGTGGACCAGCGACTCCATCATGCGCATGGTCATCCACGCCGCCAGATCCAGGTTCGATTGCCCTACCTCGCTGCGGTGCAGCTCCAATAGCCGCACCACCTGGCCGTGCATATCCTTGCCGACGGCTTCCGTGTTCTCGTCGAAAAACGGCAGCTCCTTTTCCAGCACGCGATGCAGCTCCGGCTGCACCTCATGCGCCGCAACCGCCGCACGCACCAGCCGCGCCACCGCCGAACGCAGTCCCTGCCCATCAGGCTGCGCCAGCAGCGAACGGATCGCCGACGACATTTCCTCCGCATGCCGTTCGCGCAGCGCCACCATCAGCGCCTCCTTGCTCGGGAAGTATTGATACAGCGAGCCGACGCTGACGCCTGCCAGTTCCGCCACCGCATTCGTATTCATTCCGGCGTAGCCGCGCTCGATCAGAATGCGAGCACTGGCGTCCAGAATCGCCGCCACCATGGCAATGGAGCGCTGCTGGGTGGGTCGTTTGCGGGGCTTGAGAGGCGTTTCGGTGCTCATGCGGGAAAGCGAGTAGGAAATGCGAGTAATGGCTCGTATTATATCCCTGCATTGTTTTTAAGAGGAAGAACATGGAAAACACGAAGCGTATTCTTGTCATCGGCGGCGGCTTCGGCGGCCTGTGGGCAGCCGTATCGGCCGCGCGCAAGCTGGACGAAGCAGGCGCGCAAGCGGAAATCACCCTGATCAACCGCGATGAATACCACAGCATCCGCGTACGCAATTACGAAGAGGATCTGTCCGATACCCTGGTGCCGCTGCGCGAGGTGCTTGAACCGGCCGGCATAAAGCTGGTGATCGGCGAAGTCACCGGCATCGACACGGCCGGCCACTTCGTGACCGCCATTGTGGATGATGTCGAGGCACGCATCAGCTACGACAAGCTGGTGCTCGCCAGCGGCAGCCATCTGGTGCGCCCGCCCCTGCCCGGCCTGGCTGAATACTCGTTCGACGTGGATACCTACGCCGCCGCCAAGCGCCTGCAGGACCACATTGGCGCGCTGGCCTTCGGCCCGCGCCACGCCGGCCGCTTTACCGCCATTGTGGTCGGCGCCGGCGCCACCGGCGTCGAGATTGCGACCGAACTGCCGGCGCGCCTGCGTGCGGCGGCCATGGCCAGCGGCGATGCTGCCGCACTGGATGAAGTACGCGTGATGCTGGCCGACTGCTCGCCGCAGATCGCCGACCAGTTGGGCGGCGCGCAGCCGGTGATCGAGCGCGCCTGCGGCGAGCTGGGCATCGAGCTCGCGCCAGAAGTCACGCTCAAGTCGGTCAGCGCACATGAAGTCGAATTCAGCAACGGCACCCGCATTCCGGCGTCCACCGTGGTCTGGTGTGCGGGCATGCGCGCCAGCGGACTGGCGGCGATGGTGTCGTCCCACCTCGATGCGCGGGGACGCCTGTACATCGACGAATATCTGCGCGTGAAAGGCGTACCCGATGTGTATGCCGCAGGCGACGCCGCGCACATGCTGATCGATGGCGAAATGCCTTCGATGATGTCGTGCCAGCACGCCCGTCCCATGGGCCGCTTCGCGGGCAACAACGTGGCAGCCGAGCTGCTGGGCGAAGCGCTGGTGCCGCTCAGCATCGACTGGTACACCAACATCATCGACCTCGGACCATGGGGCGCGGTGTACACCGAAACCTGGGAACGCATCGTGCGTGCCGAAGGCGAGAAAGCGAAGATGAGCAAGACCGTCATCAACCGCCAGCGCATCTACCCGCCGCGCAACGGCAACCGGGCCGATATCCTGGCCGCCGGCTCGCTCGATCTGCAGCGTCCACCGTCGCTGAAAACCAGCTAAGATATGCCATTGAACGCCTGCGCCACGCCGCAGGCGTTTTGCCATTACGGCCGTTTACGGCAACATGAAGTTTCATTAATTAGTTGAATTTTTGTAATTTTCCCGTGCTAAAGTCGTTCGATCCGAAACACCTTTTTCACGGGAGAGAACGATGGGCCAATACAAGAAGCTCTGGTTCACATTAATAGCAGTCCTCATCGTCACGTTTTCCTTCCTGGGATATTACGGCGGCGAAATCTACCGCCAGGCGCCGCCGGTGCCCGCCAACGTCGTGACCAGCGAGGGCAAGGTCCTGTTTACCGAGACCGATATCCTGGACGGCCAGGTGGCGTGGCAATCGATCGGCGGCATGCAGGTCGGCTCGATCTGGGGTCACGGCGCCTACCAGGCGCCCGACTGGACTGCCGACTGGCTGCACCGCGAACTGCTGGCATGGCTGGAGCTCGCCGCCCGGCAAACTTACCAGAAGCCTTACGCCCAGCTGGATGCACTGCAACAGGCGGCGCTAAAGGAAGAACTCAAGCTGCAATACCGCGGCAACCGCACCGACGCACAGGGCACGCTGGTGGTCTCGCCGCGCCGCGCGCAAGCCATGCAGCAGACCGCCGCGTACTACCACGCACTGTTCTCCGATGCGCAGGAACTGAAGAAAAGCCGCATCGCCTTCGCCATGAAGGACAACACGCTGCCCGATGCAGGAAAGCGCCAGAAGCTCACGCAGTTCTTCTTCTGGACAGCATGGGCGGCGGCCACCGACCGTCCCGATCAGAAGGTCACCTACACCAACAACTGGCCGCATGAGCCGTTGATCGGCAATGTACCCAGCAACGAAAACATCGTATGGTCGATTGCCAGTGTCGCCCTGCTGCTGGCAGGCGTAGGCTTCCTGGTGCTGGGCTGGTCGGTCGTGCATCGTGAGGACGGGACGGAACCCAGGCCAGGCGCACTGGACCCGATCGCCACCTTCTCGCTCACCGCTTCGCAGCGGGCGCTAGGCAAATATCTTTTCATCGTTGCCGCGCTGTTCATCTTCCAGGTCTTCATCGGCGGCTTCACCGCACACTACACCGTGGAAGGACAGGAGTTCTACGGCATCGACGTGTCGCAGGTCTTTCCTTATTCGCTGACGCGCACCTGGCATATCCAGAGCGCCCTGTTCTGGATCGCTACCGGCCTGCTTGCGGCCGGCCTGTTCCTCGCGCCGCTGATCAATGGCGGCAAGGATCCGAAGTACCAGGCGCTGGGTGTGAATGCACTGTTTGGCGCGCTGCTGGTGGTCGTCGTCGGCTCCTTCATCGGCCAGTATCTGGCGATCGCCCAGCTCATGCCATCCAATATCAACTTCTGGCTCGGGCACCAGGGCTACGAATACATCGACCTGGGACGCCTGTGGCAGATCGCCCTCTTCGTCGGCCTGCTGCTGTGGCTTGGCCTGATGCTGCGCTGTATCGTGCCGGCGCTGAAAGCGGCCGACAGCGACAAGAACCTGCTTGCCCTGCTCACCGCGTCGGTGGTTGCCATCGGCCTGTTTTACGGGTCCGGGCTGTTCTACGGCGAGCGCAGCAACCTGTCGGTGATGGAATACTGGCGCTGGTGGGTGGTGCACCTGTGGGTCGAGGGTATTTTCGAAGTGTTCGCCACTGCGGCGCTGGCCTATGTGTTCATGTCGCTGGGACTGGTTTCACGCACCATGGCCACCACGGCCAGCCTGGCCTCGGCCTCGCTGTTCATGGTCGGCGGCGTGCCCGGTACCTTCCACCATATTTACTTCTCCGGCACCACCACGCCGGTGATGGCGGTCGGCGCCAGCTTCAGCGCGCTGGAAGTGGTGCCGCTGATCGTGCTGGGACGCGAGGCGCTGGAACACTGGCGCATGCACAGGCGCGCAGCCTGGATGGAAAACCTGCGCTGGCCGCTGTGGTTCTTTGCTGCCGTCGCGTTCTGGAACATGCTGGGTGCAGGTGTCTTCGGCTTCCTGATCAATCCACCGATCTCGCTATACTACATCCAGGGCCTGAACACCACGCCGGTGCACGCGCACGCGGCGCTGTTTGGCGTGTATGGTTTCCTTGCGCTTGGCTTCACGCTGCTGGTGCTGCGTTATATCCGTCCGCATCTGGTGTTCAACGAGCGCCTGATGAAGACGGGTTTCTGGTCGCTGAATATCGGCCTGGCGATGATGATCTTCTGCAGCCTGCTGCCCGTAGGCTTCCTGCAGTTCCAGGCCAGCGTCAGCGAAGGACTCTGGTATGCCCGCAGCGAAGCCTTCATGCAGAGCGAGCTGCTGCAAACCCTGCGCTGGGTACGCACTTTCGGCGACGTGGTCTTCATCGTCGGCGCCATCAGTGTGGCACTGCAGATTGTAATTGGCCTGTTCCGCCCAAGCACTGCGCATCGGCCAGCCGGCAAGCTGGGCGGCCTATCGGTAGAAGGCTGACGGCGAAACGCCAAACTGGCGGCGGAACATCGCCGAGAAGGCGCTCTGGCTGGAGTAGCCGCAGTTAAGGGCTACTTCCAGCCCCTTCCGGCCTTCAGCCAGTTCCTTCAGCGCGGACAGCAAGCGTGCCTGCTCGCGCCACTGGGCGAACGTCATGCCCGTCTCTTTTGAGAACAGGCGATGCAGCGTGCGTTCGCCCATCGCCATTTCCCTCGCCCAATCGCTGGCGTTCCAGCGATTGCCCGGCTCCTCCACCAGGGCTTCACACATCCTCTTCAGCCGTGGATCGCCCGGTAGCGGCAGATGCAGCGGGATGCTGCTCGATACAGTCAGCTCGTCGATCAGCAGATTGATCAGCCGCTCATCCCTGGCGCTGACTTCGCGGTCCAGCGGAATGCGCACGGCCTCCACCAGCAACTCGCGCAATAGCGGCGAGACATTGATAACGCTTGTTTGCCCGGGCAGGCGCGCTTTCGCACTCGGGTCGATAAACGCAGTGCGGATTTCAACATCGCCGGACATGGTCACGCTATGCGGCAAACCGGCAACCATCCACAGCGCCCGGTTCGACGGCACCACCCACGATCCCGCCTCCGAATGCACGATCATAACGCCGCTGATCGCATACAGCAGCTGTCCGCGCGGATGCGAATGCCAGCCGGTGCATGAGCCGGCCGGCCACATATTCTCCATCGCCACCAGCAGGCGTGGCAGGTCGTGGTAGTCCTGATAATTGTTTGTGATCGGATCAGCCATGGCACAAATTCTACATGTTTCGGCGGATTAGCGAGAGACGGCCAGCACCTTTATCCGTACACTCGACCATTCTGTTCTTATCCGCTTCAATCAGCACTCATGTCAGATAGTTCCATGGCAGCCAAGGCTGCCGTCCTCGACACCACCACCACTTCCGCAAAAACAGGCACGGACAACGCCAAAGGTGGCTTTTTCGTCCGCATCGTCGGTCTGGCGGCGTTCGCTCACCTGTTGAACGACCTGATTCAGGCGATGCTGCCATCCATTTACCCGATGCTGAAAACCCAGTTCTCGCTCAGTTTCGGTGAAATTGGCATGATCGCGCTGACCTACCAGGTCACCGCGTCCCTGCTGCAACCCTGGGTCGGCTTGTATACCGACAAGCACCCGAAACCCTATCTGCTGCCGTGCGGGATGCTGGTCACCCTGCTCGGCATCGTGCTGCTGGCGATGGCTGACAGCTACCCGATGCTGCTGGTGGCTTCTGCGGTAGTCGGCGTCGGCTCCGCCACCTTCCACCCTGAGGCTTCGCGCGTGGCGCGGCTGGCATCCGGCGGACGGTTCGGCACCGCGCAATCGACGTTCCAGGTTGGCGGCAATACAGGCTCCGCTGTCGGCCCGCTGCTGACTGCCGCCATCGTGATTCCGCATGGACAGTCCGCCATTGGCTGGTTCGTGATTGCCGCCCTGATTGCCGTTACCGTTCTCTTCCGCCTCACCGGCTGGACGCTGACCCACGGTCAGGCGCAATTGAAAGGCCTGGCGCGCCATCAGAAGGAAGGCCTTAGCCGCTCGGGCGTGATCCGCGCCGTGATCGTGATCTGTATTCTGATGTTTGCGAAGTTCGTGTACATCGCCTCGTTCACCAACTACTTCACCTTCTACCTGATCCAGCGCTTCAATCTGGGCGTGCAGGAAAGCCAGATGTTCCTGTTCATCTTCCTGGCGTCCGTTGCGCTGGGTACGTTTGCCGGCGGCCCGGTTGGCGACCGTATCGGACGCAAGGCGGTGATCTGGATCTCGTTCCTTGGCGTGGCGCCGTTTGCGCTGGCCCTGCCTTACGCGAACCTGCTGTGGACGGCGGTGCTGGCCAGCGTGATTGGCCTGGTCATGTCGTCGGCGTTTGCGGCTTTGGTGGTGTATGCACAGGAAGCGGTGCCGGGCCGAGTTGGGCTGGTGTCCGGATTGATGTTCGGGCTGATGTTCGGCGTTGGCGGCATTGGCGCGGCGGGGCTTGGCAACCTGGCGGATACGCACGGTATCGTCTGGGTGTACACCGTGACCTCCTTCCTGCCCCTCCTCGGCCTCGCAACAGCCCTGCTGCCCACACCGCACAGGCAGCAAAGCTGACGTCAACAAAAAAGCCAGCAGACGCTGGCTTTTTCTTACGCGGCGGCGAACACGCCGTTTTGCAGGTCGTGGCTGAATAATTCCAGCCAGTGCATGCCATCGCCGGTGGTGTACTGGCGCGATTTGCCGGTGGATTTGTGTTGCACCGTAACGGTCCCCTGCAAGGCCAGCACTTCGTCCGTTTTCGGATCGGTCGTATCGGTCTCGCTCAACGCAAAGTCCTGATGCTGCAATCCGCGGCCGTGCAGAATGCGTTCAAATTCAATAATGTCATCCGGTTCGATCAAGTTCATGCAAGCTCCTGTGATATCTCTTGATTGCGGAGTGTACGAGGATCTGGCCGGACGCGCTCCTTTCCGCACGCTTAAAGCCGCAGAGCCATGTCAGGCATCCAGGCCCTTGCTCAACAGATCGGCGACAACGGTGTTCATGTCCTGCCCACGCTCTGCAGCGGCATCTTGCAGGCGCTTGACCAGAGCGCTATTCAGTTTGACCGCGAACGGCACCAACCCAAGGGCCTGGTCGCGCTTGCGCTGTTCACGCTTGTCAACCACGGGGCTGGCGGTATTGCCGAAGCCCGCTGCTCCTGGCGTTACCATCTTGCCCATGAGTTTTTTGGCGTCGCTCTTCGCCAGATCTGTTTTCTTCATCTTGTTTTCCTTTTTGGATGCCAAAACAAAAAAGGCCTACGACCGATTGTCGTAAGCCTTGTCTGTTTCATGAATTCTGGTGGGAAGTGCAAGTTTCGAACTTGCGACCCCTGCAGTGTGAATGCAGTGCTCTACCCCTGAGCTAACCTCCCGAAGAAGCAGCATTATAGACAATGCTGCTAAACCCGTCAAGCGTCCGGCGTGCGCCAGATGCAGGTGCCTTTGACGGCCTTGTCCAGACCGTTCAGCAGGTCTTCGTGGGCCGTCAGTTCGTCGTCCGAAGCACGGATTACGATGATCTCGCCCAGGGCCACTTCACCCAGCTGAATACCGCCGCCAGCGGATTCGGCCACGATGTCCATGCCCAGCGAATTCTGGCCGCGGGTCATCGCCAGGTACACGTCCGCCAGCAGTTCCGCATCCAGCAGCGCGCCGTGCAGCTTGCGGTGGGCGTTGGAGATGCCGAAGTGGTCGCACAGCGCGTCCAGCGAATTGCGCTTACCGGGACGCATTTCCTTGGCCTGCACCAGCGTGTCGATCACACCGCCGATATGCGTATCGAACGACGGCAGCTTGAGCATGCCGAATTCGTGATTCAGGAAGCCCAGGTCGAACGGTGCGTTGTGGATGATGACTTCCGCATCGCGAATGTATTCGCGCAGCTGCTCCACGATCTCGTGGAAGCGCGGCTTATCGCGCAGGAACTCGGTGGTCAGGCCGTGAACCGCCAGTGCGCCCTCTTCCGAATCGCGCTCCGGATTGATGTAGCAATGGAAGTTATTGCCCGTCAGCGTGCGGTTGACCAGTTCCACGCAGCCGATCTCGATGATGCGGTTGCCCAGTTTGGGGTTGATGCCGGTGGTTTCAGTATCGAGGACGATTTGACGCATGGTTCTACGTAATGGGCCGAAGCTTATTGATCGAGGCAGCGAAGTATATCAGGTCAACCGGGCTTACTTGCGGCGCACCGACTCCACGCCGAGGTTCGCCAGCTGGTCGGCGCGCTCGTTGCCCGGATGGCCGTTGTGGCCGCGCACCCAGCGCCAGTCAACCTTGTGCGCGGCCTGGGCTGCGTCCAGCGCCTGCCACAGGTCGGCGTTCTTCACCGGCTCACGCGTGGAGGTTTTCCAGCCGCGCGCCTTCCAGCCGTGGATCCATTCGCTGATGCCCTTCTGGACGTACTGGCTGTCGGTATGCAGCACTACGTCGCAGGGACGCTTCAGCGCGCGCAGCGATTCGATCACGGCCAGCAGCTCCATGCGGTTGTTGGTGGTATTCAGCTCGCCGCCGAACAGCTCTTTCTTCGCTTCGCCTGCAATCATCAGCGCACCCCAGCCGCCGATGCCGGGATTGCCCTTGCATGCACCGTCAGTGAAAATTTCAACCTTATCCATCGAATTGTTCTCTTGCATCCCTGTGTTCTCTTTGCTCTCTGTGCTTGTTCGTGGCCGGCACCGCCACGGGCGCCTTGGCCGATTTCTTCGTCCATGCCGGGCCGATCAGGCGCATGCCCTTGACCCGCTTGATCGCCTGCACCATGTACACTGCACCGAAATACGGCCAGTAGCGGCGTCCGGCGCGGTCCATGAAGGCGAAGCGCTGCAGCCAGCGTTCGCTGCGCGCGGCAGGCGCATAACAGCCGAAGTGGCTGTGGCTGACGCCCATATTCAGTAATTTTAACCAGTCCTTCACGCGCGGCATAGAGATGAACTCTCCCGCCGCCGGCAGGTAGTGGGCGCCGGCAATGCGCGCCGTTACCTGGCGCATGCCCCACAGGCTGGCCGGGTTGAAACCGGTGATGATCAGTTGTCCTTCCGGCATCAGCACGCGCTCGACCTCGCGCAGCACCTGGTGCGGCTCGGCGGCAAATTCCAGCACGTGCGGCATCACCACCAGGTCCAGGCTTTGCGAGGCGAACGGCAGCTCCGAATAATCGAAGGTGACGGCGATACGGCGTCCGCCCTCTTCCTGCGGTGGCCGCAGCCGCGTATCGGCCAGCCAGCGGTTGGGCATGCGGTTGGCGGCCAGCGCGTCGATCTGGGGCGTGCCGATCTGCACGGCGTTGAAACCGAAGATGTCGGCCACCAGCGAATCGATGCATACCTGCTCCCAGGCGCGCACGTATGCCCCCGGCGGCGTTTGCAGCCAGTTGTCCAGCGCTATAATGGATTTTTCGGATGCCAGGCTATCCATGCCGTCCCTTTAAGCCAATGACCAACCCAGTTTCCGTTCTCACCGTTCCCGCCTTTCAGGACAACTACCTGTGGCTGATCCACGATGGCCAGCATGCCGTGGTCGTCGATCCCGGCGATGCCGCGCCAATACTTGCCGCATTGAATGATCACGGACTGGTTCTTACCGCCATTCTACTCACCCACCACCATGCTGACCATATCGGCGGTGTTCCGCGATTATTGCAGGAATACTCAGTTCCCGTGTTCGGGCCGGCGCATGACGGGATTGCCGCGCTCACACAGGCGCTGTCCGAGGGCGACAGTTTCCAGGCGCCGGGCCTGGACCTGAAGCTGCGCGTGCTGGACGTGCCGGGGCACACCAAGGGCCACATCGCCTATGTGCGCGACGGCGCCGAACCCTGGCTGTTCTGTGGCGACACCCTGTTTGCCGGCGGCTGCGGACGCCTGTTCGAAGGCACGCCGGAGCAGATGACGGAATCGCTGGGCAAACTGTCCGCCCTGCCTGCCGAGACCAAGGTGTTCTGCGCGCATGAATATACCCTGTCGAACCTGCGCTTCGCGCTGGCCGTGGAACCGGGCAATGAGTTCCTGCAGCAGCGCATGCGCGACGAAACGGCCAAGCGCGAGCGCGGCGTGCCGACGGTGCCCAGCACCATCGGCCTGGAACGCGCCACCAATCCTTTCCTGCGCAGCTGGGAGCCATCCATCGGCGAGCTGCTGGCGGCTGAGGGACGCGTCTCGGCCAATGCATCGCCGCTGGCAGTCTTTGCAGCCTTGCGGCAGTGGAAAAATAACTTCTGAACGGGAGCCGTATGGAGAGCAAAGTCGTGCGCTTTTACTTCGATCCGATCAGCCCCTTCGTGTGGCTGGCAACCAAGCAGATCGAAGGTATCGAGTTGACGGGTGTGCAGATCGAGATGGAGCCGGTGCTCTTTGCGGCCATGCTGAATGCGAACGGACAGAAAGGACCGGCCGAAATTCCGTCCAAGCGCGAGCTGACGTTTCGCGATGTAATGCGGCTGGCCGATGCACAGGGACTGCAATTCACCGGTCCACCGGGTCATCCTTTCAACCCCTTGCCCGGCTTGCGCATGGCGACGGCAATTGGCGAGCGGCGTGCGCGCATCCGCTTCGTGGTGGCCATGATGGCTGCAGCGTGGGAACGCGGGCTGGATGTGTCGAATATCGAGGTGCTGCGCGCCGTGGCGCGCGACTGCGATCTGGATGGCGAGGCACTGGCCGCTGCGGCGCAGACGCCCGAGGTGAAGCAGGCGCTGGCGGCAGCCACCGAACGCGCACTGGAGGCGCAGGTCTTCGGCGTGCCGACCTTCGAGTTCGAAGGAGAGCTGTTCTGGGGTGCGGACCGCATCGATTCGCTGATGCGGCGCATCGCGGGCCATCGTATCGACGAGGCCCGCCTGCAGCACTTTCTGGCACAGCCGCCACTGGCCACGCGGCGGGCGACTTAGCCGTCGTTCGCTCCCGTTATCAGGCGCAGAGCTCCGCGAGGCGATAGACTGAATTTGGAGCGCTCCGCGGACCGTTCCAGGGAATTTCCGGCAGCGCGCTGGCTCGCCGCGCATCCGCCACGGCGCCGCCATCGCGCCGCACATTCGCCAGACCGATCCGCTCCGTCACGTAATCGATAAAGGCCCGCACCCGCACCGGCAAATGCTGGCGGGTCGGGTAGCAGAGGTAATGGCCATGATCGTCCGGGAGAAGCTGGGGCAGGCAGGCCTGCAGCGCGCCGTTGCGCAGGTGGCGGCAGACCTGGTAACCCGGCAGTTGGGCAATGCCGCGCCCTTCGAGCACGGCATCGCAGACCAGGCTGTTGTCGTTGAAGGTCTGCGTGGCCATGGGCGTGTACCTGCGAACCTCGCCGTCCGCCATGAACAGCCAGTCGGAAACGCGGCCCGAGGCAAGCCGGTAGCTGATGCACCGGTGGTTGGCCAGGTCCTCGACCGAGCCCGGCAATCCATGCTTGCGCACGTATTCGGGCGATGCGCACACCACCATCTGCATGGGCAGGATGCGCCTGGCGATCATCTGCAGCTGTTGCAGCGGCCCTTCGCGGAAGGCGACATCCACCCGGTCCGAGCTGAAATCCGATGCCTGGTCATCGAGAACGAGATCCAGCGATATATCGGGATAGCGTTCCCTGAAGCCGCCCAGCAGCGGCGCCAGCACGTACCGGCCGAAGCAGACGCCGGCGGAGATGCGCAGGTGTCCGCGCGGCGGACCGCTGCGCAATTCGCGCATCTCGTCCAGCGCCTGGACGATCTGTTCGACGGCAGGCTTGCAGTAGGCGTAGAAAAGTTCGCCCTCCTGCGTCAGGCTGGTGCTGCGCGTGGTGCGCAGGAACAGGCGTACCGCCAGCTGCTCCTCCAGCTTCTGCACGATGCGGCTGACCGCCGAACGGCCGACACCCAGCCGGTCGGCCGCCTTGGCGAAACTGCCCTCGCTGGCAACCGCGATGAACGCAATCACGCCGGCTGAGCTGGCCGCGAAGCTGGACGCAAAAGCATCTCCGTGCCGCAGCGCTTCTTCGTTGATAAGGTCGTTCATGATTCCTCCCCCCGGGACGTCGTTTCGGCGAGCCAGGTTTCAAAGTCGGTGCTGCCCAGGTACGACGGCTGTGCCGGCACCAGGGATTGGTGGTCAAGCAATGCGCCCAGATATGGCGCTTCATAGTCGGGAATAACTGCGCGCGGATCGTTGCTGCGCTTGAGGAAGCACTGCACCAGTTTTGCCATGCTGTAGCGTTTGGGGCCGGCGATTTCCCGCACGCTGCACAGCGGCCGGGCCATTACCAGCTCGGCCAGTGCCCCTGCAACGTCCCTTGCCGCCATCGGCTGGAACTCCACCGGCGACAGGTAGATATCGTCCCCGCAAGCGCCTGCCTCGGCAATGGCGCCGAGACATTCGTAGAGCTGGGTGGCGCGGACGATGGACCAGGGCAGCCCACTATGACTCACCATCAGCTCCTGCTGGCGCCTGGCGCGCATATGGCCGCTGCTCAGCACCCGCTCTGCGCCGACGACGGAGAGCACCACGTAGTGCGATACGCCGGCCACGGCCGCGTGGCTGAGCAGCCGGCCGGTGGTTTGCTCAAGGAAGGCCGCCGCCTCATCGTCCGCAAACCAGGGCGGAATGCCCAGATCGACCACCACCGAGACGCCAGCCAGTGCGTTCGCGCCGGGGGCCAGCCCGGCAGAGATTGCGCAATGGCCGTTCGACTGCAGTATGCCGCTTAACGTCCGGCCCACCGGGCCGCTGCCATTGATAAGCACCGTCTTCATCGCATCCTCCATAGCCGGAACTTCCCGGGCCATGCAGACAGTTTGCGACGGAGCCGCGCATTGCGCCCTCGCGGCACTGCGCTGTTTCAATCAGGGTTGCGGTTTAGTAGGCGCCGAGGCGCCAGTCGCTGGGGGTCAAACCGGTGAAGCGCTTGAATGCGGCGCCGAAGGCGGTCTGCGTGGCGTAGCCGAGTGCTTCGGCAATCTGGACCATGGAAGCGCCGTGGTCGCGCAGCATGGCCTGTGCCTGCTCCATGCGGCACTGGCGCAGCCATGCATGCGGGGGCAGTCCGGTGCTCTGCTTGAAGGCGCGGCAGAAATGGAATTCGGATAGGCCGGCCTCAGCCGCCAGGCCGGCCAGGGACAGATTCAGGCTCATATCGTCGCGCAGGCGCTGCTGCACGCGGCGCAGCACCAGGGGCGACAGGCCGCCGACGGCGCGCTGCGCCGCCTGGCTTGCGCCGCAGTAGGATTTCAGCAGGTGCACACCGATCAGCGACATCAACTGCTCGCGAAACAGCTTGTCGATATCGCTGGCCTCGGGCAGGGACTTCGCGCCCATAGTCAGCAGTTGCACTGCGGTGGCGTCGGGCTGGGAGGTGCGCTCGATCAGCTCTACCGTGCCGTGGTGCCCGGCGCGGTCCGCCAGATCGTTGAGCAGCGCCGGCGGCAGATAGAGCTGCACCACATCCAGCGGCCCGTGGATGTCCCAGCGCGAGCTTGAGCCGGAGGGAATCAGGGTGAAGCAGCCCTGGCGCGCCGTGCCGTTGACGACGGTGCGCCCGGAGCGGCGCTGGAAACGCTGCATCGGGCCGAAAAAGGTCATCAGCACGTGGTCCGACATCGGCTCGACCACATCATGCAGCGGCTCGTGGCGCCAATGCTCTATCCGCACCTCATGCACGCCGCCGACAACAGCAGACTCGATGGGCGCGGTTCGCAGCACACGGTGCATTTCCACATCGGCCCGAACCAGGGGCAGTGAAGACATGGTATCCAGCGTCTTTCACCAGCCCCTGTCCAACTCAGTATGCCCAGTTGGCTGGTATGTATTTAAAGGCTTTCCCATCGGGCGCCACACGGCCGAGCGACGGGAACGACAGATGGCTGGCCAGGAACAACTCGCCGCTCGCCGCGGCCTCGCGCAGGAGGCCGATCCGCACCCGCGCCGCCTCCTCCGGTTCATGATCGAAGGCGTTGTGCCAATCGGGACATTCTACGCCTACCGGGATCACGGCGTCACCTGCAAAAGTCAGCCGCTCGCCGCGCGACGAGATGCGCACCACGCTGTGCCCGGGAGTGTGTCCGCCGGTGAGCGTGACGACAACGCCCGGCGCCACCTGGTACTCCTTGTCGAACGGCCGCACCTCGCTCTGGTAGGCATCCAGGAAGCGGCGGGCGCTGGTGCGGATGATGTCCTGAATCCCGCCAAAGGTGTTGTGGGAGAAGTCCGGCGCTTCAAAGAATTCGAGATCGGTGGCCGACACGTGGATCCGCAGGTCCGGACGCATCTGGCTTCTCAGGCGCTCGTCCAGCAAGCCGCCGATATGGTCCATGTGGATGTGGGTGGCGATGACATCGGTCACCGAGCCCGGATCGATGCCGGCCGACTTCAGGCGCATGGCCAGGCGCCCGGTGCGCGTGGAGTCCGGCATTTCCTCGCCGGTTCCGGCGTCGATGAGGATGGTCCGGCCGCCGCTGCGCACGACGACTACGTTCAGGCCCCAGTCGATCACGTCCGGCAGGAACCGGCCGCGCAGCGTGGCGTCCCGCAAGGCCGGATCGACGTTGGTGCCGAGGATGTCGGCCGGCACCGGGATCGCCCCGTCGCTGATGACCATGACATCGATCTCGCCGATCCGCGTCGCATAGTGGGACGAAACCAGATCGTGATCGCAGTAAGGTGTTCCGTGGCATAAGCACATGATTGACTCCTGTTTCAGACTAAGCATCGATACCGGCGATCCTGGCAATCCGGGATTGCGTTTCGCCGCGCCATTCGCAATTCATGCAGGTCAGATTAGGAGGCCGCGCCGCCGGCCGGTAGGCATTCGGTGGTGCATAGCGTAGTGCGTTCACGGAAACAATAAAAAAGGGAGCGCAAGCGCCCCCTTCTCACTGCTGCCGGTCCGGGATGCGGACCGGCGTCTTAGATTTCCTCGTACAGCGGCAGCGTCAGGAATTCTTCAAACGCTTCCGAGGTGGACATTTTCTCGAAGATTTCGGCCGCCCGCTGGTAGTTCGCGCTGCTGCCGTCGGGAGCGGCGGTCTTCACTTTCGCCAGCTCCTCCGGAATCATCGCGCGCACCATTTCAGCGCTAACCTTGCGGCCGTCTTCGAGCACGCCCTTGGTGGAGCGGATCCACTGCCACACCTGCGAACGCGAGATCTCGGCGGTGGCCGCGTCCTCCATCAGGTTATGGATCGGCACGCAGCCGTTGCCCCCCAGCCAGCTGCCCAGGTAGTGGATGCCGACGTTGATGTTGTAGCGCAGGCCTGCCTCGGTGATCGGCGTTTCAGGCTTGAAGTCCAGCAGATCCGCCGCCTTCACTTCCACGTCCGGACGCTGCTTCGAGAACTGGTTGGGCGCATCGCCCAGCACTTCTTTGAACTCGGTCATGGCCAGATCGACCAGCCCCGGGTGCGCCACCCAGCCGCCGTCGTAGCCATCGCTCGCATCGCGCGCCTTGTCGCTGCGCACGCCGCCCATCGCCACTTCGTTCTTCTCCGGATCGTTCTTGATCGGGATCAGCGCAGACATGCCGCCAATTGCCGGCGCATTGCGCTTGTGGCAGGTCTTCAGCAGCAGCAGCGCGTAGGCACGCATGAAGGGCGAGGTCATGGTCACCCTGGCGCGGTCGGCCAGGCAGAAGTCCTTGTCCAGCTTGAACTTCTTGATGCAGCTGAAGATGTAGTCCCAGCGGCCGGCGTTCAGGCCGGAGCTATGCTCGCGCAATTCGTACAGGATCTCGTCCATCTCGAAGGCGGCCAGCACGGTTTCGATCAGCACGGTCGCCTTGATGGTGCCCTGCGGCAGACCCAGCTCGTTCTGCGTCATCACGAAGATCTCGTTCCACAGGCGCGCTTCCAGGTGCGACTCCATCTTCGGCAGATAGAAGTATGGACCGGCGCCGCGCGCCAGCTGCTCTTTCGCGTTGTGGACCATGAACAGCGCAAAGTCGAAGATACCGCCGGAGATGCGCTTGCCATCGACCAGCACATGCTTCTCGTCCAGGTGCCAGCCGCGTGGACGCACCACCAGGGTTGCGACCTTGTCGTTCAGCTGGTAGGACTTGCCGTTCTGTTCCAGCGAGATGGTCTTGCGCACGGCGTCCATCATATTGATCTGGCCGGAGAGCTGGTTATGCCAGTTCGGGGTGTTCGAATCCTCGAAGTCGGTCATATACGAATCGGCGCCCGAGTTCAGCGCATTGATCACCATCTTGCGCTCGACCGGACCGGTGATTTCCACGCGGCGGCATTCCAGCGCTTTCGGGATCGGCGCAATGGTCCAGTCGCCGTTGCGGATATGCGCGGTCTCGGCCAGGAAGTCCGGACGCTCGCCTTCATCCAGGCGCCTGGCGCGCGCCGCGCGCATGGCCAGCAGTTCCTGGCGGCGCGGCTCGAAGGCGCGGCTCAGTTTTGCGACCAGGGCCAGGGCTTCCGGCGTCAGAACCTTCTCGTAACCGGGCGCGATCTCGCCCTTGATTTCCATACCGGCTGGCAGTGCGATGCTCATGGTGTTCTCCAATGTGATGAGTAGAGCTTAGTTGTGCTTAGTTGGTAGTAGTGAATGATTTTTTCCAGTATATTGACTAAATACATAGGCAAACAGGACAAAAACGCACTTCATCTGTGCGTTTTTGTCACAGATCGGATTCCATGGGACAGTTCAGGCAGATTTCGACTTTCGTAGAAGTGGTGAACCGTGGCAGCCTGTCTGCGGCGGCGCGGGCCGAAGGCATCGCGCCGGCCATGATCGGGCGGCGGCTCGACGCGCTGGAGCAGCGGCTGGGCGTGAAGCTCCTGCAGCGTACCACGCGCAAGCTGGCGCTGACGGACGAAGGGGCCGCATTCCTTGAGGACTGTCAGCGTATCCTCGCGGAGCTGGAGAGCGCGGAAGCCGCCGTGGCCGAGCGCAGCGCGCGCGCCACCGGCCACCTGCTGATTTCAGCCCCGGCAGGCTTTGGGCGGCAGCACGTGGCGCCGCTGATCCCGTCCTTCCTGGCCGAGCACCGCGATGTGGCGGTCACGCTGAACCTGAACGACCGCGTCGTGGATATCATTGGCGAAGGCGTGGACGTGGCGATACGCATTGCCTCGCTGTCGGACTCCAGCCTGGTCAGCGTGAAGCTGGCCGACAATCACCGCGCCGTGGTCGGCACGCCCGCCTACCTGGCGCGCCATGGCTGTCCGCAGACGCTGGAAGAACTCGCGAAGCACAACTGCATGGCGATCAGCAGCGAAGGCAGCCAGCGCGGCTGGACCTTCCGCGAGGGCGGCAAGAACGTCACGCTGAAAGTAAGCGGCAATATGAGCTGCAACGATGGCGCCGTGCTGCACGACTGGGTCCTGGCCGGCAAAGGCCTGGCCTGGCGCTCGATGTGGGAAGTGGGCGGCGACATCGAAGCCGGCCGCCTGCGGACGGTGCTGGACAATTGCGCGGCGCCAGGCAACGACATCTACGCCGTCTTTGCCGAACGCCGCCACCTGCCCCTGCGCATCCGCCTCTTCGTCGATTTCCTGCGCCGCACCTACGCCCAGCCCGACTACTGGCGCAAAGGCTGAGCCCGTGTCTCAAATGGGGTCAGGTACGAAATGGTACACGAGCTGATGAATCATTTCGTACCTGCCCCCAAAATGCGGGCAAAAAAAATCCTCGGATTCCGAGGATTTTTTTGTCGTTTGATCCAGCTGTATTACAGCGGTTGGATGTTCGATGCTTGCTTGCCTTTTGGACCAGCGGTCACGTCGAAGGATACGCGTTGGTTCTCTTGCAGAGACTTGAAGCCGGCGCTTTGGATAGCCGAGAAGTGAGCGAACAGATCTTCGCCGCCTTCATCAGGGGTGATGAAACCAAAGCCCTTTGCGTCATTGAACCATTTTACGATACCAGTTGCCATTACAATTCCTATTACAGTTAAAAGAGCTTTCGCTCGTGATATCGTTTGAACCCAGCCATTACTACTGAATCTAAACGATCCCGCATTATACCCAATCGTGCGTCAAAAACACGTTCCTACGAAAATAAAAGCAGTTCTGTGCAAATTCGACGCATCCTTAAGTGATGTGTTATCACTATAGACAATATTTCCCTGCCACGTTTGAGAAAAATCAATCGTGCGGCTGCATTGAGAATTGTTTGTATGACAATTGCAACAGTTGCTCTACTTCTTGCTCAACTGTGGGCCATTCTTGCTGCCCAGCCATCAAGCCGCGCAGCTGTTGCTCGACCCGGCGGCAGTCGTCGCCGAAGGCCTTGAAGCCGAAGGAGCCGGCCGAGCCGGCAATCGAGTGCAGTGCATGATGCAACTGTTCGATATGAGGGACCGTAGCGCCGCCCTTGCACAGCGCCAGCGCATCGGCCACCGCCTGCAGGCGCTCCGGAATGCTGGCGGCATACCTGTCGCGCAGCGCCTGCAACCGGTCCTGGAAGGCAGGATCGGCGGGACGGCGCTCCGGCAGCGTGCTCATGGCTGTTACTTGGTCCCGAAAATGCGGTCGCCCGCGTCGCCCAGGCCCGGGATGATGTAGGCGTGTTCGTTCAGGTGCGAATCCAGCGACGCGCAATACATCTTCACGTTCGGATGCGACTTCTGGAACACTGCAACGCCTTCCGGCGCCGCTACCAGGGCCAGGAAGATGATCTGGTCATCCGGCACGCCGCGCTTTTTCAGCACATCGACCGCGTGGACTGCCGAGTTGCCGGTGGCAACCATCGGGTCGCACAGGATGAAAGTACGATCGACCAGGTCCGGCAGGCGCACCAGGTATTCCACCGGCTGGTGGGTTTCCGGATCGCGGAACACGCCGATGTGGCCGACGCGGGCCGACGGCACCAGGTTCAGCAGGCCGTCGCTCATGCCGATGCCAGCGCGCAGGATCGGCACCACGGCCAGCTTGCGGCCTGCGATCACCGGCGCATCGATGGTCATCAGCGGGGTTTCGATTTCGCGCGTCGTCAGCGGCAGGTCGCGGGTGATTTCATACCCCATCAGCAGGGTGATTTCCTTCAGCAATTCCCGGAAAGTGCGCGTTGACGTCGATTTGTCGCGCATGTGGCTCAGCTTGTGCTGGATCAGCGGATGGTCGGTGATGAAGAGGTTCGGGAAGCGCGGATCTTGTTTCATGTGGTCTTTTTACTATGAATTCGGTTTGTATGCCGCAATTATCCCAGCCAAGGGGAAGGCCTGTCTATGGTTCGGGCGGCAAAAACAGGGCGCTCACCTTGCGCGCCAGCTGGCTTACCGGGCCGTCCGCAGCGGACTGATACCATTGCACGCTGTAGTTCAGCGCTCCCACCACCATCAGGCGCGCCGCCCGCTGGTCGGTTGGCAGCAGGCCGGCGGCGTCCAGCTCGGCCATCACGATCTGCCATTGCGCGTCGTAGCGCTCCTTCTGCGCCCGCACCCGCTCCTTCAGCTCGGGACTCAGGCAGCGCCACTCGTACAGTAGCACGGGGATGAAATCATGCCCTTCGCCGAGCACCATTTCCAGGTGCGCCCGCGCCATCGCCTCGAATTTCTCGCGCGGCGCCAGCCGGCCGCCGGCAATCGCCTCGGCCGCCGGCAGGCTGGCCAGCAGGCCCTCCTCCATGACCGACGCCAGCAGATCCTGCTTGCTCTTGAAGTGGTAGAACGGGCTGCCCGACCGCATCCCCACCGCATCGGCAATGTCGCGCGTGGTGGTGCCGTCGTAGCCTTTCGCGCGGAACAGGCGGGCGGCCACGCGCAGCAATTCGCCGCGGCGGTTGGCATCGGTGGGCGGCAGGCGGGTCATGCGTTCTCGATCAGGGCACGCTGCAGGATGGCTTCGCACTGGATATTTGCCGGCAGGCGGCCGAATGCGCCGCCCGGTTCGCGCGCCAGCCGCGTCGCCACGAAGGCGTCGCTGACAAATGCCGGCGCGTGGCGCAGCAGCAGGCCGGCCTGCACCGCCAGCACGATGCGCTCGGCCAGCACACGGGCGCCGAATTCGTCGCCGTGGGCATTTGCCAGCTCGTTCATCAGATTATCGACAAAGCGCGTGTAGTCGGCATTGCCGCCGCCGGCCAGCGCCAGTTCGGCCGCCAGCACTTCGCGCGACTGCGGCGATTTGCTGAATGCACGCAGCAGGTCCAGGCACATCACATTGCCCGAGCCCTCCCAGATCGAGTTCACCGGCAGCTCGCGGTACAGGCGCGCCAGCGTGCTCTCTTCCACATAGCCGCTGCCGCCCAGCACCTCCATCGCTTCCGCGCCGAACGCAGGACCGCGCTTGCAGACCCAGTATTTGCCGGCCGGTGTCAGCAGGCGCGCCAGCATGGCCTCGGCCGGCTTGTCCATGTGGTCGAAGCAGCGCGCCAGGCGCATGGCAAAGGCGGTTGCCGCTTCCGATTCCAGCGCCAGATCGGCCAGCACATTGCGCATCAGCGGCTGTTCGGACAGCGGCTTGCCGAAAGCGCTGCGGCGGCGTGCATGGTGCAGGGCATGGGTCAGCGCCGCGCGCATGATGCCGGCCGAGCCGAGCACGCAATCGAGGCGGGTGTACGTGCCCATTTCCAGAATGGTCTGGATGCCGCGCCCCTGCTGGCCGAGCAGCCAGCCGTAGGCGCCGGTGAATTCCACCTCGGACGAGGCATTCGAGCGGTTGCCGACCTTCTCTTTCAGGCGCTGCACACGGATCTGGTTGCGCCCGCCGTCCGGCAGCAAGCGCGGCACCAGGAAGCAGGACAGCCCGGCGCTGCCCGCCTCCTCCGTCTGCGCCAGCACCAGGTGCGCATCCGACTGCGGCGCGGAGAAGAAGAATTTATGGCCGGTGATGCGGAACACATGCTCGCCCTCTGCGCCGAACAGGTCGCGCGCTTCGGACGGCGGCACCGGCTCGGCGCGCGTGGTATTGGCGCGCACGTCGGAACCGCCCTGCTTCTCGGTCATGCCCATGCCGATCAGCGCGCCGCGTTTCTGGTCCACCGGCAGCGGCCGCGGGTCATACACCCGCGACAGGATTTTCGGCAGCCAGCGCGCCGCCAGCACCGGCGTCTGCTTCAGCGCCGGCACGCTGGCGAACGTCATCGTGACCGGGCACTGCGAGCCGTTTTCCACCTGGCCGAAGAGGATGTAGCGCGCGGCCCGCGCCACCTGGGCATTGCCATGGTGCTTGTGCTCCCACGGCGACGCGTGCGAGCCGTTTTCGATCAGCAGTTCCATCAGCTTGTGCCAGGACGGGTGAAATTCCACCTCATCGATGCGCCGGCCATTCATATCGAAATTGCGCAGCTTCGGTGGATTTTCATTGGCCTGGCGCGCCAGGTCGAGAATATCGGAACTGCCCAGCTCCGCGCCCAATTCCATCAGCGAGGCCAGCGCGGAATGTCCGCCTTCGCGCTCCACCGCTTCGCGCAAAGCCACGTCGCAGGTAAACAGATTGACGTTTTCAAATGGCCGGACCTGGTTGAATACTTCATGGGTATCGAATCGGTTCATCTCGCCCTCTTCTAATGGTTGGTCTCCCAGCTTAAGGCTAGCCCATGAAACTATGCGAAGCAAGCAATTGCTTGGTGAAACTAATTCTCCAAAGAAACAATTAACTTTTCACCTGCGTGATTTTCCGTAGGTGACAACAAATTTCCTCAAAACATTGCCAGATATTGTTTTTTTTCATGTAATTGATACCAGTTCAGTGTTACATTTCTTTCTGATTAGTATCTCAGCGAAAGATTAGAGCGCAACAATGCTTTCCAGCTCACCGACAGTGCCTCCCCAACAGCCTCGCCAGGACATGGATTTCATCCTTGAAGAGGCCGGCGACATCGTCTTTCGTCTGAATATGCTGGGCCAGATCCTGTTTGCCAGCCGCCGCAGCGCCGCCCTGTTCGGCCGCGGCCACGAACTGGAAAGCCAGCCCCTGCTCTCCCTGATTTCCGAACTGGACCAGGCCGCCATGAAATCGGCGCTGGCCGAAGCCGTGCTGGCCAAGGGCGCGGTGCGCGTCGAAGTCCGCATGAAATCGCCCGAGCGCGATATCTGGTTCGAACTGCGCCTCTCCGTGTATGCCAACGCCGCCCGCGCCTATGAGGTGCTGATTGTCGGGCGCGACATGACGGACCAGCACACCACCGAAGAACGCCTGCGCCATATGGCGACCCACGATGCGCTGACCGAGCTGCCGAACCGCCTGCTGCTGTCCGACCGCATCCGCATGACGATCGCCCAGGCGCGCCGCTCCGGCCAGGGCTTTTCCGTGGCCACCATCGGACTGGATAGTTTCAAGAAAGTAAACGACGGCCTGGGCCACCCGGTCGGCGACGCCGTGCTGCGCATGGCTTCCCAGCGCCTGCGCAAGACGCTGCGCGATTCCGATACCCTGGCCCGTGTCGGCGGCGACGAATTCGTGGCCGTATTGCCCGGCACCTTCAACGAAGCCCAGATCAAGCTGGTGACCGGCCGCCTGCTGGCCACCCTGCAATCGCCGTTCGAAGTGGACCAGCACACCATCTATGTAGGCGCCTCGGTCGGCGTCTCGGTTTATCCGCAGCATGCCGAGGACGAAGTGCGCCTGGTGGCCATGGCCGACGCCGCCATGTCGCGCGCCAAGGAAACCGGCAAGGCGCGCTGCGTGGTCTATAGCCAGCGCCACAGCGGGCCGCCCGAACATGATATTTCGCTGGAAGCGGCCATGTTCCAGGCCGTGCGCGAAGGCGAATTCCTGCTGTACTACCAGCCGATCGTGAATGCGCAGTCACGCGAAATCGAGGGTTTCGAGACGCTGATGCGCTGGAAACACCCGTCCCTCGGCATGGTGCCGCCGGCCCGCTTCATCCCGATTGCGGAAACCAATGGCCTGATTAATTTGCTGGGCGCCTGGGCTTTGAAATCGGCTTGCGTCCAGCTAAAACAATTTGAGGAAGTTGCCAAGCGGCCACTTTATATATCTGTTAATATTAGTCCACGGCAATTCCGCAACGATAAATTCCTCGATGTTCTCGATGACGCAATATCTTTCTCCGGCCTGCCAGGCGAAAAACTGGTGCTGGAAATTACAGAAGGCACGCTGATGATCGATCCGGTCCACGCCGAAACGATCCTGAGCAAAATGGCCGACCGCAAGGCGCGCATTGCCATCGACGACTTCGGAACCGGTTATTCCTCGCTGGCTTATCTGAAACGCTTCCCGATTTCGGTACTGAAAATCGACCGTACCTTTATCCGCGACCTGCCGGGCTCCGACAAGGACGCTGCGATCTGCAACGCCGTGCTGGACCTGGCCAAGCACCTGGACCTGTCCGTGGTGGCCGAAGGCGTGGAAACCGAAGAACAGTACGAGTACATCGAGCAACGCGGCTGCCAGTACATCCAGGGCTACCTGACCGGCAAGCCGATGGCCGCGCACACCGCACTGGCTGCCCTCAAGGAACGCACCTACGCGGCGCTGATGCCCGCCGCCGAACACCACCAGGTGGCCCAATGACCGCTACGGCGCGCAGCCCGCTGGGCGAACAGACCCTGTCCCTGCTGTGGGAGCGCACCCGCCTGCAAGGCGATATGCCGGGCTTTGCCAAAGCCATCACCTCCATCCTCGGCGCCATGCGCGGCGAGGATGATTCCGAATTCAATATGACGCGCACCGTGCTGTCCGATCCGGTGCTGACGCAAAAGGTGCTGCGCCTGGCCAACAGCGGCATGTATTCGGCATTCGGCCAGCATGTGAACACCGTCAGCAAGGCGGTGCTGGTACTGGGCACGGATGCCATCGGTCACCTGGCGCTGGGCCTGAAGCTGATCGAAGAGCTGTCCGTCGCCTCGCCCGATTCCGGCCTGGCGCATATTGAAATGGAAAAGGCGGTGCTGGCGGGGATCGTGGCGCGCGAGGTGTCCGCGTCCGCCGAAAGCAAGCACGCCGAAGAAGCCGTGGTCTGCTCCATGCTGCAGACGCTGGGCCGCATGATGGTCACCTTCTACATGCCGGAACGCTGGACCGAAATGCAGCGCCGCTCCGGCCTCGGCAAGGAAGACGCGGCGGCAGACGAAGTGCTTGGCCTGTCGCTGCAGGAAGTCGGCCGCGCGGCGGCAAGCCACTGGGGCCTGCCATCCAACCTGCTGGCCGGGATGCGCGTTTTCGATCCGCCGGAAGAAGGCGCAAGCGTCAGCCATGAAGACTGGGTGGCCGGCGTATCGACCATGTCCACCATGTGCGCCGGCGCGCTGTGGCACGACGACGAGGACGGCGCGGCGGAAGTGAAGCGCCTGACCGAACGCTATTCCGGCATGATCGGCGTCAGCACCGACAAGCTGGCGCAGGCCATCGAGCAGGCCAAGGTGGCTGCGGCCGCGGATCTTTCGATCGCGCCGCTGTCCAAGCCGGCCGAGCGCCGCGCGAAAGCGCTGGCCAAGACGCGCCAGCGGGTACAGGGCAATAACGTTCTGCTCAGCGGCCTGGCCGATATGCGCGACGTATTCGACACCGCCAGCTCCGGCCAGATGGTGCAGATCGCGCTGGAAAGCGTGTACAAGGGACTGGATTTCTCGCGCGCCGTGGCTTTCGTGCGCAACCGCCGCGAGGGCAAGTATTCGGCCCGCATCAGCTTCGGCGAAGGCGTGCGCGAACGCATGGGCGAGATGACTTTCGAGGATGCCTACGAACCGAACGTGTTCCATGCGGCGCTGAACAGCGACCGCGTGATCTTTATCGAGAATGCGCGCGATCCGAAGTTTGCGGCGAAGCTGCCGGCGTGGTGGCGCAATACCATGTCCGACGCGCGCAGCTTTGTGATCCTGCCCTTATGCTCGAACGGCCAGCCGACCGGCTTCCTGTACGGCGACTGGGACGATTCCTTCCCGCCGATCCAGCTCAGCCCGACCGAGTTCTCGCTGCTGAACGATATGCGCAACCTGGTGATGAAGGCGGTGGAGCGCCGCCATCAGGCCGAGCCGGCCAGCAAGACCGCGGCCTAAGCAGCACCTCGCGGCGCTAAGCAGCGCTTGCGCTGTCGCCCTTCTGCCAGTGGAAGGATAGCGCGGCAGCCAGCGCGCCCGCGGCAACCAGCCCTGCCGCCACGTAGTACACCGACTCCGGCCCCATCGAATCCCAGCACCTGGTCAGGAACAGCCCGCCCAGCGTGCCGCCCAGTCCATACGACACGCTGATATACAGCGCCTGCCCCCTCGCCTGCAGCGGCCCGGCAAACCAGCGCTGCATCGTCACCACCGACGAGGAGTGATGCAGCGCGAACGTCGCCGCGTGCATCAGCTGCGCCACCACCAGCAGCGGCAGCGCATGCGGATTGGCGCCCATCATCGCGAAGCGCACCACGCCGAAACCGAAACACAGGAACATCAGCTTCTTCGCGCCCCAGCGTTTCAGCAGCGGCGCCTGCCAGTAGAACAGCGCCACTTCTGCCACCACGCCCAGCGACCACATCACGCCGGTCACCGCCTTGCTGTAGCCGTGATGCTCCAGGTACAGCGAATAGAAGGTGTACAGCGAGGTGTGCGCAGCCACCATCAGCGCGGTCGAGGCAAAGAAGGCGATCACCTCGCGCTTGCGCAGCACCGCCAGCAGCGACGGCTGTTCGCCCTTGTGCTGCATGCGCGGCACCTCGCGCAGGTGGAAGGCGGCGCCGATCACGCACACCAGCAATGCACCCGCCACCGGCAGCAGCGCTTCGTTTCCCCACCAGTCCATCGCGTATGAGGCCAGCATCACGGTCACGATGAAGCCGATCGAGCCCCACAAGCGCAGACGCCCGTAATGCGTGAGGTCGCCGCGCATCTCGGAAATCATCAGCGCCTCGCAGATCGGACCCTGGGCGCTGGTGAACAGGTTGAGGAAGACCATGGCCGCGAAATAGGCGGCGAAGGTCGAGCCGAAGTAGAAGCCGGTAAAGGCGGTCAGCGCCAGGCAGCCCGTGAGGCGCAGCACGAAGACGCGGCGCTCGCTATGGTCCGCGACATAGCCCCACAGATTGGGACCGAAAATGCGCAGCACCTGGATCAGGGACATCAATACGCCGATTTCCGCCACCGACATGCCCCTGCCGCGGAAGAACAGCGAGGCATAGGACGAGAAGGTGCCGGCGTATGCGTAGTAACAGAAGAGGAAGAGCGCGAAACCGAATGACTGGGCGGGCATTACTTCCTGGCGATGTCCGGCGTCGTGACGCTGACGTCACCGCACTGTGCGCGGTACATCAGGGCATGGTCCATCAGCACCAGGGCCAGCATCGCTTCCGCGATTGGCGTGGCGCGGATGCCGACGCAAGGATCGTGGCGGCCGAAGGTCTCGACCACGACCGGATTGCCGTCCTTGTCGATGGAGCGGCGCGGCGTCCGGATCGAGGAAGTCGGCTTGATGGCGATGGACACGGTGATGTCCTGGCCGGTCGAAATGCCGCCCAGTACACCGCCTGCATTATTGCCGACGAAGCCTTCCGGCGTCAGCTCGTCGCCGTGCTCGGAGCCGCGCTGGGTAATGCAGTCGAAGCCGGCGCCGATCTCCACGCCCTTGACGGCGTTAATGCCCATCATGGCGTAAGCGATATCCGCATCCAGCTTGTCATAGATCGGCTGGCCCAGGCCGACCGGCACGTTGCGCGCCACCACGTCGATACGTGCGCCGATGGAATCGCCGGCCTTGCGCAGGTCGTCCATATAGCCTTCCATGCGCGCAATCAGCGCCTCATCGGCGGTCGCTGCAAAGAAGGGATTGCACGGCACGTATTCAAAACCCTGGAACGGCACCTCGATCTCGCCCAGCTGGCTCATGCAGCCCGCGAACTCGATGCCGTACTGGTGGTTCAGCCATTTCCTGGCAATCGCTGCGGCGCCCACCACCGGCGCGGTCAGGCGCGCCGAGGAACGGCCGCCGCCGCGCGGATCGCGCACGCCGTATTTGTGCCAGTAGGTGTAGTCTGCGTGGCCAGGACGGAAGCTTTCGGCGATATTGCCGTAGTCCTTGCTGCGCTGGTCTTCATTCCTGATCAGCAGCGCGATCGGGGTGCCGGTCGTGACGCCTTCATAGACACCGGACAGGATCTGCACCGTGTCCGGCTCCTGGCGCTGCGTTACGTGGCGCGACGTGCCCGGCTTGCGGCGGTCCAGCTCGGGCTGGATGTCCACTTCCGATAGCGGCAGGCCCGGCGGGCAGCCATCGATCACGCAACCGATCGCGGGACCGTGGGATTCGCCAAACGTGGTAACGGTGAACAGCTTGCCAAAGGTATTGCCGGACATATCGAGGATCGCATCTGATGGGGAACTCCCTATTCTACCGCGTCCGGCGTGGGCGAACCAGCCACGCTTTTGATGACCAGAAGCTACAAAAATGTTAAAACTTGCATAAAGCAATCAGTTGGCAGTTGGGAAATTGTTTAAATGGTCGTTCTCTTGTTGAATTCGCTATATACTTAATTCCGAAAGAACACCGATACCCTTTGGAGAAGCTTACACATGCCCCAATCGATCCCGCCCCTTGACCACGGCAAGGACGATCAGGATGATCTGGTATTCTTGGAAGAGCAGACCGCTCAGCCAGCCACTTCCGCTCAGCGCAAAGTTTGGCGCGTGATGATTATCGATGACGACGAGGACGTCCATTCGACGACCACGTTCGCGCTGGGCAATCTGGACATGCAGCACCGTCCCCTCGAGTTCGTGCATGCCTATTCCGCGGCGCAGGCCCGCGAGCTGCTGAAGCATGAACAGGAAATCGCCGTGATCCTGCTTGACGTCGTCATGGAGCAGGATGACGCCGGTTTGCACCTGGTGCGCTACATCCGCGAGACCATGAAGCTGAGCGACGTGCGCATCATCCTGCGCACCGGCCAGCCCGGCTATGCGCCGGAGATCGATGCGATCCGCGATTTCGACATCAACGATTACAAGACCAAGTCCGAGCTGACCCGCATCAAGCTGTTCACCACGGTCACGTCGGCCATCCGTTCTTACGAACAAATCCGCAACATCAACGAGAGCCGGCACGGCCTGGACCGCGTGCTGTCCGCCAGCACCGAGCTGATGGCGCTGCACGGCATGCAGAACTTCGCCAGCGGCGTGCTGACGCAGGCGGCGGAAGTGCTGTCGCAACAGGCCAATGGCGTGATGTGCATCCAGGAGTGTCCGGATGCGGGCCTGCACAATCTGGTCGTGGTCGCGACCACCGGCAAATATCACCAACTGGCAAACACCCAGCTCACGGCGCGGGACGAGCCGCGCGTGCACGAGGCGCTGGAGCACTGCCTGGCTGCGCGCCGGAATATCTATGGTCCGGATTTCGTGACCCTGCATTTTGCAGGCAAGGCAAGCCATACCTTTGTCGCCTTCCTGGATGTGGCGCATCCGGCATCCGAACTGGAACAGGGACTGCTGGACGTCTTCTGCAGCAACGTCGCGGTGGGACTGGAGAATGTGGAGCTGGTGTCGCACCTGCACACGGCGGCCTTCTACGATACGCTGTCCAAGCTGCCGAACCGCACGCGCCTGATCGAGATCCTCGATGCGACGCTGGCCGGACCGGCCAAGCAGGATGCCACCCTGTCCCTGGTCGATCTGGACCACTTCGCGGAAACCAACGACGCGCTGGGCCATGAGTTCGGCGACGTGCTGCTGGCCTCCGTCGCCTCGCGCTTGAAGAACAGCCTGGGACAACAGCTGACCGTGGCGCGCATCGGCGGCGACATCTTCTGCGTGCTGGGCGATGCAGCGCAAGTCAACCCAGCCAATATTCTCTCGCTGTTCGCCAAGCCGTTCAGCATCGAAGGCCAGGACGTGCAGCTGACCGCGACCCTGGGCCTGGTGCGCCTGTGCGAACACGATGGCAGCGGCGCCGATGCGCTGAAGGATGCGGACATCGCACTGAAACGCGCCAAGACACAGCAGCGTGCCGGCCACTTCTATTTCTCGCGCAGCATGGGCGTGGAGATCCGCGAACGCGTGCGCATGATGCATGCGCTGCGGACCGCGTTCGGGCAGAACCAGCTGTTCGTGGTGTACCAGCCGCAGATCGACCTGGCCACACGCCGTCCGGTGGGCGCCGAAGCCCTGCTGCGCTGGCAGACGCCGGACGGCAAATTCGTGTCGCCGGACCGCTTCATTCCGATTGCCGAATATTCCGGCCTGATCATCGACCTTGGCGAATGGGTGATGCACACCGCCTGCCGCGAGCTGGTGCGCCTGCGCGATGCGGGACACCAAGACTTCACGATCTCGATCAACGTATCGCAGGTGCAGTTCCGCCATCCGCTGTTCCTCGACACGCTGAAGCGCGCGCTGGAGGAGACCGGTGCGCCGCCTGAATACGTGGAGCTGGAGATTACCGAGTCGATGGCGATGGAAGAGCCGGATATGCTGATCAAGATGCTGCACCAGATCAAGCAGACTGGCGTCAGCATTGCCATAGACGATTTCGGCACCGGCTTCTCGTCGCTGTCGTATCTGCAGCGTTTGCAGATCGACCGTTTGAAGATCGACCGCGCTTTCGTCACCGAGATTACGCAGTCGGCGCGCGGCAGCAGCATTGCCGAGATGGTGATCCAGCTGGGACGCAACCTGGACCTGGCCGTGATTGCCGAAGGGGTGGAAGACGAGCGCCAGGCGCAGATCCTCGAAAACCTCGGCTGCCCGCTGGGACAGGGCTTCCTGTTTGCCCGTCCGATGACCGGCATCGCCCTCGAAGGCTGGCTGAATAACGACGCCCTCGCCGGCGTCGCCTGAGTGCCGCCCCGGCACCAGGAAGCGCTGCGCCAGGCGCCGGCCTGGCTGCCCGAAATTGCCGCTCCGCTGGGCGTCGCCGTTTCGGGCGTGGACGGCCGGTGATGGCGCATATGCTGGCCACCGGCGTGTCAGCGATAGCGCTGGACGCATGGGCGCGCTGGTCAATCTGGCACGCGCAGTGCCGGAACGCGGCCCGGACCCCAGCCCCGATGCGCTGATACGCGACCGCTACGCCGCCTGTGCGCCAACCGTTTCCTGCCGCGTCCCAAGGAGCGCCTATCCACGCTGGACGACCGCGAACTGGCCGCCCTGCTCGCCGCAGCGCTCTGCTCCCCACCGGCAGCTGCACCCGCGGCGTTGCGCAGCGCCGCCCAACGTGTGCTCGGCACTGCCGGCTTCTTCGAATGGGACTCCGGCCCGGACCACTCGGCACCGTCTGCAAAATGAAAACGCCACCCGCAGGTGGCGTTCGCGTTGCGCGGCGAGGCCCGGCGCCGATCAGCTTTCGGACTTCTCTTCTTCCTCGGCCGGCCAGTCGCGGATATACGCCTTCAGCATGCGATTCTCGAAGCTCTGCGCTTCCAGCACCGCACGCGCCACGTCATAGAACGAAATCACGCCCAGCAGCGTTTTCGCATTCATCACCGGCAGGTAGCGTGCATGCTTTTCGAGCATGATGCGGCGCACCTCGTTGACTTCCGTATCCGGCGTCACCGTAATCGGATGGTCCTCCATGTGCTTGCGCACCGTGCCGCCGCCGACCGAACCCTGGTTCGCGTGCAGCGCCTTGAGCACTTCGCGGAAGGTCAGCATGCCGACCAGATCGCCGTACTCCATCACCACCAGCGAGCCGATATCCTTCTCGGCCATCGTGTTGGCGGCTTCCACAAGGGGCTGATCCGGCGAAATCGTGTAGAGGATATTGCCTTTGACTTGAAGAATTTCGGAGACTTTCATTTTGGGCCGTCCTGTCCGCAGTGAATGGGTTTTGTTTTATTGTAAGCCTTACGAGGGAATGTAGCTTATACGTGGCAAAAAATCCAGTTTTGTGCATAATCAAACAACAACACTATTCACCAGAGTGATAACATGAGTGGACCCAAGTACCCCGGCTTCGACACCCTATCCCTGCATGCAGGCGCGGCGCCCGATCCAGCAACCGGCGCGCGCGCCACCCCGATCCACTTCACCTCATCCTTTGCCTTCCGCGATTCCGACCACGCGGCCGCGCTTTTCAACATGGAGAGTGCGGGCCACGTCTATTCGCGCATCAGCAACCCCACCAACGCCGTGCTGGAAGAGCGCATCGCGGCGCTGGAAGGCGGCGTGGCCGGAATTGCCGTCGCCAGCGGACAGGCGGCCATGCACCTTGGCCTCTCGACCATCGCCGGCGCCGGCTCGCACATCGTCGCCTCGCGCGCCCTGTACGGCGGCTCGCACAACCTGCTCGCCTACACGCTGAAGCGCTTCGGCATCGAGACCAGCTTCGTCGATCCACGTTCATTGGACGCATGGCGCGCTGCGATTCGTCCCAACACCAAGGCGCTGTTTGCCGAAGCGCTGGGCAATCCGGGGCTGGACGTGCTGGATATGCCATCCGTTTCAGCCATTGCGCATGAAGCGGGCCTGCCGCTGATGGTCGATTCCACCTTTGCCACGCCTTACCTGCTGCGCCCCTTCGACCACGGCGCCGACCTGGTGTTCCATTCCGCCACCAAATTCCTGTGCGGGCATGGCACGGCCATCGGCGGTCTGCTGGTCGATGGCGGCACCTTCGACTGGCAAGCCGCCTACGACCGCAGCGGACGCTTTGCCGAACTGTGCGAACCGTATGAAGGCTTCCACGGCATGGTCTTCACGGAAGAATCGACCGTGGCGCCGTTTGCCCTGCGCGCGCGGCGCGAGGGATTGCGCGACTTCGGCGCGGTGATGTCGCCGCATAATGCGTTCGCCATCCTGCAGGGGATCGAGACATTGAGCCTGCGCATGGAGCGGCATGTGGCAAATACGCGCAAGGTGGTGGCGTTCCTGCTGTCGCAGCCGGCGGTGGAATCGATTGCCTACCCTGAACTGGACTCGCACCCGGACCATCTGCTGGCGCAGCGCCTGCTGCCGCGCGGCTGCGGTGCGGTGTTCTCGTTCACGCTGAAGGGCGACCGCGCGGCGGGCAAGCGCTTTATCGACAGCCTCAAGGTGTTCTCGCATCTGGCCAATGTCGGCGACGCCAAATCGCTGGTAATTCATCCGGCATCGACCACCCACTTCCGTATCCCGGCGGAGCAGCTCCCGGCTTGCGGTATTGCTGAGGGCACGATTCGGCTGTCCGTCGGACTGGAGGACGTGGACGACCTGATTGAAGACCTGGCGCGCGGACTGAAAATGTCGCAGAAGGGAGCCTGAAGATGCTGCTGAACGGAGCTTATTGCTACACCGGCGGCAAGGCCTTCGATGCTTTCCTGCCCTGCGTGGTGTTGCTGCATGGGGCGCAGAACGACCATTCGGTGTGGGCGCTGCAGTCGCGCTACCTGGCGCACCATGGCTACGGGGTGCTGGCGCTGGATTTGCCGGGGCATGGACGCAGTGCGGGTCCGGCTTTGCGCACGGTGGAAGAGATGGCGGACTGGGTGCTGGCGGTGATGGCGGCGGCGGGGGTGCCGCGGGCGGCGCTGGTGGGGCACAGCATGGGTTCGCTGATTGCGCTGGAGGCGGCGTATCGCGCGCCGGAGCGGGTATCGCGGCTGGCCTTGCTGGGATCGACGTGGCCGATGAAGGTATCGGATACGCTGCTGGATGCGGCGCTCAATGACGAGCAGGCGGCGATCGACATGGTGAATATCTGGTCGCATTCTTCGTGGGCGCAGAAGCCTTCCTGTCCAGGGCCCGGATTCTGGGTGAGCGGCATGTCGCAGCGGCTGATGCAGCGCATTGCGGCGCAGGGCGAGCCGCGGCTGTTTCATACCGATTTCAGTGCGTGCAATGGCTACCGGAACGGCGAGGTGGCGGCGCGTTCAGTGCAATGCCCCGTCCTTTTCATCAACGGTGCGAAAGACATGATGACGCCGGCCCGCTCGGCCAAGGCGCTGATGGCCGCCCTGCCCGACGCCCGCGTCGCCACGGTGGACGCCGGCCACCAGATGATGGCCGAACAACCCGACGCCATCCTGGCCCAGCTCGTGTCCCACCTGGGTGCGGACGCTGTTTGAGACATGGGCCCGGGTCCCGTCTGGCGCCTGCCGCCAGCTGGTCTAGCTAGAGAAGTGGCTGGCGAGGGGGGTGGCGAGGCCGGATTCGACGGCGTCTTCGACCTGGCGGGCGAGGATGGCGGCTTCGTGGCGCATCTGGCGGTCGGCGTCGTTGTCGCTGTCGGCCGCGGCGCCGGCGTTGACCGCCATGCCGCCGAAGACGAACAGGCGATAGACGTCGGCCAGCGTAAGCCTGTCCAGGTTAGCCAGCAATACCCAGTTGTCGCCGCCTTCGCTGACCCGCTTGCCGCGCTGCACGCGCGACGGCGGCGTCACTTTCACGCGGCCGACCCAGCCCTGGGCCAGCATCTTGTCCAGCAGCCCGTCCATTTCATCGAAGCCGAGACGGGTGCGGACGCGGATCTCGGCCGCGCTGACCAGGGCATTGTCGGCCTCCTCGCGCGCCTCATGCAGCACCTTCAGTACCGCCATCGCATCGATAAACGCGCCGCCCGGTGGCGCATCGTGCCACCAGCGCTCGTATTTCACCACCGGCAGCGCGGCCGTCAGCAGCGCACCCACCAGCGTAATCAGCCAGGATACGTAAATCCACAGCAGGAACAGCGGCAGCGCCGCCAGCGCGCCGTAAATCTTCGAATACGTCGGCACCTGCGAAATGAAGACGGCAAATCCGCGCTTGGCCAGCTCGAACGCCACCGCCGCCAGCACCCCGCCGCACACCGCGTCGCGCCAGTCCACGTTCCGGTTCGGCACCGTGATGTAGAGGAAGGTAAAGCCCAGCGTGGTCAGCACCACCGACAGCAGCGTATAGAACAGATCCCCGAAAATATTCCCGACCAGGCTTGTCGTGGCCGAGAACAGGTGGGTGGACAGGGTAATCGATACGCCAATCACCAGCGGCCCCAGCGTAATCAGCGCCCAGTACACGAGAATGCGCTTGGTCAGCCGGCGCGGCGCCTTCACGCGCCAGATGCGGTTGAACACGCGCTCGATGGTGCCCATCATGGCGACGGACGTGAACATCAGCGCCACCGCGCCGACCACCGAAAGGCGCGTCGCCCGGCTCGCGAAATTGGTAAGGTAGCTGAGAATGGTGTTCGAAATCTCTTTCGGCATCACGCTCTGGATGAAGTACGCCTCCAGCGCGGTGCGGAAGGTCTTGAACATGGGGAAGGTGGTGAAGATCGCCAGCGCGATCGTCAGCACCGGCACCAGCGCAAATACCGTGGTGAAGGTCAGCCCGCCCGCCACCTGGGGCAGGCTTTCTTCGCGCAGGCGGCGGCGCGCGAAGCGGAACAGGTCGCGGATTTCGGACCAGGACAGCTCGCGCAGCTCGGCCACGGCCTTGCCGCAGCCGCGGGAAACATAGGTAATTGCGGACTTTAAAACCATTATTCGAGTTATTTGTGCTTGTTGCAGGCCTGATTATGCGACGGTTTATAACAATCGCTAAAGGGCAATATAATAACAATGATGAACCGACCTAACCTGATTATTCTCGTATTGTTCTATTCCCGGCACGGCGCCACGCGCAAACTGGCCGAATTGATCGCCCAGGGCATCGAAAGCGTGCCTGGCTGCGACGCGCGCCTGCGCACCGTGCCGGCCGTATCGACCGTGACCGAAGCCACCGCGCCGGATGTGCCGCCCGACGGCGCGCCCTACGTGGAACTGGAAGACCTGCGCGAATGCGCCGGCATCGCCGTCGGTTCGCCGACCCGCTTCGGCAATATGGCCTCGGCCATGAAGTATTTCTGGGACGGCACCTCGGCCGAGTGGCTGTCCGGCACCCTGTCCGGCAAGCCGGCCTGCGTCTTCACCTCCACCGGCAGCCTGCACGGCGGCCAGGAATCGACGCTGCTGTCGATGATGATCCCGCTCATGCACCACGGCCTGATGATCCTCGGCCTGCCATACACCCATCCCGAACTGATGACCACCGCCAGCGGCGGCTCGCCTTACGGCGCCAGCCACTGGTCCGGCCTGGACGGCAAAAAACCGATTACCGATGACGAGAAACGCCTGTCCGTGGCCCTCGGCCGCCGCCTGGCTGAAACCGCCGTCAAGCTGCAGGGGGCATGATGGGGGCCGGCAAACATAAATTCTTCCACTGGGGCGCCATCGGCAGCATGCTCGCGCTGATCCTGTGGTGCGTGCTGTGGGAGACCGTGCTGTCGCCGCTCAAGCCGGGCGGCTCGTGGCTGGTCATCAAGGCCGCGCCGCTGCTGATCCCCCTGGCCGGCATCATCAAGCGCGACCTGTACACCCTGCAGTGGACCTCGATGATGGTCCTGCTCTACTTCACCGAAGGCGTGGTGCGCGGCTGGAGCGACAAGACCATGCCCTGGCTGGGCTGGGGCGAAGCGGCCATCGTGGTGATCTACTTCCTGTGCGCGATCCTCTACGTGGCGCCATACAAGAAGGCCGCCAGGCGCGCAGCCAAGGAGCTGCTGGACAAGGTCAACTCCAACTCCGTGAAATGATGCATACCGGCTTCCTCGACCACTGCCGCCAGCTACTGGGCGATGCGCATGTGCTGACCGGGGAAGCCGATATGGCGCCCTTCCTGCGCGACTGGCGCGGACGGTTCACCGGCAAAGCGCTGGCCGTGCTGCGTCCCGGCTCGGTGCAGGAAGTGGTGTACGCCGTGCGCGCCTGTGCCGATGCGCGCGTGCCCATCGTACCGCAGGGTGGCAATACCGGCCTGGTACTGGGCAGCGTGCCGGACGCCGGCGGCCAGGCGGTAGTGCTGTCGCTGGCGCGCCTGAACAAGGTGCGCGCCGTCGATCCGCTCAACCGCACCATGACGGTGGATGCCGGCTGCATCCTGCAGGCGGTGCAGGATGCAGCGGCAGCGCATGGCTGCCTGTTTCCGCTCTCGCTGGCGGCCGAAGGCAGCTGCACCATCGGCGGCAATCTCTCCACCAATGCGGGCGGCACGGCCGTTCTGCGCTACGGCAATACGCGCGAGCTGTGCCTCGGCCTGGAAGTGGTCACGCCGCAGGGCGATATCTGGTCCGGCCTGCGCGGCCTGCGCAAGGATAATACCGGCTACGACCTGCGCGACCTGTTCATCGGCGCCGAAGGCACATTGGGCATCATTACCGGCGCAGTGCTGAAGCTGTTCCCGCAGCCGAAAGCCAGCATTACCGCCCTCGCCGCCCTCGCCTCCCCGGCCGACGCGCTGCGCCTGCTGTCCATCATGCAGGACCGCTGCGGCGCCAGCCTGACGGGCTTCGAGCTGATGTCCGGCTTCTGCCTGCAACTGGTGCACAGGCACTTCCCGCAACTGCCGCAGCCCTTCCCGGGCCACGCCCAGTATGTGCTGCTGGAGCTTTCCAGCAGCGAGTCGGAAGCCCATGCGGTCGCGCTGCTGGAAAGCGCCATCGGCGCCGCACTGGATGCGGCCGTGATTCAGGACGCCGTGGTGGCCACCTCGGTGGCGCAATCGCTGGCCCTGTGGCAGGTGCGCGAGCACATCCCGCTGGCCCAGGCGGCGGACGGCAAGAACATCAAGCACGATATCTCGCTGCCCGTGTCGGCCATCGCCGACTTTATCGGCCATACGGAACCGCTGCTGCAGCATGCTTTCCCCGCTTGCCAGCTGGTCTGCTTCGGCCACCTCGGCGACGGCAATCTGCATTTCAACGTAGCGCCGCCGCCCGGCATTTCGCATGAGGACTTCCTCGCCAGCCAGGAAGCCGTGAACCGCGTGGTGCACGACAATGTGGTGGCCTACGGCGGCTCGATCTCGGCCGAACACGGCATCGGCGCCCTGAAGCGCGACGAACTGGCGCGCTACAAGTCGCCGGTGGAGCTGCAAATGATGCGCGCCATCAAGGCGGCCCTGGATCCCCTCGGTATCATGAATCCGGGGAAGATCCTATGAACACACTACTACTGCTTGCACTCAGCCTGCCGCCCGGCGCCGCGGACCAGGTCCACAAATGCACGCTGGACGGCAGGGTCACCTACAGCCAGACGCCCTGCACGGCAGGCCAGTCCTCGGTGCTGAAGGTGCCGGCCGCAGCGCCGGCCGATCCGAACGCAAAGGCCGACCTGGCGCGCCAGCAGCGCATGTCGAAGGACATGCAGGCCGAGCGCGAAAAGCGCGAAGCCCGCCAGTCGCGCGACGATGCGCTGGCCGAGCGCGCGGCTGCCACGCGCCGCGGCAAATGCCGGAAGCTGAAGCAGGACCAGAAATGGGCTGAGGAAGATGCCCGCGGCGCCCTGCTGCAGCACGTGGAACGGGCGCAGATCAAGGCCCGGCGCGCCGCCGAGCGCTACAAGCTGGAATGCGGCGGCTGACGCAGGCTGCGGCGCTGCGGCGCCTTTCGCGCTGGCTGCTGGCCGGCGAATGGCGCGCCCATCCCGTCCGCGCGCTGGTGGCGGTTGCCGCCATTGCGGTCGGCGTGGCCCTGGGTTTTGCCATTCATCTCGTGAATGCGGCGGCGCTGAATGAATTCTCCGCAGCGGTGCAAACCCTGTCCGGCCAGGCCGACCTGCAGGTCGGCGGCAGCGAGCCCTTTATCGATGAAGCGGTCTATCCCCGGCTGGCCGAACGCCGGGGCGTGGAAATCGCCTCGCCGGTGCTGACTTTCGACGCCACGCTGCCAGGCCGCCAGCAGCCGCTGAAGATCCTGGCACTGGACGTATTCCGCGCCGGCCATGTAACGCCCGCCCTGATCGGCATTCCGGAGGGCGACGCCGCTTACGATACCGTGGCCGACGACGCCATTTTCCTGTCGCCGGCCGCCATGGAGTGGCTGGGCGTTCGCAGCGGCGGCAAGGTGGAATTCCAGTCCGGCACGCAGCGCCTGCAACTGCGCGTGGCCGGCAGCGTGCCCGGGGCGCGCGCCGGCCAGCGCATCGGCGTGATGGACATCGGCGCGGCGCAATGGGGCTTCCGCCAGCTCGGCAAGCTGTCGCGCATCGACCTGCGCCTGCACAGCGGCGAGGACCGCGCAGCCTTTCGGACCGCCCTGGCGCGCGAACTGGAACGCGATCATCCCGGCCGCTTCCGCGTCTCCAGCCCGAACGACGAAGCGCAGGATACGCGCAGCGGCAATGTCAGCCGCGCCTATCGCGTAAATCTCAGCGTGCTGGCGCTGGTGGCGCTGTTTACCGGCGCCTTCCTCGTGTTCTCATCGCAGGCCCTGTCCGTCATGCGCCGCCGCGGACAGTTTGCGCTGCTGCGCGTGCTGGGCCTGGAGCGCAAGCAGCTGCTGCGCCAGGTGCTGCTGGAAGGCGCCGCGCTTGGCATCGCCGGTTCCCTGCTGGGTATCGCAGGCGGCTACGCCATCGCCGTGGCTTTGCTGCGCGCCTTTGGAGGCGACCTGGGCGCCGGCTATTTCTCGGGCGTGCAGCCGCAGCTCCAGTTCGCGCCTGTCGCCGCGCTGGTGTATTTCGCTACCGGGCTGGCCGTCGCCATCCTCGGCGGCGCAGCACCGGCGATCCAGGCATCGCGCGGCCGGCTGGCCGTGGCCCTGAAGTCCGGCACCGACGAAGTGGCCCTGAGCCGTCTGGCGCGCCCCTGGCCCGGCCTGGCCTGCCTCGCCGTATCGGCCGTGCTGACCCAGGCGCCGCCGGTTTATGAGCTGCCCATCTTCGGTTACCTGTCCATCGCGCTGATGCTGCTTGGCGCCATCGCGCTCATGCCGCGCCTCTCGGCCATCGTGTTCCAGGCGGCGCAGGCGCGCTGGCGTACCCGCCGCACAGTGCCCGCACTGGCGCTGGCGCGGCTGGCGAATGCGTCCGGCCAGGCCGGCATTGCGCTGGGCGGCGTGCTGTCCAGCTTTAGCCTGATGGTGGCAATGGCGATCATGGTGTCCAGTTTCCGCGTATCGGTGGACGAATGGGTGCAGCAACTGCTGCCCGCCGACCTGTACGTGCGCACCTCCAGCAGCGGCGCGACCGCCCTGCTCACGCCGGCCGAGCAGGATGCCTTGCGCGCCACGCCCGGCATCGGCCGCATCGAATTCCTGCGCACGCGCCCTCTGTCGCTGGCAGCCGAGCGGCCCAGCGTGATCCTGCTGGCGCGCGACCTGAACCCGGCGCAGATCGAACGCACGCTGGTGCTGGCCGGACCGGTGGTTGCGCCGCCGCCCGGCCGTACGCTGCCGCAGGCCTGGGTCACCGAAGCGATGGTCGATCTGTACGGCGTGCGCGCGGGCGGCACGCTGCGCCTGCCGCTGGCGGGCGCGCAGCATGAATTCCATATTGCCGGCGTCTGGCGCGATTACGCGCGCTCCACCGGCGCCGTGATGATCGGCCGCAGCGACTATGTCGCGCTGACCGGCGACCGCGAGGCCGGCGATGCCGCGCTCTGGCTGGCGCCGGACGCTAATGCCGCGCAGGTGCAGGCCGCCCTGCGCCGCCTGCCGTTTGGCGGCCTGCTCGAGCTGACCGCGCCGGGCGAAATCCGCCAGCGCACACTGACCGTGTTCGACCGCAGCTTTGCCGTGACCTACCTGCTGGAAGCCATCGCCATCGTCATCGGCCTGTTTGGCGTGGCCGCCACCTTCTCGGCGCAGATGCTGGCGCGCGCCAGGGAGTTCGGCATGCTGCGCCATGTTGGCGTTACACGCCGCCAGGTCCTCGCCATCCTGGCCTTCGAGGGCGGCGCGCTGACGGCGCTCGGCATCGCCACCGGCTTTGCGCTGGGCTGGGTCATCAGCCTGGTGCTGGTACGCGTGGTGAATCCGCAATCCTTCCACTGGTCGATGGAGATGCACTATCCGTGGCCGCTGCTGGGCAGCGTGGCCGCGGCGCTGCTGGTGTCGGCGGCCGCCACGGCGCTGGTCTCCGGACGGCAGGCGCTGTCCGGCGGCCCGATCCGGGCCGTGAGGGAGGACTGGTGATGGGCATCGTACAAAGAATGCTGATGGCTCTGATGGCTGCAACGGTTTTGATGGCCCTGGCCGGGTTCACGCCGGTGCGCCCCGGCGTGCCGCTGCAATTCCCGCGCGACTTCGGCGCCCATCATGGCTTCAAGACCGAATGGTGGTACGCAACCGGCTGGCTTACCACCGCGGACGGCAAGTCCGTCGGCTACCAGGTCACTTTCTTCCGCGCCAGTACCGGCCAGGGCGCCGAAAACCCTAGCAAATTTGCGGCAAAGGACCTGATCCTGGCGCACGCGGCCCTGTCCGACCCGGCGCAAGGCAGGCTGCTGCACGACCAGAAAAGCGCCCGCGAAGGTTTCGGCCTCGCCTACGCCAGCACCGGCGATACCCGGCTCAAGCTCGACAACTGGCGCATGGAGCGCGGCGCGGACGGCCGTTATCAGGTCGATATCCCCGCCAGCGGCTTCTCGCTGCGCCTCACCCTCGCGCCAAGCCAGCCCGTGCTGCTGCAGGGCGAACAGGGCTATTCGCGCAAAGGGCCGAAAACCGGGCAGGCCAGCTATTACTACAGCGAGCCGCAACTTCGCACAACGGGAACCATCGTGGGCGCAAACGGCCGCGAACAGGCCGTCAACGGCATTACCTGGCTCGATCACGAGTGGTCCACCCAGGTGCTGGACCCGGATGCCTCGGGCTGGGACTGGGCCGGCATCAATCTGGACGACGGCGGCGCCCTCATGGCGTTCCAGATAAGGAGCCGCCAAGGTAGTAAAATATGGGCTCACGCGACATGGCGCGATGCATCCGGTAAGATCACGCACTATACGCAGGAGCAGGTCCGTTTTACCCCGCAAGCGCGGTGGCGGTCGCCCCGTACCAACGCAGAGTATCCCGTTGCCACCTTGATAGCCACCGGTGATGTGCAATGGCAGGTCGCGCCGCTGCAGCAGGATCAGGAACTCGATGCGCGCCTGTCGAGCGGCGCCGTGTACTGGGAGGGCGCCGTGACCGTGCAGCGCGACGGGAAGCCCGCTGGCCGGGGCTACCTGGAGCTGACGGGCTATTACCGTCCAATGAAATTATGAATACGAAGAATACTGCCAACACGATGAGTAACAGCACGACCAGTACGACCAGCGCCTCCGCCACTCCCCAGACCGAAGCCCGCGAGCTGAAAAAAGGCAGCCTGGCGGCGCTGAAAGGCCTGGCGCCCTTCCTGAAACCTTACCGCAACCGCTTCATTGTCGCCGGCATCGCGCTCGTGGTGGCAGCCGGCTCCACGCTGGCGATCCCGTATGCCTTCAAGCAGATGATCGACCTCGGTTTCGGTTCGCATGCCGGCATCCACAGCGCGCAGCACGTCAACAATGTATTCCTGGCGCTGTTTGCGGTGGCCACCGTGCTGGCACTGGCGACGGCGGCGCGCTTCTATTCCGTGTCCTGGCTGGGCGAACGCGTCACGGCCGACATCCGCAGCGCCGTGTACTCGCATGTCGTGCAGCAGAGCCCCGAATTCTTCGAAACCACGCAGACAGGCGAGGTGCTGTCGCGCATTACGACCGATACGACGCTGATCCAGTCCGTGGTCGGCACCAGTATCTCCATGGTGCTGCGCAACGTGCTGCTGTTCCTGGGCGGCCTGGGCATGCTGTTCGTGACCAGCCCCAAACTGTCATCCATCATCATCGGCCTGCTGGTGCTGACCGTACTGCCGATCGTGATGTTCGGCCGCCGCGTACGCAAGCTGTCGCGCGATTCGCAGGACCGTATCGCCGATGCGTCCGCCGTTGCGGGCGAGATCCTGAATGCGATGCCGACGGTGCAGGCCTTCACGCATGAGCATATCGAGGCGAAGCGCTTTGGCGTGTCGATCGAAGGCGCCTTCACTACGGCAATGCGCCGCATCCAGGCACGCGCCTTCCTGACCATGCTGGCCATCGTGCTGGTGTTCGGCGCCATCGTGTTCGTGCTGTGGCTGGGCGCGCACGCCGTGCTGGAAGGCACGATGACGGGCGGCGACCTGGGCCAGTTCATCCTGTACGCTTCCATCGTGGCTGGCGCCATTGGTGCGCTGTCCGAAGTGATGGGCGAGGCGCAGCGCGCCGCCGGCGCTACCGAGCGCCTGCTGGAGCTGCTGTCCGTGAAATCCGAGATCCAGAATCCTGCGCATGCCCTGCCGCTGCCGGCGCGCGCCGCCAATGGCGCGGCACTGAGCCTGAGCGAGGTGACCTTCTGCTACCCTTCCCGTCCGGATACCGCCGCGCTGTTCCAGCTGAACCTGGACATCCAGCCCGGCGAGACGGTGGCCGTGGTCGGCCCATCCGGCGCCGGCAAGACCACGCTGTTCCAGATGCTGCTGCGCTTCTACGATCCGCAGCTGGGCATCATCCGCCTCGACGGCGTGGACATCAAACAGCTCGACCTGCACACCCTGCGCGACGCCATCGGCATCGTGCCGCAGGATACGGTGATCTTCTCGGCCGACGCGATGGAGAACATCCGCTACGGCCGCGCCGACGCCACCGACCAGGAAGTGATTGCCGCCGCCCGCATGGCCGCCGCCCACGAATTCATCGAACGCCTGCCGAACGGCTACAAGTCCTTCCTCGGCGAGCGCGGCGTGCGCCTGTCCGGCGGCCAGCGTCAGCGTATCGCGATTGCGCGCGCGCTGCTGAAGAACCCTCCGCTGCTGCTGCTGGACGAAGCCACCAGCGCGCTGGACGCCGAGTCCGAGCGCCTGGTACAGGGTGCGCTGGAAGTGGCGATGGAAGGCCGTACCACCATCATCATCGCGCACCGCCTGTCCACCGTGCAGCGCGCGGACCGCATCATCGTCATGGAAGACGGCAAGATCGTGGAAACGGGTACGCACCAGTCGCTGGTGCAACTGGGCGGCATCTACGCCAACCTGGCGGCCCTGCAATTCCATCACGTGCAAGTAACGCATTGAAGGAGCGCCTGTGACCGACGCCGAACTGCGCCAACGCTGCCATACCGTCCTGCCGGGCCATCCGGCGCCGACGCCTGCCGCCACCTTTGCAGCAATGGCGGCATGGTGCGAGCAGAACCAGGTACAGCACGATGTGTATGGCGAGGGCGAGCTGCTGCAGTCCTTCGAGCGCAAGGTGGCGGACCTGCTCGGCTTCGAGGCGGCCACCTTCTGCATTACCGGCACCATGACCCAGGTCACGGCGCTGCGCCTGGCCTGCATGGAGCGCGGCAGCCGCATGGTGGCGCTGCATCCGACGGCGCATATCTTCAAGCATGAACGCGGCAATCATCAGCTGCTGGGACATTTCGATGCGCTGCAGGTGGGCGATCTGCATCGTCCATTCACGCTGGATGAGCTGAAGGCGCTGCCGGACCGTCTCGCTGCGGTATCGCTGGAGCTGCCGGCGCGCGAAATGGGCGGCCAGTCGCCCGCGTGGGAGCAGCTGGAATCCATCAAGGCCTATTGCCGTGCACAGGACATTCACCTGCATATGGACGGGGCGCGGCTGTTCGAAGCGGCGGCAGGCTATGGCCGTCCGCTGGCGCAAGTTGCTGCCGGATTCGATTCGGTGTATGTGTCACTGTACAAGGGGGTCGGCGGCCTCGGTGGCGCAATGCTGTCCGGTTCGGCGGCCTTCGTCGCCAGGGCGCAGGAATGGTTCCGCCGCCAGGGCGGCAACGTGATTCACCGCTCGCCCTATGTGGTCGCCGCTGCCATGCAGTTCGATGCGCGCCTGGCGGCCATGCCGGATTACTTCCGCCGTACGCAATGGCTGTTCGATGCGCTGCGCGCTTTCCCGCTGCTGGCGCCGAATCCGGCGCGTCCGCACGCGAATATGCTGCATATCCATATGCCGGTGGCGCGCCAGCGCTTGCTGGAGATGCGCAGCGAGATCGCGGAGAAGCATGGTATCTGGCTGTTCAACCGTGCCAGCCACTCGCTGCTGCCGGAACACAGCTATGTTGAATTGTATGTAGGCGAGAATATGTTGAAGATGTCCGACCAAGCCTTGCGCGATGCGCTGGCGGTGTGGCACGAGGCGCTTGCCACGGCTGCAGGAGCGGTGAAATGAGTTTCGCCTCCCTTAAACTGATCGATGCGCTGCTGCAGACGCTGGAGTCGCTCGGCTACGCAACGCCAACGCCGGTGCAGAAGCAGGCCATCCCTGCCGTGCTGGCAGGCCGCGACCTGATGGCGGCGGCGCAGACGGGCACCGGCAAGACGGCGGCATTTGCACTGCCGGTGCTGCAGCGCCTGACCATGGAGGGCGCTGCGTCGCCAAACACGGCGCGCTGCCTGGTGCTGGTGCCGACGCGCGAGCTGGCGGAACAGGTGTATGAGAGCTTCCGCACTTATGGCCGCGCGCTGCCGCTGCGCTACGCAGTGGCTTATGGCGGCGTTGCCATCGAGCCGCAGATCAGCAAGCTGCGCAAGGGCCTGGACGTGCTGGTGGCCACGCCGGGCCGCTTGCTGGACCTGATGCGCCAGGGTGCGCTGGGTTTGTCGCAGTTGCAGACGCTGGTGCTGGATGAGGCGGACCGTATGCTCGACCTGGGCTTTGCGCATGATCTGGACGCGGTATTTGCTGCCCTGCCTGCGCAGCGCCAGACCTTGCTGTTCTCGGCCACGTTCTCGGATGCGATCCGCGGGATGGCGAAGCAGTTGCTGTCCGATCCCTTGTCGGTGCAGGCGAGCGCACCGAATACGGCAGCGCGTACGGTGCGGCAGGTGGTGTATACGACCGACAAGAAGGTGAAGGCCGATCTGTTCCTGCACTTGATGGAGCGCTTTGGCTGGACCCATTTGCTGGTGTTCGTGAAGACGCGCAAGGGCGTGGAGGCGCTGGTTACCCAGTTGCAGGCGGAAGGGATTGCGGCCGATTCGATCCACGGCGATAAGCCGCAGCCGGCCCGTTTGCGGGCGCTGGAGCGGTTCAAGGCGCGCGAAGTGCAGGTCCTGGTTGCTACCGACGTGGCGGCGCGCGGACTGGATATCGAGGCGTTGCCGCTGGTCGTGAATTTTGATTTGCCGACCGTGGCCGAGGATTATGTGCACCGCATCGGGCGCACCGGACGTGCCGGCGCCGAGGGCGAGGCGGTGTCGCTGGTTTGCGCGGACGAGGTGGAATTGCTGCGTGCGATCGAGACGCTGACGAAGCAGGTCTTCCAGCGTCTGGAGGAACCGGGATTCGAGGCCAACCATCGCGTGCCCGCGACCGGTACGCCGACCCAGCCGGCCGGCAGGCCCGCCGCCAAGCCTGCGGCCAAACGCGGTGGCGCTGCAGGCCCGGGGCGCAACCCGGCGCCGGCATCCGGCGGCTCCGGGCGCAAGGGCCCGGCGCGCGCAGCACAGCCGGCCGTCGCCGATGCCCCCCGTCCTGCCGGCGGCTACGGCTCGCTCGGCACCTACGACGCACCCGAGCCGAAGCGCCGTGGCGCTCAGCGCGACGCTGCGCGCCAGCCAGCCGGCACTGGTGGCGCGGGTGGCAACGCTGGCGTTGGCCGCAGCGGCGGCCAACGCGACAGCAGCGCCGGCAATCCACGCGGCGGCGGCAAATCGAACGTTGTCGTCGTCGCCGGACGCGGCGCAAAGTCCGCCGCGAAGGCTGCTGGCAAGGCAGAACGCCAGGGCGGCGGCAACAAGGGCCGCGGCCCGAAACGATAGAACACATCGGAGAACACAAGCATGCAGCAATACCAGAAACTGATCCGCACCGTCCTCGAACAGGGCAGCTGGCAAGACAACCGCACCGGCATCCGCACCCTGAGCGTGCCCGGCGCCATGATGCGCTTCGACCTGCAAGACGGCTTCCCCGCCGTAACCACCAAGAAGCTGGCCTTCAAGTCCGTGGTCGGTGAACTGTGCGCCTTCCTGCGCGCCGCGCGCAGCGCGGCCGACTTCCGCGCCCTCGGCTGCAAGGTGTGGGACCAGAACGCAAACGAAAACCAGCAATGGCTGGCCAACCCCTACCGCGAAGGACTGGACGATCTGGGCCCGGTGTATGGCGTGCAATGGCGCCAATGGCCCGGCTACAAGCTGCTGGACGCCGGCCAGGGCGCACAGATCGCCGACGCCCAGCGCAACGGCTTCAGGCTGATCGCCCCGCTGGAAGAAAACGGCGTCAGGAAAGTCCTGCTGTACAAAGCCATCGACCAGATCCGCGAGTGCCTGGACACCATCGTCAACAACCCGTCCAGCCGCCGGATCCTGTTCCATGGCTGGAACCCGGCCGTGCTGGACCAGGTCGCCCTGCCCGCCTGCCACCTGCTGTACCAGTTCATCCCGAACGCGAACACGCGTGAGCTGTCGCTATGCCTTTACGTGCGCAGCAACGATATCGGCCTCGGCACGCCGTTCAATATCGCGGAAGGCGCAGCCCTGCTGGCGCTGGTAGCACGCCTCACCGGCTACACCCCGCGCTGGTTCAGCTACTTCGTCGGCGACGCCCACATCTACGAAAACCACATGGACATGGTGAAGCAACAGCTGACCCGCGAGCCTTATCCGCTGCCGCAGCTGAAGATCAACGACCGCGTTCCGGATTTCGCGCAGACCGGCAAGTACGAACCGGAATGGCTGGAAAAAATCGAGCCTTCCGACTTCACGCTGGAAGGCTACCAGCACCACGCGCCGATTACGGCGCCGATGGCAGTATAGACATCGAGTCCACGAGCGCGTAATAGCAGCCCTTTTCGCGCGTCTGGAACAGCTTGAGCCAGGCAGCGGCCGTGGCCCCGCTCCATACCTCAAGCAAGCCCATTACCTCGTAGGTGAACTCCAGCGGCGCCAGACCGCTGGCAGTAATCAGATTGCCGTCGCGGACGGCCGGCTTCTTCTCGTAAAGCTTTTCGCCCTGGTACGCCGCACCTGACTGCTTGATGACGGAAATATCGTTGCTGGTGTGGCGCCGCGTATTCAGTACACCCGCCGCGGCCAGCCCCATGGTTGCGCCACAGATGGCGGCCACATGGTGGCCCTGTTCGAGCGCATCGGCCGCGAACTGCACCAGCGGGCCGTATTTTTCCTGCTCCCACTGCTCGCTGCCCGGCATGATGTACAGGTCGTCCGCCGCCAGCCGCACGTCGGCCAGCGCCACGTCCGGCGCGATCTGCATCCCGCCCATCGAGGTTACCGGCGCCAGGTCGATACCAACTTTTACCAGCTCGCAGTGAATGTCGGGAGAACGGAAGAAGCGCTTGCTGTACAGTTCCGCTGTCAGATAACCGATCTCCCAGTCGGCAAGCGTATTAACTACAGCAAGATAGACCTTCATGCTTCCTCCGTTTTAAGCGCTGCAAAGCTTAATACTGGCGCAGCTCTCAGGCCACCGGCACGCGCGACTTCGTGCCGGATGGTGCGCTGCGCGGAGCCGCAGGTGCTGCCAGTGCTGCTGCCTGGGCCTTGCGCGGCGCCGGCCTGGTGCGCGCCTGATGGATCACGGCGCGCGCCACGCTCTCGGCGCTCACGCCGTCCAGCTGGAATACGCTGACGATGCGCTGCAGGCTGGCCGCCTGCTCCTGCAATGCACCCGCCGCCTGCGCCGCGTCTTCCACCACGCTCACGTTCTGCTGCGTGATCGTATCCATTTCCACGATCGCGTTGTTGATCTGTTCCAGGCCGGCCGTCTGTTCGGCGGTGGCTGAGCTGATCTCGCCCATGATGTCGGTCACGCGCTGGATGCTGGCAACCACCTCGTTCATCGTCACGCCGGCCTGATCGACCAGCTTCGCGCCATCCTCGACCTTGCCCACGGAGTCGTCGATCAGCGCCTTGATCTCCTTCGCTGCGGCAGCGGAGCGCTGTGCCAGGTTGCGCACTTCGGACGCCACCACCGCAAAACCTCGGCCCTGTTCGCCGGCGCGCGCCGCTTCCACGGCGGCATTCAGGGCCAGGATATTGGTCTGGAACGCGATGCTGTCGATCACGCCGATGATGTCCACCACCTTGCGCGAGGAATCGTTGATGGAGCCCATGGTATCGACCACCCTCGCCACCACTGCGCCGCCGCGCACCGCAACTTCCGAAGCCGACACGGCCAGCTGGTTGGCCTGGCGTGCATTGTCCGCATTCTGCTTCACGGTGCCGGTCAGTTCCTCCATCGAGGCCGCGGTTTCCTCCAGCGAGGCCGCCTGTTCGCCCGAACGCTGAGACAGATCCTGGTTGCCGGCCGCAATCTGGCCGGAAGCGGTGGAAATGGTATCGCTGCCCTGGCGTACCTCGGAAACGATGGAGGCCAGGTTGTTCTTCATCTTGTCCAGCGCCTGCAGCAGCGCGCCGAATTCGTTGTTGTGATAAGTGCCGACAGTGCCCTGCAGATCGCCGGCCGCCACGCGGTTCGCCACGTCCATCGCCTGCTTCAGCGGACCGGAAATCGCGTTCACCAGCAATACGCCAACCACGCCGCCAATCACCAGCCCCGCCAGCAGCACCACGATCACCGTGCTTGCCGTGCGTTTCAGGCTGGCCTGCACGCGTTCGTCGTCGGCCTGCTTGGTCTTGTCGCTGTATTCGGTCAGCGTCTTCAGCGCGCCATCGCCGATGCGGTAGGACGGGTTGATCTTCTTGATCAGCACCGACTCCGCGTCGTCCCAGCGGTTCTCCTTGATGGCACTGGTCGCGGCGCGCACCGCGGCCACGCCCAGCCCATCGTTCTTGGCGAACCAGTCTTCCGCCAGCTTCATTTCCTCCGGCGACCTGATGGAGGCGCGGTAAGTTTCCCAGCGCTTCTCGACGCGCGCCGTGACCTCATCGACGATATTGAAGTGATTGGCCAGCGGGTGGTCGTGCAGCTTGGACCAGCCCAGTTCCGGGTTGTGCTGCAAGGCCTGCAGGATCTGGCTGCGGCCCGTTTCCATGTCCAGGCGGATCGCATTGCGCTCCGTGGTGTTGCGCTGGTCGGCCAGCGTGACGTCCTGCACCATTTTCAGCGAGCTGTCGGCGCTGACGATGCCCAGCACGCCGATTGCCAGCATCATGCCGATCAACAGGCCCAGCACGCCGATGACCAGCGTTTTGATTTTCAGATTAGCGAACATTTCCTGCTCCTTACGAATGAATGCCACTGAAGAAGCGATGCAGCCCACCGCGCAGCTCCGCCACTTCGTCGAACTCGATATACGTCACATCGCACAGGTCATCCAGCTCCCGCAGCAATGTGGTCTTGATAGGCGCTCCCTTCCAGACCAGGAAGAGAATGGGTGTACGCCTTCCCTTGAAGATGTGATAGCTCAATTCGAAGGCACTGCTCTCGCTCATGCCTGCGCGGATATTGATCAAAGCATCCGCCTGGTCGAGCAAGGCCAGGCGGTGCGTACGGAAGTTCTTCGGCGTGAAGGGAATGCCCTGCGTGCGTTCGAAGGACTGGCGGAAGGTATCCGCGCTTTCGGCCTGATTGCCGGTCAGGTATTCAAACGGATGCGGCAGGCCGTTGGCACTGTCGATCATGGCCATCACGTCGGCAATCAGGCGCTGCTCGCGCTGGTCCGACTCGGTGAAGGGCTGGCGGATGAACAGCTTGAGCGGCGCCACGCCCACGCTGCGTTCGCGCAGCCCGCCGCGGCGCTCCGGCAAGGCGATGGCTGCGGCGGCATAGTCGGGCTGCTGCGGCTCGGCGCGGCCCGGCGCCGGAGCACGCAGGCTGTCGTCCGCGTGCAGTTCCTGCAGCGATTGCAGGCTGCAGCGGCCCATATGGCGCATCGCTTCGGCAGCGGCTTCGGCAGCGGCAATGGTGGTCATCACCACTGCGCCGCTGGCCATGGCCGCCACGCGCAGCCTGCGCGACGCAACAATGGCGCTGCGGCGCTCGTCAACGGTCAGCACGGCCATCGAGATCTCGCGCAGGGCCAGCATGCCGAGCAGGGTTTCGTCGTCGATGCCGTTGACCGGGATGCCGGCCGAGGCGATCACACGCGCGCTGACTTCACTGGCGCACAGGGTGAAGCCGGCATCATGCAGGCGCCGCGCCAGGGCTACGGCGCGCGGCTGGTCATCCTTGCGCACGCGCAGATAAACGAAGCCGCTTGCAGGCAGCCGCACGCCCGCGCCCATCTGCGCCTTCAGGAAGGCTTCGCCGAAGCTGGCGCCGGTGCCCATCACTTCGCCCGTGGATTTCATTTCAGGGCCGAGGATGCAGTCCACGCCGGGGAATTTGGCGAACGGCAGCACGGATTCCTTCACGCTGTAGTAAGCCGGCACGGCCTCGCCGCTGACGCCCTGCTGGTGCAGCGTCTGGCCGGCCATGCAGCGCGCGGCAATCTTCGCCAGCTGGCGGCCGGTAGCCTTGGAGACGAAAGGCACGGTGCGCGAAGCGCGTGGATTCACTTCCAGCACATAGATGCGGTCATGCGCGCCTTCGCGCTGCACCGCAAACTGCACATTCATCAGGCCGACCACGTTCAGGCCGCGCGCCAGACGCACGGTCTGGCGCCTGATTTCGGCAACCGTGCTGTCCGCCAGCGAATAAGGCGGCAGGCAGCAGGCCGAGTCGCCGGAGTGGATGCCTGCCTGTTCAACGTGCTCCATCACGCCGCCGATCACCACCTCCTTGCCGTCCGAGACGCAATCCACATCGACTTCGATGGCATTGTCCAGGAAGCGGTCCAGCAGCACCGGCGAGTCATTGGACACCTTCACCGCCTCGCGCATATAGCGCTCCAGGTCGGCCCGTTCGTGCACGATTTCCATCGCGCGGCCACCCAGCACATAGGAAGGACGCACCACCAGCGGATAGCCGATTTCCTCGGCCAGGCGCACCGCCGAAGCTTCGTCGCGGGCGGTGCGGTTGGCCGGCTGGCGCAGGTCCAGTTCATGCAGCAGCTTCTGGAAGCGCTCGCGGTCTTCGGCGGCATCGATCATGTCCGGCGAGGTACCGATGATGGGTACGCCGTTGGCTTCCAGCTCCAGGGCCAGCTTCAGCGGCGTCTGGCCGCCATACTGCACGATCACGCCCAGCGGCTGCTCCAGGTGCACGATTTCCAGCACGTCTTCCAGCGTCAGCGATTCGAAATACAGGCGGTCCGAGGTATCGTAGTCGGTGGAGACGGTCTCCGGATTGCAGTTGACCATGATGGTTTCATAGCCGTCTTCGCGCATGGCCAGCGCCGCATGCACGCAGCAGTAATCGAACTCGATGCCCTGCCCGATGCGGTTCGGGCCACCGCCCAGCACCATGATCTTGCGCGCACTGGTCGGCGCCGCCTCGCACTCCTCGTCGTAGGTCGAATACATATAGGCGGTGCGCGCGGCGAACTCGCCGGCGCAGGTATCCACCCGCTTGTACACCGGCCGCAGGCCCAGCGCATGGCGGTGCAGCCGCACCTCGCCTTCGCTCACGCCCAGCAGCGCCGCCAGGCGGCGGTCGCCAAATCCCTGCTCCTTCAGGCGGCGCATCACGCCACGGTCCAGCGCAAGCAGGGTTTGCGACGCCACCCACTCCTCTACTTCGACCAGGTCATGGATCTGCGCCAGGAACCAGGGATCGATGCGCGACAGCGCATGCACCTCGTCCAGCGACATGCCCTGGGCAAAGGCATCGCCTACGTACCAGATGCGCTGCGGGCCCGGCTGGCGCAGCTCCTGCTCGATCACGGCACGGCCGGTAGCTGCCCGGCGCAGGCCATCGACGCCGATATCCAGTCCGCGCAGCGCCTTCTGGAAGGACTCCTGGAAGGTGCGGCCCATGGCCATCACTTCGCCCACGGACTTCATCTGCGTGGTCAGCCGGTCATCCGCGCCGGCGAACTTCTCGAAGGCGAAGCGCGGCACCTTGGTCACCACGTAGTCGATCGAGGGCTCGAAGGAGGCCGGCGTGGCGCCGCCGGTAATGTCGTTCTGCAGTTCGTCCAGCGTGAAGCCGACGGCCAGCTTGGCCGCCACGCGCGCAATCGGGAAGCCGGTGGCCTTGGATGCCAGCGCCGAGGAACGCGATACGCGCGGATTCATCTCGATCACGATCATGCGGCCGTCGGCCGGGTTCAGCGCGAACTGCACATTGGAACCGCCGGTATCCACGCCGATCTCGCGCAGCACGGCCAGCGAGGCGTTGCGCATGATCTGGTATTCCTTGTCCGTCAGGGTCTGTGCCGGGGCCACGGTAATCGAGTCGCCGGTATGCACGCCCATCGGGTCCAGGTTTTCGATGGAGCAGACGATGATGCAGTTATCCTTGCGGTCGCGCACCACCTCCATCTCATACTCTTTCCAGCCCAGCAGCGATTCCTCGATCAGCAGCTCGGAGGTCGGCGACAGTTCCAGTCCGCGCAGGCAGATCGCATTGAAGTCTTCGGCGTTGTAGGCAATGCCGCCGCCGCTGCCGCCCATCGTGAACGAGGGACGGATGATCACCGGGAAGCCAAGGCGCGACTGCTCGGCCCATGCCTCGGCCATGCTGTGCGCCACGCCGGAGCGGGCCGATGCCAGCCCGATACGGCTCATGGCCTGCTTGAATTTGGCGCGGTCCTCGGCGCGGTCGATGGCTTCCGGCGTGGCGCCGATCAGCTCCACGTTGAAGCGTTCCAGCACGCCGTGACGGTGCAGGTCCAGCGCGCAATTCAGCGCCGTCTGGCCGCCCATCGTCGGCAGCACGGCCTGCGGGCGTTCCTTCTCGATGATGCGCGCCACGGTTTCCCAGGTCACCGGCTCTATATAGGTTACGTCGGCCATGCCGGGGTCGGTCATGATGGTGGCCGGATTGCTGTTGACCAGCACCACCTGGAAGCCCTCCTCGCGCAGGGCCTTGCAGGCCTGGGCGCCGGAGTAGTCGAATTCGCAGGCCTGGCCGATCACGATCGGGCCGGCGCCGATGATCAGGATGCGCTGAATGTCGCTGCGCTTAGGCATGGCGGGCTCCTTCCATCAAACTGACAAAGTGGTCGAACAGGGGCGCCAGGTCGTGCGGGCCGGGCGAAGCTTCGGGGTGGCCCTGGAAGCAGAAGGCGGGACGGTCGGTGCGGCGGAAGCCCTGCAGCGAACCGTCGAACAGCGAGATATGGGTGACGCGGCAATTGGACGGCAGCGTGTCCGGATCGACCGCAAAGCCGTGGTTCTGCGAGGTGATCATCACGCGGCCGGTTTCCACTTCCTGCACCGGGTGGTTGGCGCCGTGGTGGCCGAACTTCATCTTCATGGTGCGTGCGCCGGACGCCAGCCCCATGATCTGGTGGCCGAGGCAGATGCCAAAGGTGGGCACGCCGCGCTCGATCAGCTCGCGCGCCGCGTCGATCGCGTAGCGGCAGGGCTCCGGGTCACCGGGACCATTGGAGAGGAACACGCCGTCCGGATTCAGGGCCAGTGCCTCGGCGGCGCTGGATTGCGCCGGCAGCACGCTCACGCGGCAGCCGCGTTCGGCCAGCATGCGCAGGATGTTGGACTTCACACCGAAGTCGAAGGCCACCACGTGGCGGCGTGGACGCAGCTGGCGGCCGTGGCCACGTCCCAGCTGCCATTCGGTTTCGTCCCATTCGTAGGCTTGCGCCGTGCTGACGGTGCGCGCCAGGTCCATCCCCGCCAGGCCGGGGAAGCTGCGCGCCAGCGACAGCGCTTGGCCCGCAGCGGAGGCATTCGCGCCGCTCAGGATGGCGCCGGACTGGGCGCCATTGTCGCGCAGGATGCGGGTCAGCTTGCGGGTGTCGATGCCGGCGATGGCGACGATGCCCTGCTCGCGCAGCCAGCCTGCCAGGCTTTGGCCGGAGCGGAAGTTCGATGCCAGCAGCGGCAGGTCCTTGATGATCAGGCCGGCCGCATGGATGCGCGGCGATTCGCCGTCTTCACGGTTGACGCCGGTGTTGCCGATGTGCGGATAGGTCAGCGTGACGATCTGCCTGCTGTAGCTGGGATCGCTGAGGATTTCCTGATAGCCGCTCATGGCGGTGTTGAATACCACTTCGCCCGACGTGGCGCCGGAAGCGCCGATCGAATAACCCTGGAATACTGTGCCGTCGGCCAAAGCCAGTACCGCGCGCTCAACCATCCCCGAGCCCTGCTGGAGCGGATGTTTCATTGTCTCCTCCATAATGATAGTTACTACCAAGAATCAAATGCGCGCAGACGGAACAATAGGACAGGAGGGTCTGTCACAAACTCTCCAAAGGTCACAAAAGGGAGAAATTTGTTGGCTATCGGCAATTTCACAACATGCCGGAAGGGCAAACTTTAACCAGATATAATGGCGGCCATGACACTCTTGACCATCATCGTCGCCGCTGACCAGGACAACGGCATCGGCATCGACAACACCCTGCCCTGGCGCCTGCCGGAAGACCTGGCGCACTTCAAGCGCCTGACCACCGGCCACGCCATCATCATGGGCCGCAAGACCTTCGAATCGATCGGCCGTCCGCTGCCGAACCGCCGCAATATCGTGGTCAGCCGCAATGCGGACTGGCACGCCGACGGCGTGGAAAGCGCGACCTCGCTGGACGCTGCGCGCAGGCTGGTTGCCGGCGATGCGCAAGCCTTCATCATCGGCGGCGCGCAGATCTACCAGCAGGCGCTGGACTTCGTGGACGAGGTGGTGCTGACCCGCGTGCAGTCGCGCTTCCAGTGCGACGCCCGCTTCCCGGCGCTGGCGGCCGAAACCTGGCAGCAAACCGCCCGCGAGGACCACGTGTCCGCCGAGGGCCTGGCGTATTCATTCATCACCCTGCGCCGTACCGGCGCGCATCAATAACAGGAACAGCACCACATGTCCGGACACGGTTTTCACGTCCACGGCCCGCATGACCATGCGGTCGAACACGCAGCGCACAGCAGCGACAAATTCTCCGGCAATATCGCCGTAACCACGGCCATCCTCGCCACCATCGGCGCCATGTTCGGCTACCAGGGCGGCGCCACGCAGAACGACGCGGCCCTGTTCAAGAACAATGCCGCCATCGCCAAGACCGAAGCCTCCAACCGCTGGAACTACTATCAGGCGAAATCGTCCAAGCAGAATCTGGCCGAACTGGCGATGACGCTGCCGAACGTGGAGCCGGAACGTTACAAGGCCGAAGTGTCGCGCTACAAGTCCGAGAAGGAAGACATCAGGAAGGATGCGGAATCCTGGGAAGCCAAATCCGCGGAGTGGGACCGGAAGTCCGACCAGGCGCTGCACCAGCACCACCAGTGGGCGCTGGCCACCACCGCCGAACAGATCGCCATTTCGCTGGCTGCCATCACCCTGCTCACCAGCCGCCGCTGGCTGCAGGTCGCAACTTATATAGTGGCGGGGGCCGGCATCGCACTCGGTTTGTTCGCCTGGTTCCACGTCGATCCGATCGGCGCGCTGCTCGGCGCTGGAAGTCACTAAGCTGTCAACAATCTGTCATAAAATTTTTTAAGCGGGTTTGCACAATTTCTGCGACAATCCCGGTCTTAATTTTTTGGCGCTGGTTCGCGCCTGGAGAACCCCATGAAATTCCGTTTCCCCATCGTTATCATCGACGAGGATTTCCGCTCCGAGAACACGTCCGGCCTGGGTATTCGCGCCCTCGCCGCGGCGATGGAAAAGGAAGGCATGGAAGTCCTCGGCGTCACCAGCTATGTCGATCTGTCCCAGTTCGCACAGCAGCAATCGCGCGCATCGGCCTTCATCCTGTCGATTGACGACGAAGAGTTCGGCGGCGGCAGCCCGGAAGAAACCGATGCCGCGCTGAAGGCCCTGCGCGCCTTCGTGGAAGAGATCCGCTACAAGAATGCGGACATCCCGATCTACCTGTACGGCGAAACCCGCACCTCGCGCCATATCCCGAACGATATCCTGCGCGAACTGCACGGCTTCATCCACATGTTCGAGGACACCCCGGAGTTCGTGGCGCGCCACATCATCCGCGAAGCCAAGTCCTACCTGGACAGCCTGGCGCCGCCCTTCTTCCGCGCCCTGGTGCACTACGCGAACGACGGTTCCTACTCCTGGCACTGCCCGGGCCACTCCGGCGGCGTGGCGTTCCTGAAGTCGCCGATCGGCCAGATGTTCCACCAGTTCTTCGGCGAGAACATGCTGCGCGCCGACGTCTGCAACGCCGTGGAAGAACTGGGCCAGCTGCTGGACCACACCGGTCCGGTCGCTGCCTCCGAGCGCAACGCCGCCCGCATCTACAACGCCGACCACGCCTACTTCGTGACCAACGGCACCTCGACCTCGAACAAGATGGTCTGGCACTCCACCGTGGCGCCGGGCGACATCGTGGTGGTGGACCGTAACTGCCACAAGTCCATCCTGCACTCGATCATCATGTGCGGCGCGATTCCCGTGTTCCTGATGCCGACCCGTAACCACCTCGGCATCATCGGCCCGATCCCGCTGGAAGAGTTCACGATGGAGAGCATCGAGCGCAAGATCGCCAACAACCCGTTCGCCCAGGCCGCCGGCAACAAGAAGCCGCGCATCCTGACCATCACCCAGTCCACCTACGACGGCGTGGTGTACAACGTGGAAACGCTGCGCGAAATGCTGGACGGTAAAATCGACACCCTGCACTTCGACGAAGCCTGGCTGCCGCACGCCACCTTCCACGACTTCTACAAGGACATGCACGCGATCGGCAAGGACCGTCCGCGCGCCAAGGAATCGCTGATCTTCTCGACCCAGTCCACCCACAAGCTGCTGGCGGGCCTGTCGCAGGCATCGCAGGTGCTGGTGCGCGACTCCGAATCGGTCAAGCTGGACAAGGACGCCTTCAACGAGGCCTACCTGATGCACACCTCCACCTCGCCGCAATACTCCATCATCGCCTCCTGCGATGTGGCAGCGGCCATGATGGAAGCGCCAGGCGGCACCGCCCTGGTGGAAGAGTCCATCTTCGAAGCGCTGGACTTCCGCCGCGCCATGAAGAAAGTGGACCAGGAATTCGGCAATGACTGGTGGTTCAAGGTCTGGGGTCCGGAGAACTTCGCCGAAGAAGGCATCGGCACCCAGGAAGACTGGATCATCCGCGCCGAAGACGACTGGCATGGCTTCGGCAAGCTGGCGCCGGGCTTCAATATGCTGGACCCGATCAAGGCCACCATCGTCAACCCGGGCCTGTCGCTGAACGGCCAGTTCGACGAAACCGGTATCCCGGCGTCCATCGTGACCAAGTACCTGGCCGAACACGGCGTGATCATCGAGAAGTGCGGCCTGTACTCCTTCTTCATCATGTTCACCATCGGCATCACCAAGGGCCGCTGGAACACCCTGCTGACCGCACTGCAGCAGTTCAAGGACGACTACGACAAGAACGCCCCGATGTGGCGCATCCTGCCGGAGTTCTCGGCCGCCAACCCGCGCTACGAGCAGATGGGCCTGCGCGACCTGTGCCAGTCGATCCACGACTTCTACAAGGCTTACGACGTGGCGCGCCTGACCACCGAGATGTATCTGTCCGACATGGTGCCGGCAATGAAGCCGTCCGACGCATTCGCCAAGATGGCGCACCGCGAAATCGAACGCGTGGCGATCGACGAACTGGAGGGCCGCATCACCTCGATCCTGCTGACGCCTTACCCGCCGGGCATCCCGCTGCTGATCCCTGGCGAGCGCTTCAACAAGACCATCGTCGATTACCTGCGCTTCGCACGCGACTTCAACGAACGCTTCCCGGGCTTCGAGACCGACGTGCACGGCCTGGTCAAGCGCGAAGTGAACGGCAAGCGCGACTACTTCGTGGATTGCGTGAAGCAGTAAGCTGCATCGCAAGCCTAAAAAACCGCCCGCCGGGCGGTTTTTTTTATTCCCGATTGCCATAGCGAATCAGTTGCCGCCCGTCATATGCGTGCAATCTTACGGATTTCGCAATTGACGCAACATTGTAAAAATATTTCCTCGTATCATAATTTTAAGGAGCATTACCCACCGAAAACTAGCGCCCAATTTCGCGCATTTTTCGCCCAACGTCGCTCAAAAAGATTCGACAACGACAAGCTTGCATACAGATAAGTCACATTGCCATCCCTCAACTGCAAAACCGTGACTAAACTCCCGCAGGTCTTTTTTCGTATGTGAATCAATGAACAGACTAAAACTCCTTTCGTCGTCCACCGTCCTGTGCCTGCTGGCAGCGTGTGGCGGCAATGCCGGCAACCCCGGCGAAGAAAGCAGCGCGGAAGCGCAGGCGCAGGCAGCGCCGGTTCGTCTCGCTGCCGCCACCACCACGGCCGCCATGCCGGTCAACGATGCGTCCCGCTTCCTGCATCAGGCCACCTTCGGCCCCACCAACTACGAGATCAACCGCCTTGCCGGCATGGGCGGCAAGGCCTGGATGGCGGCCGAATTCGCCAAGGGCCAGTCGCTGGCCAAGCCTTACTTCGACAGATGGCAGGCTGCGCATCCGGGCCAGAAACCCAGCGGCGTGCAGTTCTACGAAATCTTCTGGCGCAACGCCGTGATCGGCGACGATATGCTGCGCCAGCGGGTCACGTATGCGCTGTCGCAGATCTTCGTGGTCTCGACCGAGGATTCGGAAGTCTCGCAATGGCCGCGCGGCGTGGGCAGCTATTACGACACGCTGGGCAAATACGCCTTCAGCAATTTCCGCGACCTGCTGCAGGCCGTGGCCCTGCATCCGATGATGGGCGTGTACCTGTCCCATATGCGCAACCAGAAGGAAGACGGCGACCGTCTGCCGGACGAGAACTTCGCGCGTGAAGTCATGCAGTTGTTCACCATCGGCCTGTATCAGCTGAACCAGGACGGCACACCCAAGCTGAGCGGCGGCAAGCCGATCGAAACCTATACCTATGCCGACGTGCAGGGCATGGCCAAGGTCTTCACGGGCTGGGCATGGTATGGCCCGGATACCAGCAGCAACCGCTTCAACAACGGCGCGGGCGATCCGAACCGCGACGTGCTGCCGATGATCGCCTATCCGCAGTTCCACTCCACCACCACCAAGAGCTTCCTCGGCGCCAGCACCAACGGCAGCGCGCAGGCCGATCTGAAAGTGGCGCTGGACAAGCTGTTCAACCATCCGAACGTCGGCCCCTTCATCGGCAAGCAGCTGATCCAGCGCCTGGTGACCAGCAATCCGAGTCCGGCCTACGTGAGCCGGGTGGCGGCCGCCTTCAACAACAACGGCAGCGGCGTGCGCGGCGACATGAAGGCCGTGCTGCAGGCGGTCCTGCTCGATACCGAAGCGCGCACGCTGGCGATGGATGCGGACAGCGGCAAGATCCGCGAACCCATCCTGCGCCTGGCGAACTGGATGCGCGCCTTCAATGTGCGCTCCCGCTCCGGCGATTTCCTGATGTGGGGACTGGAAGATCCGCTGACGGGCCTGGGCCAGCAGCCGATGCGTTCCCCGTCCGTGTTCAATTTCTACCGGCCCGGCTACACGCCGCCCAACACCAGCATCGCCAACTCGGGCAAGGTGTCGCCGGAAATGCAGATCACGGGCGAACCGTCGGTGGTCGGCTACCTGAACCTGATCCAGGGCGCGATCCAGTCCGGTCTGGGCAATAACCACGACATGCTGCCGAACTACAGCGCGGAACTGGATATGGCGCCCGATGCGGACAAGCTGCTGAACCGCGTCAACCTGCTGCTGCTTAGCGGCCGCATGTCCACCACGCTGCGCGGCCAGATCAAGGGCGTGCTGAATTCCATTCCGGTCCCGAACGGCAACGGCTCCGCCGCCAAAGCTGCACGCGAAAACCGCGTTTATGCCGCCATCTTCCTGACGATGGCTTCGCCCGAATACATCGTCGAACAATAAGGATATTGAATGAAGCGTGAAGAATTTACGCGCCGCCGCTTCCTCGGCGCCATGCTCTCCGCCGCCGGCTCCAGCGCCGCCCCGTTTGCAATGAACCTGGCAGCGATGTCGCCCGCCATGGCGGCTGCCAGCGATTACAAGGCGCTCGTCTGCGTCTTCCTGCATGGCGGGAACGATCATTTCAACACCGTGCTGGCGACGGATTCCACGTCCTGGAGCGCCTACAACAAGCTGCGCCAGACCAGCGACCTGGGCTCCATTCACCTCGCCAGCGTCGGCCAGAGCGGCGGCGTGCTGCCGATCAGCCCCGCCACGCCGCAGGCGGGCCGTTCCTTCGGGCTGCATCCGCAACTGGGCGGCATGAAGGACATCTTCGATACCGGCCGCCTGGCCATCGTGGCCAATGTCGGCACGCTGCTGGCGCCCACCACGCTGGCGCAGTACAAGGCGGGCAGCAACCTGCCGCCCAAGCTGTTCTCGCACAACGACCAGCAATCGATGTGGCAGTCCTGCCAGCCGGAAGGCGCCAGTTATGGCTGGGGTGGACGCATGGGCGATCATCTGGCGTCGTTCAACAGCCAGAATACCTTTACCTGCGTCTCCGCTGCGGGCAATGCGGTGTTCGTCTCCGGCAAACAGATTCGCCAGTACCAGATCAGCAACCAGGGCGCGGTGCCGGTGAACCTGATCGACACCTATAACTTCGGTACCTGGCAGAACCCGCTGCGCGCCATCATCACGGCCAGCAGCGGCAATATGTTCGCACAGGAGTATGCCAACGTGATGAAGCGCTCGCTGGACAGCCAGTCCACGCTGACCTCCGGCATGGCCGCTTCCGGCAGCGGCGGCGTGCCCGTGCCGCCGATGTTCGTGAATCCGAAGTCCGGCAAGGCGGAAGTAAATCCGCTGGCGGTGCAGTTGCAGACCGTGGCGCGCGTGATTGCGGGCCGCAGCACACTGGGCTCGAAGCGCCAGGTCTTCTTCGTCAGCATCGGCGGCTTCGATACGCACGATGGACAGCGCGCCAACCATGCGGTACTGATGGCCAAGCTGTCGCATGCGTTCAGCTGGTTCGATAGTGTGCTGGGCAATCTGATGGGAACGGATATGCGCAATGCCGTGACGACGTTTACCGCGTCCGATTTCGGGCGCACGCTGACCAGCAATGGCGACGGCACCGACCACGGCTGGGGCTCGCACCATTTCGTCATGGGCGGGGCGGTGCGCGGACGGAATATCTACGGCAGCTTCCCGATCATCGGCCTGAATCACTCGCAGGACGTGGGACAGGGGGCGCTGCTGCCGTCGATCTCGGTCGAGCAGTATGGCGCGACGCTGGGGACGTGGTTTGGCCTCAACGCCTCCCAGCTCACCGACGTGTTTCCTACCCTGTACCGCTACAGCAACCAGAACCTCGGCTTCATGGCTTGAGTTTCATCAAAACGTCCGGATGGGTGGGGCCAGTATAGTGATGTCCTCGAATTCGTATCGCGAGGGTATATGTCCTGCGCTGCCTGGATGGTCGTTGCCGAAGGTGATGGCGCCACTGATTGCCTGCGTGCGGCCGCGCCGGCGCTTCAGCGCGCCCTGGCCGCAGCCGGCATTGAGATAGCTGCTCCGGAGCAGTTGCCCGCGTCTGGCGGCGGCGCTGCCAACGGCTGCGCGGCAGGCGGCGTCTTTCTGTTCGGCGGCTGGACGTCCGCTGTCGCCGCCGCGCTGCAAGCCGCAGCAGCCGGCGCGCCGACGCCAGTGCTGGCCATCTGCTGCGCCGCATCACCGCTAACGACCGGCGACATGTGGACAGTGCTGTCCACCGGTGCGGACGAGCTGCTGCACTGGCCGTGCAGCGAGCAGGCAGTGGCCAGGCTGCGGCGCTGGCATGAAGTCGGGCAGCTGATGTCCACGCCTGCCGTGCGGGACATGCTGATCGGCGAGAGCGCCATCTGGCGCAGCCTGGTGCGCGCAGTGGTCGAGGTGGCGGCGTTTACCCGGTCGCCGGTCCTGATCACCGGCGAAACCGGCACCGGCAAGGACCTGATTGCGCAAGCCATCCACCGCCTGAGCGGCGCCTGCGGCACATTGACCGTGCTCGATTGCACCACCATTTCCCCCGAGCTGGCAGGCAGCGAACTGTTTGGCCATGAACGCGGCGCCTTCACCGGTGCATTCACTTCGCGCGACGGCGCTTTCGCCAGTGCCGATGGCGGCGTACTGTTTCTGGACGAAGTCGGCGAACTTCCGCTTCCACTGCAAGCACAGTTGCTGCGCGTGATCCAGGAGCAGCAATACAAGCGCATCGGCTGCAATACCTGGCAGCCGACACGCTTCCGTTTAGTGTGCGCGACCAATCGCGATCTGGAGGCCGAAGTCGCGCGCGGGGCTTTTCGTGCGGATCTTTACTATCGCATTGCCGGATGGCGCTGCCGCACGCCGCCGCTACGCGAGCGTACCGGAGATATTCTGCCGCTGGTGTCATATTTTCTGCGGCAGCTGGCGGGACGGGACTATGCGCTCGACCCGGCGGTGCGGCAGTATTTGCTGACGCGCGCGTATCCGGGCAATGTGCGCGACCTGCGGCAGACCGTGGCGCGCATCTGGCACCGGCATACGGGGCCTGCGCCCATCACCATTGGCGCGGTGCCGCCGGATGAGAGGCAGCAAGGCCCGGTTCCGTGGCCGGACGAGCGCTTCAACGATTCCATCCGGCAGGCGTTGTCGCTTGGCGTTTCCTTGTCCCGCATCGGACAGGCCGCCTCCGACACCGCGATCCGCCTCGCGCTGGAGCAGGAAGATGACAACAACCAGCGCGCAGCCCTGCGCCTTGGCGTGACGGATCGCGCGCTGCAACTGCGGCGCAAGGCGCGTGCGGCCTAGCGAACGCTTCGGCGCACAGGCGCTCATCCGCGAAAGTCGAGCACCTCGAACGCGCCGTAGTTACTGCAATTGCATTTGCAGCAGCAGTCAGCGCACGTACAACCAAGCGGATGAGCGCCCATATCCATCCGGCCGCCGCCTACCGGCGGCCATACAGCCAAGACCCGTCCACGCGGCCCTGAACGCTGCCGGACCGGGCGCAGCGGCCGTCGCGGCGCGCCACCTGCATGCTTGAAGCGCATGATCTCAAACTCCGCTTCCATGACACCCCTCCCTGGCCACCATCGCCTTATCACCAACCTCCCCCACCGACCCGCTGCGGCAGTACATCGACCCCGCACTCCGCAAGCCGTCCATGAACCGCCCGTCCATCCACCCCGGCAATCCGCGCCCGCAGCACCTCCCGCAACCGGTCCCCGACGCGCGCATTCACGCCCAAAGCATGCAAACCAGCCGCCAACACCGCAGCCGACGGCGGGCTGCAATGCCTGCGTGTTTCGCTACAGCGCAAAAACCGGCGAACCTCGGCACCCGGCTGCGCAACCGCCAGTAATGCGCCAAGCGCTGCGCCGCCGCCACGCTGCCGTGCCGGAACGAAGCCACCGGCACGCCCAGCCCGCGTGCGCGCAAGGTTCCCCATCGTGCAACCGGATAAGCTGCAGCATCGACCAGCAGCACCACGCGCTCACGCGCCAGCATGCCAAACAGGTCCCAGAACAAATGCAGCGACGAAGGCAAAACACAAGCCGCCTCGCAGCCCATCAAGTGCGCCAGTCTCCTGGCCAGGGACTGCGCCGGCACAGACTCCTCCAACTGCGCCGGCTTCCCAAGCGTCAGCGCCGGCCACGCCGGCAGAACGCGAGCAGGATGGCGCATCCCGGGATAGAGCGCACTGGTAAAGTCCACCCTGCCCGCGTCCATTGCCGCCTCATGCTTTGCTCAGCTGCTCATTCAGCCGCTGGCGCAGCAGCACCGACGGCAGCACTGCTTCGGTGGAGGTGTTCAGCACCTCGGCCGACAGATCCACACCCGTCGCCGCGCGATACGCATGGATATAGCCCTGCGCCTGCGGACGCCAGAAGCGCGCCCAGTTGAAGGCCTGCGTCGGCTCGATCACCGAACTCCAGTCGCCAAAGCGGATCGACAGCAGCAGCTGCTCGCCAAAGATCGCCAGATTACGGAAATGAACGATGCTGGTATCCGTCCAGCCCTGGACCTTCTTCATCGCATCCACCCTGTCCATCCACGGCTCCGGATAAGCGACCATGGTGCGCGTCGGCAGGAATTCGCGGAACTCGGGCCGCGCCAGTATCCACTGCTGCATCAGCATCTCGATGCGCGCCGTCGAAGGCAGGTCGCCATACTGGTTATGCGCCCCTTCGGACAGTACCAGATGGATCTCCTTCAGCGCGTTCAGGATCGGGAACGCGTCAGCCTTGAGGGTGGTATCGTCATCCTGCCGGTAGAAGGCGGTCAGCATGCGCAGCAGCAGGTGGAACGCCTGCAGGAACTTCGAACGGCTGTCGGCCGGACGGAAGTCGCGAACAGCCTTGCCGTCCAGCCGCATGCCGTAGTGATGGTCGTACTCGTAATTGCGGCGCGCGACCGTCAGCCGGTGCTGCTCATCCTGCGTATAGCCCCACAGCAGCGAATTCAGAGGGCGCAGGATATCGATCTCGGTATTCGCCAGCGGATCGGGGCCGCTGCCTGCTGCGCGCAGGTTCTGGAAGCGGCGCGTGATCACGTTCATCGACTGCGCCAGCATGCCTTCTTCCTGCCAGTACGACCAGATCAGCTCCACCATGCAGGGATTGCTCAGACGGTCCTGGATCAAGCCGTAGCACAGGTCCGCCTCGACCTGGCGCCCGCCCGGCATCTGGAAGCCGACTTCCGGCAGCTTGCGGCGGATCACGCTCAGATACGGCAACAGACCGCCCGATTCCCTGTCCAGGTACCGGCCGGTCAATACATCCTGCAGGTGCGCATTGGCAGGAATGTCGCGCCGGTCCAGCCAGGCCGCGTCTTCCGGCTGGTTGAAAGCCAGCGGCGGCGTCATCACGCCGCAATTGACCATCACGAAGGCTTCGGTGGCCACCTTCAGCACGCGGTAGGCGTCCGAATCGGTAAAGGGCAGCGCGCGCCGGCCCTGCAGGGAGCGGAACATGTCGAAACCCTTCAGGTCACGCTCCGTGCCGCAGAACAGCTCGTGCAGGAAGCTGTCGTACTTGAGGAAAGACAGCGCATCGGTGCTGTTGCGGATCAGGACCCAGAGCGCCACATCATCCGTTTCCTCCGTCTCGGAGCGCGACAGCGACACGCCCACGCTGCCGCTGATTGGCACCGGGCTGCGCTCGTCGGCCGTGATCTTCATCTCCAGGATGTACTCCGCATTCGGCACGTCGCGCTCCACGTCCGTAACGATGCCCGAGTCTGCAAGCGCAGCGAAATGCTGCGGGTCGGCGCGCAAAGGCTCCAGCTCAATGCGCACCTGCAGCACCTGCACACCGCCATGGCGGATGACAGTGCTGAAGCGCGGACTGGCGGCGATATCGGCGGCCAGCGGAGAGACCGGCGTGACATGGAAGCGTTCAGGGACGCGCTCCCGGGCGTCCGCTCCCGTTCCGGTAACCATCACCAGCACCACCGTATCGCCGACCACCGGACGGTGCATGCTTGGCACGCCGTGGCGGTAGAAATCGATGCGGCCGTCGATCTGCGTCTCGATATTGAATTCGGCCTCGTTGACTTCACCTTCCTTCAGCTTCCTGAATTCCAGCGGCGGCTTGTCATCCGAGGTCTGCCCGCCCGGCGCATGCACGTTGCGGTAATACAGCTTATAGACCAGGCTTGCGTCCAGGTGATGGATCTCGGCGACGCCTTCGTTGCCGGTGAGTGCCTCCTTGCTTTCAGTCTCCGTGCCATGTTCGTCCACCAGGTACAGCCGCAGGTAGGCATTCCTGACCGGGATGCCGCCCGTGTGCACCTTCACTCTGATGCTCGTATCCATATCGCTCTCCTTAATGATCGATCAATGTATTGCGCAAGGCCCAGTGAGCAAGCAAACGCCCCAGCAGCGCGCTCTCGTCCTCCGGCGACAGATGGCCGCCGGCACGGGCCTGGCCGATGACGGCAAACACCAGCGTCGGCGGCGCCTCATACATGCGCTGTGGCGTCCTGCTCCACAGGCGGAACAGCATTTCCAGGTGGGCCGGCTGGCGGCGCGCCACTTTCATGGATTCGGGCACAGAGCGTCCGCCCAAGGCTGCAGGGCGGTGCTCGGCCAGCAGCCGCGCCAGCGCCGGCAGGCTGGCTTCCAGTGAACGCAGCAGCGTGGTGTGCGGTGGCGTCAGGCCGTGCAAGGGATAAAAGGATTCCCACAGCGCCGCAATGCGCCGCCATTGCGGATGGGGATACAGCAGATCGCCAAGTGCGCATCCCAGTTTGACGCGAATCCAGGGCACGGGATGGGGATCATCCACATTCAGTCGAAACACGAAGGCGCGCGGCAGGCTGACCACGCCCATCAAACCCAGCGTCGCCACCACGCCGACGCGGCACAGCGACCAGAAATCCGCCACGATCTCGGAAATCCAGCGCTCCCATAATTGCCATACCGGTGAAGGACCGGTACCCTGCATGGTGCGCAGCACAGGCCGCAGCGAGTTCACCAGATCGAGCAGCGCGGCCCCCTGGTGTCCGACCTCATGGAACAGCGAGGAAGCAATGCTGCTACCGATCATGCGCTCGCGCGGCACGCGAATGACGGCAACGGGATTGTCGCCGCCACCCGGCAACCGTGTGCGCGCCCGGCGGATGGCCGCGCCCGGTCCGCGGTCCAGATAGCAGATCACCGGCGGCGCAAAGCGGATCGCACGCGGCAGCGCCAGTGCATCGGCCGAAACCACGTCCAGGCCGGCCAGCCATACGCCATTGCGATGCTCGCTGCGCTGCGTGATCACGTCGTTGAACAGGTCGAACTGCACCAGCGCCGCATTGAACTTCAGCCGCAGGAAGGTAAAGCGGCGCTGCCCCTGCGCTGCCGTGGCGCGGCGTCCCATGGGACTGTGCAGCCACGCCAGGAAGCCACGCACCATGCGCCGCAGCTCGCGCCGCCCGGATGCCAGCTGCCGCTCGATCGCCAGTTGCGCTGCGGGCTGCAGCGCGGCTGCCGGCACCATTGGCTCGATCAGGGCGAAAGGCTGCAGGCGCGCCAGACGTGCCAGCAGCGAGCGCGCCTCCTGCGCCAGCATCCATGCGGCGTAGCCGTTCATGCTGTTCAGGCCCCGTACAGCACGATCTTGCGGCCCTGGCGTACCCAGCGTCCGCCGCTGCTCCCCATGTTCCCCTTATTGCCGATGTTGCCAGCGCTGCCGCGGCCCTGCTGGATTCCGCCGCGGCCGCCGAACTGGCCCTGCATGCCGGTTTTCTGTAACAGGCCCGGCGCAAGCTGGCGCGCCGCAGCCGTCGCGGCCTGCATGGCGATTTGGCGCGGATCGCCGCCGCCGGATTGCGCCGCGCGGTTGACCGTGTCCGCCGCCAGCTTGACGAAGGTGCGCGCCCCCTCGAATTCGCGGTCTTCGCCGCCCATTTCGCCTTCCGCTTCCAGGCCCAGTGCACTGCCCGCCGCCGACGCCAGGCCGCTGCCGATCTTCGCACCCAGCGGACCGCCAACCATGCCGCCCAGCGCACCGCCGGCCAGCGGCAGCGCCTTTTTCGCCACACCCTTGAGTACGCCGCCGATGGCCTGGCCGACCGGCGAACGGACCACGTTGCCGGCAAAGTTGGCGGCTTTCTTCAGGAAGCTGCCCAGGAACTGCTCCAGTTCCGCCTCATTGGTCACCGACAGCAGCTCGTTAGCCAGCTCCATTTCCTCTGCCTCCGACAGCATGCCGTGCTGGCCGCCCCACTCCGCCTCGCCAAATTCGAACTGCTCCCCTTCATAGCCCATCTCGTTACCGAATTCCAGGGTACTGCGGTCGATGTCGTGCATGATTTGCTCCCTCCTGAAGTAGGACTGCGTTGGATGAAACGGCATCGCCGTTCCGTTGAAATGCCGGATACCCGGTGCATGGACGCGGGCTGCCTGCGCCAGCGCCGCCAGAACGGCCTTGCGCACCTGGCGCGGATCACCGCGTTCGAGCTGGCGTGCACGGCGTACCGCGAAATGGGCGAAGCGCATGAATTCGCGCGCGATGGCGAGCTCCTTGTCTTCCGCGCTCAGGCCTTCCAGTTCCATGCCAAACGCAGGCCCACCGGCACGCAGCACTCGCTGCAGCGGGCCGGCAATGCGCGCCGCCGCAAAAGGCGACAAGCCAGCACGGCGGGCGAAGGCTTGCAGGAACAGGAAGAGACGGCCGGACTGGCGCGCAGCCAGCAGATCGGCAGCGTCCACCAGGCCGTGCACGCCGGTATGCAGCGGTGCAGCCGGCAGTTCAAGCTCGGGACGGTAATCGATCAGGCGGCGGTTCATGCGCGCTCCCATGCGTTGGCAATGTACATATCAGTGCAAGCGCTGTGCCAGATGTACGCAGAGGGAAAAAGGCGGCGGCTGGCGAAGCGAACTTCGTCTGCCGCCGCAGGGGCGAACCGTTGCCGAAGCTGGCTTCGCCGGGAGGGGGTCAGGCCGCGATGGCGAGGGTCAGCGTGGCGACGTAGCCGTCGGCGACGTTGCCGCTCACCGATGCGAGCTGCAGCGAATAGCCATCGCTGAAGACCATGTCGGCCGCATAGCTGGTGCGGGCCAGGTTGCTCACGCTGGAGCTGTAGCCGCTGGTGGCATAGACTTCGTTCAGCGTCGCCATCGGGAAGGTGAACTGCGAAGTCTTGATGCGGTTGGAGGCACTGGCGCTTGCGGCCAGTGTGCGGTATACCTCGAAGTGCACGTGCGGCATGCGGCCGTCGTAGCAGCCGGGGAAGATGGTGGTGAACGTGAGGTCGCCGTTGGCGTCCGCTTCCTGCACGCCGCGCAGGTAGTTCTGGCCGGTCACGCCGCTGGAATACAGCGAGTAGCGTCCTTCGCGGTCGCAGTGCCACAGATAGACAGCGAAGTTGCCGGCGGCGCCGCAGCTGTTATTGGCGTTGATGATGCGCAGCCTGATGGTCAGCGGTACGCCGGCTGCAACGGCGGTCGGACCGCCGAAGCTGCTGCGGATGTCCTGCCGCACGATGCCCGAGAGGTTCAGTACATTGACCACGCCGCTGCTGTTGCTGTTGGTGCCGTCGGCCGGGTATGGGCCGCCCGTTTCCTCGGGGATGACGGAGCAGCTGGAACTGCCTGTGCTGCCCGTGCCTGTACTGCCAGTGCCCGCGCTGCCGGTATTGCTGCTGCCGGCGTTGGAGGTGGCCGTGTCGGCGCTGATGGTGCTGTCCGAACTGCTGCCGCCGCAACCGAGCATAGGCAAAGCCGCGCCGGCCAGCAGCCAGCGCAAGGACTGGCGGCGGCCTGCGGCCATATTCATCATCGCCTGCAGGTCCATCTCCAGGCTGTGATCGTGGTCTTCCATGATTTGCCTCAGGCCTTGGTGTTGATCAGGTTTCCGCTGCTGCCGGCCTGCGGTAGCTTGCTCGCCAGCGATTGCAGGAAGCTGCTTAATTGCTCCGACGAGTTGTTGCTGTCGCTGCCAAGGGCGGTCAGCAGATTCTTGAACGAGCTTTCAGGGGAAGACGTGCTGTCGGTGCTGTCGGTATCGTCCGTGCTGGCAACGCTGCTGTCCAGCTTTGAAATCAGGCTTTGCAGGTCTTCCGACAGCTTACCGGGACCGCCAGGGCCGCCCTGCCCACCACCGCCCTGCTCATGCAGTGCGCCCATCAGCTCCTGCAGGAAGCCGCCCAGCGCCTGCGCCGCATTCGTGGTATCGCTGGTGCCGGTAGCACCGTCAGCGCCTGCATCGCCGGTACTGACGCCGATGGACTGCAGCGCGCCGGCAATCGCACTGACAAAACCACCACCATCCGGCGGAGGCGGCGGCCGCACGCCTTCGGCCTGGCGGCTGCTGCCCGTCGATTGCAGCTTGCTGACATAACTCAGCTGGCTCGCTGCGCTACTGGAAGTAAGAGAACTGATGCTCATTGCCTGGCTCCTTGGTTATGGACGCGGCATCCGCGGCTTGCGGTCGTCCAGTTGCTTGCGCTGTTCCGGCGTGAGCACGGCCAGCAGCTTGTGATGGGTACGGATTTCGGACAGCACGATGTTCGCGTGCGCCTGCGCCGAGGCTTGCGCCAGCCTGGAGGCGGCTGCGTCATCGAACTTGTCGGCGTCGCGCAGTTCATGCAGGGCGCGCATCGCTTTTTCCTCGGCCTTGTGCTGCTCGCGCAGATAAGGCGCCTGGCCGTGCAGGATGGTGAAGATTTTGTCTTCCTGCGCTTCGGTCAGTTGCAGGCCGCGGAACGGCATGTGGCCATGACCGGGGAAGCCCGGGCCCTCGCCGGGACCGTCGGGACCGCCGGGACCACCTGGTCCGCCAGGACCACCGCCATCGAAGCCGCCCGGACCGCGATCCGGCATCGCCGGCGCATCTCCGGCAGCGTGAGCCGCCAGGGGCAGCAGCACCACGGCCGCGAGCATCAGTCGCGACAAGGTCTGTTTTATCATTTTCATATGCACTCCATATTGAAGAATCAGGAGCGGCCATTGTCTGGCTGGGGGATGTAAAGCGCGGTAAGGGGCGCGTAAATCCGTGTAAAGACGGCAGTGCCGGCGGGGACCATTTTGTTATGATGGTCCCATCCCCAATGAATAGTGACAAACAGGCAATGAGCAAGGTACTGCTGATAGACGATGACGTAGAACTGGTCGGCATGTTCCAGGAATACCTGGAGCAGGAAGGGTTCGAGGTGAAGACCGCCAACGATGGCGAGTCCGGCACTGCGGCCGCATTGACCGGCCAGTATGCGATCGCGGTACTGGATGTGATGATGCCGCGCATGAACGGGCTGGAAACCCTGCGCCGCATTCGCGCTGCCAGCCGCATGCCGATCCTGATGCTGACCGCGCGCGGCGACGATACGGACCGCATCGTCGGCCTGGAGCTGGGCGCGGACGATTATGTGACCAAGCCCTGCACGCCGCGCGAACTGACGGCGCGCATTCGCGCCATCCTGCGCCGTACCCTGTCTTCGCTGCCGGAGAACGTGGCCGGTTCGCCGCTGGTCGTCGGGCAGTTGACGATGTGGCCGGAGCAGCGCCGCGCCGCCTGGGCGGGCGCCGCGCTGGAACTGACCAGTACCGAATTCAATCTGCTGGAGGTATTGGCGCGCAATGCGGGTAAGCCGGTCAGCAAGAATGTGCTGTCCGAGCAGGGACTGGGGCGCCCGATGGCGCGCTTCGACCGCAATATCGACGTGCACTTGAGCAGTTTGCGGCACAAGCTGGGCACCATCGCGGATGGACGCTCCTGTCTGCAAACCGTTTATCGCATGGGCTATCAGCTGATCAAGGAGTGAGGCTGTGGGCCGTCTGTTCTGGAAATTCTTCTTTTCGATCCTGCTGGCGCAGCTGGCCGCTACGTTGGCTATTGGCGGAGCGTTCTGGCTGCGCAACCGCGAAGCGGAGCCGGTACGCCGGCTGGACATCGATACCAGTCCGCCAGCCGAGATGGCCATCGAGTCCGCTGCGGCGACGCTGGCTTATGGCGGGCCTTCGGGACTGCAGCAGATGCTGGAGAATATGCCGCATCACCGGGTGTATGCGGTGGACGACAAGGGCAAGGAGCTGCTCGGGCGGATTGTGAATCCTTCCATGCTGAATGAGGCGCAGAAGCTGCTGGAGAAGGGAGATCAGCGTGTTGTGCGGCATGTGACGTCGGCTGATGGACGGTGGTTCATGCTGTTCCTGCCGTCGCGCGAGCGTGGGCGGGAGATGGACGGCTCGCGCATGCTGTTGGCCGGGGCCGAGATGCCTATCGTCGCCATGCACGAGCCACGCGGACCCGTGCCTGCAGGCCCTGGCGGTATAAGCAATCCCGCAGCCCGCGGAGGCGGCCGGGACGCCCACGGTGCAGATCGCGCACCTCCGGCCGGCGCAGGCGCCGCAAGCGATGCTGCCGCCGGCGAGCGCGCCTCAGCGCGCGCCGGTTTCGACGCGGACAGAGGCCCCGGCGGCCCTGGCTTCGCTGCACCGGGCGGCCCCGGTGGGCCGGAGATGCGGCCACCCCGCTTTCGTCCGCTGACGCCCTGGATACCGGTAGGCGCGGCCGTGCTGGCCAGCCTGCTGTTTGCCGCCCTGCTGGCCTGGTACTTTTCGCGTCCTATCCGCTCCCTGCGCCAGGCCTTCGAAGCCGCCTCGCAGGGCAACCTTGCCCCCCGCTTCGAGCACACCAGCAAGCGCGGCGACGAACTGAACGCCCTCGGCCACGACTTCGACCGCATGACCGCGCGCCTGCAAAGCCTGATGGACGGCCAGACCCGCCTGCTGCACGACGTCTCCCATGAACTGCGCTCCCCCCTGGCCCGCCTGCAAGCCGCCATCGGACTCGCGCACCAGCAACCCGACAAAATGCGGGCCACCATGGAGCGCATCGAACGAGAGAGCATGCGGATGGATAAACTCGTCGGCGAACTGCTTACCCTGTCCCGCCTCGAGGCGGGCGCGCTGAGCACCGCACGCGAAGAGATCAGCCTCGCCGAGCTGCTGGACGAAATCGTCGGCGACGCCGAATTCGAAGCCGCCACCCACGGCCGCGCCGTCGTGCAGCACGGCGCCGCAGACGGCCATATCCTCGGCCAGCCCGACCTGCTCGCCCGCGCCATCGAAAATGTTGTCCGTAACGCCATCAAGCACAGTCCCGTCGGCGGCACCGTCGATGTCGATATGGCGCGCGACGAATCCGGCCGCAATCTGCGCATCAGGGTCATGGACCGCGGTCCCGGCGTGCAGTCGGCAGACCTGGAAGCCATCTTCCAGCCCTTCTACCGCAGCAGCAATACGCAGAAGGACGTGGAAGGCCATGGACTGGGGCTGGCGATCGCGCAGCAGGTGGTGCAGCAGCACGGCGGCAGCATTGCCGCTGCCAACCGCGCCGATGGCGGCCTGTGTGTCGAAATTGCACTACCTCTGGCATGATTGAAAACTGTCTCTCCAACAGGCGAAACAATCAGGACAATGAGTTACATTTTCCGTGAACCGGCGCTGCTACATTGAGCGCGTCTGTCCTGAAATTCGTCTTATGTTTGCATCCGCTTTCACCACACTGTCCCAGGCCGTTTCGTATCTCGAAGACGGCGCCGCACAAGAAGCCCGCCAGATCCTGGTCGCGATGATGGAGTCCACCCGCCACGGGGACGACTTGTGCAGCATGATCTTCGCCTCCGCGCTGCTGAAGCGCATTGACGCCGATGCGCACGCCAACGTCCATCCCGCGGCCGGCTGCCTTGTCGCCGCCTACGGCCAGCATCACTTCCCCTTCGTAAAGGAAGCCGGCCGCATCGCCAACCTGCTGCTGGCGAATCACCTGCACGGCTATGAAGAAGTCGCGCTGCTGGACATCGGCATCGGCTCCGGCCAGCAGATCGCCGCCCTGCTGCGCCACATGGAGGATACCCAGCTGCTGCCGCGCCGGCTGACCGTAATCGGCATCGAACCGGCGGCGGACAGCCTGCGCGCAGCGGAACTGACGGTGCGCGGCGTGGCCGAAGCAGTAGGCGTGGAACTGGAATTCATCCCCGTCGCAAAGTGCCTGGAGGATCTGGACGAGGATGATTGGGCAGTCCTGCAGGCGCTGAACGTGCCGCTGGTAATCAACGAATCCTGTTCGCTGCATCATGTGGCCACCAGCTCAACGCACGGCGACCTGAAAGACGAGATGCTGCGCCGCCTGCACGCCCTGCAGCCAAAGGCCTTTGTACTGTCCGAGCCGCACTCGGATCACCATACTTCGGAACTGGGCGCGCGTTTCGCCAACTGCTGGCGCCATTTCGGACTGGCCTTCAGCGCCGTCGATCGGCTGGACATCTCGCAAATCGAAAAAAGCGCCATCAAGACGCACTTCTTCTCGCGCGAGATTGAAGATATTCTGAGCCGGGATGAATACCGCCGCGTGGAACGGCACGAAACGGCGGCAATGTGGATGCGCCGCCTGCAGCGCGCAGGCTTCCGCGTGCAGCCGCCGGACGATTGCGACGCGCAGCAGCCACCCGCTGGCGTGACTTCGGTCTCCGTGCGGGATGGCTATCTGGGACTTGACTACGGCCACCAGACGCTGGTGGCCGTCATTCAGGCAAGGTAGGAATTACGCTTTCGGCAGGGTCACCCCGTGCTGGCCCTGGTACTTGCCGTTGCGGTCCTTGTACGAGGTTTCGCACACTTCGTCGGATTCGAAGAACAGCACCTGGGCACAGCCTTCGCCGGCGTAGATCTTGGCTGGCAGCGGGGTGGTGTTGGAGAATTCCAGCGTCACGTAGCCTTCCCACTCAGGCTCGAACGGGGTCACGTTGACGATGATGCCGCAGCGTGCGTAGGTCGATTTGCCCAGGCAAACCGTCAGCACATTGCGCGGAATGCGGAAGTATTCGATGGTGCGGGCCAGCGCGAAGGAATTCGGCGGGATGATGCACACGTCGCTCTTGATATCGACGAAGGAATTCGAATCGAAGTTCTTCGGATCGACGATGGTGCTGTTGATGTTCGTGAAGACCTTGAATTCGTCGGCGCAACGGATGTCGTAACCGTAGGACGAGGTGCCGTAGGAAATGACCTTGCGGCCATCCACCGAGCGCACCTGGCCCGCTTCGTAGGGCTCGATCATGCCATGCTCTTCCGCCATGCGGCGAATCCATTTATCGCTTTTAATTGCCATCGCTTTGGGTTTTCTCTGGGATTGCGGGGAGGCGCGCACCGGAGGCTGGCGCCGTTCCGGTGCGATTTTACGCGAAAGCCCGCGCTTTGAACATTTTTACATCGGTCAGGCGCGGCGGCGCGCCAACGGTTCGTGCGCCACGCCCTCGCCCACCATCTGGAAAATCAGATCGCTGACCAGTTGTGCCGTCAGTTGCGGGGACTCCATCGGGAACAGGTGGCCGCCGAACATGGTGCGGAAATGGCGTCCGACCAGGGCGCGCGTGGCGTCCAGCCCTGCCTGGCGATTTTCTTCCGAGCGGTGGCCCGCGATATAACCGACCGGCACCGGGAATTCGCCTTCAACCAGATTGCCGATGTGATGCGGCAGGCTGCGATAGACGGCGGTTTCGGTTTCGCGGCTGAAGCGCAGCTGCACGCCTTCGGGATGAGGAATCAGGCCTGCGTTCAGATAATCATCCAGCACGCCGGGCGCCCAGGCGGCAAAGATTTCCTTGCTGGCGAAATGGCGCATTGCCTCGTCCTTGCTGGACCAGACGTTGCGGCGCTTGACCGAGAAACGCGCCGGCGAGAAGCGGTCGGCGAAAGAAAAACGCTTGAATACGCGCCATGCAAACGCGCGCCAGCCCGCAACCACGGGCGAATCGAGCATGACGACGCAGCGCACCAGGTCGGGACGCGCAGCCGCGGCCATCAGGCTCAGGATGCCGCCCAGCGAGTGGCCGACCAGGATCACCGGCTGGGTATAGCGCTTCAGCAGGTCGTCAATCAGTTCCTGCACCAGCGTATGCCAGCCGTCGCGCACGGGATAGGCCGGGTTATGCGCGTGCATGTCCAGCGCCTGGATTTCGAAATCCCTACTCAGAAACTCAAAGAACTGACGGTAGGTTCCCGACGGGTAGCTGTTCGCGTGCGAGAAGTGGATTTTCGGTTTCGTCATCAGCTTATTCTAAGAACAATAATTTCTATTGTTTGGTACAAAACCTCTAATTATCCTATTTTCCGTACCAATAGCGAGCGTGATATTGCCGGTATTTTGTAACAGTAATGTTTAAACCGAGCTTAAATTCGATTGCCCCGGCATCGTCGGTCCGGTAAATGCTGGTGTCGATGCGGCGGTAGCGCTCGACCACGTCGGCCCGTGGATGGCGGTAGCGGTTGCGGTAGCCCAGCTGGAAAATGGCGTGCTGCGGCTGCACGGCCTGCAGGAATGCGTGGGTGGACGAGGTGCCGCTTCCGTGGTGCGGCGCCAGCAGGACCTCGGCCCGCAGTTGCGGTCCGGCGCGCGCCACCAGCTCGGCCTCCTGCGCAGCTTCGATATCGGCGGGCAGCAGCACCCCGTTGCCGCCGGCACGGACCATCAGGGTGCAGCCGCGTGCATTTGGCTTGAGCGAAGGGATTCCGTAGCTTTCGGCCGTCGGATGCAGGATTTCGAAGCTCACCCCATCCCAGCTCCAGCGCTGTCCCGCCACGCAATGCCGATGATTTGGCGCGGCCTGCGCTATCGGGTGTCTTTCGGACAAGGAGGACAACATCCAGTCCGCTTTGACGCTTTCCATGACCGATAGCGCACCGCCGGAGTGGTCGGCATCGCCATGCGTGACGATGATGCCGTCCAGCCGGTTAATGCCACGCGCGCGCAGATATGGCGCGATCACACGGTTGCCGCCATTTGCGCCGGGAGAATAATAAGGTCCCGTGTCGTACAGCAGCCGGTGGCTGGCCGTTTCCAGCAGCAGCGCCATGCCCTGCCCTACATCGAATGCGATCACCCGCAGCTCGCCCGGCGGGGGTGACGTGGGCTGCGCAGCCAGCAGCGGATACCAGGTTGCAGCACCCAGCCAGCGCATCGGCCAGCCGCGCGGCGCCAGCATCCACAGCGTACCGGCCAGCGCCCAGGCAAACATCCACCCTGCGGGTACGGGCGCTGACCAGACGGCAAACGGACGCGCGCTGCACCACGTAAGCGCCGCAGCCAGTCCGCGCACCAGTTCATGCGCAAGCAGGAGCAGCGGCACACCCAGCGGATCTGGCAACACGCTGCCCGCCAGTGCCAGCGGCGTGACCAGCAGGCTTACCAGCGGAATCGCAAAGGTATTCGCCAACGGACTGATGACGGAGATTTGCGCAAACAGCAGCATCGATAGCGGGACCAGTCCAATCGTCACTGCGTACTGGGTAACCGCCGCGCCGCGCAAGCCGCGTAGCAGACGGTCGCGCCGCGTCAGCGGAATGGCGCGGTTCGCGTGCGGACCCACCGGTTCGCCCGGTATCTGCGGACGTTTTGAACTGTGCCGCTCCGGCCTGCCCACCGACGCATACAGGATGACGCCCACTGCGCCAAACGACAGCCAGAAACCCGGCCACATCACCGCCCACGGATCGAACAGCACCGTAATTCCGGCAGCAAGCGCCAACACGTGGGTGATGCTGGTCAGCCGGTCGAGCCAGAGTGCGGCAGCGATCACGCTGAGCATGTACAAGGTGCGCTGTGCAGGGATGCCGAAGCCGGCCAGCGCGACGTAAATCAGCGCGGCCGTCATGCCGACCGCAGCGCCGAGCTTTTGCGCCGGCAGGATCAGCGGCAGCGCGGCGCCGCGCACGAAGAAAGAGCGCCGCCACAGCCATGTCGCCAGCAGCGCGACCATGCCGGCGATCATGGTGATGTGCAGGCCCGAGATCGAGATCAGGTGGCTGATGCCGGTGCGGTTGAAGATCTGCCAGTCCGACTGCGGGATGCCACGCTGGTCGCCGATTGCCAGCGCAACGATGACGCCTGCATATGGTCTGCCCTCCAGCGCACGCTGTATCTTGCCGCGCAGCGCCGCCCTTGCGCGCTCGACGGCGTTCATTGGCGTGAATACGAAACTATCGAGCTTTTCGTTCTTGCCCTCGTAGCGTACATAGCCGGTAGCGCGCACGCCTTGTTCGAGCAGCCAGAGTTCATAGTCGAAGCCATACGGGTTCGCGTTTCCGTGTGGACGCTGCAAGCGGACCTTCAGCCGCCACCGCTCGCCGGGCAACACCTGCGGCACTGCTGCCTGCTCCTGCGCGGACGCCGATGCAGCCACGGACGGCGCGCGCGTGTTCGCGTACCAGGACAAGGCAATCTTCGGCGGCAGCTGTGCTGGCTCCGCGCTTTCGACCGCGAAATTGAAGCGCAGCCCGCCATCGAATACATACGGCAGATTATCGATTGTGCCGACGACAATGAAGTCCCCGCCCTCATCCGCCTTCGCAAGCTGCGGCTCGAGCGCCCGCTGCGCCAGTGCGGCGGCCCAGTAAAAGCCTAGCAGACCACCCAGCACGCCAACGCAAGCAGCGCGTACGGCTGCCCGCGCCAGGCCCAGCCACCAATTTCGCCGCCACGCCGCATTGGGAGCATCGCGGGTATCGGCCGGGTCGCCGGCCAGCGAAAGGCCAAGAACAAGCGCGCTGCCCAACACAACAACGGCAAGCGCCGCCCATGGATGTGCCGGCAGATCCGCCTGCTGGTGCAACCAGGCAGCGCCTCCCACAAACCCGAAAATTGCCGCGCGCATCGCCGCATCTTAGCCGCGTCAACACGACGCCGCGTGTCATCGCAAGCTGGGATTGATCTGTATCAAGCGCAGAGCCTGCCGCCAGCACTGCTGGAATAGACCGGCTGTCGCGATGATGGGGTCTGTATCGCCGTCCAGGAAATAGTAGCCGCGAGAATTTTTTGTATGCGTCGTTCGTAGCGGCACTTTTAGTAAGCGCTACGCCGTTTAGTAAGCCCTAGGTGTCGATAGCTGCGTGCTGGAAGTCATGGGCGGAACACGGCCGCGCGCCAGCTTCTCTGGTCAGAATTATTTCGCCCAGGTCGATGGCGACGAAATCAGATACGGCAAGCAGGCAATGTCGCCGTCGCAGTTTGCCAATCTGCGTGGCAGCGGCAAACGGGAAAGGGCGCCATGGCAAGCGCCGTGCAGCAAAGCACCTTTCCTGAATCTCCGATCAGGCAAGTTGCGGCGCCGTCTTCCGCCAATCCACCATGAACCGGAAATATTACTTACTTTGTTTCGCCCTCGGACGAATTGAGGTGTATATCAAGCGGCGAGCAGAGCGCCGAGGCGGGGCATGATGGCGGCGGCGTTGGCGGTGGTGGCGGCGCGAACGTCGTCCAGCGCGGCGCCGCGCAGTTCGGCCAGCACGGCGGCGATAGCGGGAATTTCAGAGGGCGTGTTCACGCCGGGATGCACCCAGGCCGGCGCAATATCCGGCGCGTCGGTTTCCATGACGATGGACTCCAGCGGCAGCTCAGCCGCCAGACGACGGATCTGCAAGGCGCGGGTAAAGGTCAGGTTGCCGCCGAAGCCCAGCTTGAAGCCCTCGGCAATATAAGCCTCCGCCTGCTGGAAACTTCCGTTGAACGCGTGGGCAATCCCTCCCGCAGGTCCGATCTGGCGCACATGTTTCAGCACCTGATCCTGCGACTTGCGCACATGGCACAGCACCGGCAGTTCAAAATCGCGCGCAATCTTCAGCTGCTCGCGCAGGAAATGCACCTGTTTCTCGCGCATGTCCGGCTCGCACAGCATGGGAATGAAGAAGTCCAGCCCAATCTCGCCGATCGCCACGAAGCGCGGATCGGACATCGCTTCAGACACCGCCTCGCGCATGAACACCAGATCCTCCTCCGTGGCCTGCGGCACGAAGATCGGATGGATGCCCAGGCCATAGCAGCCGTTGGGCGCTGCATGCGCCAGCTCGCGGACGGTAGAGAAATTACCGCGATCGACCGCCGGGATGACGATCATCCCCACGTCCTTGCCGCCCGCCTGTGCAGCCACCTCCAGCGACTTCCCGCCGAATTCATGCGCATCAAGATGGCAGTGCGTGTCGATCCACATCAGTCTTACTCCGAACGCAAACCTTCGTCAGTCAGCCGCATCATGCGGTCGCAACGCTTTGCCAGCACCGGATCGTGGGTCACGATCACGAATGCGGTGCCAAGCGTGCGGGAAAGCTCCAGCATCAGGTCGAACACCGATTCCGCCGTGGTGTGATCCAGGTTGCCGGTCGGCTCGTCGGCCAGTACGCAGGCAGGCTGCGTGACCAGGGCGCGGGCCAGCGCCACACGCTGCCGTTCACCGCCCGACAATTCACCCGGCACGTGCGTGACGCGCTTCGCCAGGCCAACACGGGCCAGCATGGCCTGCGCCTGCTCCAGCGCCTCGGCGCGCTTCATGCGGCGGATCAGCAGCGGCATGGCCACATTGTCGAGCGCAGAGAACTCCGGCAGCAAATGATGGAACTGATAGACGAAACCCAGCGCACGATTGCGCAGGTCGCCGCGCGCCGTTTCGTTCAGCGAGGCCAGGTCCTTTTCCTGCAGGACCACGTTGCCGGTGGACGGCGTATCCAGCCCACCCAGCAAATGCAGCAGCGTCGATTTGCCGGAACCGGATGCGCCGACAATCGCCACGCGCTCGCCGCGGTGTACTTCGAAGTCGATGCCGTCCAGCACCTTGACGGCATAGCTGCCCTCGCGGAAGGTCTTGCCCAGGTTGCGGCAGGAAAGCACGGCATTATTCATAGCGCAGCGCCTCCGCAGGTTTGACCGACGATGCCCAGCGGCTCGGATACAGCGTGGCGGCAAAAGCCAGCAGCACCGACACCACGGCGATCACGCCCACATCTTCCCAGTGCATGTCGGACGGCACGGCGCTGATTGTGTAGATATCCTTCGACAAGAACTGCACTCCCAATAAATGTTCTATAAACGGCACGATTACATCGATGTTCAGGGCCACCAGCACGCCGCCCGCCACGCCCAGCAAGGCGCCCAGCACCCCCACCAGCGCGCCCTGGATCATGAAGATCTTCATGATCGAACGCGGCGACGCGCCCAGCGTGCGCAGGATGGCGATATCGGCCTGCTTGTCCGTCACCGTCATCACCAGCGTCGAGACCAGGTTGAACGCGGCCACCGCCACGATCAGCGTAAGGATGATGAACATCATGCGCTTCTCGGTCTGTACGGCGGCGAACCAGTTGGCGTTCAGCTTCGACCAGTCGCGCACCGTGAGGTTGGACGGGAACAGCTTCTTCAGGTCCTCAGCCACTTCCGGCGCGCGGTGCATGTCCGCCAGCCGCAAACGCAGGCCGGCCGGCGCATCCAGGCGCAGCATCTTCTCCGCATCCTGGATATGGACGAAGGCCAGACCGGAGTCGAACTCCGGATGCCCTGCCACGAATACGCCGACCAAAGTAAAGCTGCGCATGCGCGGCACCAGGCCGGCCGGCGTTACATTGCCCTGTGCCAGCGCCATCGTAACCTTATCGCCCAGGTTCAGCTGCAGCGAACGCGCCAGGTCGATGCCCATCACGATATTGAATTCGCCGGGACGCAGTTCGCTGAAGCTGCCGAACTTGACGGTCTTCGCCAGGTCCGAAACCTGCGGTTCCTGCCCCGGCAAGACGCCGCGCACCACGGCCGGACGCAGGATCTCGCCGCCGTGCAGCAGCATCGCCTGCGTCTGCACGAAAGGCGCAGCGCCCTTCACTTGCGGATTCGTCATCGCCCGCTTGGCCTGCTCCTGCCAGTCCGGCATGCTGCCGTTCTTGTCGAACACTTCAACGTGCGCCAGCACGGACAGCATGCGGTCCGTGACCTCCTTGCGGAAGCCGTTCATCACGGACAGCACCACGATCAGCGCCGCCACGCCCAGCGCAATGCCGGCGATCGAAATCAGCGAGATGAAGGAGATGAAGCTGTTGCCCTTGTCGCGCTTCCCGGCACGGGTGTAGCGCAGGCCGACCAGCCATTCGTAAGGTAGATTCTTCATATTATTCGTAGCGCAGCGCCTCGGCCGGTTTCACGCGGGCCGCCGCCCAGCTTGGGTACAGCGTCGCCACGAAGGACAGCACCATGGCCGTGATGCCGATCACGGTCACGTCGTGCCAGCGCAGGTCCGACGGGACGGTGCTGATGAAATAGATATCCTTGGACAGGAACTTCACGCCGATCAGGTGTTCGATGGCCGGCACGATCACGTCCACATTCAGGGCCAGCGCCACGCCGCCGGCAATGCCGAAGGCCGTGCCCAGCACGCCTACCAGCGCGCCCTGCACCACGAAGATCTTCATCACGGAGCGCGGCGATGCGCCCAGGGTACGCAGGATGGCGATATCGGCCTGCTTGTCGGTCACGGTCATGACCAGCGTGGCGACCAGGTTAAACGCCGCCACCGCGATAATCATGGTCAGGATCACGAACATCATGGTCTTCTGCGTTTTCACGGCCGCAAACCAGGTGGTGTTCAGTTTCGACCAGTCGCGGATCAGCAGCTTGCCGGGCATGGTCTGCTTCAGATCAAACGCCACTTCCGGCGCGCGCTGCATGTCTTCCAGGCGCAGGCGCAGGCCGAACGGAGCGCTCATTTTCACCAGCTGCTCGCCGTCCGCCAGGCTCACATAGGCCAGGCCGGAATCGAATTCGTTATGGCCGGCCTCGAAAATGCCGCTCACCGTGAAAGTGCGCAGCGACGGCGCGGTGCTGGTGAAGGACGAACCCTGGGCCAGCGCAATGGCCACCTTGCCGCCCACCTTCACTTCCAGCTGGCGCGCCAGTTCGATGCCGAGAATGATGTTGAAGCTGTCCGGCTGCAGGCTATCCAGGCGGCCTTCCTTCATCTGTTTGGCGATGTCGGACACCTTGGGCTCCTCGGCCGGCAGGATGCCGCGCACGATGGCCGGCCGCAGCGTGTCGCCGCCATGCACCAGCATGCCCTGGGTCTCGACAAACGGCGCGGCGCCGCGCACCTGCGGATTGGCGAAAGCGTCCCTGGCCGTCGCGTGCCAGTCGGCCATGCCCAGGCCATTGATATCGTAGATCTCCACGTGGCCCAGCACCGACAGCATGCGCTCGGTGACCTCTTTCTGGAAGCCGTTATATACGGACAGCACCACGATCAGCGCTGCCACGCCCAGCGCGATGCCGGCCATCGAGGTCGCGGAGATGAAGGAGATAAAACTGTTTCGCCCACTGCGTTTGCCGGCGCGCGTGTAGCGCAGGCCGACCAGCCATTCGAATGGCAATTTTTTCAAGAGACCCATGTAGTACGGTGGCAGTTTAGACGCGAAAGCCCGCAGTTTGCCATATAAACAGCATTTCATGTGGCCCGTCGATCCTCTACAATGCCGCATGGCTTCTACTACCGTCGTAATTCCCTTTGCGCTGCCGCCCAAGGAACTGGCCGCAGACATCGCGCGCGCCCTGCAGGCGCCCGCCCTTGCCACATTGCTTTCACGCAACAATCTGCATGAACGCCGCCGTTTCGAGTCGGATGCACGCGTGCTGCCGCATGAAGCCTGGCTCTCGCCGGGCCGCGACAGCGCCCCGCTGGCCGCCGCCGTGATGCGCGGCTTCGGCCAGGCGCAGGCGGAGGGCTACTGGTTCATCGTACATCCGGTGCATGTGCAGCTGTCGCGCACCCACCTGACCATGGCCGACCCGCGCAACCTGCACCTGGACGATGCCGATGCGCGCGCCCTGTTCGACACCGTCAAGCCGTATTTCAATGACCTGATCTACGGTGACGCGAATACCTGGTTCATGCGCGCCGACGACTGGTCCGCGCTGGATACCGCCTCGCCGGATGCAGCCATGGGCAACAACCTGGTGGACTGGATGCCGACCGGACCGAATGCGCTGGCCTTCAGGAAGCTGCAGAACGAAGTGCAGATGCTGTGGCATGAGCATCCCGTCAACCAGGCCCGCGAGGCGCGGCGCCTGCCGCCTGTGAACTCGTTCTGGATGTGGGGCGGCGCTGGCGCCGCTTCGCCGTCCGCCGCCGCCTCGCCGGTGCTGGTGGCCGGGGCGCCGGCCTGGATGGCGGCGCTGGGCACGCCCGAGCTGCGCAATGCCGACGTGGCGCGCCTGCTGTCCACGCCGGGCGAGCGCCGCAGCGCCGTCCTGGGACACCTGCTGCCGGCCGGACTGGCCGGCGACTGGTCGCCATGGCTGGCCGAAATGCAGCGCCTGGAGCAGGAATGGTTCACGCCCCTGCTGGCGGCCGTGCTGGATGGCCGCGCCGGCGATCTGACGCTGGTGCTGACCGACCGCGAAGGCGTGACCAGCTTCCGCACGAGTAAAATGGCGCAGCGCCAGTTCTGGCGCATGAAGAATCTGAAGAACCTCACCTCATGACCCGTATTGCCATCCGTCCCTGCCCTGAACGCGCTTCCGAAATGCTGCGCGAGGGCGGCATTCATCCTGTGCTGGCGCGCCTGTTTGCCGCGCGCGGCCTGACCGATCCGCAGGACTTGTCCAGCGAGCTGGCGGCGCTGATGCTGCCCTCCGGCCTGTTGCATATCGACGCCGCCGCCGTCTTCCTGGCCGATTCCATCGCCGCGCGCAAGCGCATGGTCATTGTGGCCGACTACGACTGCGACGGCGCCACGGCCTGCGCCACGGCCCTGCGCGGCCTGCGCGCCATGGGCGCCGACGTGGACTTCATCGTCCCCAACCGCTTCGAATACGGCTACGGCCTCACGCCGGAAATCGTGGCGCTGACGGCGCGCGAGAAGTCGCCGGACATCATCATTACCGTCGATAACGGCATCGCCAGCATCGACGGTGTCGAGGAAGCCAAACGGCGCGGCATCGAAGTGGTGGTCACCGACCACCACCTGCCGGGCGACGCCCTGCCCGATGCGCGCGTGATCGTGAATCCGAACCAGCCGGCCTGCGGCTTCCCGTCCAAGCACCTGGCGGGCGTGGGCGTGGTGTTCTATGTGCTGCTGGCCCTGCGCGCTGAGCTGCGCCGGCGCGGCGTGTTCGATGCCCAGACCCAGCCCAAGCTGGATTCCCTGCTCGACCTGGTGGCGCTGGGCACGGTGGCGGACGTGGTCCGCCTCGATCCGAACAACCGCATCCTTGTCGCGCAGGGCATCAAGCGCATGCGCTCGGGCCGTATGCACGCCGGCGTGGCCGCCCTGTTCCGCGTGTCGGGACGGCAGGCGCGTACCGCGTCGCCTTTCGATCTGGGTTTTGCGCTCGGTCCGCGCCTGAATGCAGCGGGCCGGCTGGAAGATATGTCGCTCGGCATCGAGTGCCTGATTACCGATGACGACAACCGCGCCTGGGAACTGGCGCAGCAGCTGAACGACATCAACCTGCAGCGGCGCGAGATCGAGGCCGAAATGCAGGGCATGGCGATGGCGCACCTGGAGGACTTCCAGCCTTCCAACAGCAGCACCATCTGCGTGTTCGACGAGACCTGGCACCAGGGCGTGATCGGCATCGTGGCCTCGCGTCTGAAAGAGAAATTTTTCCGTCCTACGATTACCTTTGCACCGGCCGGCGACGGCATGATCAAGGGCTCGGGACGCTCGATTCCGGGCTTCCATCTGCGCGATGCGCTGGATCTGGTGTCCAAGCGCGCGCCGAGCCTGATCGACAAGTTCGGCGGGCACGCAATGGCCGCCGGTCTGAGCCTGCGCGCCGAAGCCTTCGGCGCCTTCCGCGAGGCGTTCGAGGCGGTTGGCCGCGCATGGCTGTCCGAGCACCAGCTGGAACGCGTGGTCGAAACCGATGGCCCTCTGGAAGATGCCTACTACACCACCCAGTTCATCGAACTGATGGACGGCCAGGTCTGGGGCCAGGGCTTCGCACCACCGGTGTTCTGCGACGAGTTCCGCGTGGTCAGCCAGCGCATCCTGAAGGAGCGCCACCTCAAGCTGGCACTGGAAAAGAGCGGCGTGCGCTACGACGCTATCTGGTTCGGGCATACCGATGCGCTGGGCGAGCGGGCACGCGTGGCGTTCCGCCTGGATGCCAATGAATACAACGGCGTCACGCGCGTGCAACTGCTGGTGGAACACGCAGAACCGGCCTGATTACGGCTGCTCGGCCTCGCGCTTGCAGTTGCAGATTTCCTGGCCCTTGTCGAACACCACGCGCCATTTGCCGGGCGCTTCCTGGCGCCAGACGGAGTTAAAGCGCGAGAACATCTTGCCCTTGGGGTCATAGACGGGGCCTGTGGTGTGCGCGAGGGTGCCGGAGGCCACGACTTCCACGTTGTCCGGTTCCCAGGTGAACGGCGCTTCCGGCTTTTCGAAGAAACGCTTCCACCAGGCGGCGATGGCCTCCTTGCCGTGCAGCGGCTTGGGGCCGGACCAGAACACGGCATCCTCCGAAATGAAAGTGGTGAACGTCGCGAAGTCGCGCCTGGCCATCGCGGCGGAGAAGGCGCGCTCGGCTTCCGTGACCTGCTGCTTGAGTTCTTCATGGCCGGGGGCGGCCAATGCGCTGGCGGCTGTCAGCATGGCGATGGCGGCGACGGCGGCAATCAGTTTCTTCATCGGCGACTCCTATAGTCGATACCGCAGCTCGCTGCGGGGCTCTTTCTGTTCGGACGTTAGCAGGAATGCATTGTATCCGAGCCGCTTGCGGCCATCGAGCTTCATATCTTTCACTTCTTTTGCCGCCAGTGCTATGCAGGCTTCGGCCTGCACGCCGCCTGTCAGCGTGGCGGCTATCTGCTTCAGCGCAGCCGCGGCCTGGGCTGGTGGGAGATAGGCCTCATATTCAGCCATGGCCAGCGGGCCGACGTGGAGCCGGATACGCAGGTCGCAGCGCCATTGACGCTCACCCAGTGCCGCGTTTTGACCGGTCGTGCAGTTGGCTGTTCCGAGCCGGCAGCGGTCATGCTGCGCCAGGGGTGTCCAGTGCGGCACGAACTGCTCGATGCGCACCGGGACGCGGAAATAATCGCTTAGGGTGCGGGCTGTTGTTTCTGCTGACGTGGTTCTGCTGTGCTTCAGGGCTGCGAGCATGCTGCGCAGCGTGCTTGCTGAGGGGCGGTGCTTGTGCCAGGCTTCGTCGAACTGCTCCAGCGCCCGCGCGGAGAGCATATCGACGAACTCGCGCGGTGCGCTGTCTGCCGCGGCTGCGATACGCTCGGTGTAGCGGTACGGCAGCGCGCCGGCTATGCCGAGCAGGCCCATAAACGCGGGCTTGATGATGACGCGTTTACCATTGCCATTACCGTCGCCATCGCCATCGCGGCAGCGAACATCGGCCACCGGAAATGCCAGCGATGTATCGTTTATCACGTGCGCTGGGACACCCTGCTCGCGCAGGTGCTGGCGCAGCCGGAAATAGCTGTAGCGGCGCGCGCCAGCCGGCACGGCGGAAGCTGCGGCTACAACATCAGGTTCCCGTTTCTCGGCCTGCATCGCATCAGCTCCCCACCGCTGCCAGCGGAAACCGCCACCAGCTGCATGAACGTATTCAGGTGCACGGACGTGGAAAGATACTGGTCGATCACGTGCACGAACACGGCAACGCTGGCGCCGACCAGCGCCCGCTCGTCTATGGTTACGCGGACCTCGGTGCCGTCGATTGGGGCCGAGCCGTGCCGGTGTGGCACGGCCAATGTGGCCGGCAGCAACTGTACATCGACCACTGCAGACTGCAGCTTGTGGGCCGCTTCCGAATCCGGCAGATCCTGCAAGCTGAATGCCAGCCGCAAGCTTTCCGCATCCGGCGAACGCGCCTCCAGCGCCAGCATCGCCAGCAGCCGCCATCGCAGCGCCCGTCCGCCACTCACCTCGCACATCTTCGTCACCGCACCCACCAGTGCCGCCGCCGGCTCCGCCACTTCAAGCTTCGCCGGCACCGCCCGATCGCAGCAAGTCAGCGCCGCCGACGCAGTTCCCGCCTCGCTGCCTGGCGCCGGCTCGAACGCTATGCGCATTGGTGGCCCGCACTCATCCGCCAGCGCCCGCCGTGCCGTCCAGGTGCGGGCTGGCGCCTGCGCATAGGCCACCGCCTGCGGCTGACGCAGCACTTCCAGCACCCGCCCACGCTGCAGACTAACGCTATCGATAGAGTAGATAACATGCGACGGGTCCGCAGGCTGCAATCCGTATTCACTGGCCAGCCCGGTCACATCAACCGGCGCCGCAGCAGCTGGAAACAGGTTCACGGCCGGCGCGCAGCCAGTCAGAAGATTCCCGGCCTCCGCCCGTGCCAGCACCTGCGCCAACTCGCCGTCAACGCGGACGGGCAGCGCAATATGCAAGGTCACCTCATTGCCAGCTGCCGGAACCTGACGCAGCAGCGCGGCCAGATCGAGGTCAACGAAATTGAAGCGGTCGCCGAAGCACTGATATCCGCGCAGCCCCTGCCACGCAGAGTCACCGGTCTCGTCCAGTCCGGCCAGGCGTATCGTGGGCACTGGTAGCGCGGCCATCCCGCCAGCGCCAGCCTGCACCCAGGCGGCGCTCGCGTGCATCAGCATGGCATCCAGCAGCGCCGCGCGCAGCACCGGCTCGGCATGAACGTACAGCCGCAAGCGCTTGCAAGCGCCAGGCGCGGGCGATCGCGGCGTCAGGGCCGGCAGCGACAACGTCAGCGATAGCAGGTGCTCCCTGCCCGGCCCAGCGTACGGCCGCCAGCCCAGCGAACCAAGCTCCACCCCACTGCGCGCTGCGTCAGCCACCAGACGAAACCGATAGCTGCGTCCATCAGAACCACGCGCCCGCAGCACAGTCCCACACCGCGCATCACCCCCCAACCGGAACACCGCCGCCGAAGCCGACGGCCGCAACTGTCCTGGATACAGCGCCTCCAGCAAACGTTCATCCAGCAACGGACCAGCGCGGTCCAGGCCGTGTGCGATCCGAGCGTGCAGCACTGCCGCTGCCTGCACCAGCCGCTCCACATGCGGATCACGCCCCACCTCGGCCCCACGTCCCCGTCCAGCGTCGCCAAGCCGTCCAGCCACCCGCGGATAGCGTGCGGCCAGGTCCGCCCCGCTCTGCCGAAGCTGCTTTAACTCTTGCTCAACCCAAGGCAAAAGTTGCTCCACAACCAAGCTCCCCGAATATCATGCCGTCCCGCAATACTGTCAGCTGTGCCGACGGCCAGCATTGACGAAGCGCAAAGCCCGGCCCGCTTGCATAAAACTCGGAATCGGAGTATAAATAATCCATAAACGGAGGACATATGAATTCCGCCTTTGCCTACCCCAAAACCGCCTACCACCCGGCCAATCCGGTGGATCTCAGCCTGAAAGAAGAGCGCGAGCGCCTGTCGCACGCTGCACTGAAAGGCTTTTTCCGACTGGCAGCAGCCTGGAAACTGCGCGATGAAGATGCGCGAGAACTGCTGGGAGGCCTGTCCAGCAGCACTTTCTATGAATGGAAAAAGAACCCGGACCGGGTATTGGAAGTCGATCGCATCACGCGGATTTCCTACCTGCTGGGTATCTACAAGTCGCTGCACATCATCTATGGCGAGAAGCTGGCCGATGAATGGATCGCTCTCAGCAACCGCAACGTGATTTTCGGCGGCCGCAGCCCGCTTACTTACATGATTTCGGGCGGCATGCTGGCCATGCAGACCGTGCGCCAGCTGCTCGATGCACGCCGGGGAGGCCTGTAATTGACGGCGCTCCCTGCGCTGCGGCTGCTGCGCCAGTTCGATACCTGCCGCCTGATTCCGTCCCGCTTCGTGGACAAGGAGGATTCCGTTCTCTCCGCTCTCGCCGACAACGACAGCGACCTGCGCGACCTGTTCGAACTCGATAACGCCACCAATGCCCGTCTTCTGGCAGAACACGGCGGCGCGCCCGGCATCACGATCGAAGAACTGGTGTTCTACGTACCAAACTACCGCAGTATCAACGCCGCCTTTACTTACGCCCGCCCCGAAGGCAGCCGTTTCAACACGGGCGAACGCGGCGCCTGGTATTGCGCCTTCGATGCCGATACCGCCCTGGCCGAAGTCATCTTCCACAAAACCGTCGAATACGCGGAAATCGACCGCTTCGACGATAGCGTCAGCTACCAGGCCATGCTGGCCGACTTCTCGGCCCAGTTCCACGATATCCGCGGCGAAGAAGAGTTCGCGGATTGCCTCGATCCGCAGAGCTACGTGGCATCCCAGCGTCTGGCCCAGCGCCTGCTGGCGGCCGAATCGACGGGCGTGATCTACCCCAGCGTACGGCGCGCAGAAGGCACCAATCTGGCCTGCTTCCGTCCTGCACTGGTCGGCAATGTTCGCAAAGGCCCGGCCTATCGGTTAACATGGCAAGGTTCGCCGACGCCCCGCGTCGAGCAGGTTTAAACGATTCAAGAGATTACATGCAGCTCAACCCCGAAAAAGATACCGAACTCCGCGACAAAGTTAACCGCGAAACCGCCCGCCTGCCCTGGAGCGAACTGCTCAAGCACTTTGCCCAGGGCAATGTGATCTGGGTCGCCAACGAGCTGGACCTGGTGGAAGTGGCCGTGCGCATTGCCCACGACGACAAGGCCAATATCACCCAGTGGATGGAGCAAGGCATGGTCGCCAAGGTCTCCGACCAGCAATGCCAGGCGTGGATGGACAGCGATGCCAGGCTGTGGGCAACCGTCATCAGTCCTTTTATCCTCGTTCAGCAGGAAAAACCCAAGGTTCACTAACCACCGGAAACCGGGTCATTTGGCCCGGTTTCCGCGGCTCCCCTCTGACGCGCTTATCCATCAGGACAGCCGCAATTCGTAGCAACAATTTGTAATCACGCCATTTGATAGCGGAGGCGGCGCCCCGCTCCGCCTTTTCATGCCGCTCCAGTTTATTTCGACAGGTCGATCACATAGCTTGCGTAGCCCTTGCCATCATCGGCCTGCAGTTCGCTGACGTTGGCCAGGCCGGCTTCGCGCGCCAGCGCCAGCTTGCCGGGCGCGGAACGGAAGACCACCGGGCCTTTCGTCTGCAATGGCGTGAAGCGCCAGCTGCGGGCGGAACCATTGGCGCTGCGGCTTAGCGCCTTGGCCGACTGCACGTAGGCGATGAGGATGTCGCGGTTGGCGTCCGGCGAGGCGAAGACGGTCTTGCTGCCGTCCAGGCCCGGGAAGCCGCCGCCGCCGCTGGCGCGGAAGTTGTTGGTGGCGACCAGGAATTCCTGGCTGTCCGCCACCGCCGCCCCACGGTAGCGCAGGGCCTTGATGCGCCTGCCCGCCGCTTGCGACAGGTCGATTTCATAGCTCACATCAGGGCTCGTCAGCAGGTCCAGGTTGAAACCCGCGAAATTCGGGTTCACCAGCTGCTGCGGCGCCGTGGACGCCGGGTCGATGGTGTTGTAGCGCTCCGCCGCGCGCTCCAGCCAGGCCTTGAGGCCGGCCGTATCCACCTTCACGCCATACAGCGTGTTCGGGTAAAGATACAGGTCGGCCGCGTTATTCAGCGCAATCGCACCGGGCGCCACGTCCGTGTAATCGGCCGGACCGGCCGCGCCGGATTTGAACGGCGCCGACACGGACAGCACCGGCAGCGCCGCATACTGCGGCAGATTCGCCTTCACATAGCGCGCCAGATAATCGGCCTGCGCCTGGTTCACGATCTGGATCGCGCTCATATCGCCCACGTCCGCAAAATAGGTGGACATGCGGAAGTCCGTACTGCCGATCGGCGTTTTCACGTACTTGATGGTGGCCTCATGCTCGGCGGCCACCAGCGGCGCGATGGCGGGATCGGCGGCCACCGGCCGCTTGTCCGCACCGACGACGGAACGGGTCTGCACCGTGGTGCGGTCGCGCTGCACCACCCAGCGCCGGCCGTCATGGCGCAGCTGCAGGCCGACGATGCCCAGATCCTTGCCCCACAGGCCCGCCATCACGGTCGGCACGCCGTGCACGCTGCCGCGCACCTTGTCCACCCCCGGCAGGCTGAAGGCCGGCGACTTGCTGGCCGCGTTCGGGAACACCTCGTGCGAATGGCCGATCAGCATGGCGTCGATGCCCGGCACCTGGGTCAGGTACCAGCTGCCGTTTTCCATATCCGGCGCGTACGGCCGCCCATCCAGCCCCGCGTGCGAAATGGCGATCACCAGGTCGGCGCCCTGGGCGCGCATCTCGGGGATGTAACGCTCGGCCGTTTCCTTCCAGCCTTCGGTGCGGACGCGGCCCTCTAGCGCGCGCTTGTCCCAGCCCATGATTGCGGGCGTGGTGAAACCGATGATGCCGACCTTCACCGTGGCCTGCAGCGGCTTGCCGTCCGGACCGCTGGCGGTGATGCGCTTGTCCAGGATGCGGTAAGGCGGGAACAGCGGCTTGCCGGTCTGCAGGCTGGTCACATTCGCCAGCACTACCGGAAAGTCCGGTCCCTTGCATGGCGCACGGCGGGGTACGGCCCCGTCAACCTGGAACGGGGTCGCGGTGACCTGGCCGAGGTAGTCCAGGCCATAGTTGAATTCGTGGTTGCCGACGGAGCCGCCTTCCACGCCCAGCGCGTTCATGGCCTTGTAGATCGCCAGCGTTTCGCCGCACTGCACCGGCCTGACCAGCGCCTGGTAGTCGGCCAGCGCCGTGCCCTGGATGGTGTCGCCGTTATCCAGCAGCAGCGTATTCGGGAATTCGGCGCGCGCCTGGCGGATCAGCGTGGCGGTACGCTCCAAGCCCAGCGTCGCATCGGGCGCCAGCTTGTAGTAATCGTAGCCGAGCACATTGGCGTGCAGGTCGGTCGTTTCCAGCACGGCCAGGCTGGCTTGCGTACCGGCGGGAACGCCGTTGGGGAGGCTTTGACAGCCCGCCAGCACCATGCCGGCAATCAGGGGAAAGGAAGCGCGCATGTTGAATCTAGCAACTTGAAATTTGCGCATCATACCTTGCCGCGCCGTGCCACGGACCATCTTGCAAATTTAAAAACATCTGCTCTTCATACGCGGCAGCCATGCAGCGGCTCGCATTCAAATAGGCAACATTTGCGGGAACACGACGTTGCCAAACTTCAAGAAATTAACGCTTTGACTCAAGCGTATGATCGCTTTCAACACGAATTTATTATCACCTTCACAAGGAAATCCCATGCAAACCCTACGCAAAGCGGCGCTTTTCCTGATGTTCAGCCTGACTGCCGTGCTGGCGCAAGCCGCGCCCAATCTGATCCTGAACGGCGACTTCGAATCTCCGGCTTTTGCCAACTGGTCCTATACGGGCGACGGCTTCCAGGTCGGTCCGGACATTACCGGTTCGCCCGCCGCCCACCCCACCGACGTCTTTTTCGATGGCAGCGTCAATGCGCTGGGCTTTCTGTTCCAGACCATTAACGGCCTGACCATCGGCGCCACCTACACCCTCAGTTTCGACGTGCAGCGCTGGACCTCGGCCGGCGTCCCCGTTGATAACGAAATCCTGGTCCGCTTCGGCGGCGATCTCATCTGGCAGGAAAGCGACGTGCGCACGGACTGGATGGTGAAAACCTTCTCGGTCGTGGCGGACGCCACTTCCATGCTGCTGGAATTCGGCAACATCAGCGCCGACCCGGTTTATGGCACACAGCTCGACAACATCGTGCTGGCGCTGGCGGAAGAACCGCCTGTCGGCGTACCGGAGCCAGGCACCCTGTTCCTGTTCGGCGGCATGCTGCCCCTGCTGTGGAGCGCCCGCCGCCATCGCCAGGCGCGCGGCTAACCCAAGGGAGGCGGTATGTCCGAACCGTATATTGGTGAAATCCGCATGACGGGTTTCAACTTCGCGCCGACAGGCTGGGCGCTGTGCAATGGCCAGCTGCTCAACATCAGCGATAACGACGTCCTGTTCAACCTTATCGGCGCCCAATACGGTGGCGACGGCGTCAGCAACTTCGCCCTGCCCGACCTGCGCGGGCGCGTGCCGATGCACATCGGGACCGGCTATCCCCAGGGCATGAAGGCCGGCGAAGCCCAGCACACCCTGGGCATGGCCGAAATGCCGGCGCATACGCACCAGCTGAACGCATCCACCACGGACAGCAATTTCGCCGATCCGACCGGACGCGTCTTCGGCAATGTGGAACAGGGCGACCTGAACATCTTCCGCGTGCCGGACAACTCCACCACCCTGTCCAACAGAAGCGTCGGCCTGAGCGGCGGAAACCGGCCGCACGAGAACATGCAGCCCTACACGGTGGTGAACTTCATCATCTCTCTGTACGGCATCTATCCGCCAATTTCCTGAGCCCGCAACGGAGCAAGCCATGGACCCATTTATCGGTGAAATCCGCATTTTCGGCGCCAAATTCCCGCCCCGCGGCTGGGCGCTGTGCGACGGCAGCCTGCTGCCCATCTCGCGCAACACGGCCCTGTTCTCGCTGCTTGGCACCAGCTACGGAGGCGACGGCAAGACCACCTTCGCCCTGCCGGATCTGCGCGGCCGCGTGCCGCTGCACCAGGGCGATAATTACCAGATGGGCGAGGTTGCCGGCGTGGAGGCGGTTACCCTGCAAACCAGCGAGATACCGGAGCATAACCATAGCGTGAATGCCAGCACGGAGACGCCGTCGTCGTCGGGTACCGGCAACCTCACCGGCAGCACCCTGTATGTGCCGGCCGCCGTGCCAAGGCCGAGGGTGTACGCGCCCGATAACAACAACCTTACCGCCATGTATGCCGAGGCCGTGGCATTCAGCGGAAACAGCGCTCCCCACAACAATATGGCGCCGTTTCTGACGCTTAACTTCATCATCGCGCTGGAAGGCGTGTTCCCCAGCCGTTCCTGAGGAGGCCGACATGGCACAACCGTTCATCGCGGAAATCCGCATTTTCAGCGGCACCTATGCGCCCAAGGGCTGGGCCATGTGCAACGGACAGCTACTGTCCATTGCGCAAAACCAGGCGCTGTTTTCCCTCCTCGGCACCACCTATGGCGGCGACGGCAGGACCACCTTCGCCCTGCCCGACCTGAAGCAGCGCTTTCCGCTGAATTACGGAGAGGGCGGCGGCCTGAGCAAGCGTGCCATCGGTGAGAGCGGCGGCGCGGCCAGCCATACGCTGACGGTGGGCGAGCTGCCGCGGCACAGCCACAACCTGGCCGCCTCCACCTCCGACGGCGTGGCCGTCGCGCCGACCGGGGCCCTGCTGGCAAAGCCGACCACGCCCCAGCCGCCCTACCACGATCCGAACGCGCTGGCGCTGATGCCGCCGGGATCGCTGGGCCTGTCCGGCAGCGGCGGCGCGCACAACAATCTGCAGCCCTACCTGGTGCTCAACTTCGCGATCGCACTGGAGGGCATCTATCCCTCGCAAAGCTGATATGGACGATACGCTCCGGCTGCGCGCCATCGAGGAAAGCGACCAGCCTTTCCTGCTCGAACTGCTTGCCAGCACCCGGCCCGAGCTGGCGCTGCCGGACCCGGCGGCGCGCGCCATCCTGCTTAAAATGCAACACGAGGCGCAGCGCAGCCATTACCTGCGCCTGTATCCCCACCTGGAAGCCAGCATCGTGCTGGTGGACGGCCAGCCGGCGGGCCGCATGTATGTGGCCTGCACCGCCACCGAAATCCGCCTGCTCGACATCGCCCTGCTGCCGGAATTTCAGCGCCAGCGCATCGGCGGCCGCCTGCTGTCCCGGCTGCAGGATCTGGCCCGGGAGCTGGGCGTGCCGCTGCGCTTGCATGTATTGCAAGGAAATCCCGCGCAAAGCCTGTACCAGCGCCACGGATTCGTCGCCGGGCAGCAGGATGGCCTGCACCGTCCCATGGAATGGATGCCGACATAGCAGCGCACGGGTCAGATAGCTGTCCGGCGCCCCGGCCTCTCGGGTATAATTCAAGGTTTGATTTCATTACTATCAGACCAAGAAAACCATGGAAGCTGAACGCATCAATGCCCTGTCCTCCCTGCTCGCGGATTTAACCAACCGCGAAGCCGAACTTCGGAGGTATCTTTGACTTCGATCGCAAGTCGGAGAAACTGGAACAACTGAACGGCGAGCTGGAAGACCCGGCCGTCTGGAACGACCCGAAAAAGGCCCAGGACATGGGCCGCGAGAAGAAATCCCTCGAAGGCGTGGTGCTCACCCTGCAAAAGGCGGAGAGCGACCTGCGCGACATGAACGAGCTGTTCGAGATGGGCAGGGAAGAAGGCGACGACGATACGCTGGAAGCCGTGATTGCCGATACCGCCGAAATCCAGCAGGTCATTGAACTGATGGAGTTCCGCCGGATGTTCAGCAATCCGATGGACCCGAACAACTGCTTCATCGACATCCAGGCCGGCGCCGGCGGCACCGAAGCCCAGGATTGGGCCTCGATGCTGCTGCGCCAGTACCTGCGCTATTGCGAACGCAAGGGCTTCAAGGTCGAGGTGATGGAAGAATCCGAGGGCGAGGTGGCCGGCATCAAGACCGCGACCCTGAAAGTCGAAGGCGAATACGCTTACGGCCACCTGCGCACCGAAACCGGCGTGCACCGCCTGGTGCGCAAGTCGCCGTTCGACTCGGCCGGCGGCCGCCACACGTCCTTCGTGTCCCTGTTCGTGTATCCGGAAGTGGATGACTCGATCGAGATCGAGATCAACCCGGCCGACCTGCGCATCGATACCTACCGCGCATCGGGCGCCGGCGGCCAGCACATCAACAAGACCGACTCCGCGGTGCGTATCACGCACGGCCCGTCCGGTATCGTTGTCCAGTGCCAGAACGACCGCTCGCAGCACCGCAACAAGGCCGAAGCGATGGACATGCTGAAGGCGAAGCTGTTCGAACTGGAACTGCGCAAGCGCATGAGCGAGCAGCAGAAGCTGGAGGATTCGAAGACCGACGTGGGCTGGGGCCACCAGATCCGTTCCTACGTTCTGGACCAGTCCCGCATCAAGGACCTGCGCACCGGCTTCGAAACCGGCAATACCAAGAACGTGCTGGACGGCGACCTGGACGACTTCATTTCCGCCTCCCTGAAGCAAGGCATCTGATGACTCACCGCGCTTTCATCTTCGACATGGACGGCACCATCGTCGATAACATGGCCTTCCATACCAGATCGTGGGTGGCCTTTTTCGAGCAGCGCGGCCATGCGATCGACGCGGAGGAGTTCTTCCGCGCCACCGCCGGCCGCCAGGGCCATGAAATCATGGCCCACTACCTGGGCGATCACCTGTCGAAGGAAGAAAGCGCGATTCTCGACGCCGAGAAGGAAGCCCTGTACCGCGAGCTGTATGCTCCGCATCTGGAAACGGTGGCCGGTTTCGACCAGCTGATCGAGGAAGCCCAGGAACAGGGCGTGAAGCTGGCCGTGGCAACCGCCGCGCCGCCGGCCAACATCGTGTTCACGCTGGACGGCCTGGACCTGCGCCGCCATTTCGACGCAGTCGTTGGCGCTGCCGACGTGGCGCGCGGCAAGCCGAATCCGGACGTATTCCTGCTGGCGGCCGAGCGCTGCGGCGTCGCGCCGGAGCACTGCATCGTCTTTGAAGACGCGCCCCTGGGCGTGGAGGCGGCACGCCGCGCGGGGATGCGTTGCGTGGTGCTGACAACCACTTTGCCTGCTGAAGCGTTCAAGGATTTCGACAACGTCATCCGCATTGCGCGCGACTTCAGCGAACTGAATATCGCGGAATTATTCGCCTAAATTCGCCTAATTAAACCAATCAAAAACCAAGTACATCATGACTACGGAAAACCAAGTCCAAGACCAGGCACCAGGCCAGGACGACAACAAGCTGATCGCCGAACGCCGCTCCAAACTGGCCGCGATCCGCGAAAAAGGCGTCGCCTTCCCTAACGACTTCCGTCCGCAGCACAAGGCTGCCGACCTGCACGTGCAGTACGGCGAGAAGACCCGCGAAGAACTGGAAGCCGCACCGGTAACCGTGGTCCTGGCGGGCCGCATGATGTTCAAGCGCGAAGCCGGCAAGAAAGCCGCGTTCGCCAACCTGCTGGATTCGTCCGGCCCGAAAGCCGACGGCCGCATCCAGATCTACGTTGCGCTGGACAACGTGGGTGAAGAGTCCATGGACGCGATGCGCCACTACGACCTGGGCGACATCCTGGGCGTGACCGGCAACCTGTTCAAGACCAACACCGGCGAGCTGACGATCAAGGTGTCCGAGCTGCGCCTGATCACCAAGTCGCTGCGTCCGCTGCCGGACAAGTTCCACGGCCTGGCCGACCAGGAAACCAAGTACCGTCAGCGCTACGTGGACCTGATCATGAACGAAGAGACGCGCCGCACCTTCAAGGCGCGTACCGCGGCGATTTCGTCGATCCGCCGCTTCATGGAAAAGAACGACTTCATGGAAGTGGAAACCCCGATGCTGCACCCGATCCCGGGCGGCGCGGCGGCCAAGCCTTTCATCACCCACCACAATGCGCTGGACATGCAGATGTTCATGCGTATCGCGCCTGAGCTGTACCTGAAGCGCCTGGTGGTTGGCGGTTTCGAGCGCGTGTTCGAGATCAACCGCAACTTCCGCAACGAAGGCGTGTCGGTCCGTCACAATCCTGAATTCACCATGATGGAGTTCTACGCGGCCTACACCGACTACGAGTGGATCATGAACTTCACCGAGTCCGTGATCCGCCAGGCGGCGATCGACGCCAAAGGCACTGCCGTGCTGACTTACGGCGGCCGCGAGCTGGACCTGTCCAAGCCGTTCCACCGCCTGACCATCGTCGGCGCCATCAACAAGTACGCTCCGCATTACACCGAAGTGCAGCTGAACGACATGGACTTCATCAAGTCCGAGCTGCTGAAGTTCGGCGTGAAGCCGCACGCCCACTCGGGCCTGGGCGCGCTGCAGCTGGCGCTGTTCGAAGAGACTGCGGAAGCGCAGCTGTGGGAACCGACCTTCATCATCGACTACCCGGTCGAAGTCTCGCCGCTGGCGCGTGCTTCGGACTCGCGCGAAGGCATTACCGAGCGCTTCGAACTGTTCATGGTCGGCCGCGAAATCGCCAACGGCTTCTCCGAGCTGAACGACGCTGAAGACCAGGCGGCACGTTTCCTGTCCCAGGTCGAAGCCAAGGAAGCCGGCGACGACGAAGCCATGTTCTACGACGCGGACTACATCCGCGCGCTGGAATACGGCATGCCGCCGGCTGGCGGCTGCGGCATCGGCATCGACCGCCTGATGATGCTGCTGACCGATTCGCCGAACATCCGCGACGTGCTGCTGTTCCCGCACCTGCGCAAGGAAGACTGAGCGTTCCGGCGCTCCGCACCAAAGCCGCCCGGCTCGCGCCCGGCGGCTTTTTTAACGGAACGATTACTGGATCACGCGGTAGCAAGGCGTATACGCCTTGCCGGCCAGTTTCATGCGGCTCTGGGCAACGAAGGAAGCCAGCAGTGCATCCATCGGCCCCATGATCTCCTTGTCGCCATGGATCTCAAAGTGGCCATACTTCTCGATGGTGCGGATACCCTCCTCCTTCACATTGCCCGCCACCACACCGGAGAAGGCGCGCCGCAAGTTCGCCGCCAGCACGTGCACCGGCTGCTTCTTGTGCAAGCTCAGATTGCGCATATTCTCGTGCGTCGGCGCGAACGGACGCTGGAATTCCTCGTCGATCTTCAGCGCCCAATTGAAGTAATACGCATCGGCGCGCGCCTTGCGGAACTCGCGCACCTGCTTGATCCCCTCCTGCATCTCGCGCGCCACCAGCTCCGGATCATCGACAATGATCTTGTAGCGGCTCTGCGCCTCTGCCCCCAGGGTCAGGCCGATGAACTCATGGATCTGCGCAAAGTAATCGCGCGCCGTCTCCGGACCGGTAAAGATCAGCGGGAACGGAATGTCCGCATTTTCCGGATGCAGCAGGATGCCGAGGATATACAGGATCTCTTCGGCCGTCCCCGCGCCGCCGGGGAAGACGCAGATGCCGTGTCCCACGCGCACGAAGGCTTCCAGGCGCTTCTCGATATCCGGCATGATGACCAGGTCGTTGACGATCGGGTTCGGCGACTCGGCCGCGATGATGCCCGGCTCGGTGATGCCCAGGTAGCGTCCGCCGGTAAAGCGCTGCTTGGCGTGGCCGATGGTCGCGCCCTTCATCGGACCTTTCATCGCACCCGGACCGCAGCCGGTGCAGATATCCAGCCCGCGCAGGCCCAGCTGATAGCCGACTTCCTTCGAGTAGTTATATTCGGCGCGGTTGATCGAGTGGCCGCCCCAGCACACCACCATATTCGGATTCGCCACCGGCTTCAGGATGTTCGCATTGCGCAGGATATGGAACACGGCGTCCGTGATGCCCTCGGTGCGGCCCAGGTCGAACTTGGGATTGCCCGTCACTTCATTATTGACGAACACGATATCGCGCAGCACCGCAAACAGGTGCTCGTGGATACCCTTGATCATCTTGCCGTCAACGAAAGCGATTGCCGGCGCGCCCCTGATCTCCAGTTTGATGCCGCGCTCGCGCTGCAGGATACCGATATCGAACGACTGGTAACGGTCCAGAAGTTCCTTGCCATCGTCGATTGTGCTGCCGCAGTTCAGCACCGCCAGGGCGCAACTGCGAAATACGTTATACAGGCCGCCCGTGCCCGAATCCAGCAACTGCGCCACTTCGGCTTTCGACAGGACTTCGAGCTTTCCTTCCGGGGCAATGAGAGTATCGACAACGTTGAGTTCCATGATACGGCTTTCCTTATTCTCTGATCTTTATTCGGCCTGCACCCCCAATATACGCCCTAAATGCTGAGCCTTACAGATGCAAGCTTGGCAAACATACCACATTGCTGCCATGCAGCACGCGAAATTACCCCCCCGGGGGGGCGCTTGCTTTACAATTCGGGTTTTTTTCGTCCAGGAGAAGCCCGCATGAGCGGTCCGACCACAGTTACAACAGAAGCGCAAATCCCGGAATTCAAGCAGATCATGGGTCACCCTGCTCCGCTCTGGATGCTGTTCATGTCCGAGTTCTGGGAACGTTTCGCGTTCTACGGTATTCGCTGGGCACTGGTGCTGTACATCGTTTCGCAGTTCTACGGCGGCGACGCTTCCGGCCAGGCTGTTGCCAACCTGACCTACGGCTCCTACCTGGCCCTGGTCTATGCAGGCGCCCTGTTCGGCGGCTACGTGGCCGACCGTGTTCTCGGCTACCAGCGCTCGATCCTGGTCGGCGCCAGCTTCATGGCGGCAGGCCTGTTCATGATCGCCCTGCCCGATCCGAACATCTTCAAGCTGGGCCTGGCCACGATTATCGTCGGTAACGGCCTGTTCAAACCGAATATCTCGACCATGGTCGGCAAGCTGTACACCCTGGCCGACACCCGCCGCGACTCCGGCTTCACCATCTTCTATATGGGTATTAACGTCGGCGGTTTCCTGGCCCCGATCATCACCCAGCTGCTGGCGCAGAAAGTCTTCGGCTCCGGCGATATTCCGGCTTACAAGATCGTGTTCATCTCCGCCGGCGTGGGCATGCTGATCAGCCTCGTATGGTTCTACATCGGCCGCGCCGCCCTGAAAGGCATTGGCGCACCCGCTGAAGGCGCGGCAAGCCCGAAACGCATCCTGTGGGTGGTGCTGGGCGCCCTGGCGATCATCCCTGTGGTGTATGCACTGCTGGCCGTCGGCGCTGAAGCGCTGCAAGGCGTGCTGACGGTCCTGTTCCTGATCCTGGCAGTGATGCTGATCGTGGAAGGCGTCCGCAACGGCAAGGTGGCGCGCGACAAGACCATCGCCATGATGGTGATCTTCGCCTTCAATATCATGTTCTGGTGCTTCTTCGAACAGGCAGGCAGCTCCTTCACCTTCCTGGCCGACCAGATCGTCAACCGCCAGCTGGGCAGCTTCGACTTCCCTGTGGCCTGGTTCCAGTCCGTGAACTCCATCGCCATCATCGTGTTCGCGCCGATCGTGGCGGCGGTGTGGGTCATGATGGGCAAGCGCAACGCCAATCCGTCGATCCCGCGCAAGTTCGCACTGGGCCTGATCTTCAACGGCCTGGCCTTCGGCCTGCTGATGTATGCACTGACCCAGCTGGTCGATGACCACAACAAGATCCCGTTCTGGACCCTGTTCATGGTGTACGTGATCCAGTCCATCGGTGAGCTGTGCCTGTCGCCTATCGGCCTGTCGATGGTGACCAAGCTGGCGCCGGTGCGCCTGGTGGGCATGGGCATGGGCGGCTGGTTCCTGTCCACCGGTATCGGCAACAACCTGTCCGGTATCGTGGCGTCGCTGATGTCGGGCGAGCACGGCATGTCCGTGGATTCCGCGCTGACCGGCTACACCCAGGGCTTCTGGATCCTGATTGGCGGCGGCGTGCTGCTGTTCCTGCTGGCGCCCCTGATTCAGAAACTGATGCACGGCGTGAAGTAATCCTCACAGCACCAATGAAAAAAGCGGCCTTCCGGGCCGCTTTTTCGTTGGTTCATCGCGTCAGCCGGCGGCCGGCTGCGCCGCCAGCCAGGCGTCGAGACGGGCCTCGGCGCCGGCCGGCAGATGCAGGCCGAGCTTGGAACGGCGCCACAGGATGTCGGCCGCCGTTACCGCCCACTCCTTGCGCCGCAGGTAGTCCACCTCGGCCGCATACAGTCCCGGCAAAATCTCCTCGCCCATTTCCGTCAGCGATCCACGGCCATCGAGCAGCGTATGCACGCGCGTGCCGTAGGCGCGGGCGAAGCGGCGCACCAGTTCCGGCGGCAGCCAGGTGTATTTGAGCTGCAGGGCCGCCGTCCACTGGCAGAATTCCTGCACGCTGCGGTTCTGCGGCACGGCGCCGAACAGGTCGCCGCCCGGCAGGCAGGCGGTCTCGGTCCAGTGCTGCGCCGGACAGCCCAGCGATTTGCAGATATGGTCCACCGCCTCCTGCGCCAGCTTGCGGAAAGTGGTGATCTTGCCGCCAAAGATGCTCAGCATCGGCGCCCCGCCCTCGGCATCCACCTCGAAACGGTAATCGCGCGTGACGGCCTTGGCGTCCGTGGCGTCGTCTTCCAGCAGGGGGCGCACGCCGGCATAGGTCCACACCACGTCGGCCGGACGCACCGGCTCTTTGAAGTAGTCGCTGGCCAGCTTGCACAGGTAGCCGATCTCGCTTTCCTCGATCGCCACCTTGTTCGGATCGCCCTTGTAGTCGATGTCCGTGGTGCCGATCAGGGTGAATTCGCGCTCGTAGGGGATGGCGAATACGATACGGCCGTCGCGGTTCTGGAAGATGTAGGCGTGGTCGTGCTCGAAGATGCGGCGCACCACGATGTGGCTACCCTTCACCAGGCGCAGGTGGCTGCTTTCCGGCCGCTTCAGCGCCGCCGAGGCGAACGCCGGCACCCACGGACCGGCCGCATTCACCACATAGCGCGCGGTGATGCGCTTTTCCGTGCCGTCCGCCTTGCGCAGCGTGGCCGTCCAGTGTTGGCTGCCGCGTTCCAGGCCGGCACAGCTGGTGCGGGTCAGTACGCAGGCGCCCTTGGCGCAGGCATCGACAGCGTTCAGCACCACCAGGCGGGCATCGTCCACCCAGCCGTCGGAGTATTCGAAGCCGCGCGTGTATTCCGATTTCAGCGGACGTCCGGCAGGATGGCAGCGCAGGTTGACCCCTTTCGAGCCGGGCAGCAGCTGGCGCTTGGCCAGCATATCGTAGAGGAACAGGCCGGCGCGGATCAGCAGCGCGGGACGCTGCCCCGCATTGTGCGGCATCACGAAGCGCAGCGGCCACATGATGTGCGGCGCGGAACGCAGCAGCACCTCGCGCTCGCCCAGCGCCTTGCGCACCAGGCCGAATTCGTAATATTCGAGGTAGCGCAGGCCGCCGTGAATCAGCTTGGTGGAGGCGGACGAGGTATGCGAGGCCAGGTCGTCCTTCTCGCACAGCACGACACACAGGCCGCGGCCGGCGGCGTCGCGGGCAATGCCCGCGCCATTGATGCCGCCGCCAACTACCAACACATCACAATCAACGTCCTGCTGCGTGTCCGTCATGCCGTCCTCTTGAGTTTCCAACAAGATACGACTGTTAGGACAATAGCGCAACCCTACTACTTGAAGACCACGCCCTCTTTCATCACAAAACGCACGTTTTGCAGCAGCTTGATATCCTGCAGCGGGTCGCCGCTGACGGCCACGATATCGGCGGCGAAGCCCGGCTCCAGCGAGCCGAGGCGATTCGACTGTCCCAGCAGGCTGGCCGCATTCAGCGTGGCGGCGCGGATCGCCTCCAGCGCCGGCATCCCGCCTTCGACCATGTAAGCAAATTCTTTTGCGTTTTCACCATGTGGGAAAACGCCGGCGTCGGTGCCGAAGGCGATCTTCACGCCGGCCTTGTAGGCGCGGGCGAAAGTACCCTGGATCTGCGGACCGATGGCGGCCGCCTTGGGGCGCACCAGCGGCGAGTAGTATTCCGGCTCTTTCGCCCTGTCCGCCACGTAGCGGCCGGCGCTGATGGTCGGCACGTACCAGGCGCCGGTTTTCTTGAACAGCGCGATGGTTTCATCGTCCATGAAGGTGCCGTGCTCGATGGAGTCGAGGCCGGCGCGCAGCGCGCGTTTCATGCCTTCCGCACCGTGCGCGTGGGCGGCGACCCTGAAGCCATAATCCTTCGCAGTGGCGACGATCGCTTTCAGTTCCTCTTCCGTGTACTGCGCGTTCATGCCGCTGGCGGCCTGGCTCAATACGCCGCCCGTGGCCGTGACCTTGATCAGGTCCGCGCCCTCCTTGTAGCGGGCGCGCACGGCCTGCCGCGCTTCCTCGGGACCGTTCACCACGCCCTCTTCCGGTCCCGGCGTGCCTTTCAGGCGGCGCAGTTCGCGCGAATAGCCGTTGCTTGGGTCGCCGTGGCCGCCGGTGGTGGCAACGAAACGGCCGGCCGTGAACATGCGCGGGCCGCGGATGGCGCCGCTGTTGATGGCGCGCTTCAGGGAGATGTTCAGGCCTTCGCTGTCGCCCAGGTCGCGCACGGTGGTAAAGCCGGCCAGCAGCGTGCGCTCGGCGTAGGCCACGGACTGGTAGGCACGGTCCTGTGCGTCCAGCGTGACCTGGCTGCGCAGGGAGTCGATCTGCGGCTGGGTTTGCGACGAGAGGTGGACGTGCATGTCGATGAAGCCGGGCATGCAGGACATGGCCGTAAGGTCCACGTCGCCCCCGGCGCTGGTGGGCGCGACCGATTTCACGCTGCCGTTTTCCACCACCACGGTCATCTTCTCGCGCCAGACGCCGGCCTTCACGTCCAGCAGCCGCCCGCAGTCGATGGACTGGGTGGCGGCGCCGGCCATCGAGGCAGAACCGGACAACAGCAATAAACATGCAGCAGACAGCTCTTTCCTCATACCAGCCTCCGTGATTACGCTTGTTTTTTCTCGCGCGCCACCCACAGCAGCAGTGCCATCAGCACTGTATACGGCAGCAGGGACAGCGCATCCGCGCTGGCGCCGCTGTAGAACGGATTGCTGTGCTCCGCCCAATTGGTCACCATCGTATCGAAGTCCGTCATCACACCGGCCGTGATGGCGATGACGATGCCGGCCAGCGCGCCGCCGGCAATATAGCCGGAGGCCAGCAGCACCCCTTCGCTGCGATCGCCTGCGGCCTGCATCGCTTCCTCGTTCAAGCCCCGGTACTGCGGCAGCTTGCTGTTGCGGCGGTCCGCCAGCCAGCGCAGCACGCCGCCCACGGCCACCGGCAGCGTGGCCGACAGCGGCAGGTACACGCCAACCGCGAACGACAGCGACTCCACGCCCGCCATTTCCAGCACCACGGCAATCATCACGCCCAGCATCACCAGCGTCCACGGCAGCTGGTTATCCAGGATACCCTTGATGATGTAGGAAACCAGCACCGCCTTGGGCGCATCGTATTTCTTCACTTCCGAGCCGTCCGGCCGGTGCGTGTGCGTGCCGTTGATGCCCGGATCGACGAAGTACACCGCCTTGCCGTCATCGCCAACAAAGTATTTGCCGGCCGGGCCGCCCTTGTCGTCGGGCTTTTGCCAGACTTTATAGGTGTGGCTGTCGTCCGCCGCCTGCGGACCTTCCAGCCTGGCGCTCGCACCCAGGCGGGAGGCATCGGTAGCGAGGCCCGGCGCGACCTGCGCCACCGGCACGTACACGGTGCTGGCATTATTCAGCTGCAGCAGGATCGGTCCGAGAATCAGCGCCGAGGCCAGCGAACCGGCCAGGATGGCGTACTGCTGCAGGCGCGGCGTATTCCCGACCAGGAAGCCGGTCTTCAGATCCTGCGAGGTGGTGCCCGCATTGGCCGAAGCGATGCAGACGATGGCGCCGACGGACAGCGCCGTCACGTAATACTGGCCGCCGGTCCAGCCCATGATCAGGAAGATCAGGCAGGTAAACAGCAGCGTGGCCACGGCCATGCCCGACGTCGGATTCGAAGACGAGCCGATCTCGCCGGTCAGGCGCGAGGAAACGGTGGAGAACAGGAAACCGAACACCAGGATCAGCAAGGCGCCCAGCACATTCATGTGCAGCGGCGTGGCGGCCGTGATGGCGGCAATGATGCCGAGACAGCCGATCACCACCCACTTCATCGGGATATCGCGCTGGGTACGGCGCGTCTGGTCGCCCTTGCTACCCTTGCCTACGCCGGCCAGACCCGCGGCCAGGCTGCGCCAGATCATCGGCATGGCGCGCGCCAGCGAGATCAGGCCGCCCGCCGCCACGGCGCCGGCGCCGATATAGAGGATGTAGGCGCTGCGCACATCGTTTGGCGTCATCTCCGAAATCAGCATGCTGCCGGGCGACAGCACGGTGCTCAGCGAGTCGCCGAAGAACTTGATCATCGGGATCAGCAGCAGGTACGACAGCACACCGCCGGCCGCCATCGTCAGCGCGATGCGCGGCCCGATGATATAGCCCACGCCCAGCAGCTCCGGCGACACTTCGGCGCCGATCGAGCCGCCCTTCAGCGGCGCGCCCAGCACCACTTCCGGCGTATCCTTCCAGCCCTTGGTCGATACGTTCAGCGCCTTGTACAGCAGGCCGGCGAAGAAGCCGCCGAAAATAATGCGTGCGCGGCGCCGCGCATCATGTGCCGCCGCCGATTCTTCCTGCAGGCTCTCGCCTGCCGCCAGGCGCGATTCGTCGTTGGCGGCGGCCTTCAGCACCTCGGCGCAGGCCGTCCCTTCCGGGAACTTCAGTTCGCGGTGCTGATCGACGATCATGGTGCGGCGCATCGGAATCATCATCAGGATGCCCAGCAGGCCGCCCAGCACGCCCACCAGCATCACACGGGTGATCTCCAGCTCGAAACCGAGAATCAGGATGGCCGGCATGGTCACGCCCAGGCCGAAGGCGATCGACTCGCCGGCCGAACCGGCTGTTTGCGCAATACTGTTTTCAAGAATGCTGGAATCCGTGCCGCCCAGCTTCCTGGTCAGGCCGAAGAAGGTGATCGCAATCACCGCGACCGGAATCGAGGCGCTGACGGTCAGGCCGACCTTCAGCACCAGGTACAGCGACGATGCGCCGAACACCATGCCCAGTATGGTCCCAAGCAGCAGCGAGCGTATGGTCAGCTCGGGAACGCTGGCTTCGTCGGGGATGTATGGCCGTACTTGCGGCTGGCCTTCGAAAGGCATACCTTGATCCTTTGGCATCTGTGTTTCCTGAAAGTGCAGCCCGCACTATCGCATAAGCCGCACCCGGTGCATAGTCTATAATTGCCCGACTTCGCAACCCGAGAGAGCTGCCTTGACCGCACCATCTGCCTCGCCCACCTGGCTGAATCGCCGCAACGTGATCCGTACCCTGATTGCCCTCGCCGTCGCCGGCGTCCTTGGCGTGGCCGCCGTTATCGGCTACCTGTTTATCGTTGTCGCACCCAACCTGCCATCGCTGGAAGCGGTGACCGACTATCGCCCGAAAATCCCGCTGCGCATTTACACGGCCGATAAAGTCCTGATCGGCGAATTCGGCGAGGAACACCGCGATTTCGTGGCCATCAAGGATGTGCCGGAGATGATGAAGAAGACCATTCTCGCCATCGAGGATACGCGCTTCTACGAGCATGGCGGCATCGACTGGATCCGCGCCCTCGGTGCAGCCCGCGCCAACCTGGCTGGCGGCTTCCGCCAGGGCGCCTCCACCATCACCATGCAGGTGGCGCGCAACTTCTTCCTGAGCCGCGACAAGGTGGTTTCGCGCAAGCTTACCGAGGTCATGCTGGCCTACCGCATCGAGGCGGCCCTGAGCAAGGATGAAATCCTTGAGCTGTATATCAACCAGATCTACCTGGGCCAGCGCAGTTTCGGTTTTTCAGGCGCCGCGCGCACCTACTTCGGCAAGTCGCTGAAGGAACTGTCCATCGCGGAAATCGCCATGCTGGCCGGCCTGCCGAAGAACCCGTCCGGGCACAACCCGATCTCGAATCCCAAGCGCGCCAAGGCACGCCAGCAAGTGGTGCTGGCCCGCCTGCACGAACTGAATTACATCACCGACGCGCAATACGGGCAGGCCAAACGCGAACCGCTGCACGTGAATGCCCGCGGCACGCAGGACTTCGACACCCACGCCGAATACGTGGCCGAACTGGCGCGCCAGGTGGTGTACGCCGAGCACAAGGAAGAAGCCTACACGCGCGGCATCAACGTGTATACCACCATCCTCAGCGCCGACCAGGATGCCGCCTACGAATCCGTGCGCCGCAACGTCATCGCCTACGACCAGCGCCACGGCTACCGCGGTCCGGAGACCTTCATCGATCTGCCGTCCGGCGCCGAAGAACGCGAGGAAGCCATCGACGAAGCCCTGGCCAGACGCGTGACCAGCGATGGCCTGATCCCGGCCGTGGTGCTGGAAGCTTCGCCGTCGGCGGTGAAAGTGGAAACGGTGGACGGCGAGCAGCTGACCATCGGCGGCGACGGCCTGAAACTGGCCGCATCGGCCCTGTCCGACAAGGCCAAGCCGGCGTTCAGGCTGCGCCCCGGCGCCGTCATCCGCGTCATGCGCAACGAGAAGAAGGCATGGAGCATCAGCCAGGTGCCGAAAGTGGCCGCCGCCTTCGCTTCCATCGATGCCGATACCGGCGCCTACCACGCCATGGTCGGCGGCTTCGACTACACGCTGCAGAAGTTCAACCACGTGACGCAAGCCTGGCGCCAGCCCGGCTCCTCGATGAAGCCTTTCGTGTATTCGGCGGCGCTGGAAAAAGGCTACTGGCCGGGCACGCTGGTGCTGGACGAGCCGATTGAACTGCCGGGCGCCTCCGCCAGCGAGCCATGGCGTCCGCAGAACGACGACGGCGTGTTCGATGGCCCGATCACCATGCGCCGCTCGCTGGCCGCGTCCAAGAACGTGCCGTCGGTGCGTATCCTGCGCGCCACCGGCGTGCCGTTCACGCACGAGCACCTGCAACGCTTCGGCTTCGAGGCGGCCAAGCATCCTTCCAACTTCACCATGGCGCTTGGCACCGGCTCGGTCACGACCGAGCAGATGGCCAGCGCCTACGCGGTATTTGCCAACGGCGGCTACAAGGTCAAGCCCTACCTGATCGCGCGCATCACCGACAGCAAAGGCGCCGTGCTGTCCGAAACCCGGCCCGTGGCGGCACAGCAGGACGGCAACCGCGTGCTGAACGAGCGCAATGTCTTCATCATGGACAGCATGCTGCACGAAGTCACCCGCAGCGGCACCGGCGCGGCAGCCACGCAGCGCCTCGGCCGCGCCGACATCGCAGGCAAGACCGGCACCACCAGCGATGCCATGGACGGCTGGTTTGCCGGCTACGGCGGCGGCCTGGTGGCGGTGGCCTGGATGGGCTACGACGAGCCGAAGTCGCTGGGCGGCCGCGAGTTCGGCGCCACCCTGTCGCTGCCGATCTGGATCGACTATATGAAGGTCGCGCTGGCCAAACGCGCTCCGGTCGAGCGCCAGGCGCCGGAAGGCGTGGTGCAGCACGACGGTGAATGGATGTACGAGGAATACGTGAGCGACCCGACCGTCAGCGGCATCGACCTCGATCCGCCGGCGCCGGCCGATGGCGCAGCGCCTGCCGACGGCGAAGCAGCCGGTGCGCCTGCTGCAGCCGGTGTACAGCCCGGCGCAGCGCCCGCCACAGCGCCTGCCGTACCGGCTCCGCCTGCGCCGCCACCGTCTCCCGCACCGGGCCAGTAAGGGGTGTAGAATCCCTGCATGACCCTACCGAGACGGCACTTCCTGCGCAACGCGGCCCTGATGGCGGCCGCTGCGCCGCTGTCCGCACTGGCCCACCGCGCCAGTCCGCATATCCCGCGCATCTACATGATCCTCTACCGTGGCGAAACCCCGGTAGAGCAACGCTTCCGCCAGTATTTCGCCGAACAGAAGCTGGCCGCCGAGTTCATCGTGCGCGACGTGCAGATGGATGTCGGCCGCATCCCTGCCCTGCTGGCCGAAGCGCGCGCCCTCGGTGCGGACCTGATCTACACCTATGGCACGCCGGTCACGCTGGCGGTTGCGGGCAAGGAAGGCGCTGTCGATCCGGACGTGCACGAAACCGGAATCCCGGTGGTATTCACCATGGTCTCCTCGCCGCAGGGTTGCGGCGTGGTGCACTCACTGCAATCCTCGGGCCGCAACCTGACCGGCGCCAGCCACGCGATGCCGGTGCGCGAGCAGATGCAGGCGATCCGCGCCTGGCGGCGCTTCACGCGCATCGGCGTGATCTACACGCCGAACGAACCGAATGCGATGCTGAGCACGCGCCAGCTGCGTGCAGCGGCGTCCGGCTTCGGCTGTGAAATCATTGCCCGCCCCGTGCCGCTGGACGGCAACGGCATGCCGCAGGCTGCGGCCTTGCCCGCCATGGTGGCCGAGCTGGCGCAGCAGCGCGCCGAACTGCTCTACATCGGCCCGGACAATTTCCTGTCCGCCCATGGCAAGGAGCTGACGCAGGCTGCGCTCGACGCTCACCTGCCGACCTACTCCGCTACCGAATCCAACCTGCGCCACGCGCGCGCCATGTTCGGCCTGGTCTCCGGCTATTCCAGCCTGGGGCGGCTGACCGCGCACAAGGCAGCGCAAATCCTGTATCACGGCAAGACCCCGGATGCGATCCCGGTCGAGACGCTGGGCAGCTTCAGCTACCTGGTGAACATGGAAGTGGCGGCTGAACTGGGCATGCGCCCGCCGGCCGCCGTGCTGCAGCGCGCGGAGCTGCTGCGATGACGCCGCTGTCGCCGCGCGGCATCTACACGCTGGGCATGGGCCGCGCCTGCGGCCTGACCGACCCCGGCATCGTGCGTCCAGCGAACCAGGACAACCTGCTGATCGACGCAAGTCTCGGTCTGGTGGCGGTGGCGGACGGCATGGGCGGCCATGCGGGCGGCGCCATCGCCAGCACGGAAGCCCTGCTGCTGCTGGCCCAGTCGCTGCGCGCCCATGATCCGCATCCCGCCGATCCGGACGCCACCTGGACCGGCGCCGTGCCGCGCGCCGTGCATGCGGCGCATGAAGCAGTGCTGGAAGTGAATGCGAGCCTGTATGGAATGAACACGGCGGCCGGCCTGGGCGATGGCTTCGGCATGGGCACCACGCTGAGTGCGGTATGGCAGCCCGAGCCCGGCGCACCGGCCGTGCTGATGCACGTGGGCGACAGCCGCATCTACCGTTGGCGGGCGGGGATACTGCAGCAGCTCACGCATGACCACACGCTTTACCAGCAGGCGCTGGAACAGGGCGTTTCCGGCCCTCTGCCGCCGCGCAACCTGCTGCTGCAGGCGCTTGGCCCCGGCGCAAGCATTGCGCCGGACGTTGCCGCCCTGCCGCTGTCGGCCGGCGATCTTTATCTGCTATGCAGCGATGGCCTGTATGGCGATGTGCGGCCGGGCGCCATCGAGGCGATCCTGGCGCGCACCGCTGAAGACGGCCTGGAAGCGGTGTGCGCGGAGCTGATTGAAATGGCGCGGCAGGATGGCGGCCGTGACAACATCACGGCCGTGCTGCTGGCCTGTCCGACTTAGAACTCTTCCCAGTCGTCCTGCGCGGCGACCGTGGCGCGCCTGGCCGGCGCCGGGCGTTTCAGCGGCAATGCCGCCGCCCGCGCAGGCTTGGCTGCTGCTGCGCCGCCCGCTGCCGCAATCGTTGCCGCACGCGCAGTGCGTACCGGCCGCGCCGCCGCCAGCGCCGAGGCATCCAGCTTGAACACGCTGACCACTGCCGCCAGCGACTGCGCCTGCTCCTGCAGCGAAGCGGAGGCTGCCGCCGCTTCCTCGACCAGCGCCGCATTCTGCTGCGTCACCGTATCCATCTGCCCCACCGCATCGTTGATCTGGTCGATACCCGTGCTTTGCTCCTGGGTGGCGAGGCTGATTTCCTGAATGATGTCCGTCACGCGCTGCACGCTGCTGACGATTTCGCCCATCGTGCTGCCCGCCTCCTCCACCAGCTTGCTGCCCGCGCCGACCTTCTCCACCGAGTCGCCGATCAGCTGCTTGATCTCTTTGGCCGCAGCGGCCGAGCGCTGCGCCAGATTGCGCACCTCCGAGGCCACGACGGCAAAGCCGCGGCCCTGTTCGCCGGCACGCGCCGCCTCCACCGCCGCATTCAGCGCCAGGATATTGGTCTGGAAGGCGATACCGTCGATCACGCCGATAATGTCCACGATCTTGCTGGACGAGGCATTGATCGATTCCATGGTCTGCACCACGCGCGACACCACTTCGCCGCCTTTTTCCGCCACGCCCGATGCAGTGCGCGCCAGCTGATTGGCCTGCTGCGCATTGTCCGCATTCTGGCGCACGGTGGAGGTCAGCTCCTCCATCGAGGATGCGGTTTCCTCCAGCGAGGACGCCTGTTCTTCGGTACGCGCCGACAGGTCCATATTGCCGCTGGCGATTTCGCTCGATGCATTGGCGATCGTATCGGTGCCGTTGCGCACCTGCGCCACCACCTTGACCAGGTTATCGTTCATGCCTTTCAGCGCCAGCAGCAGCTGGCCGGTTTCCTCTTTGGTGTCCACCGTAATATTGCTGGTCAGGTCGCCCGCAGCCACGGTCTGCGCCACCTGCACTGCCGATTCGATAGGACGGGTAATCGCCAGCGTGATGTACCACGCGCAGCCGATGGCAATGGCCACGGCAATGATCGCGGTCCACACCATCGCCGTTTCCGCCAGCGTCACGGCGGACAAGCCGTCGTTCACGCTGGCCTTCGATACGTCCTCATTCAGCTGGCGGATCTTGTTCAGCGTCGCTTCGGCTTTCGAGAACAGCGGATCGGCAGCAGCGTATTGTTCATAGAACTGCACGAACAAGGCTTTCTGCTTCGCTTCATCGCTGTTAGAAGCCAGTGCGGAAATGGTCGAAGTGAGCCTGGAGTCAGCCGCTTTCCAGGCGTCCCACTCGGCCACGAACTGCTTCCACAGCACGGCTTCCTCATCCGTCTGCGGCAGCGGCTCGTAAATCTTGCGGCCCTTGTCGGCGTTTGCCCAGGCCTTGTCACGCAGCTTCAGCACGTTGGCGAACTGCGGCTGCGCCGTGTAATTGTTTTCCCAGATTGCAGTGCGCAGCGTGGCCAGCGAAATGGCGGTCTGGGCTTCGCTCATGGTCAGCAGGCCCTGGATCGACGGCAGGCGCACCATGCCAATCTCCTTCACCGAACCGCCCACGGTCCCGATGCCGCGATAACCGACCGTGCCAAGGATCACGAGCGCCAGCGTCATGATTGCGACGAGGGTAGCGAGTTTCCATTTGATTAATAAATTTCTGAACATCATTGATCCCTTAACCATTGTGACGCAGTTATATTTGGTGAGATTTGCTTCCCACCGATGACTATCCGTCGTTAATTCCCTTGCGTCAACAGGAACCGTGATGACTGTGGCGTGTACGCACGCGTAAAATGCGCTGCCACGCTCACAAGAGAAGATGAAGAACCGCCTCCTGAAATACCTGTCCGCCTTGCTGCTGATCTGCCTTGCCCTGCCTTCGTGGGGGGCCGGCTATACGCAGACCCGCTATCCCATCGTGCTGGTGCACGGCCTGTTCGGCTTCGACAGCCTCGGTCCCGTCGATTATTTCTACGGCATCGCACCCGCCTTGCGCAGCGGCGGCGCGTCCGTGTACGTGACGACCGTGTCGGCAGCCAACCGCAGCGAAGTACGCGGCGAGCAGCTCCTGTTGCAGGTGAAGCAGATTCTTGCTGCGACCGGCGCGGCGAAGGTGAACCTGATCGGGCATAGCCACGGCGGGCCGACATCGCGTTACGTGGCGTCGGTGCGGCCGGACCTGGTGGCGTCGGTGACCAGTGTGGGCGGCGTGAACAAGGGATCGAAGGTGGCGGATGTGCTGATTGGCGCCGCGCCGGATGCGGTGTACGAGGTGGGGACCGGGCTGGCGGGCCTGATTTCGCTGATCTCGGGCAGCTCCACCCTGCCGCAAAGCTCGCGTGCGGCAGCGGTCTCGCTCAGCACGGCGGGGTCGGCGGCTTTCAATGCGCGCTATCCGGAGGGCGTGCCGATGTCGGCTTGCGGCGAAGGCGCTTACCAGGTGAACGGCGTGTACTACTTTTCGTGGAGCGGCGCGCAGCCGTGGACGAATGCGCTGGATGCGGCGGATCCGTTTCTGGCGCTGACGTCGCTGGCGTTTGGCGGGGAGAAGAATGACGGGCTGGTCTCGAGTTGCTCGAGCCATCTTGGGCGGGTGATTCGGGATGACTATGCACTGAATCATCTGGATGAAGTGAACCAGTTTATCGGGATTACGAATTTGTTCGAAACCAGTCCGGTAACGCTGTATCGCCAGCAGGCGAATCGCTTGCAGGGCTTGGGCTTGTGAGCGTGTTTCGGCATATGGCTCTGGCGGCAGCCTTTGCTGCGGCTGCTGCTGCGGCGGCGGCAAAGGCTGCGGCTTCGGCGACGGCAACCGCTGCGCCGTCCGCGTTTGCACCGTCGATGGCGGGAACGCGGCCGGATGGCGATGTGCGCCAGGATGCGGACGCGCGCCTGGTCGTCGATGAAGAACTGGCGCACCTGTTCGACTACTACCTGTCCGCGCTGGGCGAACAGGGCCTGCCCGCAATCCGCGCCGGCATCGGCCGCGAGCTGCATCAGCGCCTGTCGCCAGGCGCCGCGGCGGAAGCCATCGCCCTGCTCGACCGGTATATCGCCTGCAAGCGCGCTCTGGCCGGCGTCGAACGTACGCTACCCGCCGCAGCGGACCGTATTGCCGCCGCACGCAACCGGCTGCAAGCCATGCAGCGCGTCCGTACCGCTTACTTCAGCGCCGCCGAGATAGCAGGCCTGTTTGGCGCCAGCGACGCCCGCGACCGCGACGCACTCGCCCGCGTCGCCGAAGCTGGCCCCAAAAACGCAGAGCGGGCGGCTGCTCCCGAAAGCACAGCAGGCGCCCTCGCCGCCGCCGAGCGCGCCGAACGCGACTCGCCGCTCCGTATCCTCACGCTGGAAGCCGCCGTCCGGCAAGCCCGCGCCAGGGGCGCAGGCGACAGCGACATCTACCGCCTGCGCGCCGCAGCCCTCTCTCCGGAAGCCGCCACCCGCCTGGCCGGGGTGGACCGCGAAGAAGCCGGCTGGCAGCGCCGCATCGCAGCCTACCGCCAAAGCCGGGCAAAAATCCCCGTCGGTGATGCCACAGCACTACAACAATTGCGTGACGCGCAATTCACGCCACAGGAGCAGAAACGCCTGGCTGCCTACGAATGAGGCAACCCGCGGTGCTGGCGGCGTGCGCAGGGGCCTTGCACTATAATGTGGGGCCAGACATCCACAGCGCCGACGTTTCTGCATGTCCTTAGACTTAAAAAAAGCAATACCCAAACCAGGCAACCGCTTCGTCCTGCCCAATCTCTTCGGCTCCGCGGATGCCTACGCCCTCGCGCAAACTGCACTCGAACTGAAGTCGCGCGGCCAGATGCTGGCCGTGATCGTGGCCCAGGCCAGCGATGGCCAGCGCCTGCTGGAGGAAATCCCCTGGTTCGCCAACGGACAGCTGCGCTGCCACCTGCTGCCCGACTGGGAAACCCTGCCATACGACGCCTTCTCGCCGCACCAGGATCTGGTGTCCGAACGTCTGGCAACCCTGCATGAAATCCAGACCGGCCAGTGCGACGTGGTGCTGGTGCCGGCCACCACGGCCCTGGTGCGTATGGCCCCGCCGTCCTTCCTGGCCGCCTACACCTTCTTCTTCAAGCAGGGCGAAACGCTGGACGAGGCAAAGCTGAAATCCCAGCTTACCCTGGCCGGCTACACCCATGTGACTCAGGTCATGTCGCCCGGCGAATACTCGGTGCGCGGCGGCCTGATCGACCTGTTCCCGATGGGCTCCGCCCTGCCATACCGCCTCGACCTGTTCGGCGACACGGTGGAAACCATCCGCACCTTCGACGCGGACACCCAGCGCTCTCTTTATCCAGTTAAAGAAGTGCGCCTGCTGCCCGGCCGTGAATTCCCCATGGACGAAGCGGCGCGCACCACCTTCCGCAGCCGCTGGCGCGAAACCTTCGAAGGCGACCCGTCGCGCTCCGTCGTGTACAAGGACATCAGCAGCGGCATCGCTTCCGCCGGCATCGAATACTACCTGCCGCTGTTCTTCGAAGAGACGGCCACCATCTTCGACTACCTGCCGGAAGGCGCAGCCCTGGCCATGGTGGGCGACATCGACGCCGCCATCAAGCGCTTCTGGGCCGATACCGAATCGCGCTACAAATTCCTGAAGGCGGACCGTGAACGTCCGATCCTGCCGCCGGAACAGATCTTCCTCGGCGACGAACCCTTCTTCGTGCTGGCCAAGCCGCACGCGCGCATTGCCGTCAGCCGCGACATGTCTGCACCGGCTTCGGAACTCAGCGCACCGGTCCCGAACATCGCCGTCAACCGCCACCTGGACGACCCGCTGACCAATCTGCGCGCCTACCTGATGCAGGCCGGCCGCCGCGTGATGATCTGCGCCGAATCGAACGGCCGGCGCGAAACGCTGCAGCAGTATTTCGGCGAATTCGACCTGCATCCGCCGCTGGTGGAGGGCTACGAAGACTTCCTCGCCTCGGACGCCAAGGTGGTGCTGGGCGTGGCCCCGCTGCACGCCGGCTTCGAACTGAGCAACGATATCGCTTTCGTGACCGAGACCGAGCTGTATGCCGGTACCGGCCGCCGCGTCGGCAAGAAAAAGCAGGAGGCCGTGACCCAGGTCGAGTCCATGGTGCGCGACCTGTCCGAATTGAAGATCGGCGACCCGGTGGTGCACATCAACCATGGCATCGGCCGCTACATGGGCCTGACCAGCATGGACCTGGGCGAAGGCGACATGGAATTCCTGCACCTGGAATACGCCAAGGACACCAAGCTGTACGTGCCCGTCTCCCAGCTGCACGTGATCTCGCGCTACTCCGGCGCTTCGCCGGAAGACGCGCCGCTGCACACCCTGGGCTCCGGCCAGTGGGACAAGGCCAAACGCAAGGCCGCCGAGCAGGTGCGCGACACCGCCGCCGAGCTGCTCAACCTGTACGCCCGCCGCGCCGCGCGCCAGGGCCACGCTTTCGAATACTCGTCGCAGGATTACGAACGTTTCGCCGAAAGCTTCGGCTTCGATGAAACGCCGGACCAGGCAGCCGCCATCCTGAACGTGATGAAGGATATGACCTCGGGCAAGCCGATGGACCGCCTGGTATGCGGCGACGTCGGCTTCGGCAAGACCGAGGTGGCGCTGCGCGCCGCCTTCATCGCCGTCATGGGCGGCAAGCAGGTCGCCATCCTGGCCCCGACCACGCTGCTGGCCGAGCAGCACGCCCAGACCTTTGCCGACCGCTTTGCCGACTGGCCGGTGCGCATCGCCGAGATGTCGCGCTTCCGCACGGGCAAGGAAATCGCCAACGCCATCAAGGGCATGCAGGACGGTACGGTCGATATCGTGATCGGCACCCACAAGCTGCTGTCCGATGACGTGAAATTCACCCGGCTCGGCCTGGTCATCATCGACGAAGAACACCGTTTCGGGGTACGCCAGAAGGAAGCGCTGAAGTCCCTGCGCGCCGAAGTCGATGTGCTGACGCTGACCGCAACGCCGATCCCGCGTACCCTGGGCATGGCGCTGGAGGGTCTGCGCGACTTCTCCGTGATCGCCACCGCGCCGCAGAAGCGCCTGGCCATCAAGACCTTCGTGCGCAGCGAAGGCGACTCGATCATCCGCGAAGCCGTGCTGCGTGAGCTGAAGCGCGGCGGCCAGGTGTATTTCCTGCACAACGAAGTCGAAACCATCCAGAACCGGCTGGCCAAGCTGACCGAACTGCTGCCGGAAGCGCGCATTGCCGTCGCCCACGGCCAGATGCACGAACGCGACCTGGAAAAAGTCATGCGCGACTTCGTTGCGCAGCGCTACAACATCCTGCTGTGCACGACGATTATCGAAACCGGTATCGACGTGCCCACCGCGAACACCATCATCATGCACCGCGCCGACAAGTTCGGCCTGGCCCAGCTGCACCAGCTGCGTGGCCGCGTCGGCCGCTCGCACCACCAGGCCTACGCCTACCTGCTGGTCAACGACGTGCAGGGCCTGAGCAAGCAGGCGCAGCGCCGCCTGGATGCGATCCAGCAGATGGAGGAACTGGGTTCCGGCTTCTACCTGGCGATGCACGACCTGGAAATCCGCGGCGCAGGCGAAGTGCTGGGCGAGAACCAGTCCGGCGAAATGCTGGAAGTGGGCTTCCAGCTGTATTCCGACATGCTGAACGAAGCGGTGCGTGCACTGAAAGCGGGCAAGGAACCCGATCTGGCGGCGCCGCTGGCGACCACCACCGAGATCAACCTGCACGTGCCGGCCCTGCTGCCGGCCGATTTCTGCGGCGACGTGCACGAGCGCCTGTCGATCTACAAGCGTCTGGCCAACTGCGAATCGCAGGACGCCATCGACGGTTTGCAGGAAGAACTGATCGACCGTTTCGGAAAACTGCCGGAACAAGCCAAAGCGCTGATTGAAACACATCGTTTGCGCATTTCTGCCAAAACCGTTGGTATCATCAAGATCGACGCGCACGCCGAAGCCGCGAACCTGCAATTCATGCCGCAGCCGCCAATCGATCCGATGCGCATCATCCACCTGATCCAGAACCAGCGCCATATCAAGCTGGCGGGCCAGGACAAGCTTAAAATCACCGCGAACATGCCGGATCTCACGGCGCGTGTGAACCAGATTAAAACAGCAATCAAACAATTGACCGCCTGATGAAGACGAACGACGACATGACGATGAATCTGGTGCTGCAGGGCACCGGCGATTGCGAAGCGCGGCTGCAGCGTATCGCCAACCTCACGGCGCCCAGGTCTGTCGCCCGCATTTCGGATACCGCCGTGCGCTGCGAAGGCATCAGCTATTCCCCTGCCCTGCGCCAGACCATCGAAGTAGCCGCCCACGCCGCGCAGCTGGATGCGACCTATATGATGGGCCGCCACAAGCTGGCCGATTTCCGCCTGGTGGCGATGGACATGGATTCGACCCTGATTACCATCGAGTGCATCGATGAAATCGCCGACATGCAGGGCCTGAAACCGCAGGTGGCCGAAATCACCGAAGCCGCCATGCGCGGCGAGCTGGATTTCTCGGAAAGCCTGCGCCGCCGCGTGGCGCTGCTGGAAGGCCTGGACGCATCGGCGCTGGAACGCGTGTATGAAGAGCGCCTGCGCCTGTCGCCCGGCGCCGAGCGCATGCTGAAGGCGGCACAGGCCGCGGGCCTGAAAACGCTGCTGGTATCGGGCGGCTTCACTTACTTCACCGAACGCCTGAAACAGCGCCTCGGCCTGGACTTCACGCGCGCCAACGAACTGGAAGTCATCGACGGCAAACTCTCCGGCCGCGTGCTGGGCGATATCGTCGATGCGGACGGCAAGATGAACACCGTTGAACATGTCTGCGCCTCGCTCGGCATCACGCCGGATCAGGCCATCGTCATGGGCGACGGCGCGAACGATCTGAAGATGATGAGCATTGCAGGCATGTCCGTTGCCTTCCGCGCTAAACCCGTCGTGCGCGAACAGGCCAGCGTGGCCCTGAACTTTGTCGGACTGGACGGGATCCTCAACCTTCTGGAGTAAATGCCATGGGCGCTGCCAACTCTTTCACCGCGTCGGCCCGCTCGGCCTGGATTGTGAATCAGCTGTTCGCCCACAACCATCAGTTCGCGGCCACCAATGCCGCCGACCTGGCATTCAAGATGGGGGCGATGGAGCACAGCCTCCTCGCCTGGTTCCGCGGCACGGACCATATCTTCTTCCAGGATATGGCCACCCTGCCCGCCTCCCGGTACACCAGCGAACACACCGGCTACACCTGGCTGAACGGCGACGCGCATCTCGCCAATTTCGGCGCCATGCGCGACAGCAGCGGCGCCCAGGTGTTTGCCGTCAGCGATCCGGATGAAGGCTATATCGGCCAGTACGTCTGGGACCTGCGCCGCCTGGCCGTCAGCCTGGTGCTGGCGGGCCGCGAGCACGATATCGGCGACGACGGCCTGGCGCAAGCCGTGAAGGCGCTGGCCGAAGCCTATGTCGGCAAGATGGAAGAATTCAAGGGTTCGCACGAGGAGCTCAGCTTCCAGCTCACGCGCGACAACACCGGCTGCGCCGTGCAGGACACGATCGACGCCGGCGCTTCCGGCTCGCGCAAGAAGCTGCTGTCGAAATTCACCAAGGTGGACGCGCATACGCGCGTCTTCAAGACCAGCGAAAAGCTGCAGCCGGTCGATCCGGCGACGCGCGACGCCCTGCTCGCATCCATGCAGGCTTATATCGCCTCGATTCCGCAGGCCCAGCGCTATCCGTCCGGATTCTACCAAGTGAAGGACATCTGCCAGCGTTTCCGCGCCGGCATGGGCAGCCTGGGCAAGCTGCGCTACTACCTGCTGCTGGAAGGCGACGCCATTTTCGATGCCGACAACGTCGTCCTTGAATTCAAGCAGGCCATTCCCAGCGCAGTCTCCGCCATCAGCGACGACCGCCTGCCGCGCTCCAGCTATCACTGCAACGAAGGCTGCCGCGCGGCCAAGACGCTGAAAGCCCACCTGATCAACGCCGATGTACTGGCCGGCTACACCAGCATCGCCGGCATGGACTTTTTCGTGCGCGAGAAATCGCCGTGGGACAGCGGCCTTGATGCAGCCCTGCTGACCAGCGCCGGCAAACTGGAACAGGCTGCCGGCTACCTGGGCGCCGCCCTCGCCTCCGCCCATGCGCTGGCCGACCAGGACTACGATGGCGGCAGCGCCGGCGACAGTATTGACAAGCACGTCACCGAAGCCATCACCAGCAGGAGCGGCTTCAGGAACGAGCTGGCGGAGTTTGCCTCCGCCTATGCCGAGCAGGTGGCGCTGGACTGGGAAGCCTTCAAGGCCGCCTATACCGCCGGCACGCCGCTCTACTGATCACTCCTTCTGGCGCAGGCGCCGCGGCAGGCCATACAGTACGATCATTGCGCACAGCAGCGCCAGCGCGCCGATCACATACAGCGCCGGGGTGGTGCTGCCGGTAACGTCCTTGACGCGTCCCACCATTACCGGGCTGACGATGCCGCCCAGCTGGCCCAGCGTGTTGATCAGCGCAATGCCGCCTGCCGCACCGGCGCCCGTCACCAGCTTGGGTGGCAGCGCCCAGAAGGCCGGGATGCAGGCCACCACGCCGGCGCCCAGCACGGCAAGTGCCAGCACCAGCATGCCGGTGTGCCTGTCGAAGATGCCGGCGCAGAAGAAGCCCAGCGCCGCCAGCACCAGCAGGCCGGCGACAAACTGATGGCGCTTGCCGCTGGCATCGGACATGCGTCCGATCAGCACCATGCTGATGGCGCCGCAGACATACGGCACGGCAGTCAGCAGGCCGATGACAGTGGAGTTCTGCGTGCCGGCGCTGCGGATCAGGTGCGGTGCCCAGAAATTCAGTCCGTAGGAGGCGATCTGGATCAGGAAATACACCAGGCCCAGGGTCAGGAAGCCAGGCGTCCTGATGGCGGCCCACAGCGAATGGCCGGCGCCCTGCGGCGCGGCCTGGCTGATGCTGCTGCGCAGGACCGACTGCTCGTTCGGCGTCAGCCATTTCGCATCCTCGATGCGGTCCTTCAGCTGGTTCAATACCAGCAGGCCAAGCGCCACGCACGGCACGCCGCCCAGCAGGAACAGCCAGTGCCAGCCACGCAGGCCCAGCACGCCCTCCAGATGACCGAGGATCAGGCCGGACATGGGCGCGCCGAACAGTCCCGAGAAAGCGGAAGCAAGGAACAGCAGCGACGTTACGCGGCCGCGGAAACTGGCGGGAAACCACAGCGTCAGGTAGTACAGCACACCGGGCGCAAAGCCCGCTTCCATGGCGCCGATCACGAAGCGCAGGGCATAGAACTGCCATTCGCTGCGCACGAACACCATGGCTGCGGTAGCGATGCCCCAGGAGATCATGATGCGCGCGATCCAGCGCCGCGCACCGACCTGGTACAGCATCATATTGCTGGGGACTTCGAACAGCACATAGCCGACCACGAACAGGCTGGCGCCCAGGCCATAGGCGGTGTCGCTCAGGCCAAGATCGCCCTGCAGCTGAAACTTGGCGAAGCTGATGTTGATGCGGTCGAAGAAAGCAAACAGGTAGCAGATCATAATCAGCGGCATGATCCGCCACGCGGCCTTGCGCACCACTGCCGCTTCGGCGCAGGCCGATGCCGATGCTTCGGCTACGCCGGGCGCGGTGGCGGCGCCGGTGAAATTCGTGGACATAATAAGTCTCCTTGCCGGCGCATCGCGGCGCCGGTCATCTCATACTAAATGGTGAAAACGCAGCTTGCGCTCAGGCAGCGATCAAATCCTGCGGCGCCGGATGCAGGTCGCGGTTGCGTCCCGCCTTGGCTACCTGTCCCGGCAGCTCATGCCCCAGCAGGGGCGGCAAGGTACGCGACAGCGCAATCAGCGCGGGCAAGTCGATCCCGGTCGGAATCGCCATCTCCTCGCACATATTCACCAGATCTTCGGTGCAAATATTCCCGGACGCCCCCGGCGCAAAGGGACAGCCGCCCAGCCCGCCCAGCGAGGCATCGAACCGGCGTGCGCCGGCGTCATAAGCCGCCAGCACATTCGCCAGTCCCAGTCCCCGCGTATTGTGGAAGTGCAGCGTCAACGCCGGCGCAGGCACGCGCTCCAGCACCCGGCGCACCATGCGCGCCACCTGGCGTGGATTGGCCATGCCCGTGGTGTCGGCCAGCGTAATGCCCTGCATGCCCAGCTCCAGGTACTGCTCCACGATCAGCATCACCAGATCCTCATCGATGCGGCCTTCGAATGGACAGCCGAACGCCGTGGCGAGCGTACCGTTCAGCGATGCCGCCGCAGAAGGCGCATCGCCCACCGCCATCGCGATATCGCGGAAGCCGGCCAGCGACTGGTCGCGCGTCATGCGCATATTCGCGCGGTTATGCGTCTGGCTGGCGGACATCACCAGGTTCAGTTCGTCCGCCCCAGCGTCCAGCGCCCGCTGCGCGCCTTTCAGGTTCGGCACCAGCGCCACATAGATCACACCCGGACGGCGCTGGATGGCACGGAACACCTCGTCGCCATCGCGCAGCGCGGGAATTGCCCTGGGCGACACGAACGACCCGCCCTCGATACGCGTGAAGCCCGCGGCGGACAGCGCATCGATCAGCGCCACCTTGGTTTCAGTCGGCACCCACACCGGCTCGATCTGCAGCCCGTCGCGCGGCGCCACTTCCTGAACGATCAGCATTGCACCACTCCCTGTTCGCGCAGGCGTGCAATATCGCCGGCCGTCAAGCCCAGATCTGCCAGCACGGAAGCCGTATGCTCGCCCAGTTCAGGCCCCTGCCAGCGTACCTCGCCCGGCGTGTCGGACAGCTTGGGCACGATGCCCGGCATCTTCACCTGCACCCCATCCGGCAGGGTGGAATCGACGATCATGCCGCGCGCCTGGTAGTGCGGATCGGCCACGATATCCTCCACCGAATAGATGCGTCCCGCCGGCACTTCGGCGCGCTCCAGCGCGGCCAGCACCTCGTCGATGCTGTGCGCCGAGGTCCAGCCCGCGATCGCGCCATCGATCAGCGCCACCTTGGCCGCGCGCCCGTCGTTCTGGGCGAACTGCGGATCTTCCGCCAGGTCGGCGCGGCCGATGGCGTGCATCAGGCGCTTGTAGATCGGGTTGCTGTTGCCCGCGATGACCACGTAGGACCCGTCGCGTGTCGGATAGGTATTGGACGGTGCAATCCCCGGCAGCGCGCCGCCGCTGCGTTGGCGCACGTGGCCCAGCAGGTCGTACTCCGGAATCAGGCTTTCCATCAGGTTGAACACGCTCTCGACCAGCGACACATCGACCACCTGGCCATCGCCCTGCCCCGTCTTCACGCGCAGCACGGACATCAGCGCCCCCATCACCGCATGCAGCGAGGCCAGCGAATCGCCCAGGCTGACGCCGACGCGCGCCGGTACGCGGCCCTCTTCGCCCGTGGTATAGCGGATGCCGCCCATCGCCTCGCCGATCGCGCCAAAGCCGGGACGGTCCTTGTAAGGCCCGGACTGGCCGTAGCCGGAAATGCGCACCATGGTCAGCTTCGGATTCAGCGCATGCAGCACGTCCCAGCCCAGGCCCAGCTTTTCCAGCGCGCCCGGCTTCATGTTCTCGATCAGCACATCGGCCCCTTCGGCCAGGCGCCTGACGATGGCGATGCCTTGCGGCGACTTCAGATTGATGGAAATGGATTTCTTGTTGCGCGACTGCAGATACCACCACAGGGACGTTCCCTTGTGCAGCTTGCGCCATTTGCGGATCGGATCGCCCTCGCCGGGCGCTTCGATCTTGATGACTTCCGCGCCGAATTCCGCCATCAGGCGTGCGGCGAACGGGGCGGCGATCAGGGTTCCGATTTCAATAACCTTGATGCCGGTGAGCGGTCCACTCATTGCGTGTCTCCTTCTGTTAGTCTTTGCAGGATAGTCAAGGCCCTGCGTTTCCGTCCAGACGAAAAAAAGCGAGTACCATTCGCGAAACGCGAACGTTAATAAGGAGACAAGCATGCAATACAAAGGCAGCTGCCACTGCGGACATGTGGCGTATGAAGTCGAAGGCGAGATTACCGGCGCGATGGCCTGCAACTGCTCGATGTGCCAGCGCAAAGGCTCGCTGTTATGGTTCGTGCCCTTCGACCGGATGAAGCTGACCACGCCGGAGGAAAACGCCAGCACCTACCTGTTCAACAAGCACGTGATCCGGCACCGCTTCTGCCCGAAGTGCGGCATCCATCCGTATGCGGAAGGCGTGGACCCGAAGGGCAACAGGATGGCCGCGATCAATGTGCGCTGCCTGGAAGGCATCGACCTGGAGCAGGTCCCCGTCAAGCACTTCGACGGAGCCCATCTCTAAGTCCTGGCGCGGGCCTCGGCGTTGCGCAGGTGATCGAACAGCGCCCGTGTGACCGGCGACAGGCTTTCCTCGTCGCGGATCACGATCTTCAGCGCGCGCTCGGCCCATGATTCGCTGAGCGACACGGCGGCAAGCCCGAGCGGCTTGCCGATGGCCTGGAATACCTCGTAAGGCAGCAGGCCGATGCCCATCCCCACCTGCGCCATGCGGCAGACGGCGTCGAAACCCGGCACATGGATCGGCACTTTCAGCGTGCGCCCTGCGGCGCGCGCCGCCAGATGCATGCGCGTGTTGATCGAGCTGTTGACGTGCAGGCCAACATGGTCGTAGTCCAGCGTATCGGCAAAGGCCACGCTGCCGCGCGCTGCCAGCGCGTGGTCGGCGCGCATCACCAGCACCAGGCGGTCGCGCCGGTACAGCGCCGTCTGCAGGGCTCGGGTATCGACGTCGCCGGAACAGATGCCGATGTCGGCCCAGCTATCCTCCACGCCGCGCACCACGTTGTCGCTCGGGCGTTCCTCCAGGTCCAGCCGCACCTGTGCATGTTCGGCCAGGAAGTCGCGCAAGTCTTCGGGCAGGAATTCGATGATGGCGGACAGGTTGGCCACCATGCGCACATAGCCGCGCACGCCCTGGGCGTGTTCGGCCAGCTCCACGCCGATCTTCTCGACGCTGAGCAGCATGCGGCGCGCATGGGTCAGCAGGGTTTCTCCGGCCGGCGTCAGCACCATGCCGCGCGTCTTGCGCACGAACAGCGGCACGTTCAGCGCCTGCTCCAGTTCCACCAGCCGCTTGCTGGCGGCGGATACCGCAATCGCCTCGCGCTCGGCGGCGCGCGTCAGCGTACCCTCCTCATGGACGGCAAGGAACAGCTGAAGGGTCGTGGGGTCGAGTCGGCGGAGCAGGTTCAGGTAGGCCATCCCTTACTTTACCAAAGTGCGCCCCAAGCTTGTCAACATGGCTATAATGGCGTTGACAAATTCGCAAGGAGCACTGACATGGCACAGGAACTCGTACTCGACGCGCATACCGATTCGAACAAGAACTGGGCGTGGTGGCTGTATCTCGGCCATGCGCTGAGCATGTTCTTCACCCTCGGCGCGGCTTCGCTGATCCCGATCATCCTGAATTACGTGAAGCGCGGCGACGCGGACGGCACCTTCGTCTATAGCCACCACAGCTGGATGATCCGTTCCTTCTGGTGGTACCTGGTCTGGGTCTGCGTGGGCTGGGCGCTGGTCGCCACCTTCTTCGGCATCCCGCTCGGTATCGCGGTATGGGGCGTTGCCTGGATCTGGAAGGTGTACCGCATCATTCGCGGCTGGATGGCCCTCAGCAACAACGCCCCGGTCTGACGCCTACAGCGTGCGCAGGAAGGCCACCAGGTCGGCCTTCTCGGTGGCGCTCAGCTTCGTCTCCAGCACCAGGTTGAAGAATTCGACCGTGTCCTCCAGCGTCAGCAGGCGGCCGTCGTGCAGGTATGGCGGCGACTCCTTGATGCCGCGCAGCGGGAAGGTCTTGATCGGACCGTCGCCGATCGCCATCACACCCTTGTATTCCTTCGGCCTGAAGAAGCGTTCCGTCTTCAGGTTGTGCATCAGGTTATCCGTGTAATACGGCGGCGTGTGGCAGCTGGCGCACTGCGCCTTGCCGAAGAAGATCGATTGTCCGCGCAGCTCCTGTTCGCCGGCCTGCTTCGGATCCAGCTTGCCTTGCACGTTCAGCTTCGGCGCCGGGGGGAAATCCAGCAGCGCCTGGAACTCACCCATGAAGCGCACCTGGCTGCCGCGCTCCAGCGGATTCACGCCTTTTTTCGTGGCGATCACCGAATCACCGTCAAAGTAGGCGGCGCGCTGTTCGAACTCGGTGAAGTCCTCCACCGTTTTCAGGGCGTGCTGCGAACCGAACAGGCGGGGTCGAGGCATTCGTGTGCCCGTTGGCATGACAGTCGAAACAGGTCACGCCGCGGCTGGGGCGCTCCGAACGGCGGTCCTCGGTCTGGTTGAACTGCTGCTGCGGGAATGGCGTGAGCAGCAGGCGCAGGCCTTCCAGCTGTTTCGGGTTCAGGATGCCGTTGAAGGTCTCGTGGAAGTTGTCGATGGTGAGCAGCTTGCCCTTCGTGACGTCGCCCAGGTCGGGGCGCCTGGTCAGGAACATCGGCGCCGGAAACTCCGGCAGCAGGTGATCCGGAAAATCGAAGGCAAGATCGAAGCGGGCCAGGTCGCGCTGCTCCTGGCGCTTGATTTCGTCAATGTGGAATTGAGGGAACAGCATGCCGCCCTCCGGATGATTCGGGTGCGGCAGCGGCAGGAAGCCGCGCGGGAACAGGTCCTTGTCGCGGATCTCGCCGGGGCTCATGGACGCCAGTTTTTCCCAGCTCGTGCCGCCGGGCAGCCAGACGCGGATACCTTCCTGCACCGGCTTCCCGCGGAACATGGTCACGCCGCGCGCGGGCCGGTTCGACAAGTCGTAGCGCTCTTCGAGGAACTTCTGCTGCTCGCGCATCAGGCCATCGCGGGCGGCCTTCATGCGCTGGTAGGTGGCGTCGAAATCTTCCCTCGCTACGACCGGGCTGTAGCTCGATGGCGGCGGTTGCTGTGCGCCCAACGGCACGCACGCTCCCGCGCCAAGCAGCGCGCAGAGCGCTGTGCGGCGGACATTCATGGCTGTCTCCTTACTGGTTGAGCAATCTTGTCCGGACACTCAAAACCATTTAAGCAGATAGCCCTGCTAAATCAATGGATCAACCTGATTGGATTGTTTGATCACACAGATAGCTGACTACGAAGCCTGCAGTGTCTGCAGCGCCTGTTCGATGTCGGCAATCAGGTCGGCCGGGTCTTCCAGGCCGATGTTGAAGCGCACCAGCGTGCCGGCGCCGCTCCAGTGCTTGCGCATGGACTGGATGCGGTACGGCACGCACAGGCTGTTGGCGCCGCCCCAGCTATAGCCGATCTTGAACAGCTTCAGCGCATCGACGAAACGGTCGGTCTGCTCTTCCGTGTAGCGCGCATCGAACAGCACCGAAAACAGCCCGCCGGCGCCACTGAAATCGCGCTGCCAGAATTCGTGTCCCGGACAGTCTTCGAAAGCCGGGTGCAGCATCTTCGAAATTTCGGGACGCGCCTTCAGCCAGGCAGCCACCTTGCGCGCCGCCGCATCATGCGCCTCGAAACGCAGCTTCATGGTCGGCAGGCCGCGCAGCACCAGGTAGGCATCGTCGGCGCCGACGCCCATGCCGAGCCGCATATGCGCCAGGCTCAAACGGTCGTGCAGCGCACGGTCGCGCGTGATGACAGCACCCATCAGCACATCCGAACCGCCGGACTGGTACTTGGTCAGCGCCTGCATGATGATGTCCACGCCGAGATCGAAGCCGCGCAGCGCCAGCCCCGCCGACCAGGTATTGTCCAGCGCCACCAGCACGCCGCGCGCTCTGGCTGCAGCGCAGATTGCCGGCAGGTCCGGCACCTCCATTGACACCGAACCCGGCGACTCGGTCCAGATCAGCCGTGTATTCGGCTGGATCATTTCTGCGATGCCGGCGCCGATCAGCGGATCGTAGTAGCGTGCGGTGATGCCGAAGTCGCTGGACAGCCAGCGTCCCAGTTCGCGGTTCGGGTTGTAAACATTGTCCGGCAGCAGAACGTCGTCGCCGCTTTTCAGCAGCGCGAAATCGACCATCGAGATGGCTGCGAGACCGCTTGGCGCCAGCAGACATTGCGCGCCGCCTTCGATTTCGGCCAGGCGCGCTTCCAGCGTGAACGTGGTCGGCGTGCCATGCAGGCCGTAGGTATAGGCGCTCTTTTCTTTCCAGTCGCCGGAGCGCATGGCCGCCACGTTCCTGAACAGCACCGTGGACGCATGATGGATCGCGCTCGGGAAGGCCGCAAAGCCTTCCGGAGCGGAGTAGTCGGTATGAATGAGTGAAGTCTGGGGGGATTTTTTCATCCCCCTATTATGCCTGCTTAGGCTTCGCCCCACAGGTCGTGTGCATCGGCGCGGGTGATTTCCACGTCGAAGAACTGGCCGACCGCCAGCTTCTTGTGCGGTTCGAACGGACGCTTCACGTGCACCACGCCGTCGATTTCCGGCGCATCGGCAGCGGAGCGGCCGATCGCGCCGCTCGGGGTCAGCTCGTCGATCAGCACCTTGACGGTCTTGCCGATCTTCGATTGCAGACGCTGGCGGGAAATCTCTTCCTGCAGCAGCATCACGCGGCCGCGGCGCTCTTCGCGCACTTCTTCCGGCACCGGATTGGCGATCTCATTGGCGGTGGCGCCTTCCACCGGCGAGTAGGCGAAGCAGCCCAGGCGGTCGATCTGCGCTTCCTTCAGGAAGTCCAGCAGGTACTCGAATTCGGCTTCGGTTTCGCCCGGGAAGCCGGCGATGAAGGTGGAGCGGATCACCAGGTCAGGATTCATCTCGCGCCATTTCAGGATGCGCTCCAGATTCTTCTCGCCGGAGGCCGGACGCTTCATGCGCTTCAGCACATCAGGGTGCGCGTGCTGCATCGGGATGTCGAGGTAAGGCAGAACATGGCCGCCGCTCATCATCGGGATGATTTCATCCACGTGCGGGTACGGGTACACGTAGTGCAGGCGCACCCAGGCGCCGTACTGCTTGGCCAGCTCGCCCAGGGCCTGCGTCAGCTGGGTCATGTGGGTCTTTACCGGACGGCCGTTCCAGAAGCCGGAGCGGAATTTCACGTCCACGCCGTAAGCCGAGGTGTCCTGCGAGATCACCAGCAGTTCCTTCACGCCGGCCTTGAACAGGTTCTCGGCTTCCAGCATCAGCTCAGCGATCGGACGCGAGACCAGGTCGCCGCGCATCGAAGGGATGATGCAGAAGGAGCAGCGGTGGTTGCAGCCTTCGGAAATCTTCAGGTAGGCGTAGTGCTTCGGCGTCAGCTTGATGCCTTGCGGCGGCAGCAGGTCGATGAAGGGCTCGTGCGGCTTCGGCAGGTGGGTGTGGACTTCGGCCATCACCTCGCCCACGGCGTGCGGGCCGGTCACGGCCAGCACCTTCGGGTGTACTTTCTGGATCAGGTCCTGGCCATCCGCGTCTTTTTTCGCGCCCAGGCAGCCGGTCACGATGACCTTGCCGTTTTCGGCCAGCGCCTCGCCGATTGCGTCCAGCGATTCCTGCACGGCGGCGTCGATGAAGCCGCAGGTGTTGACGATCACCAGGTCCGCGCCTTCGTAGGATTTCGCGGTTTCGTAACCTTCAGCGCGCAGCTGGGTCAGGATCTGCTCGGAATCGACCAGAGCTTTCGGGCAGCCTAGCGAGACGAAGCCGACTTTAGGAGCAGCGGCGCCTTCGGCGGGGGTAATGCGGGAAAGAGACTTGGATTGCATGGGGGACAAGGCCTGAAAATTTAGCGCAATCCACGATTATACCTGTAAACCTGGCCCCGGGGTCAGCCCGCGGGGGCTGACCCTTGTGCCGCCGCCGCCTGTCTTCCGGGTCTGACCCCACGGGTCAGACCCCGGTTTTAGGTTCAAAAAAAACCGGCCAGCGGCCGGTCCCATTCATTTCTTGTCATTCGACGGCGGCGTCGGCGCAAACGGGAACGCCCCGAACAGATTCTTCGACTGGTTCTGCATCTGCTCCTGCATCTGCACGAACAGGCTCTTGCTCTGGTCGATGTAGTTGTTCATCATGCCCTGCATGATCGGCGCCTGCACGTTCATGAACTGGGTCCACATTTCCGGGCTAAACGCCTTGTTATCGAAAGGCGCCGCATTCGCCGTGAACTTGCGCTGAATTTCGGTAAACGTCTGGATATTTTTTTCCAGGTAGGAGCCCATCATGCCCTGCATGGCATGTCCGTAATAGCGGATGATCTGGGCCAGCACATCGGTGGAGAACATCGGCACGCCGCTCGCCTCTTCCTCCAGGATGATCTGGAGCAGGATGCTGCGCGTCAGGTCTTCGTTCGATTTGGCATCGACGACCGTGAATTCTTCCGCATCGAGCACAAGCTGTTTCACGTCCGTCAGGGTGATATAGGAACTGGTCTGCGTATCGTAAAGACGGCGATTCGGGTATTTCTTAATCAATCGTTCAGTACTTTTCTTTGCACCACTCATCACAAGTCCATTTATTGCGCCGCAGCGCGTTTACCTGCCGTTGATAATATTTGCGAGCCTATTATAGTGGTAAAAAATCGCGTCGGGCACGATAAGTTATAAGACCAATGCCTGTTCTGGACAATATTGCAACGCAACCTAAACGGCCCGAAAGCGGGACGGCAGGCGTCCCGGTAACTTTCTATCGTTAATCAGCTCTTACTTTTACGTAACGCCCTGGCGCCGCCTCGATCGGCTTGTGCTTTGTACTGCCCAGCTTGACGCGCGCCTTCACCTGCTCGCCGCCATGCTGGGCCAGAAACTGCGACCACTCGCCCCACCAGCTGCCCGGGTGTTCAGTTGCCTTGGAGAACCATTCGTCGGCCGTCAGCGCCTTCTGCTCGTTGGTCCAGTAGCTGCGCTTCTTTTTCGCCGCCGGATTGATCACGCCAGCAATGTGGCCGGACGCGCCCAGCACGAAGCGGTTGCGCGCCGGGTTCTTCGGATTCAGGATGCGCAGCGAGTCGAACGCCGACTGCCACGGCACGATGTGGTCCTCGCGCGAGCCGTACACGAAGGCCGGCGCGTCGATCTTCGACAGGTCCACCTTCTGGCCCGCCACCCTGACCTTGCCCGGCACCTTCAGGTTGTTTTCCAGGTAGGTCTGGCGCAGGTACCAGCAGAACATCGGGCCGGGCAGATTGGTCGAGTCCGAGTTCCAGTACAGCAGATCGAAAGGCGGCGGCTCGTTGCCCTTCAGGTAGTTGGACTGGACATAATTCCACACCAGGTCGTTCGGACGCAGGCTGGAGAAGGTACTGGCCAGGTCGCGCCCCATCATCAGGCCGCCATTGGCCAGCGTCTGCTCGCGCATCTGCACCTGCGGCTCGTCCACGAACACGCTCAGCACGCCGGTGTCCTTGAAGTCGAGGAAAGTGGTCAGCAGGGTCAGGCTGGCGGCCGGCTGTTCGCCGCGCGCCCCCAGCACGGCCAGTGCCGTGGACAGCAGGGTGCCGCCGATGCAGAAGCCCAGCATGTTCAGCTGGTCTTCCTTGACGATCTCGCGCGCCACGCTGATGGCGTTGATCACGCCGCGGTCGATGTAATCGTCCACACTGGCGCTGGAGATCGAGGAGTCGGTCGGATTGCGCCAGGACATCAGGAACACCGTGTTGCCCTGCTCCACCCCGTAGCGCACCAGCGAATTCTCCGGCTGCAGGTCGAGGATGTAGTATTTATTGATGCACGGCGGGACGATCAGCAGCGGACGCTGGGCGACCTTGTCGGTCTGCGGCGCATACTGGATCAGCTGGAACAGGTCGTTTTCATACACCACCTGGCCTTCGGTGGTGGCCAGGTTGCGGCCCACTTCGAACGCTTTTTCGTCGGACAGGGAAATATGGCCCTTCTGCATGTCGCCCAGCATATTCTGCAGGCCCTTGCTCAGGCTTTCGCCCTTGGTTTCGATCAGCTTCTGCTGCGCTTCCGGGTTGAGCGCCAGGAAATTGGCGGGCGACATGGCATCCACCACCTGCTGCACGGCAAAGCGGATTTTCTGCTTTTGGTGCGGCGTGGCATCGACGGCTTCCGCCATCGCAATCAGGAATTTCGCGTTCAGCAGGTATGATGCTGCATGGAACGCCGAAACGGGATTATTCTGCCAGGCGTCGGACGAGAAGCGGCGGTCTTTGACGGACGGGGCCTTGCCGCTCATGAACTCTTGCCAAAGCATGCCAAATTCGGTCATGTAGTCGTTTTTGAGCTTTTCCAGCGTTTCCGGCTTGACCGAAGCGCCGGCGTCGCGCAACAGGGCTGAGCCCGGGATCACATCCATTTCCGGCATCATCTTGAAGAACGATTGCCAATGGTTGGGGTCGCTGATCTGTGCCATCCATGCGTTGGCAATGACTTGCGGGTCGGGCATGTTCATATCGAGTCCAATTCGAGATTAATTTACTTAAACCTAGACTGCTTATGTGGATTGTTGCTGTTGCCTGGATCTACGTCGTGATGCTGATGGCGTTCACCGAAAAATCGGCGGTCGCCGGGGTCATGACTTTCCTGCTGTATTGCGTGTTGCCTTTAGGGATACTATTTTATCTAACTGGCAGCAAAGGCCGCAAACGCAGACGCGCCGCGGAGGACGAAGCACGCCGCGCAGCCGCTGCCGCAGCGCCTGCCCCAACCGCGCCGCCCGAGCAGCCTACTCCGCCGGCACCGCCTGCGCCTTGATCCAGATCAGGCTGGCCTGCCGGCCGGTAACCTTGTCGCGCCGGTAGGAGTAGAAAGTCTCCCGTTCCGTAACCGTGCACCGGTCGCCGCCGGACACCCGCACCACGCCGGCCCGGGCCAGCGCCTGCCTGGCCAGCGCATAGATATCCGCCAGATATTTGCCGCCGCGCGGCCGGAACGCCGACGCAGCGCCGGCGCTGCGCGCCACAAACGCGTCCACCACCTCCTGCCCCACTTCAAACTGCTCCGGCCCGATCGCCGGCCCCAGCCAGGCTGTAATTTCTCCAGCCCCTGCGGTCCGCATCGCCTCGGCCGTATCTTCCAGCACCCCGGCCGCCAGCCCACGCCAACCGGCGTGCGCCGCCCCGACCACGCGGCCGGAGACATCGGCAAACAACACGGGAAGACAGTCGGCCGTCTGGATCGCACACACTACGCCGGGCTGCGCGGCAAAGCTGGCATCGGCCACCGGCACGCCGGCCGCGGCATCCAGCGCGGTCGCCGCATCCACCACGATGCTGCCGTGCACCTGCGACAGCCACACCGGCTCCGCCGGCAGTTCCGCGCGCAGCACAGCCCGGTTGCGGGCAACATGCGCGGCGGCGTCGGCCACGTGCAGGCCGAGATTCAGCCCGCCGCCGCCCGCACCGTCGTCATACGGCGCCGGGCTGACGCCACCCAGGCGGGTGGTGCACAGGAAGCCGACATTGGCCGGCGCATCCGGCCAGCCGGGAACCAGCCAGGGTGAAACGTTACTCTTCGTCGTCAAAATCGTCGTCTGCGTAGTCGTAATCGCCTTCTTCGAGCGCGTTTTCGTCCGGCTCCTCGATCTCCGCACGGGCCATCAGCTCGCGGAAGTCGTCGGCCAGCTCGACCGTCCATTCCATCGGCTCGCCGGTGTGCGGGTGGATCAGGCCCAGGCGGCGCGCCTGCAGCGCCTGGCGCGGGAAGACATTGGTCAGGTGTTGTTTGCCGTACACGTAGTCGCCAATCAGCGGGAAGCCCAGGTGGGCCATGTGCACGCGAATCTGGTGGGTGCGGCCAGTTTCCAGGCGGCACTGAACCAGGCTCACCGGACGGCGGTCCAGGGCGCCGATCACCAGGCGCTTGTAGTGCGTAATGGCAGGCTTCGACCCCATGGCGCTGGAAACCGCCATTTTCACGCGCTCTTTCGGATGGCGCCCCATCGAAGCGTCGATCGTGCCGGACAGGTGCGGCGTACCCCACACGACGCACCAGTATTCGCGCTTCACGGTACGCGCCTGCAGCTGGCGCACCAGGTCGGTCTGGGTCGCCAGGTCCTTGCCCACCACCATCAGGCCGGAGGTATCCTTGTCCAGGCGGTGCACGATGCCGGCGCGCGGCACGCCGCTCAGTTGCGGCGCGTGATGCAGCAGGCCGTTCAGCAGCGTGCCGGACCAGTTGCCGGCGCCCGGGTGTACGACCAGGCCAGCCGGCTTGTTGACCACGATCAGGTAATCGTCTTCATAGACGATGTTCAGTTCCATCGGCTCCGGCTCGAAGGCCACGTCCTCCGGCGCCGGCTGCGGGTTGACGACGATTTTTTCGTCGCCGTACACGGTAGCGCGCACCTTGGCCGGCTTGCCATCGACGGTAATGTGGCCTTCTTCGATCCACTGCTGCAGACGGCCGCGCGAGAACTGGGGCACCAGGCGCGCCACCACCTTGTCCAGGCGTTCGCCGCAGACTTCCGAGGTCAATTCCAGTTCGATCGGCGCCAGCGGATCGCCCGCCTCGCCCGGCAGCATATCGCCTTCAAACTCGGCGTCAAATTCTTCGTCGGACAATTGTTCTGCCGAATTCGGCTCACGATTCAATATCACAGCATTCCCATAGGCTATAATCAGCCAAGTATGTATTTTGATTAAACGTCTTCTTGCACATCAACATGCAAAAAAAATTTTCGGTAGTTGCAGCAACGGTTGTACTGCTTAGTTTGTCAGCTTGTAGTTTGTTACCAGAAAAAGCCGATGAGACCAAAGGCTGGTCCGCAACGAAATTATACTCGGAGGCCAAGGAAGAACTGGATGGCGGCCACTACGAGCGCGCAATTCAGCTGTTCGAGAAACTGGAAGCAAGCTACCCGTTCGGCACTTATGCCCAGCAGGCACAGATGGAAGTGGCTTACGCCTACTACAAATCCCAGGACCAGGCCCAGGCCCTGGCGGCTGTGGAGCGCTTCATCAAGCTGCATCCGAACCACCCGAACGTGGACTATATGTACTACCTGCGTGGCCTGGTCAACTTCAATGACCAGCTGGGCGTGCTGAACTTCCTGTATGCCCAGGATCCCGCCGAGCGCGATCCGAAAGCGACCCGCGAAGCGTTTGCCGCCTTCAAGGCCCTGGTCGAGAAGTTCCCGGACAGCCAGTATGCGCCGGATTCGATCGACCGCATGAAGTACCTGATCAACGCGATGGCTGGCTATGAAATTTACGTGGCCCGTTATTACTATCGCCGTGGCGCTTTCCTGGCCGCCGCCAACCGCGCCCAGGGCGTGGTGACGGACTTCAGCGATTCCCCGGCTATCGAGGAGGCGCTGGCCATCATGGTGCGCAGCTACGACAAGATGGGTAATGAAGTGCTGCGCGATGACGCCAGGCGCGTGTTCAAGAAGAACTTCCCTGAGAGCAAGATGCTGGACGCGCCGGTTAAGGGCGAGCGGCAGTGGTGGAAGTTCTGGGGTTAAAACCGAACTTCAGGGTCAGACCCGTGGGGTCTGACCCCGTGGGTCTGACCCCGGTTTCAGGTTCTACGCAGCCACCCTGCGCCGAAACACCCAGTTCTGCTCATCCGACGCGGACGGCTCGAATGCATAGCCGTCCACATCGAATTTCTTCAGCTTTTCCGGATTCGTGATGCCGTTTACGGCCGCATAGCGCGCCAGCATCCCGCGTGCCCGTTTGGCGAAGAAGGAAATGATCTTGTACTTGCCGTTCTTCCAGTCCTCGAAATGCGGCGTGATGACCGGTACCGCCAGCTTCTTCGGCTTCACCGACTTGAAATACTCCTCGGACGCCAGATTCACCAGCACGTCGGCGCCCTGCTCCTGCGCCGTATGATTCAGTGCTTCGGTAATCGTTTCGCCCCAGAAGTCGTACAGATTCCTGCCGCGCAGGGTCGTCAGGCGGGTGCCCATTTCCAGACGGTGCGGATGAATCACATCCAGCGGCTTCAGCATGCCGTACAGTCCGGACAGGATGCGGATGCGCGACTGCGTGTAATCCAGCTGTTTCGCATTCATCGAACGCGCATCCAGCCCGTCGTACACGTCGCCGTTAAAGGTCATCACGGCCGGCCGCGCCTCGGCGGTATCGGTGGTCCAGGAAGCATAGCGCGCCACATTCAGCGTGGACAGCGCATCGGACAGGTCCATCAGCTCGCCAAGCTGCAGCGGCGAAAATTCGCGCAGGCGGTCGATCAGCTGGGCCGAATGGTCCAGGAAAGCTGGCTGGGTGCGGAGTTGGGTGGTTGGCGGGGTGTCGAGGTCGAGACTTTTTGCGGGCGAGAGCACTATCAGCATAAGATTCCGGATACTAAGACTAATACTTCAAAACAAGAATTGCCGACATGATACCCGTTCCACCAAAACGCATCGTCATCGATACCAATGTGTGCCTCGACCTTTTCGTCTTCCAGGATCCGCGCTGGGCCGCGCTGCTGGCAGCGATCGAATCCGGCGCCGTGGAAGCCGTCACGCGCTCCGACTGCCGCGACGAATACCGCATCGTGCTGCACTACAAGCACCTGCCGCTGACCGATGAAACCCGTCCGCTGAGCGCCGAGCGCTTCGACCGCCTGATCAAGGTGGTGGCGCCGCCCGAATCCGGCGCGCGCCTGCCGGTCTGCACCGACAAGGACGACCAGAAGTTCCTCGAAGTCGCACGCGACGCCAACGCGCAGATCCTGATCACCAAGGACAAGGCCCTGCTCAAGCTCGCCAAACGGTTGGCCAAGGCCGGCATGTTCAAGGTCATGCAGCCGGAAAAATGGAGTCTGGAAGCGTAAGCACTTGACTTTCGGATCGTACTTTCCGGACAACACATGGCGTTGGCGGCTGCGCTAGAATGAAGCAATGAACAAGCGCCACATTCCTCCCCATACGCCGCACCTGGCGACCCGCCTGCCCGCCGTTGGCACCACCGTGTTCACCCGCATGTCCTCGCTGGCCATGCAGCACGGCGCCGTCAACCTGGGACAGGGCTTTCCCGATTTCGCCTGCGATCCGAAGCTGGTGGACATGGTGTCCGCCGCCATGCGCGACGGCTTCAACCAGTACCCGGTGGGCACCGGCGCCCCCGTGCTGCGCCAGGCCATCGCCGGCAAGATTGCCGCCGCCTATGGCCACAGCTATGACGTGAACACGGAAATCACCGTCACGCCCGGCGCCACCGAAGGCCTGACCACGGCCATCCTGTGCGCCGTGCATCCGGGCGACGAAGTGATCGTGATCGAACCGGCCTACGACAGCTATATGCCCGCCATCGAACTGGCCGGCGGCTTGGTGGTGCCGGTGCAGATGGAGGTGGCGCAGCACGGCGGCTACAGCGTGCCGTGGCCGCAGGTTGCCGCAGCCCTGTCGCCGCGCACCCGCATGATCATCCTGAACACGCCGCACAACCCGACCGGCAGCGTGCTGCGCGCGGCGGACATGCAGGCGCTGTGCGATATCGTGCGCGGCACCGAGGTGCTGATCCTGTCCGACGAGGTGTATGAACACATGGTGTATGACGGCCAGCGCCACGAGTCGATGAGCCGCTATCCGGAACTGGCGGCGCGCGCCTTCGTGGTATCCAGCTTCGGCAAGACCTATCACGTCACGGGCTGGAAGATCGGCTATGTGGCCGCGCCGGCGCCGCTGATGGCGGAATTCCGCAAGGTTCACCAATACAATGTATTCTCCGTGAACACGCCCATGCAGCACGGGATTGCCGCCTACATGGCCGATCCGGCGCCGTACCAGGAACTGCCTGCCTTCTACCAGCGCAAGCGCGACCTGTTCCGCGACGGCCTGAAAAACAGCCGCTTCGAACTGCTGCCGGCGGACGGCACCTACTTCCAGTGCGTGCGCTATGACGCGATTTCACCGCAGCCGGAAGCCGGGTTTGCGGAGTGGCTGACGAGCGAGATCAAGGTGGCGGCGATTCCGGTGTCCGCGTTCTACCGCGAGGCGCGCGAGTCGGGCATCGTGCGCTTCTGCTTTGCGAAGAAGGACGAAACGCTGGCGCTTGCACTGGAACGGTTGGCACGCATATAAAACAGACGCACAAAGAAACACTGAGGGGATGATCATGAACCAGCAACTGAGCAGCCTGCACGATTTGTCCATGCAGATGAGCGAGCCGGCGCGGCTCAATCCCCCTCCGTCGGTACTGCACGAACTGAACCTGGCCAACAAGCGCCTGGAGACGCTGCTGTCCGACCTGCGCAACGAGCACAATGCGGACGGCGACCTGCGCAATATCGCGCGCGAAGTGGTGCGCGCAGTGGAGCTGAATCCGGATATCGCGCTGGCTTGCGTGTTCCTGAACCAGATCGCGGGTACTTATGCGGTGCGCCATTGCATCGAGACCGCCGTGGTGGTGGTGCTGGTGGCGCGCGGCATGGGGCGTGCGGCAAACGAGGTGCTGTCGCTGACTGCCGCGGCGCTAACCATGAACGTGGGGATGATCCGGCACCAGGACCAGTTCCAGTGCAAGGTCGGCTGCCTGGACGACGATGAGATGGCCATCGTGCGCCGCCACCCTTCCGACAGCGCGGAACTGCTCAAATACGCGGGCGTGGACGATGACGACTGGATTTCGGCCGTGCTGCTGCACCACGAGAACGACGACGGCAGCGGCTACCCGGAAGGCAAATGCCATGACGAGATCACGCAGAATGCGCGCATCCTGGGCATGGCCGACCGTTACTGCGCCCAGGTGTCGGCGCGCAATTACCGCTGTTCGCTGACGCCGAACGAGGCGCTGGATAGGGTATTGGGCGATACGATCCGCAGTTGCGATCCGCGGCTGGCGGAACAGTTCCGCCGCCAGCTGGGGACCTATCCGCCGGGCTGCCTGGTCAGGCTGGCCAATGGCGAGACCGGGGTGGTCATGCATCGCGATAATGGCGACGGCGTGATCGAGGTGCGCTGCCTGCGCGATTCTTCCGGCAAGACGATTCCGGCGACCGTGCACCGCCGCACCAGCGAGCCGGAATGTTCGATCGCCGAGGTCCTCAGCGAGGACGATGCGGACCTGCGCTTCAGCATGAAGCAGGTCTGGGGCGCACAGGCGTCGCTCTAATTACCCAGCTGCTGTAGCTTACGCTCCACGAAGCCTTGCAGGTCGGGGTTCAGGCGCCCCGACTCGCGGGCGCGCGTGAACGCGGCCTTCGCTTCCGTCGCACGCTGCTCCGCCTGCAGCGAGATGCCCAGGCCCATCCACCATATCCCCTGCGCCGGCTGCAGCTGCACTGCGGCGGTGTAGTGCTCGATGGCTTCATTGTGTCTTTGCGCGCGCTGCAGCATGCCGGCCATCAGGGCGCGGTAGTCGGCGTTGTTCTGTGCATATGGCAGGCTGGTTTGCAGGGTGTCGATGGCCGGGCCGCCGTGTTCCAGCTGCAGACGCGCGAGCAGCATGGCCATGGAGGTTTGCCGCGGATCGAGCGCCAGGCCTTGCTGCAGGATACGCGCAGCGTCGGCATGACGGCCGTTTTCGACCAGCAGGCTGGCCAGGGTCTGGCGCGCGGCTTCGTGCCGCGGATCGATCTGCAGTGCGGCCTCCAGGTTGACGATTGCCTCGCCTACCCGCGCCTCCACCAGCCGCGCCTGCGCCCGCTGGAACAGCACGGCCGCCCGCTGCTGCGGGCTCGCCCCCGCATCGCCCGCCCCGCCCGTGCCGCCGGTTCCGGCTGCGCCAGCGGCAGCGGTGCTGCCGGCAGTATTCTTCGCGCCCTGCGCCGGGCGCACGCCCGCGCTTCCCTTTGCCACGTTCGCCCGCGCCGGGCGTTCCGCCACCGCGCGGCGCGTCACCGCGGCCATCTCGCGCTCGCGCGCTGCTTTCGGGCGCGGCACGCCGGTCTTGTCCGCTGCTGCGGCATCCGTTTCCGTGCGCCGCTCCACGACGCCGTTACGGCCTGCGGCCGTGCCACGGCCGCCGCCGGCGTCGGCAGCTGCCTGGCCTGCGGCGATGGCGGCGGGGTCCACCATTTGCTCGGGCGGCGTGATCTGCTGCGGCGGATCGGCGGCAGGGCTCTGCGCGGGGCCGGCTGGCCGCACCGCCGCCGGCGCAGCCAAAGCTGCTGGCGACGCAACCGAAGCTGCTGGCGGCGGCGCCGAGCGTGCAAACCACCACGCTGCCCCCGCCGCAACCGCAACAATCACAAGCGCCCCGGCCACCGCAGCACCAAACCGCGACTTGCCCGGCGCAAGCGGTGGCACCGCGCGGATCTCCGCGCCCAGCGAACCGCTGCGCTCCGAGGCGCCGCCGCGGGCATCCAGATCCTGCAACATCTTGTTAATCAGGCTCATAAACCAACCCTGAAGGAAAACGCCAGCACCACAACAACGCAGGCAGCCACCACTCCAGCCCCCGCCAGCGCCCACGCCAGCGGCAACGGTAAGCGTAACGGCAGCCAGCGCGGTCCGCCATTGCCCGTATCGCGCTGCGCCAGGCGCACATGCTGCGCGGCCACCTGCTGCTGTCCCTCGCCATAAGCCAGCAGCAAGGCCTTATGCGCCAGAATATTCACCAACCTCGGAATCCCTCCACTCGCCGCAAACAGCGCCCTCACCGCCCGCTTGCTGAACAACCGCGCCCCGCAAAACCCCGCCACCCGCAACCGGTGCGACAGATAAAACTCCAGATCGTCGCGCGACAATGCCCCCAGGTGGTAATGGAAGGTAATCCGCTGCGCCAGCTGGCGAATCGACTCCGCCTGCAAATGCTTGTTCAGTTCCGGCTGCCCGAACAGCACGATCTGCAGCAGCTTGCGCTTCTCGGTCTCCAGGTTGGTCAGCAGACGCAGGGCTTCCAGGCTTTCCTGCGGAATCGCCTGCGCCTCGTCCAGGCACAGCACCACGCGCTTGCCCTGCGCCGCCAGCTCCATCAGGCGGTAGGTCAGGGACTTCAGCAACTGGTGCTGATCCACATCGCGGGCCAGCGTGATCTCCAGCTCATCGGCAAGGGCCAGCATCAGGGTGCGCGGCTCCAGATACGGATTCGGGATATACGCCGTAACGAACTCCTCGCCCAGCGTCGCAATGAACTTGCGGCACAACAGCGTCTTGCCGGTGCCCACCTCGCCCGTGATCTTGATGAAGCCCTCGCCCGTGCGCGCCGCCACCAGCAGCGTATTCAGCGCCTCCTGCGAGCGCGGACTGCCGAAGAAAAAGCTGGTGTCCGGCGTGATGCCGAACGGTACTTCGTGCAGGCCGAAATGAGCTTCGTACATATCAATAAGTTCCAGTATTCCGCGCCGGATCGAGACGCTCGATGCGGCGGTTGGTCTCCAGCATGTCCTGGCTCCAGTCGCTGGCCGCATCCACGATGGTCGGCTTGATCAGCACCACCAGCTCACGCTTCTGCATTACATCGCCGGTGCTGCGGAACAGCGCACCGATTACGGGAATGCGCCCCGCGCCTGGGATCTGCGAACGGTCCGACGTCGTTGACTGGCGCATCAAGCCGCCAATCGCCACCACGCTGCCATTCGCACCGCGCACCATACTGTCCATCTCGGACGTCTCGGAAGCGGCCAGCGGCAGATTCAGGCTGCCCGCATTGCCCAGGTTGATGTTCTTGTTTACCGTGGATACCTGGCTTACCGACGGATGCACGTGCAGGATGATGTTGCCCTTGTCGTCGATCTGCGGCGTTACGTCCAGTACCACGCCGGAGAAGAACGGCTGCAAGGTCACGTTCGGCGACACCGTGCCGTTACCCGCCGAATTCGTCGTGGTCGTGGTGCTCACGCCGGTCACGAAAAATTCGTCCGTACCGATCTTGAGCACTGCCTTCTGATTGTTCAGCGTAGCGATGCGCGGACTGGAAAGCACGTGCACCGTACCCTGCGACTCCAGGAAGGAAATCAGGGCCGCGAAGTTCGAGTTCTGGAAAGCGATACCGAATACGGAGCCGAGCGCCGTTGACTGCGCACCGAGCGTGGAGCCCGGCGTGCCGATGATGCCGGCCGGTCCGGTACTTGCCATGGAACTGTTGGCGCCATTGATACGCGGCGTCAGCGTGGTGCCGGGCGCCACCAGGCCGCCGGAAATGCGCGACCCGAAAGCCGCCCAGTTAATGCCGCTCTGGGAATTCGAACTGAGTTCCACTTCCAGGATTTTCGCTTCCAGGATCACCTGGCGCGCCACAGACAACTGGGTCGCCTTCAGGTAGCGGTCCACGTTGCGCAAATCCTCCGGCATGCCGCGCACCACAATCACGCCCGACTGCGGGCTGATGACCACGGTACGGCCATCTTTGCCCACGCCGACAATCGCTTCCAGCGCCAGTTTCAGCTCGGCCCAGAAATCGGTCTCGGAGCGCGTGGTCACATTACTGGAATCGCGCAGCTGGTTCGAGTTCGGCGAATTCGGATCGCCCGGATTATTATTGTTCTGATTATTCTGGTTGCTCTGGCCCTGATCGTAGCCGCCGCCATTGTTGCTGCTACCCGTACCGCTGCTGCCCGCATTCGCCACCGAAGTGGACGAGACGCGCAGATTGGACGAGCCACGGCGCGCCGCCGTCAGGTAATTCACCTGGAACATCTTGCTCTGCATGGTCAGCGGCCTGATCGCGATGCGCATGCCGTCGATGCGGTAGTCGTAGCCATACATCTCGCGCACAGCGTCCAGCGCCTCCTGGATCGTCACGTCCTTCAGGTTGGCAGTGATGGTGCCGCTCACCTCCGGATGCACGATGATGTTGTAGCGGGTTTTCGCCACCAGCGATTGGAAAAACTGCTGCGCCGGCACTTCGTTGAAGGCTACGTCGAAACGCTCCTCCAGCACCGGCTTCGATTTCGGCAGATGCTCCGCCAGCTGGTTTGCTGACGGCAGCAAGGCACTCGCCACCGGGTCCGGCAGCACACCCGCCTTGTCGGTGGCGATCGCCTTTTTCATCTCGCTATTGATATCGTTATAGGTATCGCGACGATGCTCGGTGCTGCATGCACCCAGCGCCGCCAGCGCCATTGCCACTACCGTATATGTGCGCACTCGTCGCATGGTCGCTTCGCTCCTCATGGCTTCTCCGTCTGCGCGGTTGCCAGTTTCAATACTTGCTTGCGTGAACCGCGCTGCAGCACTACGCTGCCGTTGCGGATTTCGATTAACGTAGCGCCGTCCACTTTGCCGCCCAGCGCCACGGTATGCCCGCTGATGACTGCCAGCTGGCGTCCGCCAGGTTTGCGCGAGATCAGCACCGATTGCAACTGCGGTCCGGCCGGGACGACAGGCGCAGGCTGTTCTGGCTGCCCTTCGCCGGCAGGCAAGGCATAGGCATCCGGCGGCGGTCGGGTGGGGTCCGGCAATTGCGCCGCCGCCGGCAGGGCCAGCGCGGCAAGGAGGATTGCGGTCAGTCGCGGCGTCATAGCTTCATCCAGGTTTCGTCGAGGCTCAGCGTGTACACCGTGAGTGTCAGGCTGGACTCGGGATATTTGATCGCGTTGAGCTCAGCGCCGCCCCAGACCAGGCGCGGCGTGACCTTTTCCAGCGCTTCCATATAACTGAGCAGGTCCGCATAGCTACCTTGTACCACGATCTGCACGCCGTGGCGATACAGCAGCGGTTCAGCTGCCTCGGTGCTTAATGCATGAAAGCCGCTGTCACCCAGGCCTTCCACTGCCATGCTGCGCAACGAATTCACTTTCAGTCCAGGGTAAGCACGCAGGATCTGCTGCAGCAACGGCACGATGCGCTGCGGCTGCACCAGCCCCTGCTGCAGCGCCATCAGCGACTTGCCTGCCTTGTCCGCGTCAGCAGTTGCCTGGACCAGACGGCGGCGCAATACCGCGTCCGGATCGTTCTGGCTGGCTTTCAGTACCGCTTCCATTTCCTGGTCGTAGGCGCTGATCTGCTGCCGCTGGCTGGCGATGTTGGCTTTCAGCGTGGCGCGATGAGCGCTCAGCGGGGCGATATAGCTGTTCCAGGCCAGGGCCAGCACGGCCAGCGCGGCGCCGGCAAACAGCCATACGCGGCGCGCCAGCGGCAGGGCATCGATGCGCTCTTCCCATTGCAGAAGGCGTTCTTTCATGGTTTGCCTCCCGCTGGTGTCGTGGATAAGCCCTTCCCGGCTGCAGGCGCCGGATTCGCCCCCGCTGCCGGTTCGGCGCTGCCACTGCTCAGCCGGAACTCCAGGAAGCGCGGCTCCGGCATCCCTGGCGCAGGCGCCGCACCTCCTGCAGTTGCAGCGCCCGGCGCCGTTGTACTCAGGCCGGGTGCGGTGTCGGTCATGCCCGGCTTGTTGATTTCCAGCTGGCCGAAGGCTTTACCGCGCAGTACCGGCTCGTCTGCCAGGCGGGCCATATAGCGCGGCACCAGCGCGGCCTGCATCACGCGTCCTTGCAGGCTGATGTCGGCGCCATTGCCGTGTACGGTGACATCGGTCAGCCACAGGCCGCTCACGCTCTGACGCGCCAGTGCACGGAAATATTCGCCATAGCCTTGCAGGCCACCGGCCTCGCCACCGCCGACGATCTGCGCCACCTGCTGCATCGAGTGCAGCTTCGATTCCATACGCTCCAGTTGCGACTTCAGCGTCGGGTCGCTGGCACGCGGCGCAAATTCCACTTTCACTGCGTCCAGCCGCGCCTTGCGTGCGGCCAGGGTCGCCTCCACCTGCTTTGCCTCGTGTTGCAGCGGACGGTTCTGGATGTAGCCGAACGCCGACACCGCCGCCGCACCGAGCACCAGAATGCCCAGCAGCACCGCCATCTGCCGTGCGCGGAACGGCTGCTTGCGGCGCAGGAAGATAGGATTGAAAAGATTGATCTGCTGGCTCATGGTGCGGGCTCCTCGCGCAGCGCACCGCCGATCGCCAGGAAGCACAGCGCTTGCGCATCCGGGGATGACAGGTAAGGCACGGCGCTGATGTCCAGCACTTCTTCCAGTGTGAAGGCGGCCACCGGCATGTACAGGTTCGACCCCAGATAAGCCAGCAACGCATCGGCAGCGCCCGGCGCCAGCAGCAGCTTGCCGATGGTGACAAAGCTGAACTGGCGTTCGAAGTGGTCGAGCGAGCGCTGCAGCTCCAGCATCAGGCGATCCAGTGCCTGCATGCGCTGGTCGCTGTTTTCGTGCTGCACCTGCTGCAGCGTGACGTCCATGCGGCGCCCCAGATACAGTTCGCCACCGTAGGTGACGGTGAGCAGGCAGCCATTCTCGTCGATGGAGAGCATGGCCAGGCCACGGTCTTCCGGCTCCAGCAGCACGGAGATATTCCGTTGCGCCATTTCCGGAATGTCGATCACGCCAAGCGGGACCGAGCTTGCTGCGTACAGCTCCTGCTGTTCCTTTACCACGCTGTTGCGCGCGGCGACCACAATCATCATCGGATGACGCCCGTTGCCGCCCCTCTCTACCGGGATCGACATCACGTCGATGGTTGCATCATCGACGTGGAAGTCGAGCATATCCTTCATGCGCCAGCGCACCGCCGTCTTCAGTTCATCCTGCGGCACGTTCGGCGCCTCGACCGTCAGCAGCTGGTACTGCCTTGCAGGCAGCAATACGCTACAGCGGTAGGAGGATGCATCGGCGGCTTGCGCGAAGCGCGGCAGCATGTCTGCCAAAGGCGTGCCGCCCAATGCCTGAAAGTCGCAGCTGATGATGGCGGGACGGTCACCGGCCTGCCTTCTGACGGCCGCGGCAACAATGCCACCGGAGGCCGGTGCAAAGGCCAGCCGCGCATCAAGATTCTTTTTTGCTTTAGAGAAAAATCTCATCAGGCAATGTCTTAATTGATTGATCAATATTGTATGTCACCAAACTCTGAACCTGTCAGTACAATTCACGGACATAGGTCACAGGGCTGTTGCGATATACCCCAAATGTTGCGCGGCCGATGGTTGTCGGCAGCCAGACTGTCCAGTTCAACGGATCTGTATTCGCTGGATCGGAGAAGCGGAAATCGGCCGTTCCCGCGTTGCCTGCCCCGGTTCTGCTCAGTAAAAACCTGCCCTGTCCCTGGCTCAGTGCGATTACTGCAGGGTTCATCGCGCCCAGCACGTTCTTGCAGACGGTACCACTGGCTGCCAGGTTCTTTTTACAGTTGCTGAACACCAGCCTGGAGGTATCGATGACGTTCGAGCCATCCTGGCTGGACAGCACCCACTGTGTGCCGCTCCAGTATTGCGCCTTGAAATTTACGGGCAGGTATTGCAGCTCGGAGCCGAAGACATTCGGCAGGAAAACACGGCCGTTCACCACCACCACGCTCCCCTCGACCAGGTCGCGTGCTGGACTCACCCCATACAGCGAGCTGACGCCATCGGTGTCGGTGGCGCGCACGTAGATCAGCGTCGGCTGGGTCTGGCCGGAAGCAGCGGCACTGGCAGCGGCAGCATTGTAAGGATTCGGCAGATAGTAATTGATGGTTGCCGACATCGCATCGCGGTAAGCCTTCGGCGGGCGATTCGGATCGGCGGCGAGAACAGGCAAGGTCGTGCCCGAACGCAGAGAGCCTGCCGGCGCCACGGTGCCGGCCACAACCGCCGGGCAGATACCGCCAGCCGGTGGCGACAGCGTCTGGTTGCCGGCGCCGCACAGATAGATATCGCGGCTGAAGCGGCCGCGATAGTTTTGCAGCAGATTATTGTTCACATCATACGCGGTCACGACCACGTTGAACGGCCGCTGGGAATACACCATGCCGGCGGTTTCGTCGCTGCAATTCAAGGCATCGGTGCAAGGCATGATCGGGCCGAGTGCGTCGGAGTGATCCAGCACCGTATTGAAATGATCCGGCGTGAAGCGCCCGATATTGGTGGACGAGCCGCCGACGCTGCCGGTACCCAGATAGTCGTTGCCTTTCATGGACGCGGTGGCCTTGATGATACCGACTTCGCCGAACGAGAAGGTGCCGGAAGAGCGGCCCAGCGAGAAGGCGCCGAGCGATCCGGTCAGCTCCAGCGCCTGATCGGGATCGGCAGGATCTTTCGCCATTTCCGGGAAGGTCACCCCGGCGCTCTCCTCGCCGGCAATCAGGCTGAAATCGACGGTCCGCGCCGGGCTCTCCCTGCCGAAGTTCTGGGCGAAGTATTTGGCGCCGTTCTTGTCCCTGGTCCGCACCCCGACCTGGATGGTGAACGGTTCGCCGGCCGCGACAAACTTGGGACCTGACGGAACGGTGGCAGCCGGGTTATCGGTGCGCACGCCCGCTACCGTCTTGAACACTTCCATGTCCACGGTCAGCGGCTTCATCACCACCGAACCGCTGCCGCCCAGCTTTTGCGCATTGTCCTGCATGTATAGCCGAACGCGGCCCACATCGTAATAGTTGAAGGTGATGGCCGTGCGCGCTGTCGGTTCGTTGGCCTTCACCGTGTACGTCTTGTAGCCCGACCAGGAAGCTGGCGTGGCGCCGTTGTCGGCGCACTTCGGCAGCTGCGTGGCGGAGTCGGGAAAATACGCCAGCTCCGCGGAACCGGTGGCCGGGTTCACGCAGGACATGCCGAAGCGCACGCTGATGGTGGTATCGACGCTGGTACTGGCCCGGGTCGGCACGCCGCTGCTGTTCAGCAGTGTGATATAAAAAGGACCAATCACATCGCCGGCAATCGCATTGTTCCAGTTGATGAAGCCGCATTGCGAAGCTGTACCGAACGCTACGTTGTTGCTGCAGACAGCATTGGTGAACACGTAGGGCGGCACCGTAACGTTCGAGGTGTCGGTTGCCGTGTTGTTGTTCATCTGGTTGTCGAACTGCGAACCGCTGACCGTGACCGTGTTCGAAATCGAAGCGGCCATCACCTTCACCATCACCGTGATCTCCAGCGGCGGCGCGGTGGCGCCCACGTCCAGCGGCTGCGTGTAATTGCAGGTGACGCGCTGCCCGGAAACCGAACAGCTCCAGCCGTCGCCGCCGCCATACACATAGCCCAGGTTGGCCGGCAGATCATCGACCACCTGCACTGTTCCCGGATCGGCCGCCGGGCCATAGTTCTTCACGCTGGCGGTGTAGATTGCAGTCTGGCCAAGCGCCAGGGTCTGGTCGCGGCTGAGCGTGATGCCAAGGTCGGTTACCGGCGTGTTGGGCACGGAAATGACCTCTACGCTGAGGAGCACAAGGTCCTGGTCCGAACGGTATACGGTTGTCGCGCTGGTCTGTCCGGCCTTGATGATCGGACTGCTGACGGTGTATGAATCGAAGTCGATGCCATACGAGACTTCGTCAATGCCGTCGATCGTGCTCTTGGAATTGAACTGGTTGCCGGCCGGGTTGGTGGCGTTCGACATCGAGGTGCCGTTGAACGTCAGGAACTCGCCCTGCGAGGTCGTGCTGCCCAGCGTATCGTCGCCTTCCCAGGTGATATGCGCTACGCGCCCCGTCTGCCCCGACGTCAGCGGCGGTATCTCGAAGTTGGACAGCGTCAGCGAGATGCTGCTGTTCTGAATATACTTAAAGCCTTCGTAGATATTCAGCACGCGGAAAGTTTCCGTCGGCAGCGAATAGACCACCAACATGGCCCAGCCGCCCACCACCCCCTGCACATTGCACCACTTCGAAGAATTGGTAATGCTCAAATCCTTGAACGTATAGCTTGCATTACGTTTGGCTGTGACCTGGGCTGTAATGTCGTATGCGCCGCTGAAGAAGTCATAGCCCACGGTCGCACTGGTGTACTGGCGGTTAGCAGGTGCTGTAATCGGTGTCCCGTCGAAAGTCACCTGGTAATCAGTCGTGGTACCGGAGGCAGCCCAGTACAGTTGCGCACTGAGAATCTTCGCACTGGCGGGAATGCCCCTGAGCGTTGCGGTCGTCGTTTCGCTCGCGGAATAGATGCTGCACGGGTCCGTATTATTGGATGCCTTGCGCAATGTTTTTTCCGCACCTACGAAGTTCACGTTGCCGGCAAAGCTCTTGAACAGCGCAATGTCGGTATCCGCGTGCGCCAGCCGCGCCACGAACAGGCAGGCCAGAAGGATCAGCAGGCGGCGCAATATGGCTGGCATGTTCAGCTTCCGAAGTCCACCTGGATCACGCGCTGCACGTAGTCCGGATTGTTACTCGGGTTCGGACAGACGTTGCCGGCAGCCGGCCGGTTACAGGCCACCGATTGCAGGCGATAGCGCACCACGGGACTATTCACGGTGGGTGTGCAGGTAACGGTTACACTGAAGCCGGTCAGCGTCGTCCCAGCGGGCAAGGCGAAGCTGTTGGTCGTTACCACGCCAGTCGCATTGCCGCACAGGTTCTTTGTGCGCAGCTGGCGGTACAGTCCCCATTCGACGCCTGCGCGGGCCGCCAGGTACGCACGGGTGCCCATTATGTCCAAGGCCGCGCCGCTCTGCTGAGTACTGGTAACGGTCACGATGCCGACAGCCAGGCCTGCCAGCACCACCAGCAGGAAGATTGCGGTCACCAGGCTGACGCCGCGCTGCTTGTACAGGGCGCCGGTCATATCGGATTGTCCACGTGGATCTGATGGAACAGCGTGACTGCCGCATCTGCGCCGCCCGCGCGCTGCAGGCTGATGCTCACACGCAGCAGACCGGTTCGCGTGTTGGCCACACTGCTGTCGTAGGTGAACGCACAGGCGCTGACATCATTTGCCAGCAGCGCGCCGGTGACGCCCGTGCCTGCTGGAGGGCTGACCAGCGCCGCCGTCGGCGCGTAGCCGGCGTAGCGCGTGATCGTGCGCGTTGCCAGGTTGCAGACATAGCTTACCGGTGTGGTCACGACGTGGAAGCGTTTGCCGGGGGACGTAAGAATCGGCTGTCCGGTGGGTGTTGCGAACGGGTTGCTGGCCAGCGTGACCGTATTGCCGCTGATGCCGGTGACCAGTGCGATATTGCCGCCCGTGTAGGCGTCTGCCCTGTCGATCCCGGGACCCAGGTTATACACGACGATCGAATCGGCGCCGGCATCGATGGCGGGCGACGGCATCTGGCCCAATATGGTGAAGCTCGTTTTCGTGCTGTCGTAGAAGTTCAGGAAGCCGGCGCCTGCTTCGTCTTCGTCGGACAGATAGCGTCCGCCGGACTTGGTCGGGAAGAATTCCACCGTGCGGCCATCGGCGGAGACCCGCACGCTGTTCGGCAGCGCGCGCCGCACTTCCCGCGCCATGCGGCGCAGGGCGATGTCGGCGGTGTCCGTGAGATCGGCGCGGTTGTTGCTGTCCACATAGGCCTGCACCGGCACTTTCAGGAAGACCGCGATTGCGCCGACCAGGATGCCGGTGATGACGATGACCACGATGGCCTCAATCAGCGTGAATCCGGATTGCCGTCTCATTGCGCCACCTGTGGGGCGTAGCGGGTGCGGTAGGCATCCAGTTCGATGAAGTCGCTCACGCCTGTGCCGTAAGTAACGCGCACAGTGGCGCGCAATACTTCCAGTCCATCCGCCGTGTCGGCAGAGGCGATGCCATTCAGGGCTTCGGCGCGCAGTGTCAGAGTTGCCGCATAGCCATTCACACCCAGCGATGTGCCTGCGGCATCGGTCAGCACATTGTTCGAATTAAATGCAGGCTGGGCAGCATTCAGCTGGCTGACATAGTCGTTGACGTTGTCGTAAGGCCGCCCTGGTGTTCCCGCCTCGGGGCCTACCACTTCGCGCACACTGCAGTCTGTGGGCTTTAATGGTTCCAGAACGACGGTATCGCTTGGATCACAGAATGTGTAAGCCGCCTGCTGCACTTCTTCCAGCAGACCTTCAGCGATAAGCAATGCCTGCTTGCGGCGTACCGGATCCGCGCTGGCATTGGCAGTCACACTGAAAGTTGCCAGCACGGCAGCGGCAGCAACGCCGACGATGACAATGAACAGGATCAGCTCGACGATCGTCAGACCCGATTGCCGGCCAGGTCGGTCAATAGACATAACCGGTCTCCGGCTCGACTTTGATTTGTGCCTGCGCAGTGCCGGCAGTCAGCGTAATCACTAGCGTCGTCGCCTGCGCTACACCATTCGCCAGCAATGGACGTCCCTGGGCATCGAAGGTAAACCAGGCGTTAGGTGTGTATGACGCTGCCGGAGCAAGAGCCGCCGCGACAGCCGCGGGCCAGCCTTCGCATGCCCAACTGGTACTATTTGCGCATGCTGCGAGCGTAGCCGATGCGCCGCTATTATTGCCTCCAGGTGCGAACACGCGGTCGCCAGCGGCGCAGGCAGCGGCAAAACAGAGCGCAACACGACTGCCATCCAGCCTCACAAAGACGGGACGGTTTTGGGCGATGGCGGCTTGCTGACCGAAGCGGATCAATGCTCTGGCTTGGTTGGCATAGCGCGTAGCGTCATATTCGTTGACCGAGAAAAAACGGCCAACGCCTATGGCGCCCAGTATCCCAACTACGACGAGGACAACGATCAGTTCGGTCAGCGTAAAGCCACGATGTGGGACGGTGCTGACCTTGGGCATCGTGTGGGCGGCCGCGCCTGCGCTGCGGCCCTCCCGCGCAGATTAGCAGCCAGCGCCGACGTTACCAGTCGTGACGGCGACATCAGGAGGATTGGCGCCCTGGCCTTCGGTAATACGGACGAAGCAGTTTGCAGCGTTGGTCGTATTTACAATGCCCGCCGGAACAAATGCCACCTGGTTGGCAGCGGTTGCAGGCGCGGTGCCATTTGCAGGCGCTGCGGTACCTGGGACAATCCGCACATAATCGGTTGCATTCAACCCTGCCATCGTGGCAATCGCGCTGCCATCGGTACCGGTAACCGTTGGATACCCGTTCGCCGTCACTGCGACTTGCGCTCCTTCCAGAACCACAGGATTCGAACGGTCGATCAGCCAACGGCTGTGAACCAGTGCCGACGCCGATGTCAAGGAGCCGCGTGCAGCATTCATGCTCGCAATGCGTGCGTCCCGGCCAGCATCAAGGAATCGCGGCAGCGCAGTGGCGGCGAGGATGCCGAGGATGACGATTACGACGATCAGTTCGATGAGGGTGAAACCTGCCTGCTGTGCTCGTGCCATGCGTTGTGCTTTTTTCATCTGAATACTCCAATTGGTGAATCAATTAGTTCGCAATCGGCGTAGCGGCCGGATGATAGATCTGGTTCAAGACTACACCCTGGTTTGAGTGGGGTGTCTTTGCAGACCTGGCGGATTGCTCGGGCAGGCTGCGAAATTCTAACTTGAAATAGAGCATCTTTTGTTGCGCACGCGAAGAATTATCGCTTGCGCGCAACACATAAACCAACTCTCGTGTTTGCTTGTCAAACATCCAGTCACCGGCCAGAACCTCAGCAGCAGCAAGGGATACGACTTCGCCGGCGTAATTCGGTGGCTTAACCGAAAGTAGCGACATCGGATTACTTCCGACCAACTGTGCATCCGACGGCAATCTTATTCGTTCGAGAGCGAGGGCAGCGCGCAATTGAGCAAGCACTTGTTCGACAGCTGCCTCTTCCGCCTTCACAGCGTAAAACGAAACGCGATTAAAGAAAATAACCAGCAGTATGAAAAGCGACACTGCGGCAACACTTGCTTGAAGCAACCTGTAGCGCCGCGGCTGCGTCATCGCTTCAGTGCCGCCCTGCCCAGGTCCCACACCGGCAGGAAAATGCCCAGCGCCAGGATCAGCACCATGATGCCGAGGAAGATGATCAGGATCGGCTCGATCTGCGACGCCAGCGTCTTCAGCTCGTAATCGACTTCGCGCTCGTACATTGCCGCGATCTCGTCCATGAGGTCGTCCAGCGAACCGGTTTCCTCGCCGACGGCAATCATTTGCAGCACCACCGGCGTGAACACATTGGCGGCGGCAGCTGTGCGCAGGATGCTTTCGCCGCGCTCCACACCGTCGCGCATCTGCTCCACGCGCGCCGACAGGTAAGCGTTATCGACCGTCTGCGCCACCACCGTCAGCGCCTGCACGATCGGCACGCCGCTGCGCGTGGAGAGCGAGAAGCTGCGCGCAAAGCGCGCCATCGTGCCCTTGTGGATGATCTTGCCCGCGATGGGAATGCGCAGCTTGATCTTGTCCCAGCTGAAACGGCCTTGCGGCGTCGCCAGCCAGCTGCGCCAGCCGAGCAGCGCCGCCACCGCGATCCCCGCCAGCACCGGCCAGTACTGCACCGAGAGGCGCGACGTGCCAAGCAGGATGCGCGTCATCAGCGGCAGCTCGGCGCCGAGATTCTTGAACACGCTCTCGAACTGCGGAATCACGAAAATGTTCACCACCACCATGGCGGCAATCATCGCCATCACCACGAAGCTCGGATAGCGCAGCGCCGTCTTCACGCGCTCGCGCATGTCGCGGTCGAACTCCAGGTGTTCGAACAGGCGCAGGAAGACTTCGTCCAGGCGCCCCGTCATTTCCCCTACCCGGATCATCGACAGATAGAAATTGGTGAACACGCCCGGATGCTGGCGCATCGCGGCGGACAATTCACGCCCCGAATCCAGCGACTCGCGCAAGTCCTTGATGACGCGGCCGAAAGCCTTGCTGATTGCCGATTCCTGCAGCCCTGCCAGGCCGCGCATGATGGGCACGCCGGACTTCAGCAGCGTATACATCTGGCGGCTGAACAGCTGCACGTCCATCGGGTTGACCTTCTTCTCGGTCAGCCGCTCCCACAGCGAATCTTCATTGTTTGCCTTGCCCCGGGTGGTGACGCTGATTTCGATGGGCGTCACGCCGGTGCTGAACAGCTGGTCGGCAATTGCGCCGCTGTCGGTTCCTTCCAGCACGCCGTGCATCAATTCGCCGCGTGCGTTGCGTCCCTTGTAGGCAAAGAAAGGCAAATCAATCCTCCAGCTGGTTACTGATGCGCATGGCTTCCGCTACCGTGGTGCGTCCCTCCACCACCAGCTGCACGGCGTGGCGGCGCAGGGTTTCGCCTTCCATCTGCTGGCCTGCCGCACGCAGGAAGACCGACGGGTCGGCGTGGTTGGCGGCATCGGCCACCGTCTGCGTCATCTCCAGCAGTTCGTACACGCCGGTACGGCCGCGATAGCCCATGCCGTTGCAGTGCGAGCAGCCTTTGCCCGCGTGGTAGTGCTGCGCATCCACCTTGTCGCCGAGTTCCAGGCGCAGCCACTCGTGTTCGGAAGTGGTTGGCGTGTACGGTGCGGTGCAGGTTTCGCAGATCACGCGCACCAGCCGCTGCGCCAGCACGGCCTGCAGCGAACTGGCGACCATGTAGCGCGGCACGCCCATGTCCATCAGGCGCAGCGGCGTACTGGAGGCATCGTTGGTGTGCAGCGTGGACAGCACCAGGTGGCCCGTCATCGCGGCACGCAGGCCAATCTGCGCCGTTTCCTGGTCGCGCATCTCGCCGACCAGCACGATGTCCGGGTCCTGGCGCAGCGCGGAGCGCAGCACGCGGGCGAAGTCCAGTTCGATCTTTTCGTTCACCTGCACCTGGTTCACGCCCGGCAGTCGGTACTCGACCGGGTCTTCCACGGTAATCAGCTTCTTCTCGTCCGAATTCAGTTCGGACAGCGCGCAATACAGCGTCGTGGTTTTACCGGAACCCGTAGGCCCCGTTACCAGCACCAGTCCATTCGGTCGCAGCACGATGGCGCGGAAGCGTTCCAGCATATTGCGCGGCATGCCGATCGCATCCAGCCGCAGCGTGGCGCCGCCCTGGTTCAGCAGACGCATCACGATGGATTCGCCATACTGCGTGGGCATGGTGGAGATACGCACATCCAGCTTGGAATTCCGTACGCGCACACCGAAGCGGCCATCCTGCGGCAGGCGCTTTTCCGAAATATCCAGGTCGGACATCAGCTTCAACCGCAGCGCCAGGGCCGGCGCGATCTTGATATCGGCTTCCGTCTGGCGATGCAGCACGCCGTCGATACGAAAGCGAATCTGCAGGCGGTTTTCCTGCGGCTCGATGTGAATGTCGGAGGCGCGCACCTGCGCCGCATCGTCGAACACCGATTGCAGCAGCTTGACCACCGGCGCTTCTTCCAGACCCGGACTGGCGGCCAGCGTGCCGAAATCGACAGCCGTATCGCCCAGCTCCTGTTCCAGCTCGCGCGCCAGGTCGGTAATGTCCTCGGTGCGGCGATACGTGCGGTCGATGGCGCCCAGCACCTCGGACTCGTTGACCACCGCCAGTTCGATATCCTGCTTCAGCAGCTTGGCGATTTCGTCGTAGGCAAACAGGTCGGTCGGATCGGACACGCCAACCAGTATCGCCCCGTTGCGTTCCTCCAGCACCAGCGCGCGGAAACGGCGCGCCTGCGTTTCCGGCAGCTTGCGCACCAGGTCCGGATTCACGTGGTAGAACTTGAGGTTGATATAGGGGATGTTGAGCTGGCGGGCCAGCGCGCCGGAAATCTGCTCCTCGGTCACGTAGCCGTGCTCGACAAACACGCGGCCCAGCTTGCGGCCGCTGCGCCGCTGCTCGGCAAGAGCCAGGCCCAGCTGTTCTTCGGAAAGCAGCTTCTGCTGCACCAGAATCTCACCCAGCCTGACTTTCTCTGGCCTCATACGGATTTGTCCCTATCGATAATCCCGCGGCCATTGTAATTCGAACGCTGTGGGATCTGCCACAAAAACCGGGCGACGCCTTCTTTTGAACTGTGTTCAAATTGCAAAGCCTGTTCCCATGACCGTACTGAGGAGCCGTCTTTCATGTATCAGTCGCACTTCGGCCTGAGCGAGGCGCCTTTCAGCATTACACCCAATCCGGCCTTCTTTTATAGCGGGAACACGCGCGGCGAAATGCTGGCTGCACTGCTGTACGCCGTGTGCCAGGGAGAAGGCATCATTAAAGTTACCGGCGAAGTCGGCAGCGGCAAGACCATGCTGTGCCGCATGCTGGAGCAGCAGTTACCTGAACATATCGACGTACTCTACCTCGTTAATCCCAGCCTCGGTCCGCGCGAGATCCTGCACGCGATTGCGGCCGAACTCGGCCTGGAGCCTGACGGCCGGCGCGCCGACCAGGTACAGCGCATGCTCAATACCGAGCTGATCGCACGCCACAGCCAGGGACGGCAGGTGGTACTCCTGGTCGAAGAGGCGCAGGCCATGCCGCTCGAAACGCTGGAAGAAGTCCGCCTGCTGACCAATCTCGAAACGGCGCGCCACAAGCTGCTGCAGATCGTGCTGTTCGGCCAGCCGGAACTGGACGACAGCCTGGCCCTGCCCCGCATGCGCCAACTGCGCGAACGCATCACGCACAGCTTCGAAGTGCCGCCGATGCCCCGCGATCTGATCCCCGAATTCCTTGGTTTCCGTCTGCAAGCCGCAGGCTACGATGGCCCCGAAATCTTCAGCCGGCATGCAGTCCGCCTGATTGCCGACGGCTCGGAAGGCATCGTCCGCCGCATCAACGTTCTCGCCGACAAGGCCATGCTGGCTGCCTTCGTGGACGATGCGCGCTGCGTCGGCGCCACCCATGTGAGACAGGCAATTCACGAAGCGAGCTATTCGTGCGCAGGTCTTTGGCGCAATCGCAGTATGATCGTTTTGGAAAGAATTTGGGGAACGTATTTCAGCAATACAACTTTTTGGCGGCGATAAAACGATGAGAAAACTCGCGGCTTCCTTGCTGTGCGCATTGCTCGGCGCCTGTGCTGCGCCCAGGCTGCCACAGTCCACTTCGCATTTGAGCGAGGCGCCTCCGGCCGGCGGCGCCATCCCTGAGCCTGTGCAGCAGGACGCGGCCTTGCCGCCGCCCCGGCCCACAGTGCGGCAGGAAACCTATAGCGTCACCGTGCACCGCGTTCCGGTGCAGTCGGTGCTGTTTGCGCTGGCGCGCGATGCGGGGCTGAATGTCGATATCCATCCGTCGATCGAGGGCAGCGTCACGCTGAATGCGCTCGATCAGACCCTGCCGCAACTGCTGTCGCGCATCGCCAGGCAGGTCGATATGCGCTACGAGATCGACGGCAGGAACCTGATCGTGCTGCCCGACCAGCCGTACTGGCGCAATTACCGCGTCGATTACGTGAACATTGCGCGCAGCACCAATAGCAGCGTCAATATCGCCACGCAGATTTCAACCACGGGCGGCTCGAATGCCGCGCAGTATGGCAGCGGCACACTGCCCAATGCAAGCACCACGCTGTCCGGCCTGTCTGGTGCAGGCGCCAACAACAACTCCACCACCTCGGTGGCCAACCGCTCGGACAATAACTTCTGGTATAGCCTGGAGAAGAACATCCGGGACATGCTGCGGCCCACCAACCTGAATGATGCGCTGACCGATCCGCTGGCGCAGATGCGCGACCAGGCGGCGGCGCTGCAGCAGCAGGCCATCATGGCGGCAAGCGGCGCCCAGGGCCAGCCAGGTCTGATCGGCGGCAACGCGGGAATGCAGGGAGGGTATCCGGGCGCAGGTCCGAACTACGGCAGCGGACAGGCGGCAGATCCGAACTACCCGGCTGGCGCGGCGAGCGGCTATGGGGGCCAGGGCGGCTATCCCGGCAATCAGGCCAGCGCCGCGCAGAACCAGGCGGGACGCGCCAATGCCCGCGGCTCGCAGTCCGTGATCGCCAATCCCGAAGGCGGCGTGATTGCAGTGCGCGCCACCAGCCGCCAGCACGAAAAGATCCAGGAGTTCATGGACATCGTGATGGCCACCGCCAAGCGCCAGGTGCTGATCGAGGCCACCATCATCGAGGTCAAGCTGAGCGACCAGTACCAGCAGGGAATCAACTGGTCACGCATCAACGGCAACTCGACCATCAAGCAGGGGCAGATCGGCACCACCACCCTGCCCTCCGGCGTTGCGCCCGGTTCCTCGCCCGGGGTGTTCGTGTTCGACTACCTGAATCCGACCACGCGCTTCGGCAGCATCAGCGCCACGGTGCAGCTGCTGGAATCGTTCGGCAAGGTGAAGGTGCTGTCCAGTCCCAAGATCAGCGTGCTGAATAATCAGACCGCCCTGCTCAAGGTGGTGGACAACAATGTGTTCTTCACGCTGAAGGTCACACCGGCCGTGCTGACCGCCACGGGCACGATCGCCACGCCGGCCACCTATGAGTCGCGGCTTGAAACCGTGCCGGTGGGCTTTGTAATGAGCGTGACGCCGCAGATTTCCGATGAAGACGAGGTCACGCTGAATGTGCGGCCGACGATCACGCGCGTGGTCGGCTTCGTGCAGGACCCGAATCCCGAGTTGAGCAAGCAGAATGTGCGCAGCAGCGTGCCGGTGATCCAGGCGCGCGAGATGGAATCCGTGATGCGGGTGGCGAGCGGACAGATCGCCGTCATGGGTGGACTGATGCAGGATTCGGTCGATTATGCAAAGGATGGCCTGCCCCTGATCAGCCAGTTGCCGGTGATCGGCAATGTGTTCTCTTACCGCAACGAGACGGCGACCAAGACGGAGCTGGTGATCTTCATGCGCCCCGTGGTGGTGAAGGATGCGACCCTGTCGGGCGACTACAAGGAATACCGGCACCTGCTGCCGGGGCAGTCCAGGACGGGTGACCTATGAGCTTGCTCATGCAGGCCTTGCGCAAGGCGGAGCGTGCCAAGCGTGGCAGCGGCATGACCGAGCCGCATCCGCATGAGGATGGGGAGTTGCAGCTGGAACCGCTGGAGACGGATGTGCAGAAGGCTGTGGCCGCGGGTAGTGGTGAAGGCTCAGTTGGCGGCGCTTCGTTTACGCTGGAGCCGCTGGAACCTGCCGAGCCGCCGCGGCCTGCGCCACCTTCGGCTACGGGTTCTCTTGCGGACGAGGATATTCCCGTAATCCCGGCCACGGAGGCTGTGCACGACCCGGTGCCGCCGCAAGCGCGGCCGGGCGCACGCCGCAACGCAGTGGCCGAGGCGCGCGCAGCAGCGGAGGCACGACGCGCGGCCGACATGCCGCACGGCCCGGGCGCGCCCGGTGGCCTGAGCGCTGAGCCGCCGCCACACGCGGCGCCGCACAGCATCGCCGGCGAGTTCAATGCGCAGGGCGCATCCGCCACACCTGCGGGTACGGCCGCAATCCCGCCTGACGATGCCGCGGCAGTCGCTGCCGCCGGACCGGCTGGCGTGACCGGCGCGGCCGCGGCGCCCTTTGTTGCCGCCAACCCGGATGAGGCTTACTTCGCCACCCGGCCTGCGCCGCCCGCCGCCGCAGCAGCGGGCGTCCGGGCTGGCGCCGGCGGCGCATCGGCTGGCGCGGCATCCGGTGCCCGACAAACGCGCGCAACGCCGCCCGGCGTGCGCCCCCCGGGCAGTGCATCCGACCACCTGGGCCGTCCGCAGCCGGGCAATGGCCACGCGTCCGCTGACGGCTCGGCGCCATACAGCCGCACCGCTGCCGCCTCACGCGCCAGCGCCGCCGCCTCGCGCCAGCGGCTGTTGACGCTTGGCGGCTTGCTTGGGCTGGTGGTGCTCGGCTTCGCCTATTTATACTGGAAAGGCATCAGCAGCCCCGGTGCAGGCGCGGCCTTGCCGCCTGTGCCCATGCCCGGCAACGGCACGCTCGCCACCGCGCCAGCCGCCGCGCAAGGCAGCGCGATCCCGGGCGCGGACGCCGCCCAGCCAACCGCCGCCCTGCCGCCATCATCCACCATTCCTGCCCCTCCGGCAGGCGACACTACCGGTATCACTGCCCCCGCTGCAAGCAGCACCGGCACCGGCGCGGCGGGTGCTACGGCCGCCGTCGGCGCACAAGGCGCGAACGCAGCCGGGATGACGGCTGGAGGTGCAGCAGGCACAGTCGCCGGCTCGCCGGCATCCGGTATGGCGCCGGCAGCGGCAAGCGGCGCGGCCGCACCTGCCGGCAACGTGCCGTTCAGCCAGCCAGCGGCGGGGGCGGAGCGGCCTGCCGTGATCGCGGGCGCTGCGAGTCCCGGCCATGGCGCTGCGCCTGCGCCGCGGCCACCGGCGCGCGTCGTCATCCCCACGCCTGAGGCGCTGGCCTCGATCGAAGACCCGGCCATCCGCGCCGAAGCCATGCGCGACGCTGCCGAACGCTCAGCGCGCGCTGCCCGCGATGCGGATATACCGAAGCCCGGCGGCGTGCAATACGGTCCGGAAGCCCCGGTGCTGGCCAGCACCGCCAGCGCCGCCGGCGCCATTAGCCATACCCCGCCGCGCGCAGCCGCGTCAGCGGCGCCCACTCGCAAGGAAGCGCCCGCCGGGCACCCGGCGCTCAGCATCAGCGGCGGCACGCCATCCCCACCCGGCGCCAGCGACGTGCATATCGTCCGCAACAACGTCTCCCCCCAGGTCAGCCCCACGCTGCAAAACGCCTGGTCCGCCTACCAGGCCGGCGACCTGGCTGCCGCACGCCAGCAATACGACATGGCCCTGCTGCAGGAACCCAACAACCGCGACGCCCTCCTCGGCAGCGCCGCCGTCGCCATAAAAGAGCGCAACGGGCAGCAAGCCGCCAGCAACTACGTGCGCCTGCTGGAGCTGAACCCGAACGACCCCGAAGCCCTGTCGGCCCTGGTCGCCCTGCGCCCCGGCGACCTCGCCCAGGCCGAAACGAAACTGAAGGGCATCCTGCGGACCACGCCCGAATCCGGCCCGGTCCTGTTCACGCTGGGGAACCTGTATGCGAAACAGGGCCGCTGGTCCGAAGCGCAGCAAGCCTACTTCCGCGCCTTCAGCGCCACCCCGACCAATCCGGACTACGCCTTCAATCTGGCCATCGGGCTGGACCGCCTTAACCAGGGCCGTCTGGCCCAGGACTACTACCAGAAGGCGCTGAACCTCGCCCAGTCCGCCCCGGCCGGCTTCGATCCGAACGCAGTGCGCAGGCGCCTCGCCGAGCTGGGCGCCGCTACGCCCTGACGCCCGCCCAGATGCCGGAACCGACCAAAATCCCGCTCGGAAAACTGCTGATCCAGAAAGGTGTGATCAGCGAGGACCAGCTCCGCATTGCGCTGCTGGAGCAGAAGCGCAGCAATGAGCCGCTGGGCAAGCTGCTCATCACGCTGGGCTTCGTCACCGAGGCTACGGCGCGCGAGGCGCTGAGCGAAAACCTGAACACGCAGTCGGCCGACCTGAAATCCCTGGTGGTGGACGCGATCGCCCTGCAGCTGATCCCCAAGGACGTGGCCAAGCGCTACCGCGTCTTCCCCATCGTGTATGAGCGCGGCGCGGACCGCCTGGTCCTGGCCATGTCCGACACCAGCAACATCGTGGCGCTGGACCAGATCAGCGCCATGCTGGTCAAGGGCATCACCATCGTGCCGCTGCTGGTCAACGATTCGGACATCGCCCACGCCATCGACCATTATTACGGCTTCGAGCTGTCCATCGACGGCATCCTGCACGAAATCGAAACCGGCGAAGTGAACTACCAGAGCTTCGATGCCGCATCCGACGAGTACAGCCACCCGATGGTGCGCCTGATCGACGCCCTGCTGGCGGACGCCGTGCAGAACGGCGCCTCGGACATCCACTTCGAGCCCGAACACAGCTTCCTGCGCATCCGCTACCGTATCGACGGCATCCTGCGCCAGATCCGCAGCCTGCACAAATCCTACTGGCCGGCGATGGCCGTGCGCCTGAAGGTGATCAGCAATATGAACATCGCCGAAACGCGCGCCCCGCAGGACGGCCGCATCGCCATCAAGTTTTCCGGCCGCCAGATCGACTTCCGCGCCAGCGCCCAGCCCACGACCCACGGCGAGAACTTCGTGCTGCGCGTGCTGGACCGCCTGAAAGGCATCGTGCCGCTGGAGCAGCTTGGCCTGGCCGAGCATGACCTGGACGTGCTGAAGCTGATGATCGCCCGCCCCGATGGCCTGATCCTCGTCACCGGTCCGACCGGCAGCGGCAAGACTACCACGCTGTACTCGATCCTGAGCCACATCAACACCGAGAGCGTCAACATCATGACGCTGGAAGATCCGGTCGAATATCCGATGAACATGATCCGGCAAACCTCGGTCAACGAATCCGCCAAGCTGGGATTTGCGGACGGCATCCGCTCCATGATGCGCCAGGACCCGGACGTGATCCTCGTCGGCGAGATCCGCGACAAGGAAACCGCCGACATGGCGCTGGCCGCCGCCATGACGGGCCACCAGGTGTATTCCACGCTGCACACCAATTCCGCTGTCGGCTCGATTTCGCGCCTGCTGGATATCGGCGTGGTGGCCGATGTACTGGCCGGGAACATCATCGGCATCATCGCCCAGCGCCTGGTGCGCAGGCTATGCCCGCATTGCCGTGAACCGCACACGGCGGACGAGCTGGAACGCCGCCTGCTCGGACTGCATCCGGACGCACCGCGCGCCACCATCTACCGCGCTGTCGGCTGCGAGCGCTGCGCCCATCAGGGCTACAAGGGCCGCATGGCCATCCTCGAACTGCTGAAGATGAATGCGGAGCTGGACGAGCTGATCGCGCGCCGCGCCTCGCTGCGCGAACTGCGCAACGCCGCCCGCAGCGCAGGCTTCAAATCGCTAGTGGACGACGGCATGCGCCGCGTGCTGGAAGGCGCGACCACGCTGGAAGAAGTGTCGCGCGTGGTCGATCTTACGGAGCGGCTGGCATGAAACAGTTCCTCTACCGCGCCATGGACGCCGCCGGCGAGATCGTTCCGGGCAATATGGACGCGCTGAATGTGCCGGACCTGGAAGCGCGCCTGCACCGCATGGAGCTGGACCTGATCGACTACCGCGAAACGCGCAAGCGGGAACTGGCGCTGGGCCGGCGCGCCGTCAGCCGCAAGGATCTGATCAACTTCTGCTTCCACATGGAGCAGATGTCCAGCGCCGGCGTGCCGATCCTGGATGGCCTGTGCGACCTGCGCGACAGCATCGACCATCCACGCTTCCGCGAGATCCTGACGGACGTGGTGGAAAACATCGAAGGCGGCCAACCGCTATCCGAAGCGCTGTCCGCCTATCCGGAGGTGTTCGACCCGACATTTACCAGCCTGGTACGCGCCGGCGAGCAAAGCGGCAAGGTGAACGAGGTCTTTGCCAACCTTGCCGAAAGCCTGAAATGGCAGGACGAGCTGGCGGCGCAGGCGCGCAAGGTGCTGGCCTACCCTGCCCTGGTGGCGGTGATCGTTACCGGCGTGGTGTTCTTCCTGATGATCTACCTGGTGCCGCAGCTCACCGCCTTCATCCGCAATATGGGCCAGGAACTACCGTTGCATACGCGCGTACTGATTGGCGTCTCCAACGCTTTCATCGATTACTGGTATCTGATCATCGCCGCACCGATCGTGCTGTGGCAGGGAGGACTGTGGTGGCTGAAGCACAGTGAGCGCGCCGCCTTCCGCTTCGACGTCTTCAAGCTGCGCTCCTGGCCTCTCGGCAGCGTGCTGCAGAAGATCATCCTGGCCCGCATTGCCACCTACTTCGCGCTGATGTACGCCTCCGGCATCACGGTGCTGGAATGCATACGCCTGTCGGAGGGGATTGCCGGCAACCGCGTGGTGGCAGCAGCGCTGCGCCGCGCGGGCCAGCTGATTGCCGAGGGCCGCACCGTGGCGGGGGCCTTTCAGGAAACGGCCATCTTCCCGCCGCTGGTGGTGCGCATGCTGCGCGTCGGCGAGACCACGGGCGCGCTGGACGGCGCGCTGCGCAACGTCGCCTACTTCTACAACCGCGAGGTGCGCGAGCAGATCGAGCGCGTGCAGGCCATGATCGAACCGGCGATGACAGTAATTCTGGGTCTGCTGCTGGGATGGATCATGCTGTCCGTGCTTGGTCCGATTTACGACACCATCAGTTCAATCAGGATCTGAGCCATGTTCCGCAAACAGCTCTTTTATCTGACCAGCGAACGCCTGTGGGCCTGCCAGTGGCGGCGCGGCGAACTGACGGACGAAGCCAGCTTCGCGCCGGGCCGCGCCGGCTATGCCGCCTTTGCGGCCTACCTGGCGGCGCACGGCCGCACGCCGGCTTTTCTGATTGCCGATCTGGTGGAAGAGGATTTCCAGCGTCATCTGGTGCCGCACGTGACGGGGCGCTCCGGCAAACAGCTGCTGCAGCGCCGCCTGGCACAGGCTTTCCGCGATACCCCCTACCGCTGCTCCATCGTGCAGGGACGCGAAGAAGAAGGCCGGCGCGACGACCAGGTGCTGCTGACCGCCCTCACCAACCCTTCCCTGCTTGCGCCGTGGACGGATACGCTGGAGCAGCAGCAAATGCCGCTCGCAGGCGTGTATTCAGCCACCCTGCTGTGGCGCGATGTGATCGAACAGCTCGGGCTGAGCTACGAACATCTGCTGCTGGTTACCGAGCAGTCGGCGGGTATGCGCCAGACTTACTTCCTCAATGGCCAGCTGAAGTTTTCGCGCCTGGTACAGGCCAATGGCCACGCCGGCCATCCAGACCTGATCGTGACCGAAACCGCGCGCACCCAGCAGTTCCTGACCAGCGTGCATCTGCTGGAGCGCGACGATATCCTGCATGCGGTGGTGATCGCACGCGAGGAAGCGATCTCGCGCCTGGCGGCCGCCTGCGCCGATGCGAACGACCTGTATTACCACTTCGAGTCCATTGAAGCGGCGGCAGGAAAGCTGGGCATGGACGCGGCGCCAGCCTTGGCCGACGGCCTGCTGCTGCACTGGCTGGGCGGCGAGCAGCCGAATTCGCAGTACCCGCTGGGCGAGAAAGGCCGCTACTTCAAATTCTGGCAGACACGGCTCGCACTGTATGCGTCCAGCGCCGTGCTGGCGGCGGCGGGGCTGATCTGGACTACCGCAAATATGATTCATATGGCCGTGTCGCAGGCGCATACGCGTGATCTGGCGGTGGAAACGCAGCGCTACGACCGCGCTTACAGCCAGAGCATGTCCAGCATGCCGCCGTCGATGGACAGAACAGTGAACATGAAGGCAGCCGTGACCATCGACCAGATGGTTGCGCGCCAGGGGCCTTGGCCGCAACAGATGATGAACATGATCAGCGAGGCGCTGGAGCGCTCGCCGCAGATCCGCCTGACGCAGATCGATTGGCACGCCAATGTGCCGGGCGTGCGGCCCATGACCGAGACGGCGCTGAATCCGGCAGCCGCCACCTCGCCGGCACTGGTGGCGCCCATGTCTTCGCTGTTGATCGGGATTCCGAAGGCGCCGCCGCAGGTGCTGCGCCTGCAGGCGGAGGTGCTGGCGGAGGAGAACGATTACCGCAATGTGTTGATGAGCATGAGCCAGTTCACGCAGGAGCTTTCGCGCCAGCCGCGGCTGGATGTGCAGGTGGAGCAGTTGCCGTTCGATGTGCGGCCGAATGTGCGCCTGAGCGGCAAGGCGGGGACGTCCACGGGAATGGGCGAGCGGGCGAAGTTTGTTCTTACCTTGGCGTGGCAGCCATGATGGCGCGCTCCAGCCGCATTCCACTGCGCGTGCCGATTCCTTTCTGGCTGCGCGAGTTTGCGCAGGTACGCGCGGCGCTGGTTACTTTTGCCGGGACGCTGGGCATTGCGACGGCAGCGGTGTTTGCCACGTTCTGGCATATGGACGCGGCGCGGACGACTGAGAACCTTGCGATCACGGCGCGCGATGCGGCGAAGTCGCGCATGGTGCATGCGGAGACTGAGAAGTCTGAGATCCGCCTGTATCAGCCGCAGTTTCTTGAACTGCGGCGCAAGGGGCTGATTGGCGAGGAGCGCCGCTTGAACTGGGTGGAGGCGATACGGCAGATTCAGGAGCAGCGGCGCTTGCTGCCGCTCAGTTACGAGATTGAACCGCAGCAGCCGTATCGCCTGGAGATCCGGATGCCGACCGGGGATTACCAGTTGCGCGGGAGCCGGATGGCGCTGCATATGGACCTGCTGCATGAGCTGGATCTGTTTAACTTTTTGGCGGATTTGCGGCAGGCGGGCAGTTTTACGGTGCAGGATTGCAGCATCAAGCGCGCGGCCAGCGCGAGCACTGCGGCCTTGTCGCCGACGCTGACCGCGGAGTGCACCTTGAACTGGTTAACGCTGGTGCCGCATCCGGCGGTGCGTGCCGCATCGGGGAGGCTGCCATGAGCCTGCTGCCTGCCGTGAAGTTGCCGGGAGTCGCGGCTGCCGTGGCGGTGTTATGGCTGGCGGCGCCGGCTGCGGCATGGGCGCAGAGCTTCGTCAGCATGGGACGGTTGTTTACCACGCCGAGCGAGCGCACGCAGCTTGATCAGGCGCGCAGCAGCGGCGCCGCGTTTCAGCCCGGAACTGGCGGCGCTGCAGGCGCTGGCGGTCCTGGCGGCGCAGGTGGTGTCGCCGCACCCGGCGGCGCGCTGCCGCCGATGACCGGACAGGGCGGCGTCACTGCAAGCACCGGCTGCGCTACCGGAGCGGGCGCTGCCGGCGCGATCGCAAGCGGGGCGGGCGCGCCGCAGGACTGCGCTGGAGGCGCCGAAGGCGCTGGTGCAGGGCTGGAAACTGTGCGGCTGTCGGGCATGATCCGGCGCGGCAGCGGACATACGACGGTCTTCGTCAACGATGAAGCGCAGGACGGCCGCGCCGTCAACCAGGGCAAAGCCGCGCGCGTGAATATCGAAGGCCGCACCATCATCCTCAAACCCGGCCAGTCCTACGATCCGGCCACCGGAGCAATCAATGAAGCCGACCGCTGAAGCCACGCTGCAGCGGTCGCCGCTACGGCTGCAGCAGCTGTCGCATAAACGTAAGTACGAACGCGGCGCAGCCCTGCTGCTTCTTCTGGTCGTCGCCAGCGTCGCGGCAGCCGGCATCCTGATCAGCGCCTTCTCGCGCTCCAACATCGAGCGCATCAGGGAACGCAAGACCATCACCTTGCTCGCCCACGCCACCGATGCCCTGGTCGGCTTCGCCGCCACGCACGGCCGCCTGCCCCGCCCCGCCATCTCCGCCACCGACGGCCACGAACGGCAGGAGGCTTGCCAGGCCGAAGAAGACTGCACCGGTTTCCTGCCCTGGGTCGATCTCGGCGTGGAAGGCGTGGACAGCTGGGGCAAGGTCCTGCGCTACGCCGTCACGCCCGGCTACACCAAGCCGCCGATCCTGCGCGTCTCCGCCATCGCCACCAAGCGCGTGCAATCGCGCGATGGACAAGGCCTGCTGTTCTACACCGTCGGCCAGGACGAATGCCTGCTCGCCGCCCAATGCGCCCCCGCCATCGTGCTGTCGCAAGGCCGGAACAACCTCGGCACCCACGCCAACGGCCTGCGCCTCGCCAACGGCGCCATCAACAACCGCGACGAAATCGGCAACGACACCGCGTCGATCGGCTTCATCGCCCGCCCGGCCAACGACGATGCGCGCCGCGCCGGCGGCGAATTCGACGACCTGCTGGCCGCCGTCCCCCTGCAAACCATGTACGACCGGATGGCGCGCGCCAAGACCCTGCCATGAACAAGACCCAAGGCTTCACGCTGGTTGAAATGGCGATCGTGCTGGTGATCGTCGGCCTGCTGATCGGCGGACTGGTCACGCCCCTCAGCGTGCAGCTGGAACAGCGCCGCGTCGCCGACACCCAGCGCGCGATGGACGAAGCGCGCGAAGCGCTGATCGGTTTCGCCGTGCGCAATGGCTACCTGCCCTGTCCCGCCATCTCCGCCATCAACGGACTGGAAGACCGCGACGGCGCACGCTGCAGCGGCGAACGCCGCATCGGCTTCCTGCCCTGGGCCACGCTTGGCCTGAACAAGCTGGATAGCTGGAACCGCCTCTACCTGTACAGCGTCACGCCCGCCTTCACCGACAGCGCCAACTTCTTCCGCCTGAACACGCCACGCGACATCACGATTGCAAGCCGCGATGCCCTCGGCAACCTGATCCCCGCCAGCGCCAGCAACGATATCCCGGCCGTGATCCTCTCGCACGGCCGCAACGGCTTCGGCGCCTACAGCGACGCCGGCATTCGCCAGGCCGACACCGGCGGCGTGAATATCGATGAGAAAGCGAACATGAGCCTGAGCGGGCAAGCCTTCATCTCGCGCGTCGCTTCCGACGTCAACACCACGCCCGGCGGCGCCTACGATGACCTGGTGGTCTGGCTCTCGCCCAACATTCTGTACAACCGCATGCTGGCCGCGCAACGGCTGCCGTGAACCGCGCGCCGCACCGCAATATCGCGCGCTAAGATAAAGATGCACTCACGAAAGGAAACCTCATGTCCCAGCGCGGCTTTACTCTCGTCGAAATCGCTATCGTCCTGGTCATCATTGGCCTGCTGCTCGGTGGCGTATTGAAAGGCCAAAGCCTGATCGACAGCGCCAAAGTCAAGAACGTCGTCCAGCAAATCCAGTCGCTGCAGGCGGCCGTCAATGCTTACCAGGACCGCTACCGCGCCCTGCCCGGCGACGACATCATGGCCACCACCCACGTGCCTGGCGCCACCGGCAACGGCAACGGCGATGGACAGATCACCGAATACCAGCTGGCGCCGCAGCACCTCGCGCTGGCCGGCCTGATCACGGGTTCCTATAACGGCACTACCGAGTTCATGACCAGCGCACAGGGCGGCGCGGTGTATATCTACAACGATATGGTCGGCGGACGCGCCGGTAATGGCATCCGTGTCGATAACCTGCCGGATACGTATGCCGAGGAGATCGACGCGAAGCTGGATGACGGCAAGTACGACAGCGGCAATGTGCGCGCCAGTGCGCCGTATACGCACAATGGCACGGTCATCGCGCGGCTGGCGATTTTCTTTTGAACCTAAAACCTGGGTCAGACCCGCGGGGTCTGACCCCAGCCTGCGGCCGCCGCGTATCAGGGTCAGACCCCGCGGGTCTGACCCGGTTCTTAGGTTTGCTCCGCCAGCACCCTCAAGCGCCCCAGCGCCGCATCCCACTGCGCCGACACCCGATCCAGAAAAGCCCGCGCGTCGGCAATCGGCTGCGGATCCAGTTCATACCGGCTTTCGCGTCCCGCACGCGCATTGCGCACGATCCCCGCCTCCTCCAGCACGCGCAAATGCTTGCTGATCGCCTGCCGCGTCAACTGCGACCCGGCCGTCAGCTCCGAGATGCTCTGCGCGTCCCCATCCAGCAGCCGTCCCACCAGCCATAACCGGGTCGGATCGCCCAGCGCTGAAAACACCGGCGCCTGGGCCTGCGCCGCGCGCTCAAGGGTGCGCAGCGACATGGTCCGCGATGTTCTGTACCTGGATTGCCCAGCCGCCTTCATTCATGCGGAAGGCCTCCGCGCGGCGGTGTTCGGGAATCGAATCGAAACCGGATTCGGTCACGCTCAGCAGCGTGCCGCCGTCCACCGCCTGTAGGCGGAATTCGATCAGCGTCTGCGGCTCGCCCGAGTAATCGACATCCGGATCGATAGCGTAGGGATGCCAGGTCATCGAGAACAGCGTCTCGGGCACGATCTCCTTCGTCATCGCGTTCCAGCGGATATGCTCATAACCGGGATGGGTGATGTGGCCGGTGCTTGGCTGGCCGGCCACAAACGGACCGTCCAGCTTCACGCGGAACCATGTGCCGAACTCCTCGTGATTGGTCAGGGCGCGCCATACGCGGGAGACGGGCGCTTTGATGTGGATCTGTTTTTCGATGCGGTCGCTCATAGGTCTATCCTCCTTGCGGCTAATCTTAGGCCATGCACCGCCAAAATGCAACCATATGGTTGCATTTTGGCGGTGCATTTGAATGAACCGAATTTCTGGTACGCTAAAAAGATGAACACGACCCAACCCGAACGCCGCCGCATCTTCCTGATGCGCCACGGCAGCGTGACCTACTTCGACGTCTCCGGCAAACCGATCCTGCCGGAAAGCGTCCCCCTCAACGAAGCCGGCCGCGCGCAGGCCACGGCAGCGGGACAGGAATTCGCCCGCCAGCAGCTGCGCTTCGACCGCGTGATCGTCTCCGGTTTGCCGCGCACCGTGGAAACGGCGCAGCGCGTTCTGGCCGAGACCGGGCAGAAAATTGAACTCGAAATCTGGCCCGAGCTGGAAGAGATCCGCGGCGGGCGCCTCTCCGCCATCCCGGACGAGCAATTGCAGGCCGCCTTCACCGGCGCCTTCGAAGGCGTGGTGGCCGAAGACAGGCGCTTTCTCGGCGGCGAATCCGTGGGCGAGCTGCTGGACCGCGTCCACCCTGCCCTGGACCGGCTGCGCGCCGACCAAAGCTGGGATACGGTGCTGATGGTGCTGCACGGCGGCGTGAACCGCGCCATCCTGTCCTACGTGCTGACGGGCGGCCAGCGCACCTTCTTCGGCGCCATGTCGCAAACGGCGGGCTGCATCAATGCCATCGACGTCGGCGGGCATGCACAGGACTGGGTGCTGCGCTTTTCAAACTATTCGCCGCCCGCGCCGTTGCAGGCCGAGGTACGCTCCACCACGATGGAACAGCTGCTGGCCGAGTACATGAAATTCCGCGTACACTTCCAGCAAAATAAATAGCACGCACGTTCTATTGCGTAGTAGGATAGCCGCTCAACAAGGAGACGCGATGTTCGAAGAATTCATGGGAACGAAGGCCGTATCGGAGCGCCATCGCTTCGACACGGCCGCGCTGGACGCCTATCTGCGCCGGCACGTGGAAGGCTATCCTGCAGGCGAGCTGACGGTGCAACAGTTCAAGGGCGGCCAGTCGAATCCGACCTTCAAGCTGACCATCACGGATGGCGGGCTCGCCAAGCACTACGTATTGCGCACCAAGCCCGCTCCGGCCGACAAGCTGCTCCCCTCCGCCCATGCCATCGACCGCGAATACCGCGTGATGGACGCCTTGAACAGGGCCGGCTTCCCGGCCGCCCGCCAGTATTGCCTGTGCACCGATGAAGCGGTCATCGGCCGCGCCTTCTACGTGATGGAATTCGTTGAAGGCCGCGTGCTGTGGGACCAGTCACTGCCCGGCATGACGCCCGCCGAACGCGCGGCGATCTATGATGAACAGAACCGCGTGATCGCCCAGCTGCACAGCATTGACTACAACGCCATCGGCCTGGGCGACTACGGCAAGCCGGGCAACTACTTCCAGCGCCAGATCGAGCGCTGGAGCAAGCAGTACAAGGCGTCCGAAACGGAAGCCATCGAGGCCATGGACAAGCTGACTGCCTGGCTGCCAGAGCACATTCCGCACGGCGACGACACCGCCATCGTCCACGGCGACTACCGCCTGGACAATATGATCTTCCACCCTACCGAGCCGCGCATCCTGGCCGTGCTGGACTGGGAGCTCTCCACGCTGGGCCATCCCTTTGCCGACTTCAGCTACCACTGCATGAGCTGGCACATTGCGCCGGGCCAGTTCCGCGGCATCGCGGGCCTGGACCTGAAAGCACTGGGCATCCCTTCGCAGCGCGAATACATCGCAAAGTATGCGGCGCGCACCGGCAAGACCATCCGCCTGGAAGACTTTAACTTCTACCTCGCCTTCAATATGTTCCGCCTTGCCAGCATCATGCAGGGCATCATGAAGCGCTACGTGGACGGCACCGCGTCCAGTGCGCAGGCGCTGGAGTCGGGCAGGCTGGCCAGGCCGATGGCGGAAATGGGCTGGTCCTACGCTGCCGGCAAGGCCATCGAATAAGGGAGACACTGCATGGATTTCGACTACTCCGGGCGCTGCAAGGAATTGCAGGGCCGCCTGCTGGCCTTCATGGACCGGCACATCTACCCGAACGAAAAAGCCTTCCATGAAGAAGTGGATCGCAATGGACGCGAACAAGGCAATCGCTGGATTCCCACGCAGCTGATCGAGCGCCTGAAGCCGCTGGCGCGCGAACAGGGCCTGTGGAACCTGTTCCTGCCCCGTTCTTCCCGTGCGCCGGAGGGCTTGTCCAACCTCGATTACGCGCCGCTGTGCGAGATCATGGGCCGAGTGCCATGGGCGGCGGAAGTCTTCAACTGCGCCGCGCCTGACACCGGCAATATGGAAACCCTGGAACGCTACGGCAGCGAGGAGCACAAGCGCCTGTGGCTGGAACCGCTGCTGCGCGGCGAAATCCGCTCGGCCTTCGCCATGACCGAACCGGGCGTGGCGTCGTCCGACGCGACCAATATCGAGACCAGCATCAAGCGTGATGGCGACGACTACGTGATCAATGGCCGCAAGTGGTGGATTTCCGGCGCGGGCGATCCGCGCTGCCGTATCTACATCACGATGGGCAAGACCGACTTCCACGCAGCGCGCCACCAGCAGCAGTCGATGATCCTGGTGCCGGCCGGTACGCCCGGCCTGCAGGTGGTGCGTCCGCTGCCGGTATTCGGCTACGACGATGCGCCGCACGGCCACTGCGAGCTGGTATTCGATAATGTGCGCGTGCCGGCCTCCAACATCCTGCTTGGCGAGGGGCGCGGCTTTGAAATCGCCCAGGGCCGCCTGGGTCCGGGCCGCATCCATCACTGCATGCGCGCCATTGGCGTGGCGGAACGCGCGCTGGAACTGATGTGCCAGCGCCTGAATGCTCGGGTTGCATTCGGCAAGCGGCTGTCCGAACAGGGAGTGTGGCGCGAACGCATCGCCGAGGCGCGCATCCAGATCGATACGGCGCGCCTGCTGACGCTGAAGGCTGCCTATATGATGGATACCGTCGGCAACAAGGTGGCGCAGGCCGAAATCGCCATGATCAAGGTGCTGGCGCCCAATGTAGCTCAGCAGGTGCTGGACTGGGCGATCCAGGCGCACGGCGCGGCCGGGGTGTCGGACGAGTTCCCGCTGGCCTACCAGTGGGCCGCCAACCGCACGCTGCGCCTGGCCGACGGCCCGGATGAAGTACACCGCAATGCGATTGCCAAGATCGAGCTGGCCAGGTACGGGGGCTGACGCTATGCGCGGCTATTGAGCTGAGCTATCATCGTCCTGCAGCCACTCTTCCGAAAGGATGCATAGTGCAGGACGAAGCCAGCAAGCCATTGCCGTCGATACGTTCGCAGATCGCGCTGCTGGTCCTCGCTTGCGCCTTGCCGGCGCTGGCCGCCCTTCTGCTGTTCATTTTCCATTTCAACCTGTCGCCGCCCGACGGTTCCAGCCAGCTGGCGGCGCGCATGATTGCCGTTTCGCTGGACCGGCAGTTGCAGGCGGTCGAGAATGCGGCGCTGGCACTGGCGGCGGCGCCGGGAGTGAAGTCCGGCGACTATGCGGGCTTTCACAGCCAGGCTTCGGCATTGCTGCGGCCCGGCTTCCCGGTTGAACAGATTTTGCTGAGCGACGCCAGCGGACAGGTGCTGGCCACCACCAGCCAGCCCTTGCCGCGCGCCGTCAATGCCCAGCGCCTCAGGCCCCTGTTCGCCAACAAACGCGCGCTGCTCTCGCGCCTTGCCGCGCCCGCGCGGTCTGCCCATGGTGCGGCAAACCCAGCGATCGACGCTGCGGCGTCCGCGAGCAACACGGCGACGGCTGCTGCTTCAGGCACTGCGGCCATCGCCCTCGACGTCCCCATCCTCCGCGCCGGCAAGCCCGTGCTGGCCGTGACCATGCTGCTGCCCGCCCGCGTGCTGGACACCCTGCTGGAAGGCCAGCCCATGCCGGGCGGCCTGTCCGCAACCCTGCTGAATGCGCAGAACCAGCCGCTCGCCCGCAGCAGCGGCGCCGTCAACGCAGCGGACCTTCGCGTCGAAGCCAGCTACCTGAACTCCCTCGACTCCCCATGGTCGGTCACGGTGTCAATCCCGTCCGCCGCCAGACAACCGAGCGAAACCCGCTTCCTGACCGTGGTGGCCGCCGCCATCGGGTTGATCCTGCTGGCCGGATTCGCCTTCGCCTGGACCATCGGCGGCCGCATCCGCCGTTCGGTGCGCGCCCTCATCGCTCCCGCCCGCGCCCTGGCGGAAGGCACGCCGCCATCCATCGAACCCGCTACTTTCCGCGAGACGGCCGAACTCGCGCAGGCACTGCGGCAGCTGGAGCAGGACCTCTCGCACGGCCGCCATGAACTGGAGCACCAGGTCGCCGACCGCACCCGCCAGCTGGCAGACAATAACGCCCTGCTGGAGACCATCTGCGCCACCGCTCCCGTAGGCCTCAGCTTCGTCGATACCCGCCTGCAGATCCTGATGATCAACGACTTCCTGGCTGCCCTGAATGGCGTGCCCGTGCAGGCCCACATCGGCAAGCGCTTCGACGAACTGATTCCCGACCAGGCACTGCTCGAATCCGTCAACGATGCGTACCGGCGCGTGCTGACCACCGGCCATCCCGTTACCGGCATCGAATTCAGCGGACGCGCCGCCGCGCGGCCGGAGCGCGACAGCAGCTTCGTCGCCAGCTACCACCCGGTCTTCGGCGCGGACGGCCGCATGGTCGGCATTACCGGCCTGCTGGTGGATATGACGGAGCAAAAGACTGTCGAAGCCCAGCTGCGCGAATCCAAGCAGCTGTTCATGTCGGTGCTGGAAAATCTGCCGGCCGTGGTCTTCGTCAAGGAAGCGCAGACCCTGCGCTATGAGCTGCTGAACCGCCTCGGCGAGACCTTCCTCGGCCGCGGCCGCGATGAAGTATTGGGCAGGACCGACGCCCAGCTGTTCCCGCCGGAGCTGGCCGCCAGCTTCACCCTGGCCGACCGCCACGTGCTGGCCACCGGCAATCAGCTGATCCTGACGGACGAGGAGATCCATGACGCCAGCGGCGAGCAGCACTGGCTGACCACGCGCAAGGTCGCCCTGTATGACGATGAAGGCAAACCGGCACACCTGCTGGGCATCTCGCTCGACATCTCGGAGCGCAAGCGGGCGGATGCTGCCCTGCTCAGTGCCTCGCAGCGCCTTGAGCGCAGCAACGCCTTCCTGCAAACCGTTACCGACAACCTGCCCGGCATCGTCGCCTACTGGGATGCAGGCCTGATCTGCCATTTTGCCAACAAGTTCTTCCTCGGCTGGTTCCGCAAGTCGAAGGAGGAAGCCATCGGCGCGCATATGTCGCTGCTGCTGCCGTCTGCCCTGATCGCGCAGATCAAGCCGCAACTGGACGCGGTGCTGGCCGGCACGCCGCAAACCTTCGCCAACGAACTGCAACTGCCGGACGGCCAGTTGCGCTATGGCTGGACCAATCTGATTCCGGATGCCGACGAGCAGGGCAAGGTGCGCGGCTTTTACGCGCTCGCGTCCGACGTGACGGAGCTGAAACGCAGCGAGTTGCGGCTGCAGGAGCTGAACGAACAACTGGTGCGCGCCCGCGACCGGGCGGAGGCGGCCAGCAGCGCCAAGAGCGAGTTCGTGGCCAACATGAGCCATGAAATCCGCACGCCGATGAACGCCATCATCGGCCTGGCGCGGCTGCTGGAGGAAGCGCCGCTGGACCGGCGCGAGCGCGGCTATGTCGGCAAGATCCAGATGGCGACGCGCTCCCTGCTGGGCGTGGTCAACGATGTGCTGGACTTTTCCAAGATCGAGGCCGGCCAGATGCGGCTGGAGCAGACCCGCTTCAACCTGGAGCATATGCTTGCGAATACCGCAATGCTGGTCACCGGCAGCGCCTGGGACAAAGGCGTGGAAACCGTATTCGATCTTGCGCCCGGCCTGCCGGCGGAGCTGGTGGGCGATGCAATGCGGCTGCATCAGGTGCTGCTCAACCTGTTGAGCAACGCAGTGAAATTCACCGAGCATGGCGAGGTGGTGCTGGGCGTACGCGAGGCGAGCCGCGAGGGTTCGCGCATCACGCTGGAATTCTATGTGCACGATACGGGCATCGGCATTCCCGCCGATGAGCAGCTGCGCATGTTCGATGCGTTCTCGCAGGGCGACAGCGGAACCAGCCGCAAATATGGCGGCACCGGGCTCGGGCTGGCGATTTCGCGGCGCCTGGTTGACCTGATGAGCGGCGTGATCAGCGTGCAGAGTACGCCGGGGGAAGGTTCGACGTTCCGTTTCGTGTGTCCCCTGCTGTGTGCGCCGGGACAGGTGCAGGATGCTGTTCCCGCCGAATTGCGCGGCCTGCACGTGCTGATCGTGGACGACCGGAGCAGCGTGCGGCATGCACTGGAACATGCGGGCGATGCGATGGGCTGGGCGACCTGGCCATGTTGCGGTGCTGCCGAGGGCTTGCATGCCCTGCGCAGCTTGCGGCAACAGGGGCAGAAGCCGGACCTGTTGATTGTCGATAGCGCCATGCCGGAGACGGACGGCATCAGCATGCTGGTCGAGGCGCGCAGCATTCCGGGGCTGGAATTGCCGCGCGTGGTCATGATGGCTGCCGAGCAGTCGGCGGAGGATTTGCTGCAACTGGCGGATAGTTTGCAGATCGATGCGGTACTGAGCAAGCCGTGTACGCCCTTGCAGCTGCGTGCGGCGGCGCTGGAGGCGCTGACGGGTTCCGCGCCGTCGTTGACGCCGGCCGGCAGCACGCCGCTGGCCGGGCGGCTGGCGGGAATGCATGTGCTGCTGGTGGAGGATAACGAGATTAACCAGGAGATGGCGCGGTATATTCTGCTGCATGCCGATGCACGGGTGGAGGTCGCTTCGAATGGCGCGCTGGCGGTTGAGATGCTGCGCGACGACCCTTTGCGGGCGGATGCGGTGTTGATGGATTTGCAGATGCCGGTAATGAATGGATATGAGGCCACGGCGGCAATCCGCGCCATGGGCATGGCCGGGCTGGCGCAGTTGCCGATTATTGCGATGACGGCCAACGCGATGCACGAGGACCGGCAGCGGGCGATTGCGGCGGGCGTGACGGCGCATATTGCCAAGCCTATCGACGTCGATGAGCTGATCGCTACGCTGATCAGCGTGACGCGCGCCGCCGGCCTGCCAGCTGCGGCTGTTGCGCCGATTGTCGAACCGGTTGTCGAGCCGCCTTTGGCGACGGCCGGGGCTGGCCAGCTGCGCGCCACCGCAAGCCAGCGCCCGGCGCCGCTCGACGGCATCGAACTGGATGCCGCGCTGGCGCGAATGGGCGGCGACTACGCTGCCTTGGTCAGCCTGCTGAAACGCTTTGAACGCTCGCAGGGTGGCGCCGTGGCGGAAATCAACGAGCTGCTGCGGCACGATAAACGCCACGGTGCGGACCAGGTGCTGCACCGGCTGAAAGGCGTTGCCGCCAACCTCGGCGCACGTGACATCGCCAACCTGTGCGCCGAAGCCCAGGCAGCGCTGGCCGATGACCAGGACAGCGCACTGCACACGCTGCTGGCCGCGCTGGACGACGCCATCGCGCGCCTCACCGCCACCGCCGCCGCCCTTCCCGCGGCGGACACGGCGCCGGCCCCGGTCGGCGATGCGGCCAGCGCCAGCGCACTTGCCGACCTGCTCTCCCTCCTAAAAAACAGCAATATGCGCGCCATCACCAGCTTCAGGACCCTGCACACATCCCTCACCAGCGAATACCCCGACCTTGCCCCCGCCCTGGCGGCATCGATCGACACGCTCGACTTCACCGCCGCCGAGCACCTGGTCAAGGAAATGCTGAAACGCAGGGAGTGGGCATGAGCTGGGGCGACAAGTCGCGGAATGGCCGCATCCTGATCGTGGACGACGCCGTCGAGAACGTGCAGATGCTGAACGCCGTCCTGGGCGAGGAACACGAGCTCCTGTTCGCGCTGAACGGCCCCAGAGCCCTGCAACTCGTCCACGAACAGCGCCCCGACCTGATCCTGCTCGACGCGGTCATGCCCGGCATGGACGGCTACGAAATCTGCGCCGCCCTGCACGCCACGCCGGAAGTGCGGGACATTCCGATCATCTTCGTCACCGCCCTGGCCACGCCCGAAGACGAAACGCGCGCCCTGGAAGCCGGCGCCGTGGACTTCATCACCAAGCCGTTCAATATGTCCGTGGTCAAGGCGCGCGTGCGTACCCACCTCACCCTGAAGCGCCAGTCCGACGCCATGCGCGAACTGACGCTGACCGATGCGCTGACCGGCATCGCCAACCGCCGCAGCTTCAACGATGCCGTGGACAGTGAATGGCGCCGCTGCAGCCGCGCGGCGTCGCCGATCTCGGTCATCATGATCGACATCGACCACTTCAAGAATTACAACGACGCCTATGGCCACCAGGCCGGCGACGCCTGCCTGAAAGCCGTCGCCGACGCAATGCGCCACTGCGCGGGACGTTCGCCGGATATGCTGGCGCGCTACGGCGGCGAGGAATTCGTGATCCTGCTGCCGAATGTGGCGGCGCAAGGGGCCAAGACCGTGGCCCAGCGCATCCTGCACGAGGTACGCTTGCTGGCGATTCCGCACCGCATGTCAACGGTTGGCGAATTCGTGACCGTCAGCATTGGCGCGGCGACGGTGGCGCCGGGCGACGGCGGCAACCCGGAAGCGTTGATCCGGGCTGCCGACCGCCTGCTCTACCAGGCCAAGGAAACGGGACGCGACCGTTATTGCGCGGCGTAGAAGCCGGGCTCGGAGGCGAAGCGTTCCAGGTGGTGGTCGATGTCGCCCAGCGTCAGGCCGATCATGGTCAGGCGCTTGAAATGGTGGGCGGCGGGCAGCTCGTCCGTTACGCCCATGCCGCCGTGGAGCTGCACGGCCTGCTGGCCGACGAACCTGGCGGCTTGTGCGACGCGGACTTTGGCGGCGGAGACGATGCGGCGGCGTTCTTCCGCATCCGGCGCATCTGCTTTCACGGCGGCCAGCATGGACAGGGAACGGGCTTGTTCCAGGTGGATGAACATGTCGGCCATGCGGTGCTGCAGGGCCTGGAATTTGCCGATGGAAGCACCGAATTGCTGGCGGGTTTTCAGGTATTCCAGCGTGGCAGCGAAGAGCGCATCCATCGCGCCGACGGCTTCGGCGCATAGCAGCACATTGCCATAATCGAGCGCCGCCTCCAGCACATCCCATCCCGAGCCGCCGTCCTGCTGCGGCGCCGCGGCGGCGAGCAGCGTGCCGCGGGCGCCGTCGAAGCGTACGGTTGCTGCGCGCTGGCCGTCCAGCGTGCGGTAATCCGTCACGCTGATCCCAGCCGCATCGCGCGGGACCAGATACAGCGCAATCCCGTCCCGGTCACGCTGCTCCCCGCCCGTCCGTGCCGACACGATCAACGCGCCCGCCTGTGCGCCATGCAGCACAACCGTCTTCGTCCCCGTAATCGAACCGTCCGCATCGGCGGCAGTCAGAACATCCGCAAAGTCATACCGTGACTGCTGCTCGCCCAAGGCGCACGCCAGCTTCAGCGAGCCGGCAGCCACCTGCTCCAGCAGCCCATCCTGTGCGCCGGCCAGCTTCAGAAACTGCGCGCCCAGCACTGTCGCAAAATAAGGCTCCACGACCAGCCCGCGTCCCAGCTCCTGCATCACGACCAGCATATCCACGGCCGAACCATCGAACCCGCCCTGCGCCTGCGGCACCGGCAAAGCCGTCATCCCCAGCTCAACCAGCTGCGTCCACGCAGCCTCCGACACGCCCGCCGCCGAATGAACGATCCGGCGCCGCGTCTCGAAACCATAATCCTTGTCCACCCAGCGCCGCAAAGCATCGGCAAACTGCTGCTGTTCTTCCTTGAAATTAAAGTCCATGCCGTCCCCTCACAGCCCCAGGATCATCTGGGTGATGATGTTTTTCTGAATCTCGTTCGAGCCGCCGTAGATCGACGTCTTGCGGTAGTTGAAGTAGTAGCCCGCCAGCGGTGCGGCATCGTCATCGCCGCCGGCAGCATGATCGCTACGTCCCTCCAGGTACTCCGGGTCGAACGGCAGCGCCTCGGGACCGGCCGCCTCCATCATCAGTTCCGTCAGCCACTGCTGGATCTCGGAGCCGCGCACCTTCAGCACCGACGCCTGCGGTCCCGGCCCCTGCGCCTCCTGCGCAATCGTGCGCAGCACCGTCACTTCCAGCGCCATCAGCTCGATCTCCAGGTTCGCCACCTTGGCGGCGAACAGCGGGTCCTGCAGCAGCGGCTTGCCATTGCGCTGCTGGCGCATGGCCAGCTGCTTCAGGAACTGCAACTCGCGCTTGGAGCGCCCTACGGCCGCAATGCCCGTGCGTTCATGGCCCAGCAAATACTTGGCATAGGTCCAGCCCTGGTTCTCCTTGCCGATCAGGTTCGCCACCGGCACCTGCACGTTATCGAAGAACACCTCGTTCACCTCATGCTCTTCATCCAGCATGATGATGGGGCGCACGGTAATGCCGGGCGTCTTCATGTCGATCAGCAGGAAGGAAATGCCCTCCTGTTTGCGCACGGCGGCGTCGGTACGCACCAGGCAGAAGATCATGTCCGCATGCTGGCCCAGGGTGGTCCAGGTCTTCTGTCCGTTCACGATGTAATGCTCGCCCTGGCGTTCGGCGGTGGTCTTCAGCGACGCCAGATCGGAACCGGAGCCCGGCTCCGAGTAGCCCTGGCACCACCAGTCGTCGCAATTCAGGATGCGCGGCAGATAGTGCGCCTTCTGTTCCTCGCTACCGAAGGCCATGATCACCGGCGCCACCATGTTCACGCCGAACGGCAGGATGGGCGGCGTGCCGGCGCGGGCGCATTCTTCTTCCCAGATGTGGCGCTGGGTCGCGTTCCATCCCGCACCGCCGAATTCGGCCGGCCAGGCGGGCGCCGCCCAGCCCTGCTGTGCCACGATCTTGTGCCAGCGCACATAGTCGTCCTTGGCCAGGCGCTTGTGGCGGCGGACTTTCTGCTGCAAATCGGCCGGCAGATTCGCTTCGAGGAAGGCGCGCACTTCGGTGCGGAACGCTTCATCGGCAGCGGAATAGTTCAAATCCATGCTGTCTCCCTTATGGTTATCGCGCCCGGATAAAAAAGCACGACCGTCTTAAAAGATTGTACAGCAGTCTTTCGCTCAGATGCCGCAGAGTTTATGGCGATTTTCGGCAAAGGTGCGGGCCAGCCAGGAGGAAACTGCCTTGAAGCGGCCGATGGACCCGGCGTCGCGATGGCTCAGCAGCCACAACTCGCGGTGCACTTCCGGTCCGCTCAGGCGCTGCAGCCCGGTTTCCCCTTCGATCAGGCAAGGCAGCAGGGCCAGCCCGATGCCCGCGCTGCAAGCCTGCACCATCGTGCTCAGACTGTTCACGCGCAGCGCGATGCGGGGACGCGGCTCCAGCCGCTCCAGCCAGCGCATTTCCGGCAGATTGGACAGCGCATTGTCGTAAGCGATCCAGGGCTGGGTGCCCCAGCAATTGCGCGGCGCATCGGCAAAACGCGGCGCGCCGTACACGGCCCAGCCGATCTCGCCCAGCTTGCGCATCATCAGCGCCGCATCTTCCGCCGGCTGCGCCAGGCGCAGCGCGAAGTCCGCCTCGCCGCGCGAAAAGGATACGTTCTGGTTATCGCCCAGCAGTTGCACCTCCAACGCCTGATGCTCGCTCAGCAGGTCCGGCAATTCATGCAGCAGCCAGTGGTCGAACAGGAAGTCGATGGCGGCTATGCGCACCAGGCCGGCAATCGTGTCCGCCTCCTGCGCCGACGCCAGCAGCATGCTTTGCACATTGCCGTACACCGCTTCCCCGTAATCGACAAACACGCGGCCCGCGCTGGTCAGGTGGTAGCCGGTGTTGTCGCGGATGAAGAGGCGCAGGTTCAGCGCCTTCTCCGCCGCGGCGATGCGGCGGCTGATGGTGGACGCGTCCACGCCAAGTTCGCGCCCGGTAGCGCTCATGCTGCCATAGCGCGCCAGCGCCAGGATCAGCGGGATGTCGTTCCAGTCAAAGTCGCTCGTCATAACCACCCTGCAATTTTGCAAAACGGACTTGCAGCCATGGGCATTCCCACAGGCAGCATCAGGACTTAAAGTGATCTCACCGCAACACACATAACGACACAAAACCAAGGAGCGAACCATGAGCCTGACGATTCAGACCCCAGACGGCAATTTCCAGTGCTACGTAGCAAGCCCATCGCAACCCGGCACCTATCCCGTGCTGGTGGTGCTGCAGGAAATCTTCGGCGTCAACGCCGGCATCCGCAGCATTGCCGACGACTATGCCGCCAAGGGCTTCATCGCCGTCAGCCCCGACCTGTTCTGGCGCGCCGAACCGGGCCTGAGCATGTCCGAGGCCAGCGAGGGCGACTGGGCCAAAGGCTTCGCCCTGTACAGCGCCTACGACTTCGACAAGGGCGTGCAGGACATCATCGCCACCGTTGCCGCCGCCCGCAATATCAATATCGACGACAAGGGCTTCAGGAAAGGCAACGGCTTTGTCGGCGTGACCGGCTACTGCCTCGGCGGCCTGCTGACCTTCCTGACCGCCGCCCGCTCACGCGCCGATGCCTTCGTCGCCTACTACGGCGGCGGCACGGAGAAATACGTGGGCGAAGCCAAAAACATCCAGGACCCGATGATCTACCACCTGGCCGAAGAGGACGAGTACATCAACAAGGACGCCCAGGCCGCCATCAAGGCATCCCTGGCCGGCAAGTCCAATGTCAGCGTGTACAGCTACCCGGGACGCAATCATGCCTTTGCCCGTCCCGGCGGCAGCCACTTCCACGCAGGCGATGCCGCCCTCGCCAACGGCCGTACCGACGCATTCTTTAAACAGCAACTTGCACTCTAACATACGACGAAAGGAATCAATCATGGACAACAAGGACATCAATACTTCCCGCCGCTCCGCCCTGTTCAGCGGTGCAGGCCTGGCCGCAGTTGCCGCCATCCCGCTGGCTGCCAGCGTAGCCAGCGAAGCCGCCGCCGCATCAGGCGGCGTGAAGAAAAACGCGGCCTACATCACCACCAAGGACGGCGTGGACATCTACTACAAGGACTGGGGTCCGAAGAACGGCCAGCCGATCGTGTTCAGCCACGGCTGGCCACTGAGTTCGGACAGCTGGGAGTCGCAGATGTTCTTCCTGGCGAACCAGGGCTACCGCGTGATTGCCCACGACCGCCGCGGCCACGGCCGCTCCAGCCAGCCTTGGGACGGCAACGATATGGACCACTATGCGGACGACCTGGCCGCCGTGATCGAAGCGCTGGACCTGAAGAACGCCATCCTGTTCGGCTTCTCCACCGGCGGCGGTGAAGTGGCGCGCTATGTGGGCCGCCACGGCACCAGGCGCGTCGCCAAGCTGGGCCTGATTTCCGCCGTGCCGCCGCTGATGCTGAAGACCGCCGACAATCCGGGCGGCCTGCCGAAGGAAGTGTTCGACGGCATCCGCGCCGGTTCCGAGAAAGACCGTTCGCAGCTCTACCTGGATATCGCGTCCGGCCCCTTCTACGGCTATAACCGTCCGGGCGCCAAGCCTTCGCAAGGCATCATCAATTCCTGGTGGATGCAAGGCATGCAAGGCGGGGCAAAGAATACCTACGACTCGATCAAGGCCTTCTCCGAAACCGACTTCCGCGAAGACCTGAAGAAATTCGACAAGCCGACCCTGATCATCCACGGCGACGATGACCAGATCGTGCCGATCGATGCGGCAGGCCGCTCCTCCGCCAGGATCGTGAAGAATTCGAAGCTGATCGTGTATGCCGGCGCGCCGCATGGCCTGACCGATACACACAAGGATAAAGTGAACGCCGACATGCTGGCCTTCATCAAATCCTGAGGCCGAAAAAAAACCGCCGGCGATGGCCTATCGCCGGCGGTGATTCGGGGTATTAACTTTATTCTTGCTCAGCCGGACAGCGCCCGTCTGGGCCAGCCCACGACAGCTAGCCATTTCATGATAGCAAGCGCAAGTGCCCGTGTTCAATGTTTTTTCGCAGTTCATCCCCTCTTCTTTACCGTTCGTCGCATTTTTCACCCACTGCCGGCCCTGGCTCATTAGCATTCCAGCATCTTAACTTCGGATAAAAGGAATAAAAATGCGCCTGCCAGTGACGATTGCTGCCTTACTCATTCTTGGTGGCTGTGTGATTGTGGTGCCCGATGGCCGTGCCAAATACGACTGGTCTTCCGACTCGGTACGCGGCAACGGAAACAATATGACCGATACGCGCTCCGTGGCCGGCACTTCGGCGCTGCGCATCGAAAACCGCCGCAGCGTGGAGATGGTGGTCGATGTCCGCGTGGGCGCCGCCGCCGGCGTGACCGTGGAAGGCGACAGCAACCTGGTGCCGCTGGTGCATACCGACGTCGAAGGCGATACGCTGCGCGTGTGGACGGATACCGAACTGCGCGCCAGTAGCCCGATTCGCGTGGTGTACAGCGTGCCGCAGTTGCGCGGCCTGAGCTCGACCGGCCCGGCGCGCGTGGACGTGAGCGGCCTGAATGGCGGCCCGCTGCGCGTGTCGCAGACCGGCTCGGGACGCGTGACCCTGCAGGGGCGCGTGGACAACCTGGATCTGGACCATACCGGCTCCGGCTCCTTCAGCGGCGAAGGCCTGGAGTCGCGTGCGGCGAACGTGAACATGGTCGGTTCGGGACGGGTGGATGTCGGCGTAGTGCGCGGCGATTCGCTGCGCGTGAACAGCACCGGTTCGGGCGCGTTCTATGCACACGGCGCGGTGCAGCGCCTGGATGCACAGACGCAGGGTTCGGGCGGCATGTTCCTGTCCGAGCTGCGGGCGGAGTCGGCCAGCCTGGCCGGTTCCGGTTCGGGCGGGATTACGGCTTACGTGACGCAGAAGGTGGATGCGCACGGCAGCGGCTCCGGGCGCATCCAGGTTTCCGGCAATCCGGCGCAGCGCAATCTGTCCGGACGCAACACCTCGGTGCAGTAATCAGTAGATAGCCAGGTCCAGATCGCGCCCCGACTTTGCCGTGTTGCCGGCGAAGTCGGCGGCATGGATCCGCAGCGTATAGTCGCCCGGTTCGAGGTCGGCGATTTTCAGCAGGCCGGGCGTGGCGTCGCCGTTCAGCAGGGTGCTGTTCAGCGCATAGGCAAAGCGTGTGGCCTTGCTGCCGTACACGGTGATGCCGCTGCTTGGCGCATACACGACTTTTACCGCTTCGCGGTTGCGCGGCAGCATATTGTAGGTCTGCGTGATGACGGGCTGCTCGAAGCCCTTCAGCGGTTTCCCGTCACGCAGGATCTGGTAGCCCAGCTTGTACAGGCCGAGGCGGCGGCGGGCCTGGTTGCCGTCCATCTGGTCGAAGGCATCCACCACCACATTGATTGCGCCGAGCGCGCGGTCCACCCTGACCGGTTTCCCTTTCTTTTGCGCGATACGCCTGTCGTTCGAATCGAGCAGCGTGATGCTGTTGATTTGCGGGTCGATGGTATCGACGATGCCGGGGAACGGCAGCGAGAGCGGGTTGACCAGCATGCCGCGCTGGAAGTAGTCGATGTGCACGTGGGCCATCTGGTTGATGGTGCCGAGCGTGTCGCCGACGGCAAAGCGCGTGCCGCGGATGACGCGCACACGCTCGGGTTTTCCGTGCTGGTCCCTGATGATCCGGAAGCGCTGGTCGAGCGGCTGGTTCCGGGTGTTGCGGCCGACCTTCATGTGGATGTAGTTGACCGTGCCCAGGTTGATGCCTTCGGAGACGCTGCCGTAGGCCCAGTTGGCCAGCGGGTCCGCGACCTTTGCGTTTTCGATCACGCGGACCGGCGTGCCCACGGGAGCCTGGACGTCCAGGCCGGCGTGGAAGTGGTCGCGGCTCTCGCCGTCGTAGCTCCCCCTCACCTCGCCCATCAGGCCCACCACCTCATGCGGCTCGCCCTGCGGCGATACCGGCCACGGCATCGCCGCCCGTCCCTGGCCGCCGCCAGCCGCAGCCGCGTTGCCCGTCATGCCGCCCATGGCCACCGCGGGCGCGTTGCCAGCACCCGCCGCGCCGCTTGCCTTTGCGGACGCGGGCGCAACGCCGGCGGCGCTGGCTGGCTTGATGATGCCGCTCTGCGCCTGCGCCGCGCCGGCCGCCGGAGCGTCCGCCGCAGCTGCTGTCGATGGCGCAGCAGCCGCAGCAGCCGGCTGCGCCGATAAGCGCACGACGCGCTGCGCCACCGCATCCGCCACCACCACCGTCCCGTCACGCGAAACAGCAATCCCGCGCGGCCCGAACAGCTGCACATTCCCTTCATACCCGACCGCCGGATTCGCCACCCCATCCGCATCAGCCAGCGGCGCCACCTCGCCCGCAGGCGTCACCTGCAGAACCCGTCCGCGCGTATTGGTCGCCACATACAGATACCCGTCATGCGTCGCAGCCAGCGCCACGGGGCGCCGCAGCACCGCATTCCGCTCATCCTCCGGCGCCATCGCCAGCGTGGTCACACTCCCTTCAGCACCCACCCGGCGCAGCGCCTGGTTGCGTGCATCGGCTACAAACACCACGCCATCCTTGTTCACGGCAATCCCGGTCGGCGTATCGAACAGCGCCGCGGTTCCCTTACCGTCAACGAAGCCGGGCAGATTCCCGCCCGCCAGCGTGCTGACCGTGCCGTCCGGCGCGATACGGCGGATCCGGTCGTTATACGTATCGGCCACATACACCACGCCTTCCGCATCCACCGCCACGCCAACCGGCCCGTTGAACTGCGCCAGCGCACCCTTGCCATCGGCAGCCCCGGCCACGCCGCTGCCCGCCAGCGTGCTCACCGTGCCATCTGTAGTAATTTTACGAATTGCATGATTTCCGGTGTCGGCAACATACAGATTGCCCTGGCGGTCCAGCGCCAGCCCGGACGGCGTATTGAACGCCGCCTGTGCGCCGGCGCCATCGCGGAAGCCTTCCGCGCCGCCGGCCAGCACGCGGCGCGAGCCGTCCGGCGCGATCGCCACAATGCGGTTGTTATCGCCGCCATCGGCCACGATCACATTGCCCTTGTCGTCCACCACCACGCCATAAGGATCGGCAAAACCATCCTCGGCGATGGTGCGCACATGCGCCGCCCAGAACCGCTCCGTCTCTTCCTGTGCCGCCTTGAACACCTTCGGCAGCCCCACCGGCGCCGGTCCGCCCGGCTGCGCCGCATACCAGACATACCCGCCAGCTACCGCCGCCACTGCGGCCGCAGCCGCGAATTTCATTTTCGTCGTATTTCTCATCCGGACATTCTAACCGCTGCCCATGCGAGGACGCCCCAAACACCCCGTTTCATAGAGGAAAAAGGGTAAAAAAAAAGCCCGCTCAGAGAGCGGGCTAAATCTATTTCCTTGGAGGAGAATAGAGGAGACAGGTGAATTATGCTGCAGCGCGATATATTAGTCAAATTTATTGTAAGAATACTAGATATTAGCTCCGAACATATCTCCTCTTCCTCACCGATTACTTGTCATTAACGTAAGGCAATACGCGGCTGGCCATGCGGGTATCCGTCTTCAGCAGGCTCACTTCGTCCGCCAGGATGTGGACGGCTTCGTTCAGCAGCACGTCCTTGGCGTTCTTGGCGGCCTTCTCGGCGTCCAGCTCGTCGGTCAGTTTGCGCTCGTCCGCCTGCAGGCCGTCATCGGTGCGGATGGCGCCCTTCACGGCTTGCTGGGCGCGCTGGGACGCGCGCGGATTGGCTGGCTTGGCGGCAATCGCCTTGTTCAGCGCATCCTTCGAATCAGGCAGCAGCACAGGATCGTCCGGCGACGGGCCGGCGGCCATGCGCTGCTCGCGCAGCTTGGCGCGGGCTTCCTGCTGGTCGCGTTCCTTGCGGCGCACCGACTCGTTCAGCGAGATCAGGTTTTCCTTGCGCTGCTTCTTGACGATGGCGATGTCCTCCAGCAGGTAGCTGAAGTCCTTGTCCTTCGACACGCGCGCTTCATGCTTCTTGTCCAGCAGAGGCACGATTTCCTTCAGCTCGCCTGCCGGGATGTACACGGCCGGCTTGATCTGGGTGTAAGGCAGCGCATTGTCGTAGCTCGACTCGCCAAAGGATTCCGCATCGCTGACTTGCGGCAGCTTGATGTCCGGCGTAACGCCGCGCAGCTGCGTGGTGCCGCCATTGATGCGGAAGAACTGGGCGATGGTCATCTTCAGCTCGCCGAAGCGGGCCTTGTCCGACTGGCCGAAGCGGTCCAGGTTGATCAGGGTCTGCACGGTGCCCTTGCCGAAGCTTGGCTCGCCGATGATCAGGCCACGGCCATAATCCTGGATTGCCGCGGCAAAGATCTCGGACGCCGAGGCCGACGCACGGTTGATCAGCACGCCGACCGGACCATCCCAGGCCAGGCCCGGCACGTTGTCGCTTTCGACTTCGACGCGGCCTTCGGCATTACGCTGCTGCACCACCGGACCACGGTCGATGAACAGGCCGGTCAGCTCGACCGCCTCGTTCAGCGAACCGCCGCCGTTGTTGCGCAGGTCGATCAGCACATTGTCCACCTTGTCCGCCTTCAGTTCCTTCAGCAGGCGGGCGACGTCGCGGGTGGCGCTCTTGTAGTCCTTGTCGCCCTTGCGGCGGGCTTCGAAGTCCTGGTAGAAGGTCGGCAGCGAAATCACGCCGATGCGGCGCTTCACCGCGCCATCCTTCACCTCCATGATGGTCTTCTTGGCCGACTGTTCTTCCATGCTGATCTTCTTGCGGATCAGCGGCAGCACGTAAGGCTTGCCGTCCGGACCGGCATCGGCCGGCAGCACCTGCAGGCGCACGGTGGAATCCTTGGCGCCGCGGATCTGCGCCACCACATCGTCAATGCGCCAGCCCAGGATATCGGTGAACGGACCGGACTCGCCCTGGCCCACGCCGATAATGCGGTCGCCGACCTTCAGCTTGTTCGACAGCGCAGCCGGGCTGCCCGCCACGATCTCGCGGATCACGGTGTATTCGTCGCGCGGCTGCAGCACGGCGCCGATACCTTCCAGCGACAGGCGCATGGCGATGTCGAAGTTCTCGGAGGCGCGCGGGCCGAGGTAGTTGGTGTGCGGCTCGATCGACATCGCATACGCGTTCATGAAGATCTGGAACACGTCTTCGTTGTTCAGCTTTTTCGAGCGGGTGACGTAGTTGTCGTAGCGCTTGTCCAGCGTTTCGCGGATGGCCTTGTCATCCTTGCCGGCCAGCTTCAGGCGCAGCCAGTCGTTCTTCACGCGCTTGCGCCACAGATCCTTGATCTCGGCGTCGGTCTTCGGCCATTCGGCCTTCTCGCGGTCGAACTGGTAGCTCTCGTCCTGGGTGAAATCGAATTTGCTCTTCAGCAGTTCGCGGGCATAGGCCATGCGCTCGTTGAAGCGCTGCTGGTACAGGTTGTACATGGCGAACGGCACCGTCAGGTTCTCGCTGACGATGGCGTCATCGAGCTTGGTGCGGTATTGCGCGAACTGGTCGATGTCGGCCTGGGTCAGGAACAGCTTCTCGCCGTCCAGCGATTTCAGGTAACGGTCGAAGATTTTCTCCGACATCGCATCGTCCAGAGGCGTGGCCTTGTAGTGATAGCGTGGCAGCACGCGCGAGGCCCACAGCGCTGCCTGGCCCTGTTGGGCGGCCGGCTTGATTGGGACGTCTGCCGCCTTGTCTGCTTGCGCGCCTGCGTAGGCGGACGCAATTGCCATGGTCATGGCGGCGATCAGCATTTGCTTCTTCATCGGCTTGCTCCGAACGTAGTTAATACAGTATTACAGGGGAATGCTGCGTCCTATTCTACATGATGAAACGCACGAATACCCCCTGCCAGCGCAGCAGTTTCCGGCAAGAGCCTTAGGGCCGTCTTAAAGCCACCATAGCAAAGCGGCAATGATGACCAGATAGGGCCAGGAACGCAGGGCAATCTTCCAGTCCACCGCGGACGGCCAGCAAGCCAGGAACTGGGGCGCCACCAGCAGCGCCAGCAGCAGATCGACCGGTTCGAAGTGCCAGCCGGGGCGGGTACGCAGCACCGCCACCCAGACCGGGACGGCGGCCACCAGGAAAGGCGCCAGGGCCGCCGGGGCGGCGTTATACCAGCGTACGCGGGTCAGCGCGACCGAGCCGAGCTCCCAGCCCTGCCCCACGCGGCGCGGAATCACGGTAAAGGCGGCGGGACGGGCGCCGGTCAGCAGCCCGACAAAGAAATGCGCCAGCTCATGGCAGACGGTGCCGGCCAGGCGGAACATGAAGAAGATGGGATGGACGGAGGACAGACGGCGGATCACCAGCGCCAGCAGCAGCGACGGTACCAGATACAGCATGACATCGCGCTGCGCGCACAGCCAGGCAGGCGCCAGGCCGGAGCACTCGAGCATTGCCATTCAATCACCTCCCCAACAGACCCGCTTGTTTGTTGGGGAGGATTATAGCAATCAAGTCCGCTTCAGTTGCTCCGCCTCGAATGGCGTGCGGCGGAAGCGTTTGCCGGTGGCGGCAAACACCGCATTGGCCAGCGCCGGCTTGATGACCGAGGTGCCGATCTCGCCCATTCCGCCCGGCGACTCGGTACTCGGCACGATATGCACCTCCATCGGCGGCACCTCATTCATGCGCAGCACCGGGTAGTCGTGGAAATTGCTTTCCATGATACGTCCGTTTTCCAGCGTGACCTTGCCGTAGATGCAGGCGGTAAGCCCGTAGGTATGGCCGCTTTCGGTCTGGTGCACCACGCCCTCCGGATGCACCACCTGGCCGCAATCGACTGCCGTGACCACCTTTTTCAGGCTGATCTGGCCTTCCGGACTGACGGCGCAATGCACCACCGAGCAGGCATAGCTGCCCCAGGCCACGGACACGGCCAGGCCCATGCCCTCGCCCGCCGGCAACTTCTGGCCCCAGCCGGCTTTTTGCGCCGCCAGGTTGAGCACAGCCAGGGCGCGCGGGTTTTTGGTCAGGATGGCCTGGCGGAAGGCCAGCGGGTCCTTGCCGGTGGCCAGCGCCACCTCGTCCATGAAGCTCTCGATGACGAAGCAGTTGTGGGTCGGGCCCACGCCGCGCCACCAGCCGGTCGGCACCGCCGTTTCCACGGCGCCGTATTCGATGTGGCGGGTGGCGAAGTCATACGGGCTTTCGGCGGCGTCGATGGCGTCCGTATCCATGCCGTTGGCCATCCAGGCCGGCGCATAGCGCGCCTCGATGGAGGAGCCAACCAGGCGGTGCTTGAAGGCGACCGGCTTGCCGGCCGGGTCGAGCACCACGCCCAGCTCATCGCGGTAGAAGGGACGGTACATATCGTGCTGCATGTCCTCTTCCCGGCTCCAGATGACCTTGACCGGGTAGCTGACCTGCTTTGCGATCAGGGCCGCCTGCACCTGCACATCCACGTCCAGCCGGCGTCCGAAACCGCCGCCCAGCAGGTAGTTGTTGACCTTGACCGTCTTCGGATCGACGCCGAGGGCCTGCCCCACCAGCAGTTGCACCCGTTCCGGCGTCTGGGTTCCGCTCCAGAATTCCACGCTGCCCGGTTTGACCTGGCAGGTGCAGTTCATCGGCTCCATGGTCGCGTGCGCCAGGAAGGGTGCGAAATACACCGCTTCCATGGTCTTGCCGCCGCTGGCGTCCTTGGCGTAGTCGCCCTCCTTGATGTGCATCAGGCCGGGCTTTTTGGCCGCGTCTTCCAGCACCTGCTGCCAGGCGGCGTTGTTGAATTTGGCGTTCGGCCCCTCGTCCCATTTCGGATCGAGCGCGGCCAGGCCCTTCTTGGCAGCCCCGTTGTGCTCGGCAATGACGGCAACCGCATTCTCCAGCCGGACCACCTTGATCACGCCCTTGACCTTCATGGCGGGCGCTTCGTCCACCGAGGCCAGCTTGCCGCCGAAGACCGGGCAGGCTTTCACGGCAGCGATCTTCATGCCCGGCACCTGGGCGTCGATGCCGAACATGGCCTTGCCGTTGACCTTGTCGGCCACGTCCTTGCGCCTGGCGGGCTTGCCGATCAGGGTGTACTGGCCGGGCTGCTTGAGCACCACCTGTTTCGGCACCGGCACCTTCGCGGCCGCGCCGGCCAGCTTGCCGTAGCTCAGCCTGCGTCCGGACGGCGTGTGCACCACCTCGCCGTGCGCCGCCTTGCAGGTGTCGGGGGCCACCTTCCACTGGTCGGCAGCGGCCTGCACCAGCATCATGCGCGCCGCGGCGCCGGCTTCGCGCATCGGCTTCCACGCGCCGCGGATACTGGCCGAGCCGCCCGTCAGCTGGAAGCCGAACAGGCCGTGGCGGTAGGCGGGATCGGCGGGCGCGTGCTGCCAGCTGACCTTATCCAGATCGACCTCCATTTCGTCGGCCAGCAGGATCGGGATCGAGGTATAGGTGCCCTGCCCCATTTCCACGTAGGGCATGACCATTGCCACCCTGCCGTCCGGCGACAGGATGATGAAGGCATTCGGCTTGAAGGCCGTGGCGGCCGCGGCCGCATGGGCACCCGGCAGGTAGAAGGACAGCATCAGTCCGCCGGTAGCGGCGGCGCCGGCCTGCAGGAAGGTGCGACGGGAAGCGCTGAAGTCGTCGGGAGCGTTCATGCCGTTCTCCTTCAGGCCGCAGCGGTTTTGATGGCGGCGCGGATGCGCGAATACGTCCCGCAGCGGCAGATATTGCCGGACATGGCGGCTTCGATATCGGCGTCCGAGGGCTTGGGATTGCTCGCCAGCAGCGCGGCAGCGCTCATGATCTGCCCGGACTGACAGTAGCCGCATTGCGGTACATCATGCGCGACCCAGGCCTGCTGCAGCTTCCTGCCGGCCGCCGTTTCACCGATGGCCTCGATGGTCGTGATCTTCGCCTTGCCGACCGCCTCCACCGGCGTCAGGCAGGAGCGGATCGCCTGGCCATCCATATGCACGGTACACGCGCCGCACAAGGCCATGCCGCAGCCGAACTTGGTCCCGGTCATATGCAAAACGTCGCGTACAACCCACAGCAAGGGGGTGTCGCCATCGACATCGACCGTATGGGATTTGCCATTGATATTCAGGACGTAACTCATTTGGAGACCTCTCCATCTTGGTTCATTGTGAATATTGATTATCTTTCCTCGCCTCAAATTCCAGTGGTACTCTATTGCTTACTTCTGGCACTTTCTTGCTGCAAGGAGACACTCCATGTACACGCGTCTGGCCCCGCGAACCCTGAAGCGCATCGAGGACTACATCGGCGACCACCTGCACGAGGACATCGACCTCGCCACGCTGGCGCGGCTGGCCAACGTGAGCCGCTTCCATTTCGCGCGGCTGTTCCGGGCAAGCAAGGGGGTGAGTCCGATGGCGTATCTGGAGAAGTGCCGCATGGAGCGCGCACAGGCGCTGATCCTGGAGGGGGAATTACAGCTGGGCAGCATCGCTTCGCTGGTCGGCTACGACGATCCCAGCTACTTCACGCGCCGCTTCCGCCATTGCTGCGGACAGACGCCGTCCGCCTGGGCGCGGGCGCCACACTAGTCCGAATAAAGTCTGGTCAGGCAGCCAGCAGGCTGCGGGTCTGCTCAAGCAGCGGACCGGCCACTTCGCGTCCGTACTTCGAGTCGCGCATGGCCATATGCCACATGCCGATGGCGTGCTGGACCTGGGTTTCGTCCTTCGCCAGTTCGATACGGCGCACCAGGTCGGCGGCCAGCAGGCCCAGGTACTTTTCCGCGCTCTGGCGCATCAGGGTTTTCGCCTCGGCCAGCCTGGGCTCGCGCTTCGGCGGGGCCTTGGCGGCGGCTTCGGCGGCGGCTTGCGCCGCCAGGGCGGCCGGGTCGGCGATGAAGCCGAGGCTGAGCAGCACGGCCAGGGCCGGTTCCAGTTCCTCGACCGCCAGCAGCGGCAGCATGTCCGACAGCGGCTTGCGGCCGTCCAGCATGATCAGCAGCGTGCGCTGACGCGCGTTCAACCCCGCCCGGCGTGTCTGTACCTCTTCCTGCCCGGAAGCGGTTTTCGCATAAATAGCATCTGATCGCATGGAGGAACTCCCCTGCCACGAAGGAACGAGCGATGCTACCCAGAAATTATTACCACTGTGTTACCGAAATGAAATTCCTGACAATCCCTGCTATGCTTTTCAATCATCAATCATCAATTATCATTCTCATTCACTACTTCATGATCTGGTTCATATTGCTGCTGTATCTGACCATAGCCGCACTCGGCGCCGCTTGCTGCTGGATGGCTTTCCAGATCGTTTATCGTACCAACTACAAATATGTTCGCGAAGGGAAGAACAAGCCGTTAGAGCAGCCAGAGCTTGTTGCCAAAGGCTTCGCAGCAATGCTCGGATTTGCAGGCGCCGCCGCCATCGTCTTGCTGATCGCGATCCCGGCCTGTGGCCTGCCGTGGAATACGTGGCACCTGTACCTTATCCTGATCACTACCCTCTGCGGTGTATGGCGCAGCATTCTGCTGGTGCGGCATCGCAAGCTCATGAAAGCATCCGGGCGCGGCCAGCCGGGTATTCAATGATGAAGATCTACCCCTGTGGATGCGAGCAAGGAGTTTGCCGGCGTCCCGGCCGGGGAACCGGGCACGCCTGCGTCCCTGGACTCTGCGCCCATTCAATATGCCCTGATACGCGTACTCAACCGGTATAGAAGCAGCGGCCGCAGGCCTGGCGGTAGGCTTCGTTGCCGCCGATGCTGATCTGCTCGCCCTCGCGGATGCGGTTACCCTGCTCGTCCACGCGGATGTTCATGGTGGCCTTCTTGCCGCAGGTGCAGATGTTCTTGATTTCTTCGATGTCGTCGGCCAGGGCCAGCAGGTAGGCGGAACCGGGGAACGGGTCGCCGCGGAAGTCGGTGCGCAGGCCGTAGCAGATCACCGGGATGCCGCGCGTCTGCGCCAGCTGGTGTAGCTGCACGACCTGGGCCGTCGAAAGGAACTGGGCTTCGTCGATCAGCACGCAGGCCACCTTGGTGGCGATCTCGCTCAGGAAATTGGTATCGGCGTGGAACAGCTCGACCTCGCGCTGCGGACCGAGGCGGGAGGTGACCTTGCCCACGCCATAGCGGTCGTCGATGGCAGCCGTGAAGAGACGTACCGTCTGCCCCTGTTCTTCGTAATTGTGCGCAACCTGCAGCATTGCGGTCGATTTGCCCGCGTTCATCGCGGAATAGCGGAAATAGAGTTTTGCCACTGCTGTTCTGTTCTGTTGAAGCCGTCCTCCGGCGGTACGCGATTATAATCTGCATAAGCTAGTGCGAAAACATTCCTTCTTTGTTCAGCGGGCGCGCACCACAATGCGCGCTTTTCCCCTTGGGGCCGGCGACACGATTGCCTGCCCCGGCGACTGCTAGGAGTCAGCATGCAAAACCAAAGCACGGCCGCGCTCTACGGCCTGATCGGCAATACCCCCCTGGTCGAGGTTACCCGTCTCGATACCGGCCCCTGCCGCCTCTTCCTGAAACTCGAATGCCAGAACCCCGGCGGCTCCATCAAGGACCGCATCGGCCTTTCGATCATCGAAGCCGCCGAGAACGACGGCAGCCTGAAACCGGGCGGCACGATTGTCGAAGCCACGGCCGGCAATACCGGCCTTGGACTGGCCCTGGTCGGACGCATCAAGGGCTACCGCGTGGTGCTGGTGGTGCCGGACAAGATGGCCACCGAGAAGGTGATGCACCTGAAGGCGCTCGGCGCCGAAGTGCACATGACCCGCTCCGACGTCGGCAAAGGCCATCCCGAGTATTACCAGGATTACGCCGCCCGTATTGCGCGAGAAATCCCCGGCGCCTTCTTCGCCGACCAGTTCAACAACCCGGCCAATCCGCTGGCCCACGAAACCACCACCGGTCCCGAAATCTGGGAGCAGATGGGGCATGAAGTTGATGCGATCGTGGTCGGCGTCGGCTCGGGCGGCACGCTGACCGGCCTCTCGCGCTACTTCGACAAGGTGTCGCCGTCCACCCGGTTCGTGCTGGCCGACCCGAAGGGCTCCATCCTTACCGAATACGTGGCAACGGGCCGCGTCAGCGACACCAGCGGTTCCTGGGCCGTGGAAGGCATCGGCGAGGACTTCATTCCCGCCAACGCCACCATGTCCGCCGTGAAGCAGGCCTACGCGATCAGCGACCAGGAAAGCTTCGACAGCGCGCGCGAATTGCTGCGCGCCGAAGGTATCCTCGCCGGATCATCGACCGGCACCCTGCTTGCCGCCGCCCTCAAATACTGCCGCGAACAGACCAGCGCCAAACGCGTGGTCACCATCGTGGCCGATACCGGCACGCGCTACCTGTCCAAGGTGTACAACGACAGCTGGATGCGCGACCAGGGCCTGATCCAGCGCCCCCGCCTGGGCGACCTGCGCGACCTGATCGGCCGCCGCTACGACGAAGGCGACGTGGTCAGCGTGGCGCCAAGCGACACCCTGAACATCGCCTTCAACCGCATGCGGGCCGCCGACCTGGCCCAGTTGCCGGTGATCGAAAACGGCAGGCTGGCCGGCATCATCGACGAATCGGATATCCTGCTCAAAGTCGAACAGGATGCGTCCCAGTTCACCGGCTCCGTTGGCGGCACCATGACGGCGCGGGTGGAAACGCTGCCGCCCGGCGCCGGCATGGCCGCGCTGCGCAGCACCCTGGACCGCGGCCTGACCGCCATCGTGGCCGAGGGCGACAAGTTCTATGGACTGATCACCCGCTACGACCTCCTCAACCATCTGCGCAGGACACTATCTTGAACGACAAAAAATCCAAAGCCCACCTGGCCACCCGCGTGATCCACGCGGGCCAGAGCCCGGACCCATCGACCGGCGCCATCATGCCGCCGATCTATGCCACCTCCACCTTCGTGCAGCAAAGCCCTGGCGTGCACAAGGGCCTGGACTACGGCCGTTCGCATAACCCCACGCGCTGGGCGCTGGAGCGCTGCGTGGCCGACCTGGAAAGCGGCGCACAGGCCTTCGCTTTCGCGTCCGGCCTGGCCGCCATCTCCACGGTGCTGGAAATCGCCGACGCCGGCTCGCACATCATTGCCGGCGACGATATGTACGGCGGCACCTTCCGCCTGTTCGAGCGCGTGCGCCGCCGCAGCGCCGGCCACGATTTCAGCTACGTGGACCTGACCAATCCGGAGAACCTGCTGGCGGCCATCCGCCCCAACACGAAGATGGTGTGGGTCGAAACGCCGACCAACCCGATGCTGAAGCTGGCCGACCTGCGCCGCATCGCCCAGATCTGCCGCGAGCGCGGCATCATCGCGATTGCCGACAATACTTTCGCCAGCCCCATCGTCCAGCGTCCGCTGGAACTGGGCTTCGACATCGTGGTGCACTCGGCCACCAAATACCTGAACGGCCACTCGGACATCATCGGCGGCATCGCCGTGGTCGCAGGCGAAGAACGCCAGTCCGCATGGCGCGAACAGCTGGCCTTCCTGCAGAACTCGGTCGGCGCGATTGCCGGCCCGTTCGACGCCTTCCTCGCCCTGCGCGGCATAAAAACGCTCGCCATCCGCATGCAGCGCCACTGCGAAAGCGCGCTGAAAATCGCGCGCTGGCTGGAGCAGGAACCCAGGGTACGCAAGGTGTTCTACCCCGGCCTGGAATCGCATCCCCAGCACGCGCTGGCCAAATCGCAGATGGACGGCTTCGGCGGCATCATCTCGATCGACCTGAACACCGACCTGGCAGGCGCGCGCCGCTTCCTGGAACGCTGCGAAGTGTTCGCACTGGCCGAGAGCCTGGGCGGCGTGGAAAGCCTGATCGAGCACCCGGCCCTGATGACGCATGCGTCCATCCCGGCGCCGCAGCGCGCCTTGCTGGGCATCGGCGATGGGCTGATCCGCCTCTCGGTGGGCATTGAAGATATCGAGGATCTGAAGCAGGATTTGCGCAACGCCCTCGACGCCATCTGACAGCGCTGCCGGCATGGCGCAAGGCACCGTGCTGTATAGTGCCGGGCATGAAAAAGAATGCATATCTGCCCATCTGGGTAACCGCCGCAATCGACGGCATGGGCATGGGACTGGTCATGCCCATTTTCCCCGATCTCCTGCGCCACGTAGGCGAAGACGCCAGCTTCGGCTGGCGCTTCGGCCTGTTCCTGTCCATTTACTCGCTGATGCAATTCGTCTGCGCCCCGCTGATGGGCAGCCTTGGCGATCGTTTCGGACGCCGCCCTGTGCTGCTGGCGTCCCTGATCGGCATTACCGTCGATTACCTGTTCATGGCGGTGGCCCCTACTTTCTGGCTGCTGTTGATTGGCCGCGCCATTTCCGGTGCGGCAGGCGCCAGCCTGTCCGTGCTGTCCGCGACCGTGGCCGACATCACGCCGGAGCATGAACGCGCGCGCCGCTTCGGCCAATTGAGCGCCGCGCTGGGCGTCGGCTTCATTGCCGGACCGGTGATCGGTGGTGTGCTGGGCAGCAGCTCGGTGCACGCGCCTTTCGTAGCAGCCGCAGCGCTGGGCCTCATCAACCTGGTGATGGCGATCTACCTGCTGCCGGAATCCCGTCCCGCATCGGCGGCCGTGGATCATGGCGAGGCGCTGAATCCTTTCGCGCCGCTGCGCTGGCTGGCGCGCTTCCCCGGTCTTGGTCCGATGATCTTCTGCCACGCCGTGGTCGCGCTGGTAGCCCAGGTCGGCGGCACGATCTGGGTGCTGTACGGGCAGGACAACTTCAACTGGGACACGAAAATGGTCGGCCTGTCGCTGGCCTGCTTCGGCCTGTTCCATGCGCTGGCCCAGTCCTTCGTCGTGGGGCCGATCACGGAACGCTTCGGCGAACGCGCCGCCCTGCTGATCGGCGTGATCAGCGATGGCGCAGCCTATGTGCTGATTGCCATGGCGGGCCAGGGCTGGATGGCGTTCGCCCTGATGCCGCTGTTCTGCATCGGCGGCATTTCCGCACCAGCGCTGCAATCCATCCTGTCCAGCCGCGTCGGCGCGGAATTCCAGGGACGCCTGCAGGGCGTGCTGGCCAGCGTGGCCAGCCTCGCCTCCGTCGGTGGTCCCTTGCTGTTCAGCCCTCTGTATGCGGCCTCGCGCATGACGATGCCGGGCCTGGCCTGGATTGCCGGCGCTGCGCTTTACCTGCTGTGCATCCCGGTATTCCTGGCGCAGCAGCGGGTCAGTGGGCCACAGTCCTCGTCTCAGTAATATTGAACACGCGGCGTACGAAGCTTTCCAGCGCGAGGAAAACGCCTTCGACGCCGAAGCCCGCAATGAAGGACAGCGCCGAGCTGCTCAAGGCCCAGTTGCCAAGCAGACCGATCTCGCTGCCTGCCGCCTGTCCGGACGGGTTGATGAACAGCGCGATGCAGGCGCCGATGGTGGCGCCCAGCGCAAGCTGCAGCAGCGCCAGCGTGTAATCGCGCGGCGACAGCATACTTTCCCGCATCTTCGCCCACAGCCCGCGCACCACCGCGGCGCCTGCGCCCAGGATGCCGTAGCACAGCGGCAGCACGGCCGTGCCAACCACCATCGTGACGATGCGCGCCAGTTCCTCGGTGCCGCGCCGCTGCACGTCCTCGCTGCCGCCGCGCACCGGCGGCGCGGCAAGCCAGCCGGACGCCCAGCCGTAGCAGGCCTTCCACGGCTGTAGCCAGATGCGCAGATTGCTGCGCACCGCCTGCAGCTGGTTCTCGATCTGTCCGCGCCGCGTACAAAGCTGGTACTCCTCGGTATTGCGGTATGAACCTGAGTTAGCGCCGGTGCAGAACCGCACCAGCGTCTTCTCGTCCGCCGCGAATTTCAGCTCCGCTTCGCTGATGGACCTGATGACCGCCGCCTGCTGCGCCTTCAGCGCGTCGATATGCTGCAGGATCACATTGCCGCCCATGACGTGCCAGGACATCATGCAGGTCAGCACCAGGTGCAGGATCAGCAGCAGCACCATGGCCAGGATGCGCAGCTTGAAGCGGGCGGCGATCCTGACCAGTCCGGGAAAGGCGTAGCGCGCCAGCGTCAGGCGTGTGGGACGGTCCGGCGCTGGCGGAGTTGCGGCATGCGCCGGGCGGGTGAGGCGGCGCAGCCAGGATGTCCAGTCGTGGCTGTTGTCTTCGCCCACGACCAGCAATGTGAAGGCGATTGTCAGGCCGGTGGCGGGACGGGCTGCGGCGTTCAGCCTATCCTTCGCCTGCAGCAGCTTGACCGCCTGCGCCACGCGGTCGGTATCGCTGCCGGCTGGCGTGAGGCCGATGGCCACCAGCTCATCGATGTGCGGCGAGCCGTCATCGACCACGCCACTGGCGTACAGACTCTTGTCCCAGCGTCCGGAGATATGATCGAGCAGGAGAAAAACTTCGTTCAGTTCGCGGACGAAGATGAAGTCTTCGATTCTCTGGGTATCGCTTTGTGCCATGGCAGCCTCACGCTCGGCGGACATGAGGCACATTGTGCGCCAGTCCGCCTTGAGCAACCGCCCTACCCTTCGCCAGCTTTGCGCTGGCTCAAACTATCCTGAACAATCCGGTCATTCCCCCGGATGATACTTGCGCTCCAGGTTCTTCTCGATGTCTTCCTTGTAGAACAGCACATCCTTGAACTCGCCGCGTGCATACATCTCCGCCTGGTCGGTAAAGTGCGGCGATGCCGGATCGCCGCTTTCGCCGCCCGCCAGAATGCTCTTGGCGCGGATGCGCGGCCCGAATTCCACGGCCGCCACGAAGCTGTTGCCGCGCTCACCGTAGATACGCTTGGTATGCGGCGTGGACGTCATGCCAAAGGCAGCGAGCGAGCCCCAGTTGCCCGATGCGAAAGCCACCGGAATGCTTGGCTTGCTGTCGTCGAAAGGCTGCACGATGTCGCCGGTCAGGCGCTGGAAGCGGTTGATCTCGCCCCACGGCGTTTTCCAGGTACCGAAGTCGTTGTCCAGCTTTTGCGAGGCGCGCACCAGCGCCTCCATGCGCTGCTGCGGCGTCAGTTGCGTGGCCAGGTAGTCCAGCGTCAGCATGCCCTTCGCCTTTGCCTGCGGGCCGTACACCTTGACCTGGTCCTGCAGCCAGTAGGTCGCCAGCGAGGTCGGGATGGACGTGATCGAGTAACGCATATCCCAGTCGCGCAGCAGCGAGATCTGCTCGGTCAGCGAGGCTTTCGCCAGATCGCTTGCCGGGGCCTCGTCATAAGCGCGCACCAGCAGCGGCAGCAGCGGCTCGAAAGCGGTCAGCTGGGTGTCGTAAGCCGTGGCGATCAGGGACTCCAGCGTGAAGTCCTTCTTGTTCTGCAGCACGCGCACCGCGTGGATGCCACGCGCATTTTCCGGATTCATCGACATATACGCCGGATAGTCCTGTGGACGCGGGCTGTATTGGCCGGCCGCCGAGAACGGCCAGTTGTTCGTGTTCTGGATCCAGCCGTTCTTCGGATTGAAGAGCTGGATCGTGTCCTTCACGGCATGCAGGCCTTTCCAGTCGGTGGCTGGATTGCTGCCGTCCACTGGCTTGGTGAAGTCGAATTTCGTGTCGCGCACCGGCACGAAGTTGCCGTGGAAGTAGGCGATATTGCCGTCCGCATCAGCGTACACGGTGTTGTTGGACGAGTTGGTGCGCAGCTCCATTGCCTTGTAGAAGGCAGCATAGTTGCGGGCTTTGGTGCGGATGAAGGACTGGGTCAGCGCCTTCATCGGCTCATTCATCAATGCCACGGACACCCACTTGTCGCCCTCCTGGCGCACGACCGGGCCATGATGCGTGAAGTAGGCGGTAACGGTTTTCTCCGCCATGCCATTGGCGATCTTGTACGGCAGCCTGATTTCCTGTGTGCGCACTTCGCGCAGCTCGTCGCCGAACTTGTAGAAGAACTTGCCGTCCTTCTCGACGATGGTTTCCAGGTACTCGTCGATCACATCGCCGCCACCGGACGTATGCATCCAGCCCAGGCGGTCGTTGAAGCCCTGGTACACGAAGAACTGGCCCCAGGTCACGGCGCCGTAAGCGTTCAGGCCCTCGTTGCTGACCACATGGATCTCGGGACGGAAGTAGAAAGAGGTGTGCGGATTAATCATCAGCAGCGCGTGACCGGACCTGGTCAGCGCGGGCGCAATCGCAAAGCCGTTCGAACCTGCCGGCTCCTTATCCAGTTCGCTGCCGGCACGCGCCAGCGATGGCTGCGGGCGCCTGGCGTAAAACGCTTCAAGTGGCTTCAGCTGCACGTCCTCGATATCGCCGCCGATACTGCCTTCGCTGAAGCTCAGCGCCATCCACGGTTCAAAGTAGGTAATCAGCTGCGGCTTCACCTGAGGATGCGTGTGCAGATAGAAGTTCAGGCCATCGGCCCAGGCCACCATCAGCTTCTTCAGCCACGCCGGGCTGGCCTTGTACTGCGCCTTCAACTGCTCGGGATTGATGAACAGCTTCATGCGCAGATCCTGCGTCAGCGCCTTCTCGCCCTGCACTTCGGCCAGGCGGCCCATGGCGTTGATGAAGTTCAGTTCAACGCGCTTGAAGTCGTCCTCCGACTGGGCGTAGATCATGCCGAAGACTGCGTCCGCGTCGGTCTTGCCGTAGATGTGCGGGATGCCCCATTTGTCGCGCAGGATGGTCACGCGCTTGGCGGCCAGTTGCAGCCGCAGCGTCTCTACCGGGCCAAGCTGGCTTGCGGTGGACGCCTGCGCAGCGACGGCCGCGACGGGGATGGCACAAAACGCGGCAAGCGCGGGACTCAATCGGGGCATATTCTCTCCTTTGTTCTTATCAGGATGCGTCAACCAGCATGGCGATGCGTTCGCGCAGCTCGGCGTTTTCGGCGCGCAGCGCGGCATTCTTGTCCTTCAGCTGCGCCACTTCCGCGCGCAGCTGTTCCACTTCGCTGAGCGGAATCGTGCGTTCGCCATCCCACGGCGCATCGCCGCTTGCAGCACCCGCCTCCTGCGGCTCTTTCGGCTGCTTCGCCGGACGGTTCGCTGCGCGCTGCTCGCGGATCTCGCGGGCAGCCTGCTGCAGGAACTTGCGTCCGCCCTGCACCGCCGATACCTGGTCGGCTGCGGGCAACGACGCCACGGTGGCTGCCGCATTGATCGAGATCGTCCCGGCGCGCACGGCGTCCACCAGCTCCGGCGTGGCGTTCTTCTGGATCTTTTCGATCTGGGTCAGCGTGTTGCTGGATACGCGGGCGGCGCGGGCGATGTCTTCGCGCGACGTGCGCACCTTGGCAGCAGGCGCTGCTGCGGCTTCCGCTTCGGTTGGCTCGGGCGGCGCAATGGCCGCGTCCTCCGCCTTCACGCGAGCGGTTTCCTCTTCGTTGCGCTGCGACAGGATGTCCTTCTTGCGCAGCGCGAGCACGCCGCGCTGGAAGTCGGACACGCTGCGGCGGCCCAGATGGTTATCGATCATCCACAGCATCACGTCTTCCATGCTCTGGAATTGCGTGTTCTGGGTGACCTTGAACGGGATGCCATGCTTCTGGCAAATGGCATAACGGTTATGACCGTCCACCAGCACATCGTTCCACAGTACCAGCGCATCGCGGCAGCCTTCCGCCAGCAGACTGCGCTCCAGCGCTTCGCTCTCCGCTTCAGTTAGCGGGTCAATATAGTCGCGCAGGACATCATTAATCCTTATTTGCATGCTATGAGTTTCCAGACGTTTTTTCGCCGACCCAGCATGCTACACCATTCGCCGGACCGATCTCAAATTCCAGGATTGACCATTGCCTCATTATCAATTATGTTACTTTTCTTTGAGCTGACCTCTTTGATCATGACACAGTCCTCACCGCCGTCCCGCGCGCCCGCCTGGCGCTGGTGGATCGTCTTCATCGCCCTCTTCCTTACCTACCAGTTGCCGGAGGGCTTACGCTTCTACGAGCTGATGCTGCTGGTGTTGCCGGTGGCATGGCTGGGCGGACGCTTTCTCGGCTATCGCGGCTTCGACGCGTGGTATCTGTCGCGCTCGCCGCGCTGGCTTTCCTTACTGGCTGTGACGTTTTTGGCTGCGTTGGCTATGAAGGCCGTGGCGCTGGCGGTTGGGGCGGAACTTGGCGTCTATCGCATCGCCTCGGCCTGGTCCGGCTTTGGACCGCTGGCTGCCGCTTTGCCGATGGTGGTGCTCGGCAGCTTTGTCGCGTCCATTTCCGAAGACATCCTGACGCGCGGCTTCATCAAGCGCGCCCTGCCCTCGGTCGGCGGCTGCTGGATCTTCATTCCGGTCTCGGCTTTGCTCTACGTGCTGAACCATATCTACCGTCTCGGCAATGGTCCGCTGGAGTGGATGCAGCTGTTCTGCTATGGCCTGGCCTACGCGGCAGCCCTGCATTACAGCGGCTCGCTGTGGCCGGCGGTCGGCCTGCACTGGGGCTGGAACTTCGCCAACTCCATGGCCGATGCGACCTTGCAGGTGGACCGTCTGAGCGACATCGGCGGCCCGCTGCTCTCGTCCGCCGCCCACCTGATCCTGCTCGTTCTGGTACTTGCCTGCGCACCAAAGCTGTTCCGCTCTGGAAGTTATCGAACAGTCATGTCATAATAGCGGGCTTCTGTGCCCCGATGGTGAAATTGGTAGACACACCGGACTTAAAATCCGTTGCTCGCAAGGGCGTGCCGGTTCGATTCCGGCTCGGGGCACCAAAATTTGGCATGTACCATATCGCGAATTGATTGAATCCGCGCAGTGAAACGCGTCGCGTTTTTTCGGTCTCGCCACACAGGTTCATGAAACAAGCCAGACACCATCACAGCGCATTCAAACGCAGTCATGCAAGCGGCGTAGCTAGCATGCTGGCGCAATCGTATTGATAAATATCAAATCCTCCCCAAGTAAAGCCTTTCTGTCGAAGAATGTGACATTCCGAGAGAGTTTCTCCTCTTCAGTTGCCTAAGCTGATTCAGCGCACTCACAAGGTGCGGGATCTGCAATTAGCCACTACCGATAAGGAGGCACAAGCGATGGACGCAAAGGTTACAGTAACAAAACAAGCCCTACGCAGCATGCTCGATATCATTGAGGGGGAGCCTGGCCCAGACGACGCTCCGATTCCTGACATCCTGATTAAACTCCGTGAACTGCTTCGCCACTGGCACCCCTGGCCACCTGGCCCTGATCCGGACCCGCGGCACCACAGCATCTATGACTTCCAATTGAAGCTGTCGGAACTGCCGAACCCTCGCCAATTCGGCTTCATGACGCGCCGCATAATATCAACCTTTATCGAGCACTACGAGCTTGCCGCAGCAATGGGCGGGGTAGAAACCAACGGTGGCTTAACCAAGGTCATTGCAGGCCGCGTGACCGCCTTAAGCGAACAAATTTGCGGTAACGAGGTTCATGGGCCTCACATTTCACTCATTGACACCAAGGGCGGTGGAGGTTTCACGGGTGATGCCCGTCCGATCAATCCCTTTGAGGTACTGGCAGCATCAAGGCAATTTGAGCGTGCCGCACAACGGCTCGCCAACCACCCGCTCCAGCAAGCCATGAGTAAGGCCGCCGAGCTGACTTTGAATGTCGGCATGGAAAGGCTGAACGCCACGCGCTAGCCAAAACGAAACGCATCCTGCACGTTCAAAAGGCTATCGCCATGTCGAGCCGAGACATGAAGTCTCCAGCAATTTACCTTCGTCCTGGGCAACAAGGGCGATGGCCTTTCACTAAGCGGTTTTCTTCATCTAGTCCAATCATTTCCGACTTTTTCATGACGCAATTTAATCGATGAGCGTGGCTGGTCGCATGTTCATGGTGATGTAATCACTGCCACCGAATAGCGATCATGACGTCCATTTCTTCTTTCCGCCCGTATCAGGTGCTCCCGTCGAATAATGCGGCTTTAGTTAAGCAAGCTGGTGTTGAGGGTGAGCCGGGTTCGCCGGCAGCCTCGGCTACTCCGGCTGCGGCGGTTGAGCCGACGAAGGCTGACAAGAAGGCAGAGCGGCCGGATTTGCCGAAGTTTAATGCGGCGAAGGCACGCGCTGCCAGTAATGCATCGTCGATTCAGGCGCGTATTGAGTTGATCAAGAAGCGCATCGAGCAGTTGCGGCAGATGCTGGCGGGACTGGGGCCTGCTGCGGCGAAGTCGGTGCTGCAGGAAGTCCGCCAGTTACTGGCGGAATTGGGACGGCTGGTGGCGTCGCTGAATGCCGCATCGAACAGCGCGGGCTCGGGCGGCGGGTCCTCTTCCGGTGGCGGCGATAGCGGTGGTGGAGGTGTGCCGCCTGTTGCGGGCGGTGGTGGCGGTGCGGCTCCGGCTGCCGGTGGTGGCAGTGCTCCTGCTGCCGATGCGGGCGGCGATGTAGGATCGGCCTCCGCGTCTGCACCGGTATCCGTGCCGGATGTGGAGTCAGCGGCAGCCTCTGAGGCCAGCGCGACCGCGGCTACGACTACGACTACGGCTGACAATAGCGAAACCGGCCACGTGGATGAAGGCCGCGCAGCTTACGCGGCGCACCAGCGCGCAGCCGAAGCTGCGGATGCGCTTGAGAAAGCGGAAGCCGGTGATGTTGACGGCGTGCCTGGCAAGGACTCCGATGATCCGAATGACCAGGATGACAGCGCACACGGAACAAAAGATGCACGCCCATCATTCGTTCAGTCCGAGGACAACGGCACCAAGGATTTGAAGAGGCAGCTGGCCGACCTTCGCGACCAGTTGAAGTCACTCGAGAAGCAGGCGAAGCGTATGCTGGAACGCGAGAAGCAGCAGCATCACACGGTGATTTGATATCGCAAGCTGAAGGCAGAGGCGCAGGCCTCACCTTCAGTGCTGCACACTTTCTTCCGGCCGCAAGGTCAGCACCCGCACCCCATCGCTGGTCACGGCTACCGTATGCTCGAACTGGGCCGACAGCTGCCCGTCACGCGTAACAACCGTCCAGCCATCGTCTTCTGTGCGCACCAGATTGCGGCCCTGGTTCAGCATCGGCTCAATCGTAAACACCATTCCCTCACGTAGCATCAGGCCAGTTTTCGGCTGGCCCCAATGCAGCACCTGCGGCGGCTCGTGCATCTCGCGTCCGATGCCGTGACCGCAGTATTCCCTGACCACCGAGTAGCCATTTTTGCGGGCGTGACGCTCGATGGCATGGCCGATGTCGCCCAGCCGCGCACCGGGACGGACAGCGCGGATGCCCTGCCACATGGCCTCGTAAGTGATTTGCACCAGACGGCGGGCGGAGGCCGAGACCTCGCCGAGCAGGTAGGTCTTGCTGGAGTCTGCGATGTAGCCGTTCTTCTCCAGCGTGATGTCGAAGTTGACGATATCGCCGCTTTGCAGGATGTCCGTGGTGGACGGTACGCCGTGGCAGACCACGTTGTTACGCGATGAGTTCAATGCGTAGGCGAAGCCGTACTGGCCTTTGCTGGCCGGGCGGGCGCGCAACTCATTGACAATGAAGCTGTCGATCGAATCGTTCACCTGCAGGGTGGACATACCGATCAGGTTCATCTGATCCAGGTAGCCGAACACGCCAGCCAGCAGCCGCCCCGACTCGGCAAGCAGCGCTATTTCCTCCGGGCGCTTGGTCATGACACCGCCCTGACGACCTGCGGCACAACGCCTGCCGCCCGCAACTCGCGGGCCATGATTTCGTTGAAGCTCAGTGTAGGGTTGGTCTCGCACAGCATGCCGATCTTGATCCAGAACGCGGCCTGCGCGTTGATCGAGCGGCAGGACACCACGCTCGCCTTGCGGATCTGGTCGTGCAGCTCTTCGTCGATGTTTACAATGCCCATGTCAGCCTTAATATACGATTCATATACAATCCATATGCTGATCATATATTCAATCGCAGAGCGAACGCAAGCCCTCCCTCACTTGGGCAGCTTCTGCGCCTGGGCATAGCGGCCGGCGATTTCCCCTTTGCCGAGGACATGCCCTTGCATGGCCTTCAGCAGCTGGTCGCGGTCGGAACCCCAGGGCACGTCGAGCATGCTGTCCAGTGCGAAGATCTGGAAGTGGTAATGGTGCGCGGGGTCGCCAACCGGCGGGCGCGGGCCGTAATAGCCAACCGAGCCGCGGGTGTTGCGCCCCTGGAGCACGCCTTCCGGCTCGGTCAGGCGCGGCTGCTCCTGCAGGCCTTCCGGCAGACTGGCCACATTGGCAGGAATGTTCCAGGCGATCCAGTGTACGAAGGGTTTCTGCGGTGCGTCCGGGTCTTCCATGATGATGGCGTAGGATCTGGCACCCTGCACTGCCGGCCACGACAGCTGCGGCGAGACGCCGTCCGCGTACTCGCTGTATTTCTGCGGGATCATGCCGCCGCCGGTGAAGCTGGAGCTTTGCACCGCCAGTTTGCCCGGCTTAGCCGAGCCCTGCCCCGCCGCGGTTTCCTGGCGCGCCATTGCCAGCGGCACATTAGTTCCCTTTTGCGCCTGCTGTTGCATTGGCCCCGCCGGCGGCGCAGGCAATGCCGGCGCCGCCTGCTGCGACGCCCCGCCGCTGCCCTTGTATGCAACACGATACAGCACGCCATTCGCATCATCGGCCATCAGCAGCGCACCGTCGCGCGCCACGGCCAAGCCAACCGGACGCGCAATATGCGTGCGTCCGCCATCGGTCAGGAAGCCCGTCACAAAAGGCTCAATCGACTTCGGCTGCCCATCGGCAAAGCGCACCCGCACGATCTCGTAGCCGGACGGCGTACTGCGATTCCACGATCCGCGCAGGGTCACGAATGCATCGCCCTGGTATTCGGCCGGGAAACTCCCGCCCCGATAAAACACCATCTGCATTGGCGCTGCATGCGCGGTGTAGCCCAGCACCATCGGCTCGCTGCGCCGCTTCCACTCCTCCTTGCTGATCTCGCCCGGCGGGGTACTTTGCGGATAGATGCCGCCCGGACCATACACGTGCGGCCAGCCATACTGCTTGCCCAGCTCGATCTTGTTCAGTTCCTCCGGCTGCTCCTCGTCGCCGAGGAAATCGATGCCGTGGTCCATGCCCCACAACTCGCCGCTGCGCGGGTGCCAGTCGAAGCCGATGGTGTTGCGCAGGCCGGACGCGAAGATGCTGCGCTGCTTGCCGTCCGGCGACGCGCGCATCAGGGTGGCGTTTTCCGGATTGCTCTCGTTGCAGGCATTGCAGGTCGAACCGGCGCTGATGTACAGCATGCCGTCCGGACCGAAAGCCAGCGTGCGGTTGGCGTGCTGCCCCGCGTCCGGCAGGTCGCCAATGATCAGCTTGAGCGGCGACAGGCGGCCATCGCGCTGCATGTCGGCCACGAAGACCTCCTTCGCAGTAACCAGGTATAGCTTGCCGTCGCGAACCGCCAGTCCATGGGCGCCGGCGCGGCTGGCCACTATAATCGGCGGACCGTCGGCACGGCCGTCGTTATTCGCGTCCTTGAGCATCAGCACATCGCCCTGGTCGCGGCGGCTGACGTAAAGCGTGCCGTCGGGTGCAACGGCAATGATGCGGATGTTTTTCAGGCCGGTGGCGAAGGCCGTCACGCTGAAGCCCTGCGGCGCCTTGAGCGCGGCAATGCGTTCCGGCGAAGCTTCCACCTTGTCCGGCTTGACGACGGCCGTAGCAACGGCAACCCGCGTGCCGTCGCCCTGCTGGGCGTGCACGGAAAGGGACCCGATGAGCGAGAGAACGCCGGCAAGAGCCGGATAACGGCGAATGCATTGCATGATTGCCCCTGTTGGTTATTTGAGTCAGTGTGGGGCGGCGCTGGAGAGCGCTCCGTGCGGCAGCCCACGCTGGGGGAATCCTTCCAATCAGGCATCACGCTGAGCAGGAAATTGGTATGATGCCGCAAAGGTAACTTTTGGGTACTTGCAAGCCATGTCTGAGACCAGTTCCGCTGACGATCTAGCTGCCGCCATTGCAGCCTGCGAGCGCGAGCGCATCCGTACGCCGGGTGCGATCCAGCCGCACGGCTTCCTGCTGGCCCTGTCGCCGCAATTCGCGGTGCTGCAGGCGAGCGACAATCTGGCGCAGTTCGCGGCAATCCCGGCAGAGCAGGCATCCGGCTGCTCTCTGGCCGAGGTCCTGGGCGCCGCGAATGCGCGGCTGCTGGAATCCCGCCTTGCCACGGCCCAGCGCCATGAACGCCCGGCCTACCTGGCCACCGTCACGCTGGCCAACGGCCCGTGCGACGTGCAGATGCACGAATGGGATGGCCTGCTGATACTGGAATTCGAGCCAGCCGCCGGCAGCGGCAGCGACAGCGCCGACCCGCAGCGCCTGTACGCCCTGGTCGGCACTTTCCTCAACAAAATCGGCGCCACCGACAGCCTGGCCGAGATGTGCGAGCTGACGGCGCGCGAGATCCACGATCTCACCGGCTTCGGCCGGGTGCTGGTGTATAACTTCGACGAAGAAGGCCACGGCACTGTATTGGCCGAATGCATCGACCAGGGCTACGACAGCTACCTCGGCCAGCGCTTTCCCGCCAGCGACATTCCGCGCCAGGCGCGCGAGCTGTATATCGCCAACCGCATCCGCCTGATCCAGACCGCCGACTACACGCCTTCGCGCCTGCTGCCCGCGGAAAATCCGCTGACGAGGGAAGCCAACGACCTGTCCTTTGCCGCGCTGCGCAGCGTGTCGCCGGTGCACCTGCAGTACATGCGCAATATGGGTACGGCCGCATCGATGTCCATCTCGCTGGTGGTCAAGGGCAAGCTGTGGGGGCTGATCTCCTGCCACCATGCGCAGCCGCGCCACCCGAGCATCCACCAGCGCACGGTGTGCGAGCAACTGGGCCAGATTCTCGCCCTGCACATCAAGAACCGCGCCGACGCCGACGAACTCCAGTTCCGCCTGGAAGTGCGGCGCGCCATGGTCAGCGTGCTGGGCGGCCTGACCCAGGGCGCCGACTTTATCGAAAACCTGCGCAGCGTGCTGCCCGAACTGCTGCGCTTTGCGCGCGCCGGCGGCGTGGCCATCGTGATCGACGACCGCCTGATCGCCTTTGGCGACACGCCCAACGAAGAGCAGATCCGCGCACTGGCCGACTGGCTGGGCGCGAATGCCTACACGGATCTGTTCCACAGCGCCCACCTTGGCAAGGACTACCCGCCCGCCGCCGACTTCGCGCAGAACGCCAGCGGCCTGCTGGCCATGTCCATCTCGCGCATCCACCAGCACTATCTGCTGTGGTTCCGCCCCGAACACGTGTACAGCATCGACTGGGCCGGGCGGCCGGACGGCAAGCATGCTGCAGGCTCGCTGCAATTGTCGCCGCGCGCCAGTTTCGAAATCTGGCGCGAAACCATCCACGGCACCAGCACGCCGTGGCGCGAAGGCGAGCTGGAACTGGCGCTGGAATTCCGCACCGCCCTGCTCGGCATTGCGCTGGAGCGCGCCGAGCAGATGGCCGACCTGGCGGAAGAACTAAGCCACGCCAACAAGGAGCTGGAAGCCTTCTCGTATTCGGTGTCGCACGACCTGCGCGCGCCGCTGCGCCACATCGTCGGCTTCTCCGACCTGCTGCTGGAAGCCGGCGGCGCCAATCCCGACCCGGTACGCCAGCAGCGCTTCCTCGTCAACATCAAGGAATCGGCCCATCTGGCCGGCAAGCTGGTGGACGACCTCCTGAGTTTCTCGCAGATGGGCCGCGCCGCGCTGCGTCCGATCAAGGTGCGCATGAGCGACCTGGTACGCAGCTGCATCGACAAGCTGGGGCCGGACATGCCGCCGCACGCCATCGAATGGCAGCTGGAGCCGCTGCCCGACATCGTGGCCGACCCGGCCTTCCTGCAGCAGGCGATCTACAACCTGCTGTCGAATGCGGTGAAATTCACCGCGAAAAAGAATCCCGCCGTGATCCGCATCAGCAGCGAGCAGTTGCCCGGCGAGACCGTGTTCCATGTGACCGACAACGGCGTCGGTTTCAACATGGACTATGTTCACAAGCTGTTTGGCGTATTCCAGCGCCTGCACCGGATGGAAGACTTCCAGGGGACCGGCATCGGCCTGGCCAATGTGCGTCGCATCGTCGAACGCCACGGCGGCCGGGTCTGGGCCAATTCCGTGCCGGGCGAAGGCGCCACGTTCTCGTTCACCATCCCGCATAACGTTTAAACCGAATCATGTTAAAGCCCATCCTTCTCGTAGAAGACAATCCCAATGACCTGGAACTGACGCTGATTGCACTCGAACGCAGCCAGCTGGCCAATGAGGTGATCGTCGTGCGCGACGGCGCCGAAGCACTGGACTATCTGCATGCCCGCGGCAGCTATGCCAGCCGCGAACACGGCAATCCGGCCGTGGTCTTGCTGGACCTGAAACTGCCGAAAGTGGACGGTCTGGAAGTGCTGGCCGAAATCCGCAACACGCCGGCCCTGAAAAGCGTACCGGTCGTGATGCTTACTTCGTCCAAGGAAGAACAGGATCTGATCCGCAGCTATGAACTGGGGGTGAACGCCTACGTGGTAAAGCCGGTGGACTTCCAGGAATTCGTGCGTGCGATTGCCGACCTGGGCATCTTCTGGGCGGTCCTGAACGAACCGCCGCCAGGCTCGCACCGCTACGTCAAACCGCAGTAGTGCTGCTGCGCTTCAGCAGGTGCCGGATGCGCGCACTCAGCACTTCGGGCGTGTAAGGTTTCTGCAGCAGGTGCACGCCCTGCGGCAGCTTGCCGTCATGCGACAGCATCCCTTCCGCATAGCCTGAAGTGAACAGAATCTGCGCCTTTGGCAGCTTGCGGCGGATCGCTTCGCCCAGCTCCAGGCTGCTGACATTGCCCGGCATGATCACGTCCGAGAACAGCAGATCGATCTCGGCACCGTTGTCGATGATGCGCATGGCCTGCTCGCCGTTGGCGCTGTCCAGCACCTGGTAGCCCAGGGTGGTAAGCAGATCGACGGTATCGGCACGCACCGCGTCTTCGTCTTCCACCACCAGGATGGTTTCAAAGCCGCGCGAGAGTTCGCCCGCGTCGGCCAGGGCCGCTTCATCGGCCGCCTTGTCGCTGCGCGGCAGGCTGATTTGCACGCGCGTGCCTTCGCCCGGCGTGCTTTGCAGCGCAATCTCGCCGCCGGACTGCTTGATGAAACCGTAGGCCATGCTCAGCCCAAGACCCGTGCCCTGGCCGATCGGCTTGGTGGTGTAGAAGGGTTCGAAGGCGCGCCGCAGCACTTCGTCGTCCATGCCGCCGCCGGTATCGACCACTTCCAGCAGCACGTGGTCATCGTGGCTGGCATCGGCCTGGCCCGGCAGCGATGAGCCGGCAGGCAGATTGCTGGCGTGAATGGTCAGCGTGCCCTCGCCGGGCATTGCGTCGCGCGCATTGATGGCCAGGTTGAGGATCACGTTACTGAGCTGGCTCACGTCCACTTCGGTGTTCCAGAGGCCGGGTTGCACATGCGTGACGGCGCTGATGCGTGGTCCCAGCACGGGGCGCAGCATTTCGCGCATGTTCTCCAGCAGCGGCGACAGCTCCACCACCGCGTTCTGCAGCGGCTGGCGGCGGGCAAAGGCCAGCAGGTGCGAGGCCAGCCGCGCACCGCGCTCCACGCCATTCAGGGCGCTTTCGATACGCGCCTTGCCCTGCTCGTTCACGCCGCCGATCAACTGAAGCAGGTGCAGGTTGCCCGAAATGATCTGCAGCACATTATTGAAATCGTGGGCCACGCCGCCTGTCAGCTGGCCGATCGCTTCCATTTTTTGCGACTGGTGCAGCGCGGCCTGGCTGGCGCGCAGCTCTTCCTCGCGCTGGCGCAGCTCGGCAAAGGCGGCATCGCGCTGCCGGCGGGCGTGGTAGGCAGCGCTGTGGTAGCGGATGCGGGCGTCCAGCTCGCGCGCGTCCGGCCATTTGACCAGGTAATCATTGGCGCCGAGCGCAAAGGCGCGCGCCTTGATGTCCGCATTGTCTTCGGATGACAGCAGAATGATGGGGATCTGCTCGGTATCCGGCTCGGCACGCAGCATGCGGATCACGTCGAAACCGTCCGGCCCCGGCATGCGCAGATCGACCAGCACCACCGTCGCCTGGGTTTCCCGGCACAGGCTGACAGCAAGTTGCGCCCGGTTGTCGTAGTGCAAGCGCATGCCCGGCCGACGCGCAAGGTCGTAGCCGATCAGGTCTTGCGCCATCGTCTCATCGTCGATGAGGAGCACCGAGCAGGCGTGTGACAGGGTATCGTTCATGGCAACCGGTAGTAAAAGTAAATCAATTCTACCTGAGCATCTATTTCACTGACGCCACGCAGGGCTACCGGGGACATGAAGGGATATTTCCAGGAAGAAGTGCAATGAGGTTATCGAAGGCATCGCAGGCGCCGCTGCAGGCTTCCTCGATGGCTTTCTCCTGGGTAACGGACTGCCGTAGCTGGCGGATGAACTGCAGCCAACGCTCGCCGCTGCTGTCGTCGCCCAGATAGCGCAAGGGATGTGGCGCAAGCCGCGCGGCCAGGCGGCGGCGCAGCACCTGTCCGCCGAGCCGCGAGCCTTCGATGACGTAGGAGATGCCCCAGCGGTAGGAGGCGGAAGCGGAAGCCGGCCACAACTCCGCAGCGAGCACAGGCACGCCGGCGCTGGTCGCAGCCGGCATGGCAGCGTCGCCAAGATCGGCATCAATCAGCGGGATATGCGCCAGGTCCGGCAGCAGCGGGCAGCCCTGCGGTCCATCGCTAAAGCCGGCCTGCCACGACTGGACCGGCGCCAGCCACCGGCGCAGCAGGACCAGATGATCGCGATAGTGCTCCAGCGTGGCCGCCGGATCGGCCAGCGGCATCGCCTGATCGAGCACGGCGTGACGGCTTGCCGTCGCGTGCCGCAGGCGGGTCAGGATGTCGGATGATTGCATCCGGCGATTCTACCTCAGGCCGTCATCCCCGCCGCCTTCATTAGCAGGCGCAGCAGCAACGCCGCCACGCCGAGAGCGGCCACGCTGGCGGCCCAGATCAGCACCATCCAGCCGAGACGCTTCCACATCAGTGATAGCCCTCCCCGGCCCGCACCTTGCCCCGGAACACGTAATAGGACCAGATGGTGTACATCAGGATGATCGGGATGATCAGCAAGGCGCCGATCAGCGCGAAGCCCTGGCTCTGTGGCGGTGCGGCGGCCTGCCAGATCGTGATATTCGGCGGCACCACGTTCGGCCACACGCTGATGCCCAGGCCGCTGTAGCCGAGGAAGATCAGCACCAGCGTGAATACGAAGGGTGTGGCGTGCTGCTGTTTGACCAATGAACGCAGCAGCAGAACGGCGGCCGCCGCCACCAGGATCGGCACGGGCGCGAACCACATCATGTTGGGAAAGCTGAACCAGCGTGCCGAGATGCGCTCGTCGATCAGCGGCGTCCAGACGCTGATGATGGCAATGGTGGCCAGCATGACCCAGACCAGCACGCGGGTGATGCGGTAAGCCCGCGCCTGCAGCTCCCCTTCCGTTTTCATGATCAGCCAGGTGCTGCCCAGCAGACCGTAGGCAACCAGCAGGCCGGCGCCGGTGAACAGCGCGAACGGCGACAGCCAGTCCATCGGACCGCCGCTGAACTGGCCGTCCTTGATGGCGAAGCCCTGGATGTAGGCGCCCAGCGCCACGCCCTGGAAGAAGGTCGCGGCAATCGAGCCGCCGATGAAAGCCTTGTCCCAGAAATGACGCTCGTGATCCAGCGCCTTGAAGCGGAACTCGAAGGCCACGCCGCGGAAGATCAGGCCGACCAGCATGAAGATCAGCGGCAGGTAGAGCGCGCTCAGGATCACCGCGTAAGCCAGCGGGAAGGCCGCCAGCAGGCCGGCCCCTCCCAGCACCAGCCAGGTTTCATTGCCGTCCCACACCGGCGCCACCGTATTCATGATGACGTCGCGGTCGTCCTTCTGCTTGAAGAAGGGATACAGGATGCCGATACCGAGATCGAAGCCATCCATGACGATATACATCATGACGCCGAACAGGATGATCACGGCCCAGATGATAGACAGGTCAACGCCCATGATTACTCCTTATCCTTGTGCGCATCGTCGCGGTCCGATTTCCTGGCGGCGGACAATGGCCGCGCCGGTGTGCGTTCCTGGCCCGGTCCGCCGACTTCCATCTGCAGGCCTTCGCTCACGATCGGCCCCTTGCGTATCAGGCGCAGCAGGTAGGCGATGCCGGTGCCGAACACGGCGAAATACACGACAATGAAGATGCCCAGCGTGATGCTCAGTTCCACCACGCCGTGCGGCGAAACCGCATCCGCCGTGCGCATCACGTTATAGACCACCCAGGGCTGGCGGCCGATCTCGGTGGTGAACCAGCCGGCCAGCATGGCCACCAGCCCGGCCGGTCCCATATACAGGGCGAAGCGCAGGAAGGGCCGACTGGTTTCCATGCGTCCACGCCAGCGCAGCCAGACGCTGATCGCGCCAAGCAGGATCATCAGCAGCCCCAGGCCGACCATCACGCGGAAGGACCAGAACACGATAGTCGAGTTCGGCCGGTCTTCTTTCGGAAATTCCTTCAGGCCCTGGTAAGTGCCGTCCAGGCTGTGCGTGATGATCAGGCTGCCGAGGCGCGGGATTTCGACCTTGTATTTCGTTTCTTCGGCGTACATGTCCGGCAGGCCGAACAGGATCAGCGGCACGCCTTCATTGCCCTTGTTCTCCCAGTGCCCTTCCATGGCCGCCAGCTTGGCCGGCTGGTGGTGCAGCGTGTTCAGGCCGTGGGCGTCGCCGATCACGGCCTGGATGGGCGCGACGGCAATCAGCATCCACATGGCCATGGACAGCATCTTGCGGATGGCCGGGTTGTCCTTGCCTTTCAGCAGCAGCCAGGCGGCCGAGGCGCCAACCATCAGCGCGGTGGCGAGGAAGGCGGCCACGCTCATGTGCGCCAGGCGGTAAGGGAAGGATGGGTTGAAGATGACGGCGAACCAATCGACAGGCACCACGCGGCCGTTGATGATTTCATAGCCTTGCGGCGTCTGCATCCAGCTGTTGGAAGCGAGGATCCAGGTGGCGGAGATCAGCGTGCCGAGCGCCACCATGGCCGTGGCCAGGAAGTGCAGCGCGGGTCCGACGCGGTTCCAGCCGAACAGCATCACGCCGAGGAAGCCGGCTTCGAGGAAGAAGGCGGTCAGCACTTCGTAGGCCAGCAAGGGGCCGGTAATGCCGCCCGCGAAGGCCGAGAAGCCGCTCCAGTTGGTGCCGAACTCGTAGGCCATCACCAGGCCGGATACCACGCCCATGCCGAAGTTGACCGCAAATATCTTCAGCCAGAAGTGGTAAAGGTCGCGGTAGAGTTCCTTTTTCGTCCTCAGCCAGCAGGCTTCCAGCACCGTCAGGTAGCTGGCCAGCCCGATGGTGATGGCCGGGAAGATGATGTGAAAGGAAACCGTGAAGCCGAACTGGATACGCGCCAGTTCTAGTGCAGTGAAGCCAAACATGTAGCTCTCCGGACAGATATCTAGGTACGGCGAAGATTCTACGCAGCCCAGGCAAAACAGAACAGATACAGTTTCCCGTCAAATTACCGTATCAGATTTCGCTAGTTCCACTTTCCGTTGACACCGCCCACGCTGTAGCGTCCCGCGCCCATCAGGGCGATGGCGGCGGCCGATGCCAGGTAGATCGCTTGCAGCTCGATGGCCCAGCCGCCGGTATTGCTGATCTGTCCCAGCTGGCTGGTGTGGACCAGGCCGATGGCCACCAGCATATTCATCGCGATTACTGCGGCCGCGGCGCGGGTCCAGACTCCGAACAGCACCATCAGCGGCGCCACAACTTCTCCCACCAGCACCAGGTAGCCGAATGCGGACGGCAAGCCATGCTTCGCAACCAGCCCCACGATATCGCCGAGGCCACCGGTGATTTTCGCGTAGCCATGGAACAGGATCAGGATGGCCAGTGCGGCGCGCAGCACCAGCTTGCCGGCGTCGGCGGCGCAGGAATTGACGGCAGTATTCATTGTTTTCCTTTTTATTTGAGCAAAATGGGCAGCAGCCCCGTTACTGTACGCCAAACCGTATATGGGCCGCTCAAATCTGCATGGCTATCAAGGCAGCGCGCACGATTGACGCTGCCTTTCGCCTAATCGGCGGCTCCGTTGGAGAATATCGCTGCCTCTTACACGAGAGAGGCATCGTTGCGTTCAACAATAAACGGGGTATTCATATGCAAAAAGGAATAAAAAGCATTGCGCTCGCTGCTGGATTGCTCGCATCATCTTTCGCCGCCAGCCCGGCGCTGGCCGGCACTTTCGACGCCGGCATTCCGGCCGGCTGGGTCTGCACAGGCACCTGCGGCACCTCGGGCGCCAATGGCGTGGTGCCGCTGTCGCCAGGCGGCGGCTCGGCATACGGCTGGGTCACCACCACCGACAGCCTGGAGGAAGTCAGCCTGGCGGGCGTCGGCGGCCTGGGCGAAGGCACCAACGGGTCCACCCTGCGCTCGGTCGCTTTCACGGCGACCGCCGGCGCGGAACTGGACTTCCGCTTCAATTACACCACCTCGGACGGCGAAGGCTACGCCGACTATGCGTGGGCACGCCTGCTGGACAATAACAACAACGAAGTCGCCCTGCTCTTCACGGCGCGCACCAGCCAGGACGGCAACGCCGTACCCGGTTTCGAAATGCCGGCGCCGGTCGCCACGCTGAATCCGTCCACCGTTGCCATCACGGCCGGAGCAACCGAGTGGTCGCCGCTCGGACCGAACTCGAACGAGTGCTTCGATGTCGGCTGCGGCACCACCGGCTGGGTGCAGTCCCGCTACACCATCGCCGCGGGAGGCATCTACCGCCTGGAATTCGGCGTGACCAACTGGGACGACAACGACTACAACTCCGGCCTGGCCTTCGACGCCATCACCATCGGCGGCGAGCCTCTGCCTGTTCCGGAACCGGCTACCTACGGCATGCTGCTGGCCGGCATGACCATCCTCGGCGCTGTGGCCAAGCGCCGCAAACGCTAAGCTGTCCTGGGCCGCCTTCGGGCGGCTTTTCATGGGCGAAGTCCGCATCGGCATCTCGGGCTGGCGCTACGCTCCGTGGCGTGGCGTCTTCTACCCGGCAGACCTGGCACAGGCGCGCGAACTGGCGTTCGCCTCCAGCGTGCTGCCGACCATCGAGATCAACGGCTCCTTCTATTCGCTGCAGCGGCCGCAAAGCTACCAGTCCTGGTACGACGCCACGCCGCCCGGTTTCGTATTTGCGCACAAGGGCAACCGCTACATCACGCACATCCTGCGCCTGCGCGATCCCGCAAAGCCGCTGGCCAATGTGTTCGCTTCCGGCGTACTGCTGTTGCGCGAGAAGCTGGGGCCCTTCCTGTGGCAGTTCCCACCCAATTTCAGGTTCGATGCGGAACGCGTCGAACATTTTCTCAGCCTGCTGCCGCACGATACGGAGCGGGCGCTGGACATGGCGCGCGGCCACGAAGCGCGCATGGAAGGCCGCACCGCACTGGAGATCGACAGCAGGCGCCCGATGCGCCACGCGATGGAGATACGTCACGAAAGCTTCAACGATCCGGCTTTCGTCAGGCTGCTGCGCAAATACAACGTGGCGCTGGTGGTGGCGGATACGGCCGGCAAATGGCCCGATTACGAGGACGTGACGGCGGACTTCATCTACATCCGCCTGCACGGCGAACAGGAACTGTACGCCAGCGGCTATACCGATGAAGCGCTGCAGCGCTGGGCGCAGCGCATCCGCGCCTGGGTGGCGGGCAGCCAGGCAAACGATGCGCGCCTCATCGCCGATGGTCCGGCGCCGGCACGCGCCGGCCGCGACATCTACTGCTACTTCGATAACGACATCAAGGTCCACGCGCCGTTCGATGCGCACAAGCTGTCGCTGATGATCTAGGACTTGTTCAACTGCGCGCGGTAGATGCCGGTATGGCCCGAGAACAGGTAGGCCACCACGCAGCCCAGCGCCGCGAACGGCCCGATCTCGGGGCCAAACAACTCGATCGCCATCACCGTCGATGCCAGCGGCGTATTGGCCGCGCCGGCAAACACCGCCACGAAGCCGACCCCCGCCAGCATGGCAAACGGCAGATGCAGCAAAGGCGCCAGCGCATTGCCCAGCGTTGCGCCGATATAGAACAGCGGCGTGACCTCGCCACCCTTGAAGCCGGTGCCCAATGACGCCACGGTAAACGCGAACTTGCCCGCCCAGTCCCACCCCGGCAGCGGATGCTGGAAGGCTTCCAGTATCACGGGAATGCCAAGGCCGATATAGCGCTGGCTGCCCAGCAGCCATACCGCCAGCGCCACGACAACGCCGCCAAGCACGGGGCGCAGCGGCGCATAGGCGATGTATTTCCTCACCTGCGCTGTCAGGCCATGCGTAGCGCTGGCAAACAGGCGGCCGGCAATGCCGAACACCGCGCCGGCCACAATCACGGCCAGCAGCGGCCACGCAGTCACCTCAGGCAGCACGCTGATGGCGTAATGCGTGTGGTGCACGCCCCAGGCCCTGGTCACCAGGTCGGCCACGATGGCGGATACCATGCAAGGCAGGATCGCGTCGTAGCGCATGCGGCCGATGACCAGCACTTCGAGGCCGAAGATGGCGCCGGCCAGCGGCGTGCCGAACACGGAAGCGAAACCGGCGCTGATGCCGGCCATGAGCAGGATGCTGCGGTCCCCGGGGCGCAGCCTGAATACGTGCGTCAGCTGATCGGCCAGCCCGCCGCCCATCTGCACGGCCGTACCCTCGCGCCCGACGGACGCGCCGAACAGGTGCGAGACCACGGTGCTGATGAAGATCAAAGGCGCCAGCCGCAGCGGCACCACATTGCGCGGATCATGGATCTCGTCGATCAGCAGGTTGTTGCCCGCCTCAACGCTGCGTCCTACGTGAAGGTAAATCCAGCCGACGATAAAGCCTGCAACCGGCAGCAGCCAGATGATCCAGGCGTGCTTCTCGCGCCAGTCCGTGGCGAGATCGAGGGAGACCAGGAACAGTGCGGAGGCGCTGCCCGCCAGAGCCGCAACGAGCGTCGCGATCAGGCACCACTTGCCCACATAGGGCAGCAAGGAAATCTGTTCCGGGTATTTTTTCATAGGCGGCAGCCACTATAGCATGCCGACTGCCGCCCTTCTACGGCCTGGCTACATCAGTGATGGTGATGCTGCGTGGGCTTCCTTACCTCCAGCGGCTGCGCTTCCGGCGTGGCGGCGGCCGGCTGGCGCGGTGCGTTCGGCAGGTCGGGCGCGGTTGGCGCCGGCGGCAGTTCACCTGTCCACTCGTAGGCGGTCGTGCCTTCCGGCGCCCGGTACCAGCCCGGATCGCCGTAGTCGCCGCGCTTCTGCTCCGCCCTCACCTTCAGCAGCGTGAACATGCCGCCCATATCGATGTCGCCATGCGGACCGGCGCCGGTCATCATCGGCAGCGTGTTTTCGGGCAGCGGCATCTGCATGCCGCCCATCGAACCGCCCTTGTCGCCCATGACCATATAGCCCGGCACCACGTTCATGATCTTCTCGGCCAGCCCGTCGTGATCGACGCCGATCATGTTCGGCACGTTATGGCCCATCGCGTTCATCGTATGGTGCGACTTGTGGCAGTGGAAGGACCAGTCGCCAGGATTGTCGGCAACGAACTCGATGGCGCGCATCTGGCCCACCGCGATGTCGGTGGTGACTTCCGGATAGCGGGCCGCAGGCGGCAGCCAGCCGCCGTCCGTGCCGCTGACCTCGAAGCGGTGGCCGTGCAGGTGGATCGGGTGGTTGGTCATGGTCAGGTTGCCGGCGCGGATGCGCACGCGGTCGCCCTGGCGCACCACCATCGGGTCGATGCCGGGGAAGACGCGGCTGTTGAAAGTCCACAGATTGAAGTCCAGCATCGTGTTGACCTTCGGCGTCGCGCTGCCCGGTTCGATGTCGTAGGCGTTCATCAGGAACACGAAGTCGCGATCGACCGCGTGCTGGCGGTAATCTTTCGGGTGCGTGACCCAGAAGCCCATCATGCCCATTGCCATCTGCACCATTTCGTCCGCATGCGGGTGGTACATGAAGGTGCCGGCGTGCTTCGCCACGAACTCATAAACGAAGGTCTTGCCCGGCTGGATGGCCGGCTGCGACACGCCGCTCACGCCGTCCATGCCGCTCGGCAGAAGCTGGCCGTGCCAGTGCACGCTGGTGTGCTCGGGCAGCTTGTTGGTGACGAAGATGCGCACCCGGTCGCCCTCCACCACTTCGATGGTCGGGCCGGGACTCTGGCCGTTATAGCCCCACAGCCTGGCCACCATGCCCGGCGCGATTTCGCGCAGCACGGGCTCGGCCACCAGGTGGAACTCCTTGACGCCGTCTTTCATGCGCCACGGCAGGCTCCAGCCGTTCAGCGTGATGACGGGGTTGAAGTGGCGGCCGTTGGCCGGCAGCGGCGGCGGCGTGGTGGCGGCGCTGTTGTTGACAGGCGCTTCCGGCAGGCCCGCCGCACCGGCGCGGCTGACCATGCCTGCGCCCAGCATGGCTGCGCCGGCGAGGAAAGAACGTCGATTGCTCATTTTGTTTTGCCTCCAAGGGCTGCATCCAGGTTGGTGTCCGCGATCCAGAAATCCTGCATGGCGGCGATGGTGTTGCGCACGGCGTTCGCCTGTTCGCGCGCTTCGGCCAGCAGCTCGAACGCGCTCATCAGCATGCCGTTGTAGCGCAGCAGGGTCTCCTGCGAAATCTGGCGGCGCAGCGGCAGCACTTCGTCCTGATAGTGGCGCGCCAGCTGGTAGGCTTCGCGGTAATCCGCGTAGCTTTCGCGGGCCTCGCTGCGCGCGTTGACAGCAGCTTCGGCCAGCCGGTTCACCGACTGCATGTACACGGCTTCGGCCCGCGCCACTTTCGCGCCACCCCAGTCGAACAAGGGGATTTCCAGCGTCAGCTCGAAGCCGTGTGCGCCGGGATCGCCGGCCGCCGACTCGCGCACGCCGCCCAGGTCCAGCACGTTGACGAAACGCGTGGCCTTGTTCAGGCCGAGGGAGCTGGCCGTGTGTTCGGTGTCCAGCTTCGCGGCCTGCACGTCGAGACGCTCGCGCAAGGCCTGTTCTTCCACGTCCTGCTGCTCGCGCGGCGCGGACGGCAGTTCGGGCAGGCGCTCCGGCAGCTTGTAACCGGCATCGGCACCGCTCAGGGCCAGCAGGCGCGTCAGCTTCTCGCGGGCAGCCAGGGCCTGCTTGCCGGCGCGGCGCACTTCGGCCAGCGCGTCCGCATTGAACACCTGTTCGCGGGCGGCATCGAGCTTGCTCCAGTTGCCGGCCTTTTGCATGCGCGTGGCCAGTTCGGCGCTGGCGCCGGCAGCGTCCTGCACCTGCTTTGCGGCGTCCAGCGTTTGCGCAGCGCCGACGGCTTCGTAGTAGGCGCGCGCCGTATCCTGCGCGACGTGCAGCGCCTCGGCGCTGACCTGCAGCTTGACCTGCTCGAAACGCTGCGCTTCGATGCGGCTGGCCAGTGGCATGGTGATCAGGTTCAGCAGGTTGAAGGTCAGCGTGCGCTCGATGGCGACGGAGCCGTCGCCGTGGGTACGCTTGAAACCGAAGCCGGGGTTTTGCAGGCGTCCGGCCTGTACCAGGTCGGCTTCGGCGATGCCCAGTTGCCAGTAAGTGGCTTGCAGGCCGCGGTTGTTCAGCAGCGCGATCTGTACGGCCGTCTGGGCGGACAGCGGTTCGGCCAGCAGCTTGCGGATTTCGCCATCCAGGGCGCGGCGCTCGCCGTCGCTGCGCAGCAGGCGGGTTTCGGCGCCGCCGGTACGCGCCTTGGCCGTCTGCGCGACGGTAGCGAAGCCGTTATCGCCTGAGAACGTGGCGCAGCCGCCGAGCAGCAAGGCCACGGCGGTGGCGGCGGACGGCCGCAACCAGCGTTGGTGATTCTTCATAGTCTTCTCTCTGTGTTGTCTGCCCGGTGGCCTGGGCATGGACGGGTGCCGGCTTTTCGGGCCGGTGCGAAGTCAGGCGAGAAGGCGCCGAGGGGGACGTTCGGGAGTGGCGAGATCGACAGCGGCGGGCGCTGCGGCGTGCAGGGGAATCAGCTTGTTGGTCAGGCGCGGACCGGACTGGGCGAGCGGAAGTGCCGGCGCAATCGCGGCGCCGACGCAGCAGGGAGAGACGCCGCCGCAGTGGTGTGCGGAGCCGGCGCCATGCACGGCATGGCCTGTGCCGCCTGCGTGGGCTGCGGCCGTGGCGAGATCGTCACTGCCAACTGCCGCCGCCGTGTTCGAGGCCGGGGGCAAAGGCGTGGCGGCAGCGCTGGTGCGCTGGGCCGCGAGCATGGCAGCGTGGTCATGACCAGGGGCAGCCATTGATGATGCGAACGCCGATGGTGCGGACATGCTCGGCGCGCACGGCAGCGCGCCTGCCGCAGCCAGTCCCTGGAACGGAACCATCAGCAGCATCAGCCAGACCACCATCACGCGCAGCGCCAATTTCATGGCCAGCATCTTATCACGCCCCGCCTTAAAAGCGGCTTATCACATTGACATAGTAGCCGCGTTCGATATTTGTGCGCGTGACAACATCCGTGAACTCCCCATGCGCCGGTCCCAGCAGATTGGTTCCGCCCACAGCCACCTCCAGCCCCGCAGCCGGCCGCCAGGCCAGGCGCAGATCGGCGGTGCGATATGCCGGCACCGCCGGCGCCCACAGCCTGCCCACATGGCGCAATGTCAGGTCCAGATCCCAGTCGTCGCGGATCTGCAGCGAGGAACGCAGCATCAGCGTGTGGCGCGGATCGTGCCCCTCCCTGGACAGCGAATCCACATAATCCGTCACGCCCGGCTTCAGCCAGAACTTCTGGTGCAGCGCCGTAGCGCCCGCGCTCAGACGCCAGTGCTTCAACGCCTGCCAGCTCGCCCACGCTTCGACGCCGCTGGTGGCCGCCATCATCCCATTGGTGAACACCAGCGACTGCATGCCCGGCGTCGCCTCGCCGGTATGCAGGCGGTCATAAAACGCACGGTACACATTCACCGAGTAGCCCAGGCGCTCCGTGCTGCGCCGGTAGCCCAGCTCGAACACGCGCGCCGTCTCGGAGACAAAACCGGGGCCGCCTTCCAGGATATACGGCGGCTGGCCGGGAATGAACACGTCCGCATCCAGCCGCGATGGCGCCCGCGCCGTGCGCGACAGCGCCGCCCACAGCAGCTGGTCGCCGCGCAGTTTCCACGCCAGCCGCGCATTCGGCAGATACTCGTTGCCGGTGTAGATATTGCGCTCGGCGCGCAGGCCAAGCGTGAGCTTCAGGCTATGCGTCAGCGAGATCACGTCCTGCGCATACAGGCTGCTCCAGCGCAGACGTTCTTCGGCAGGCAGAAAGGCGATGTAGATGCTGTTGGTCAGCTGGTCCTGCGCCGAGCGGTGCTCGGCGCCGACGGACAATTCATGCCGACCCAGCGGCGCCAGCGTGTACTGCGCCTGCACGTCCCAGATATGCAGCGACTCGGCAAAGGTCGGCGGCACGCTGCGCTGGGTGTGGTCGTAACTGAGCTGGGCGCTCAGGCTGCTGCCGTCGGCGAACTGGCGCGTCCAGCGGCCGATCAGGTTGGCGCCGCGGATACCCTCCTCGCCCAGATCGAGATCGATGCCGCTGATGGTGATGGTGCCGGGCTTGGGCTGGCCCTTGCGGCCACGGTAGATATCGCCCTGCAGCGTCCACTGGGTATCGCCCGTCTCCCAGTCGGCGCGGAAGCCGGCCTGGCGCTTGTGCCAGGCATCGTCGATGGGCGTGCCGGCAGCAGTTTCGGTGCGGTCGAATTCGAAGCCCATTGCATAGGCGCGCCAGGCGCCCTGCTCCATCTTGCCCCCTATGCGCGCGGAGCCGAAGGCGCCGAGATTGCCGGCGGTGGCCGACAGCACGGTGTCCTGCGTATCCTCGGCTTTCTTCGTGATGACGTTGATGACGCCATTGACGGCATTCGTGCCCCACTGCGCTCCGCCCGGACCGCTGATAACCTCAATCCGTTCGACCAGCGCCAGCGGCATGTCCTGCGCATCCCAGAACACGCCGGAAAACAAGGGCGTATAAACGGAGCGGCCGTCGATCAGCACCAGCAGCTTGTTGCCATCGCTGTTGGCGTGGCCGCGCGCACTGACGGTATGCGCACCTGCATTGGCCATGGCAACTTGCAGATTAGGCGCCAGCCGCAGCGCATCGATCAGGCGGGTTGCGCCGCTGCGCCGCAGGTCGTCGGAAGTGATGATGTAGATGGCAGCGGGGGCGTCGGCCAGCCGCTCCTCGCGGCGTGAAACCGAGATGATGCGCACATTGCTCAATTCCTCCAGGGACAGGCCTGCCAGCTTGTCCTGGACGTCTGACGCGGAGGCCGAGGCTGCCTCCCAGGTCGTCAATAACATGGCAATGCGCAGCAGAATGGATCTATGCATGCGATCTCCTGGAAGCCTCGTGCGCCGAGCGTAGCATGGATCGAAAGTCACACAACGCACAATACGAGAAGGCTTTATTTCCAGTATGCTGGCTTCGCCTGCCTGGCGGCGAGGAATGGCTGCTGGCCGACGTTTGCCGCTGAGCGCAGGCAGCAGCCTGCAGCCCGGCGCATAGCCAGTGGCCAGGCGCAGAGCCGACGCGCCGGGGGCCTGCTCCGCCATCAAGCCGCGATGCAGCAAAGCGCGCCTGGTCAGAGGCCATCATGTGCGCCAGTTGGCATTCCAGCGCAGGCAACCGTGCCTGGCAGCGGCAGTCGGAAGAAGGGCCGCGGGAAAGGGCTCCGAGGCAAGCGCCGCGCGGTAAAGCGTCATGCCGCCAATCCGCGATGAACCAGGAAAAAAAAAGCGGGCCGCGGCCCGCTTTCATGCATCGCCCGCCTTGCGGCTGGGGCGTTACTTCACCTGTTCCGGTGTGCGGCCGATCGGTTCGTCCATATTCGCCAGGTACCACGACAGCGTGGACAGCACCGCCACGTGGCGCTTCAGTTCGGCCGGATCGACCTTGTCGAAGGTATCGGCAGCCGTGTGGTGCCAGTTGAAGTAGGCGCTGGTATCGACCAGCGGCTGGAAGGTCGGCACACCGTCCGCCTCCATCGCGTGCAGGTCGCCCGCGCCCATGAAGTCGCGGCGCTGGAACACGCCGGCGCCGATCGGCACCAGGGATTTCTGCAGCGCTGCAAACAGCTTCTCGTATTGCGGGCGGATGCTGGCCTGGAAACCGAAGGAGCGGCCTGCGCCGCCGTCGGATTCGATGGCGGCGATCTGCTTGTCCAGCGCTGCCTTGTTGGCCTGGTGGTAGGCGTTGCCGCCGGCGCCGCCATTTTCTTCGCTCATCCAGGCGACCACGCGGATGGTGCGTTTCGGCTTCAGGCCCAGCTGGTTCAGGGTCTTGATCACGGCCATGGCGCCGGTCACGCCGGTGCCGTCGTCATGCGCGCCAGTGGCCAGGTCCCACGAATCCAGGTGGCCGGACACGATCACCACTTCTTCCGGCTTCTCGCTGCCCGGCAGGTCGGCGATCACGTTGAAGCTGTTCGCTTCCGGCAGCATCTGCGGCGTCAGCGTCAGTTTCAGCTTCACGGCGCCGCGCTTGCTCAGACGCGCGATCAGCATCGAGTCTTCCGCCGACACGGCAGCCGCCGGAATGCGCTTGCCATCCTGCAGTGCGGTAAAGCCGGTGTGCGGCAGGCGGAAGTTGGCGCCGCCCACGGAGCGCACCAGCGCGCCCACGGCGCCCAGGTCGGCCGCGCGGCGCGGACCCTGGGTACGGAAGCCGGAACCGCGGCCATAAGCCGGACCGGCCAGGCCGCGGTCGGCCATGGACTGGTCGAAGGCCACGTCGAACAGCACGATCCTGCCCTTTACTTCAGCGGCGCGCGCCTGCAGTTCGTCGAGGTCGCGGATCACGATCACTTCAGCAGTCAGGCCGGCGGCCGGCGTGGCGCCGGAGCCGCCCAGCGCGGTCAGCACCACTTTCTGCGTGATGTTGGCGGGACGGTTGGCGTAATCGACGATCTCGCCCTTCTCTTCACCGCGCACCCAGTGCGGCACCTTTACCGGCTGCAGCGTGACCTTCGCGCCCAGCTTGCGCATTTCGGCGGCAACCTGCTCCACCGCAGCGGCGGCGCCGGCGGAACCGGACAGGCGTGGGCCAACCAGGTCGGTCAGGTCTTCCAGGCGCTTGTAGGCGTAGTCGTCCTGCATGGCGGCATCGCGAATCTTGCCGAGGGTGTCCGCATCGTTGGAGGCAGCAAAGGTGTTGCCGATGATGCCCGCGCCCAGAAGGCAGGTCGCCAGGGCGGTGAGGAGTGGCTTGCGAAGGTTCATACCGGGTCTCGTGAAGATAGTGTTGTTATGTATGTAGGAACCCGTAACGATATCCTATTTAACAATGTCGTGCAGTAACGTAATGTTATTGACCATATTGCCCCCCTGTCCTACCATGGCTCCATGCTGAAAGGACAACTCTGCACGGTCCGCCATCTGCTGAGCACGGACCTCAACACCTTCATCGCACTCGCCAACGACCTGCCGTCGCGCGGCGATTACTTCTCGCTGTTCTTCAAATCCCCGGAAACCATGCGGCGCGAATTTGCGCAAAACGGATTCGTCACCGAAGACAATGAGCTTTTCGTCATCGAAGATCTGGCCACCCACCACATCATTGGCGTGGTCACCCATTTCAAGACGCGTACACCCAGCAGCCGTGAAATCGGCTACCGCCTGTTCGACCGGCGCCTCTCCGGCCTGGGCTACACCACCGAAGCCGTGAAGCTGCTCACCGATTACCTGTTCCGCATCAATCCCGTGCAGCGCATCGAAGTGCTGGCGGCGCCGGAAAATATCGGCTCCCTGCGCGTTGCCGAAAAATGCGGCTTCCGCCTGGAGGGAACGCTGCGCCAGGCCTTCTTTGTCAACGGACATTATCAGGATGTCAAAATCCTGAGTTTGTTACGGAATGAGTGGGAACGGCGCAGTTTGTAATAATCTGTATTAGTCGTGGTGTGCTTGGCGGCCGATGTTTACAGTGAACATCAATGAGAGAGCCGTTGACCATTCCGGTCCGGGTTAGCACAAGGGGTACTACCATGTTCAACAAACGATTCGCTGGGCTGGTGCTGATGGGCGCCGCCCTCACCGCTTCTTCCGCTGCCTTTGCAGCCGGCGACCGTGACTTCAACACCGCAGCAGGCGCCGTACTTGGCGCGGCAATCGGCAGCCAGAATGGCGGCACCGGTGGCGCCGTAGTTGGCGGTCTGGTAGGTGCAGCCGTGGGTAACGCCGTCAGCGGCGGCCATGGCCGCGGCCGCGGTTATTCGGACACCCGCGTCTATGTGAACGCCGGCCAGCCCTCCTATTACTACCAGCCGGCCCCGGCGCCGGTGTATTACGAGCCAGCACCTGTGTATGTGCGCCCGGCTCCGGTGTACGTGGCACCGGCCCCGGTCTATCGTGAGCGCTACTACTACGCTCCGGCCCCGCGCTACTACTACCACGACCGCGGCTATCACCACGGCCACCGTCGTTAATCCTTACTTGCCCCACCAGCGAGAGCCCGGCCTATGCGCCGGGCTTTTTTTGGCTCATGCAGATTGGCGGAATGACAACACCGCGGAGAAGTCTGACCCGTCACGCGTTTTCCGGAACCCCGGCGATAAACCTTTTTGCTAAAATCTCAATTGTTAAATATGTTAAATAACTAGCGGCTTAATAGCTGCGCGCTGCCGGGGGCTCAATGCGCATTTCGACCAAGCTGACTTCTGTGATCGTGCTGGTGTTCCTGATCGTCGGTACCATCAGTGTGCTCGGAGTGGAGCGATTGCGCGGGCTTGCCCGCGTGTCGGTCGAGTCGGAAGCGGTCAATGTCGCGACGGCAATTGCCAGCATGGCCGGCTATGAACGCAGCCAGGCTTCGTACCAGGAACTGGTCGAATTCGCCACGCGCAAGGAGGAACGCGACCTGGAAGTCTTCGACCGCAAGCTGATCGTGATTGCGGACGTGCACAAGCAGGATGTCGGCACGCCGATCGAGGAAGGCGCGCGGCGCGAAGTGGTGGCGCAGACATTCAGGGATGGCCAGCCGCGCACCATGGTCGGCGAAGCTTCCGGCGCCTGGCCCGACGCGCGCCAGGTGGTAGTGCCGATTTATGACAGCCAGCGCCATATTGCGGCCGTTCTGGCCTATGAATACACCCCGCTCTACCGGCAGCTGGAACAGCAGGCGCGCCAGGCGCTGGGCATTGTCGCCGCCGTGGCGGCTCTCGGCCTGCTGCTGGCCATTGCCTGCGCACTGTACGTGTCGCGCGTGGTCTCCATGCCCATGCGCCAGCTGAGCGCCGCGGCGCTACGCCTGTCGCAGGGGGAGCGCAACGTGACGGTCGATCTGCGCACGCAGGACGAAATCGGCGAACTGGCAAGGTCCTTCAACACCATGAGCCAGGCGCTGCAGGCATCGGAAGCGTCGCTGCATCTGCGCGAACGCGCCATCGAATCCAGCTTCAACGCCATCATGATCGCCAGCCTGACGCGCGACGGCTTCCCTATCGAATACGTGAACGCTGCCTTCACGCGCATTACCGGTTTCTCGGCCGATGAAACCATCGGCCGGGGCGTAAATTTCCTGGTGAACGCGGACCTCGACCAGCCGGAGTTCCAGGAAATCCGTCTCGCCCTGCGCGAGCGGCGCGAGGGCCACGCCGTGCTGCGCAGCTACCGCAAGGGCGGCCAGCCGTTCTGGAACGAAGTCTTCGTGGCCCCGGTGCGCGACGGCGGCGGCGAGCCGGAATACTTCATCGCCATCTTCAACGACATTACCGATGCCCGCAACGATGCCGAGCAACTGGCGCACCAGGCGCACTTCGACGCACTGACCGGGCTCGCCAACCGCACCCTGCTGCTGGACCGCCTGAAGCAGGCCATCGTCGGCGGCCAGCGCCGCAAGGACCAGATCGTGCTGGCCTTCATCGATCTGGACGGCTTCAAGCTGGTCAACGACAACCTGGGCCACCACGTCGGCGACGACCTGCTGAAGATCGTGGCCGACCGGCTGCAGTCCAGCGTGCGCGCCAGCGATACCGTGGCGCGCATGGGCGGCGACAAGTTCATCCTGCTGCTGCACAGTTCCGGCCGTCCCAGCGATGTGGCGCTGGAATCGCACATCACTGAACTGGTGCGCCGCGTGCTGGACAATATCGTGCAGCCGGTGCTGCTGGCCGGCGAAGATGTGCGCGTCAGTTGCAGCATCGGTCTGGCCAGCTATCCGCAGGACGGCAAGGATGCCGATATCCTGTTGAAGAATGCCGAAGCGGCCATGTACGGCGCCAAGGAGCTGGGGCGCAACCGCTTCCAGTTCTTCACCGCCGAGCTGCAGGAACGCGCGCGGCGCCAGTTGCAGCTCGGCGCCAGCCTGCGCCAGGCGCTGGAGCGCAACGAATTCGAACTGCATTACCAGCCGCAGGTCAGCCTGCGCAGCGGCAAGGTGGTGGGGCTGGAAGCGTTGCTGCGCTGGCGCCATCCGCAGCAGGGCCTGATTGCGCCGGGCCAGTTCATCGGCTATGCCGAGGAGAGCGGGCTGATTATCCCGATCGGCGAATGGGTGCTGCAGCAGGCCTGCATCCAGAACAAGGCGTGGCAGGATGCCGGGCTGCCGGCGATTCCGGTGGCGGTCAACGTGTCCGCCCGCCAGTGCGCGCAGGACGATCTGGAGGCGACCGTGCGCCGCGCGCTGCACAAGTCCGGCCTGGCGGCGCGCTACCTGGAGCTGGAACTGACCGAGAGCATTTCGATGGCCGACCCGGAGCGCAGCGTGCCGCTAATGGAAGCCATGAAGGATATCGGCGTGGAGATTTCCATCGACGATTTCGGCACCGGCTATTCGAACATGAGCTATCTGAAGCGCTTCCCCATCGACCGCCTGAAACTGGATATCTCCTTCGTGCGCGATATCACCACCGATCCGGGCAGCCTGGCGATTTCGGATGCGATCATTACCATGTCGCACAGCCTGCACCTGCAAGTGGTGGCCGAAGGCGTGGAAACCGAGGGCCAGCTTGCACTGCTGGCGGCGCGCGGCTGCGATATCGTGCAGGGCTATTACTTCAGCAAGCCGCTGCCGGCAGCGGAACTGGCGGACCTCCTGCGCGAGGGCAAGTGCCTGCCGACCAGCGAGTCCAACCGCCCCGCCCTGCTGATCCTGGACGACGACCCGCACCTGCTGTCCTATTTCGAGTTGCTGCTATCGACGGATGGTTACACCATATTTACCACCACAAGTCCGCAACACGCCTTCGAACTGCTGGCGCGGCACGAAGTGGCCGTGCTGCTGTGCGACCAGCGCATGCCGGAAATGAACGGCGTCGATTTCCTCAGTCGCGTGAAGCGCATGTATCCGGACACGGTGCGCATCATGCTGAGCGCCTACGATGACTTCAATGCAACGCGGCAGGCGATCAACATGGGGGCGGTGTACAAATTCATCGAAAAGCCGGTCCAGCCGGATGAGTTGCGCGAAGCCGTCGGCGAGGCCTACTCGCGCTACCTCGACTCGCGCCAGCTGCAGGAAGCCTGAGCTTTCCCTTGCCCTCCGCTAGCTGTCGGCGGAGGGCAAGGCATGGACATCATTACACTGGAACTGGGGCACTACCCGCTGCGCGAACAGATCGCCGGCTCGGCCTATGGCGTGATCTGGCGCGCCGGCGGTCCGCATGGCACGAGCGATGTGGCGCTGAAGCTGGTGAACGAAGGCCAGATGGCGCGCGCCCTGCCGGCGCAGCGCGAGCGCTGGATCGCCAGCGCCGCCAGTGAGATCGCTTTCCTGCAGTCGCTGGAACCCTGGGACGAGCGGCATATCGTGCGTCTGCTGGACAGCGGCTGGCACGCCGGCCTGCCCGTGATGGCGCTGGAATTGCTGGATGGCGATCTGGCGCGCTATATGTCTTCCCACGATGCGCTGCCCCCTGTCCAGGCCTTTGCCTGGACGGCGCAGCTGAACCAGGCGCTGGCCAAGGTGCACCAGTATGGCTGGCGTTATCTGGACCTGAAACCGGCCAATGTGCTGGTCGATAAGCGGCTTGGCGTGGTCAAGCTGGCCGATTTCGGCACCAACCGGCGTCTCGATGCGCTGCACGCTCACACTTACTCCGGCACGGCCAACTGGCAGGCGCCGGAGCAGTTTTTCCCGGCGCCGGGCGGAGGGTATGCGACCGGCATGCGCAGCGATTATTTTGCACTGGGGGCGCTGTGCTATTACCTGGTGACGGGCGGGCATTCGCTGTCTTATTGCCTGTCGTGCGGGCAGGCTTATCGCGAGCAGCTGGCGCAAGGTGCGCAGAGGCTGCTGGCGGCGCATGACGGCGTGCCGCCGACTTTGCTGGCGGATGAGGAGGCGCGCTTCGTGGCGCGCCTGCCGGCGGCGGCGGTCGATCCGGCACTGGCGCTGCTGCGCGGGCTGCTCGCGGCCGATCCGGCGGGGCGTCCCGGACACGCATTGCAGATCAGCCGCCAGCTGACGGCGATCCGCGCGGCCATCGAGGCGCCGGCTGCCGGCTTGTCCGCCGGCCCTGGTCCGCGCCAGGGCACTGCCAAAGCTGCGGCGGCGGTGGCCAGTGCCTGCGCGGATGCGGCAGCTGGCCTGGGCGCGGCTGGCGGCAAGCTGCGCCTGCCGCCGCTGGCGGACTTAGGCCGTCCGACTTCGCTCAACGGCTGGGCACAGCTATGATCCCGCTGCGCGCCTTTGTTCTTGGCGGCCTTGGCCTGCTGTGCGGCCTGCAGGCCTTCGCCCTGCTGCGCGCGCCGGATGCCTGGCTGCCTTCCGGCATTGCCGTCCACCTGCAGCCCGGCGAATCGGTCATACTGGGCCGGCGCGAACTGGCTGCGCCGCAAGCAGACAGCGGCCATATCGAACTGCTGCGCACCGCCGCCGGCGACTGGCAGCTGCGCAACCTGTCTTCCTCGCGCGCGCCGCTGCTGTCCCGCGATGGCGCGGATGAATCGCTCGCGACCACGCCGCTCGCCGGGCTGTCCAGCTTCCGCATGGGCGGCAGCACGTTCGCGGTCGTCCGCGCTGACGCCCGCCAGGCCGAATTCCTGCTCGGCGATGAACGCTGGCGCTACGATGGCGCGACCGTTTACCGCAATGGCAGCGCGCAGCCGGCCTGCCCCGATACGCGCTGGCCTCTGCGGATGGTCGCGCTGTGGAACCGCGCTGCGCCGCAGGTGCTGGCTATTGCACGTCCGCTGCAGTTTGGCGGCAATCTGCATTGCGGCAACCGCATCGGCATTCCGGCTATGCCGCCCGATGGCGCGGCCATGTCCCGTTCCGGGGGACAGCTTCGACTCACCGATACGGCGCGCGCGCCACGACCGCTTGCCGGCGTTCAAACGCTGAGCCTCGGGCAGACGCGCTACGCGCTCCACGCGCCGTCGCGCGACACGCTGACCCTGTCGCCCAGCCGCCGCGTCGCCCTCTTCCCGGCGGCGGAAGCCAGGCTGCCGCCGCAGGTTTCCTGGAGCTGGCAGGTGCGCACGCTCTGGAGCTCGTCCGCGCACCTGGTCAGCGCGGCCACGCTGGTGGCGGCCCTTGCCCTGGCGCTGGCGCTTACTCGCGCGCCGGCTATTAGCCGGGCGACAGCGAAAGCGGCGACGTCAGTGGCGGTCGCGGCGGCAGCGGGCGGCCTGCTGATAGCAGGCGTCTGCGCCCTGCTCGCCCAGCGCAGCGGCCACCCGCCCGCAGCCGCAATGTCCCTGCTGCTGGCAACGCTCGCCCTCACGCTCTGGCTGGCCATCCCGGTCCGCATCAACCTGGCCACCGCCTGCGCGCTGCTGCTGATCGCCGCCGGCCTGCTGGCGCAGCTGGAACTCGGCCTCGGCGCCGGCGACACCTCCTGGCTGCGCTACTACCAGAAAACCACCGCCCTGCTGGCCATCGGCTCATCCGCCGCCGCGCTCTGGCGCCTCGCGCCGAAGCGCGAACCGAAGCAGCGCACCATCGAATACCTGCTCATCGCTTACGCTGCCATCGCCCTGCTGGCCCTGGCCGCCCAGGTCATCTGGGGCGATGAAACCGGCGTCTTCGACCTGCAGCCGGTCGAACTGGCAAAACTCGCCCTGACCACCCTCACCGCCCATTGCCTCGCCCTGCGCCTCGGCTGGCGCGAAAGCGCCGCCCACGACTTGCGCACGCAGGCCCGACGCTGGCTGCGGCTGATCGCACCCGCCCTGCTTTTCCTCGCCCTGCTGGCCTTCGCCCTGGTCCAGGTGGACGACTACTCGCCGCTGGTGCTGCTGATGCTGTGGACCGGCGTCACCATGCTCGCCTACGCACTTGCCGCCGGCAACTGGCGCCTCGCCGCCATCCTGGGCGCCGCCGCCATCGCCGCCAGCGGCGGCGTGGCAATGCTGCGCGAAGGCGGCGCCGAAGGTTTGCAGCGCCTGCCGTCCGCCTTCTATGCCGACCGCTTCCAGGTCTGGCTGGAACCGGAGCGCCACCCGCATACCGGCCAGCAGTTGCTGCAGGGCGCATCCGCCATTGCCGAGGGCGGACTGGCCGGTGCGGACAGCATGTTCGGCTTGCGCGCCCTTGGCCTGCCGGCCGGCAACAGCACCGCCATCCCCGCCGTGCAGGACGATTTCGCGCCGTCCTTCTTCCTCAATCGCCACGGCCTGCTGCCTGCGCTCCTGCTCTGGTGCCTGCAAGCCGGCTTCCTGGCCGGACTGCTGGCCATCGCCGCCCGCGCCGCAACTGCGGCGCGCAGCGCGCGCAATTTCCGCCACGCCTGGCTGGCGCGCTTCCGCTGCTTCGCCCTGTGCGGCGGCGCCGCCTTCGTGTTCGGACATTTCCTGCTCTCCTGGGGCACGAACCTGGCCATCTTCCCCGTCATGGGGCAGCCGATGAGTTTCCTCTCCGCTGGCGGGAGCCATCTGCTGTTTTTCCTCCTCCCCCTGCTAGCGTTCAGTGCCGTCAGCGCGCAATCTTTAGAGGAGTGATGCATCATGCCGATCTACGTCCAACACGAGGTCCTGGGCCAGATTCCGGACGTTTTCAACGCCGAAGCCATCTGGCAGGCGCCGGGCTTTTCGCTGTTCTCGCGCCGCACGCTGCTGCGCGACCTGCTCGAACGCAGCCCGCGCGAACTGCGCGGACGTGCCGCCACCCGCTGCTTTTCCCACATCACCCTGCGCCTGCCGCAGGAGGACGTGGACGACGATTACCACCTGACCCGCGGCAACCGCGCCCGCGAGCTGGCCGAAACGCTGACGGCCCTGCACCAGAAGGACTTTGGCGATTTGCTGGGCAGCGACCAGGTGCGCTACGGCGTAGCCGGCGCCGAGGATCTGGCGCCGGGGCAGATCGAAGTCTGCTTCGGTCATGCCGTGTACCTGCCTGCACCGGATGAGAAGGCGCTGTTCAATGTCAGCGTATCGCGCGATTCGGCGGTGTGGAAGCCGGTGTGCGCCGTGTATCCGAATCAGCGTCTGGCGCTGATTGGCGGGGCTGACGGTGTTGCCGGCGTGGCCGCGCCGGGGTGGCCGTTTGGCGATGAAGGGGCGGTTTTGCTGGTGAACGACGGGCCGGATAGCGAGCCTGTGCTGCAGATCCGGCCAAAAGATGCTTTCGATTGCCAGTTCGATGCGGGACTGGGGGCGTATGCGATCCGCTCGAAACGGGCCGCGGGCGAGCGCCTCCTGCTGAAGATTACGCGCGCCGCCGGGGCGCCGCGTCCGGCGCAGCGCGCGCCGGCGTACACGGCAGCCTTTGCGCCGGAAGCGGCCAGCATCCCTGCGCCGCTTGCCAGCACCAGCGCCAGCCGCGGCCCTGGTTCCGGTTCAGGCTTCGGCTCCGGCGCCCGGGCCGGGCGGCCGGCCGTGTGGCAGCCGCGCGGCGCGGCAGAAGCGTCGCTCGCAGCAGGTGGCCGGAGCGGCGGCGAGCTCACGGCCGGCCAGCTGACGGAGCGCGAGCTGAGGGCCCGCGAGCTGATGGCGGACGAACTGACCGCGCTGCCGGCGCCTGCCGCCGCGCTGCGCCCGCGCTTCGGCGAGAGCGACGCCACCTTTGCCCCCGGCGCGCTGCAGCGTCTGAGCCTGGTCGCGCTGGCCCTGCCGCGCCTGAGCCGCTACCGCAGCACCGGCGCCGTCGCGCTCGAAATCCCGTTCACGCCGACGCTGGCCATTGCCCGCAGTGTGCAGGCCGAGCGCGCGATCACCTTCGTGGCCACCGAAGACGACGATCTGTACGCTGTCACACCCGCCGGACGGGAACGCATCACGGCGCCTGCCAGCTTTTCGCCAACCGGCGCCCGCAACCTGCGCCTGCAGCCGGCTCCGGCGCAGATGACGGAGCGGTACAGCGCCCTGCTCACGCTGGCCGAGGCCTGCAGCCAGCCGCTGATTCCCGGCGCAAGCGCCGTTTTCGGCCGCAACGCCGCCCAGACCAGCGCCCTGCGCCCGCTCGACGCGCCGTGGATGCTGGCCTGCGCTGCCGCGCAAGAAAGCGGGCGCCCGCCACCGCACGGCGGCCGTGGCCGCAACGCGGCCGGCACGTCGAGTCCGGACCGCATCGGCCTGTCGCGTACCGCCTTCAGCTTCGAGCCTGCCGCCGGCGGACTGCAAGTGACCCGCCAGTCCGCCACCCAGGCCCTGTACCACCTGGACGACAAGCTGCAATTCGTCGCCGCCATCGCCGACGACAAGCCATACGCCATCCCGCCCGGCCACCACATCGTCGCAGGCCACTACGTGCTGCGCTTCGAAGCATGAACGTCAGCGCCTGCCACCTGGCCGCCTATGGCGCGGGGCTGGCCATGACGCTGGTCCTGGCCTCCTATCTCACGCCGCGCGGCTGGTGGCGCCGTCCCACGCTGCGCAACCTGGCTATCGTCGCTGCCGGCACCTGGGCGCTGGGCGCGCTGCTGCTGCACGCGTTCGTAACACCGGTTTCGGCCAGCAATACGCTGGCCAGCGCGGCGCCGGTCAAGCTGCAAGCCTCAGCGCCAACGCCGGGCGCACCATTCCGCGTCCACCGCGACCTGAACCTGCGCGCCGACGCCAGTACCAGCGCCGAACGCCTGGCCACCATCCGCGCCGGCTCCATGGTCACGCCGACCGGCGAACGGCGCGGCGACTGGTGGCAAATCCGCGCCAGCACCGATGGCAGGGAACTAACCGGATGGGCCAGCAGCCTTTGGCTGCGCCGGAAATTCGAATAACAAATCCGGTAGTAATTTGCATACTAAGTATGAGTAGTGAAATAACGTTTTGACATCAAAACGTTGCATATTTGATGCAGCGAGAATACAGGGGTAAAAACCACACTTTTCAGGCTTCTATTCGGGTTGCCAAGGCTGGGGTAAAGCGCGTACAGTCTCGTTTACTTTCTACGCCGCCTCCCGAATGAACAAGTGCTGCCACCCCGATCATCCGCATTGCACCTTCTGGGTCATGCCAGGGGAGGACGCGTGCGCGGGCGGCCATAGCCAGCCGGCGGCCGGCGCAACCGGCAGCCCCCCGGATGCGCACAGCGGCGCAGTAGCCGATCCGGCCCCGGACAGCTACGCCATGCTGAACGCCATGCGCAACGCGCGCGGCGGTCCGCAGCCCGAAATGCAAGCCGCTTACGGCACGAGCGTTCGGGTTCGTCCCCAGCTGCATATCAGCGGTTTCGATCCCCGTGCGGCAGGCGGCCGCCAGACGCTGAAAATGGAACTGCGCGGCATGCCGCAGGATTGCGCGCCGCAACTGGCCATCCAGCTGCAGTCCGAACTCATCCCGAACGGCGTCCTGCGCCAGCAATTCGTGCGTTCCGTGCATGGCGAGTGGCGCCCCGTCTTCGTCGAATTCTCTTCGCGCGGCAAGGAGCACGGCCAGTACCAGATCAACGCAGAAATCCTGAGCCAGGAAGCGGGCCACGCTGCGCGCAAGTGGGAATGCACCTTTGTCATCCTGGTGCCGCGCGCAGACGCCACGCTGACCGAAATCCACCGCACTTTCCTCAGCACGCACAAGAACGTGCGCGTGATGGCCGACGATGCCTCCATCGCCCGCGTTTCGGCCCAGGGCGGCGACAGCATGGATATCGACGTCACCGCCCGCAATGCCGGCATCGCCCATCTCGATCTGGGCGTGCCGTCCGGCAAGGTCGATCTGGGCTTCTCCACCATCGCGTGGGACGAAGACCTGATCGAAATCGACATCCCGCGCCTGGGTCCGGCCCATCCGCATCCAAGCCGCGCCGCGAGTTTCATCAACGCTGCGCCGGAGGCCGGCATGCACCGCCACGTGCGCCTGTTCGCGGCCGGTGAATGCGTGCTTGGCCGCTTCGAGCTGGTCGATCCTGAAGCGGACGTGCTGCTCACCCACTACGCCGCCGACGGCCAGGACAGCGCCGGCCTGACGCGCCGGCTCTCGGGCCGCCACGCCGTGATCCGCCGCGGCAACCAGGGCTTTGAAATCGAGGATGTCTCGCGCTACGGCCTGCTGCTGGACGGCGTCTGGCCGGGCAAGCACAAGCCGGTGCCGCTGCGCGTCGGCATGAAGATCGAGCTGACCGCCAGCGTCAAGGGCATCGTGGTGCTGACCGTGTCCGCCGTGATGCCGCATGGCGTGATCCTGCATCGCCTGGACGACGGCGCACGCGCCGAGTGCCTGGTGATCCTGCAGCCGGACACCCATCCCGGCTATCCGCTGCCGCGCTACGGCGCGCTGCCCGCAGCGGCCGCCATGCCGGTGCTGGTGCACCACAACGGCGGCTTCTGGCACCTGGACCAGCTGACCGGCAAGGAAACCGCGCTGGCGCCAACGCCGGTGCAGGAAAAACTCAGCCGCATTCCGCCGCATACCCGCTTTACCAGCGACGCCTATCCCGAGTGCTGGATCATCCGCACCGGAGCACAGGACCTGCACAGCACCGTCGCTGCAATGCAGACCGCCTGAGAATGCAATCCAGAGCCGCCACCGTGGACGAATACCTGGCGGAACTCCCCGAAGACCGGCGCGCCGCCCTGAGCGCAGTACGCAAGGTCATCCTCGCCAATCTCGATCCGCAGTATGCGGAAGGCATGCAGTACGGGATGATCGGCTACGCCATCCCGCACAGCGTTTTCCCCAAGGGCTATCACTGCGACCCGAAACAGCCCCTGCCCTTTGCCGCGCTGGCATCGCAGAAGAACTATATGTCGCTATACCTGATGGGGCTTTACTGCGGCGCCGGCGAAGGCGAGGAAACCGGGGATGCCAGCTGGTTCCGGGAAGCCTGGGCGCGCAGCGGCAGGAAGCTGGACATGGGCAAGGCCTGCATCCGCTTCGAGAAGCTGGATGACCTGGCGCTGGACGTGCTGGCGGAAGCGATCCGCCGCGTGCCCGTCCAGCGCTACCTGGAACTCTACCGGCTTACTGACCCGAGGGAGCGGGCTTCTTAGGCAGCGGGATGAATTCCGTTTCGCCCGGCACCGGCGTGAAGCGCCGGGCTTCCCAGTCTTCCGCCGCCTGCAGCAGGCGTTCCTTGCGCGAAGAGACGAAATTCCAGAACAGGAAACGGTGGCCGTCCAGCGGCTCGCCGCCGATCACCATGAACTGCGCATCGCTGGTCGCCTGCACGCGCTGCGGCAGCGAGGTGTCCAGCAAGGCCATCGTATGCAGGGCCAGCGTGCTGCCATCGACTTCGACCGAACCGCTGATCGGATAGATGGCCGCTTCCTGCGGCAGATGGGCCAGCGCCAGGGCCTGGCCGGCGCGCAGCTTCACATCCAGGTACAGGGTCTGGCTATAGGTCTGCACCGGCGAGGTCATGCCGAAGGCGCTGCCGATCAGCACCCGCACTTGCGCGCCATCCACCAGCTGCGACGGAATGTCGGCCGCCGGGGTATGGCAGAAGCCCGGCTCGGTTTCCTCGTGCGCCTTCGGCAGCGCCGCCCACAGCTGCAGCCCGTGCGTGCGGTGCGGCTTGCCCTTCAGGTCCAGCGGCGTGCGCTCCGAGTGCACGATGCCGCGGCCGGAAGTCATCCAGTTGATGGCGCCCGGTTCGATGCGCTGGAAGGTGCCCAGGCTGTCGCGGTGGTCCATCGCGCCTTCGAACAGATAGGTCACGGTGGCCAGGCCGATGTGCGGGTGCGGCCGCACGTCGTGGTCGGCGTCCAGCGGCACGTCGATCGGACCGAAGTGGTCGAAGAAGATGAACGGCCCCACGGCCTGCTTGATGGCGGCCGGCAGGAAGCGGCGCACCATGAAGCCGCCGCCCAGATCCTTCTCGTGGCCCTTGATGATGTGTGCGATATTCATTCGCTTTGTCCCAGTACGGTGGTGATCTCGGTGGTGACGGCCGTCATCAGCTTGTGGACCGGGCATTTCTGCGCCACGGCCAGCAGCTCCTCGCGCTGTTCGCCGGTCAGCGGACCGCCCAGGTGCAGCGTGGTCGCCAGGCGGTAGGTGCCATTGCGCTCGTCGCTGGCGTCGCGTTCAGTGCTGACCTGCACGTCTGCCACGGGAATGTTCTTGCGCCTGGCGTACCACATCACGGTCAGCGCCTTGCAGGAGCTGACCGCGGCGTCGTACAGGTCATGCGGATTCGGGCCGGCATCGTCGCCGCCTTCGGGCAAGGTGCCGTCCACGGAGAAAATGTGATTACGTACGTGGACGATGTGGCGCATCGACAGCGACTGGTCGCGGACTACTTTGATGGTCATGGCTGATCCCTGCTTGTTTCAAAAGTTGTACTGGTGATAGACCGAAATGTACACCTTTTTTACAGGTTCCGGGGATGCCTACAGCCTGGGAGCCAACTGGCGCGCCACCCTGAATCCCACCACATCGTTTGCCAGCACCGCGGAATAGCCATTGCGCAGCGCCGAACGCAGATAACGCGGCTGATACAACCAGGCGCCGCCGCGCAATACCCGCCGCGCCTGGTCGCCGCCCGCTTCCCATGCACTGCCGTCGGCCGGCGCGCCTTCGTAGTTATCGTGCATCACGTCCTGCACCCATTCCCATACATTGCCGTGCATGTCGAACAGGCCCCATGGGTTGGGCTGGAAGCTGCCGGTGTGCGTGGTGCCGCCGCGGCTCTCGCCGCGTACCCCATTGCTGTAGGTGAACAGGCCGTCGTAGTTGGCGTGCTCGGTACTGATCTCGTCGCCGAAACTGAAGGCGCTGTGCGTGCCGGCGCGGCAGGCGTATTCCCACTCCGCTTCGCTCGGCAGGCGATAGACCTGGCCGGTCTTTTTGGACAGCCATTGCAGGTAAAGCTGGGCATCGTTCCAGCTGACGCAGACCACCGGGTGATCGTCGGTCTGCTTGAAGCCGGGATTATTCCAGTCCACATCCAGCTTCGATTCCCAGTGCGTCTCCTGCACGAAGCGGCGCCATTCGCGCACCGTGACCGGATAACGGCCCAGCGCAAACGAATGCTCGATGCCGACCCAGTGCGCGGGCAGCTCCTTGTCCAGCAGGCTTTGCTGCGAGCCGGCCTTGAGCGCCACCGAATGTTCGTAGGAATTGCCGCCCATCTGGAAACGGCCGGTGGGGATCAGCACCAGGTCGGGACCGGCGCCGCTGCCATCCAGGAAGCGGTCGCGCAGCACGCCGCTGGCGTCGGCTACGGGACTGGCGGCCGTCATCGCGGCCAGTTCGGCTGCCTTGCGCAGCGCCTCCTCCTTGCGATGCCGCTCCTGTTCCAGCTTGTACGCCGCCTGCGCCTTCAGCTGCGCCAGCTTGCGCTGCCTTTCCTCTTCCGCCTGGCGCGCCTTCAGCGCATCGGCCTCGCGCCGTGCGATCAGCTGCTGGCGCAGGCTTTCCTTGCGCTGGCGCGCCGCTTCCTCGGCTTCCAGCCTGCGCTGCTTTTCCAGCTCGCGCCGCAGCTGTTCCTGTTTGGCCTTTTCCAGCGCAGCCGCCTGCGCTTCGCGCTTGCGCTGTTCGGCCAGCGCAATCTGGCGCTGCACCTCTTCCTGGCGCTGCCGCTCGGCAGCCGCCTTGTGCTGGCGCTCCGCCTCGCGCGCCTGTTCCTGCTCCCGCGCCAGGCGGGCCTGTTCCTCCGCCGCACGCGCCGCCAGCTCCGCCTCGCTCGGCCCGGCCGCACCGTGCAGTGCATCCAGCAGCGCCGTCACGCTGGCGGGACGGTCCTTCGCCTCCGGTGCAAAGCCGCGCTGCAGCACCTGCCATTGCAGCTCATTCAGCGCGCCAGGCCTGGCGGGCTGGATGCCGGCCGCACGCTGATCGTCGAAAGGCATGGCGCCCTCCAGCAACTGGTAAATCATTACCGATACCGCATACACGTCCAGCGCCGGACGCGGCGTGCCCTGGTTGGTGCCCGCCTCCGGCGCGCGGTAGCCGGCAGTGCCGGCGTTCGGCATGTCCAGGCCCAGCGTGCTGCCGGTGTTGCGGGCACGCGAGGCGATGCCGAAGTCCAGCAGCTTGATCTCGCCCTTCGAGGTGAGGAAGATATTGCCGGGCTTGAGGTCGCGGTGCACCAGGTGGTGCTTGTCCCACGCATACTGCAGCGCATGCGCCACGGGACGCAGCATGCGCTCCACCTCTTCCGGCGAAGCCTTGCCGTGTTCGGCCAGCCAGGCATCCAGGTCCTGCCCTTCCAGGCATTCCATGATGATGAAGTAGCTGGCGGTGGCCGGGTCCTGCGCCCACTCATAGACGCGCACGATATTGTCATGCGCCAGCCGGCGCGCCTGCGTCGCTTCCTCGATCAGCAGCTTGGCGTGGGCCGGGCTTTGCGTCAGCTGCGGCGGCAGGATCTTCAGCGCCACCTGTTCGCTGTGACCCAGTTCCGCGTGCGTGGCCAGGTCCGTGGCCTGCCATACCTGGCCCATGCCACCCATGCCGATCAGGCGCTCCAGCCGGTAGCGGCGGTTCTGCGGGCCGATTTCCTGGCCCGTCATCAGGCCCAGTTCCGTGCCCTGGCGCTGCATCACGGGTGCGGCCGAGCCTCCCGGCGGGGCGTATTCGGCATCCAGGATGGCGTTTTTGCGGCGGTCGAACTCCTGCTGGCTGAGCAGGCCGTCTTCGTGCAGCGCGCGCAGTTCGCGGATCTTGTCTCTTGCTGTCTGCATCGTTTCCTTCTACTGCTGCAGCGGCGCGCCGCACTCCGGGCAGAAGCGCGCATCCGCGCTCACCGCATGCCCGTTGCAGCAGCGGCGCACTGCCGGCGCTGCTGGCGCCACCTGCGCGGCAGGTGCCTGCGTCTGGTGATAATGTACTGCGCCGCCGGTGTGCTGCTTCAGCAGGCCAATCTGGTGCTGGCGGTCCTTGTCGCCCTGCGCATCGCGGTAGGCGCGTTCGTCCTGCACCTGCTGCTGCGCCATGCGCAGCGCATCGGCCGGGGTGATGCTGTTTTCGGCCGCGACCACGCCGGCCAGCGCCTGCAGCTGTTCCGGACTCATTTGGGCCTGGGCCTGCATGCGCATGAACTTCGCCAGCGCTTCCGCATTCGGCGTGGCGGCCAGTGCGATCTTGGCGGTATCGCTCATGCCGCCGATCGCTTCGGCGCGCTCGATCTCGATGCGCGCCAGTTCGGACGCATGGTTCTGCTGCGCGATCATGCTTTCATATTCGACCTTCCAGCGGTTGAAGCGCTCGTCGCGCTCCAGCTCCATCTTCTTCAGGGCGTGCTGCCACTGGGCTTCCTGGTCGCGCAGCTTCAGCGCCAGGCGCTGTTCCTCGATCTGCACGGTCTGGCGCTGCTGCATGCCGTCCGCCTCGATGGTGCGCAGCAGCTTTTCGTACTGGGCAATGGATTCGGCGTTGGCGCCGGAGCGCTTCAATTCATCCAGCTTGGCGTTGATCTCGGCCACGTGCACGTGGCCGGTAGCGTCCTTCACTTCCTCGCCGCGCGCCAGCTCGCGCTTGCGGGACAGGTGCAGTTCCTCTTCCCATTCCTGCACCCGCTCCGCTTCACGCTGGCGCGCCGCATTGGCCAGGGCCACGCCCTGGAAACGGGCGCGCTGATGTTCCGCTTCGATATCCAGCTCGCGCTGTCTGGCGTCCGTTTCGGCCTTGCGCAGCAGGTTGAGCTGGGTGCGGCGATAGGATTCGTCCTCGATGGCCAGCGCCTGCTGGATGCGGTTCTGGATCTGCTGCACGTGCAGCTGGTGCGCAAAGCGCTGCCTGGCCAGCGCGCGCTCTTCCATCGCCACCTGCTGCGCCACTTCCAGCTCGGTACGCATCTTGATCTGCGCCAGATGGCGCACATGGTCCCACTCGGCCGCCTCGCCCGTCTGCAGCGCCTTCTTTTTCGCCAGTTCGTGTTCCAGTTCGGTCAGCGCCGAGCCGGCGCCGCGCTCGAAAGCCTGCTTGCGCGTTTTCGATTCGATGATGCGGCCATACAGGTCGATCTCGCGGGCACGGATGGACTGGATGCGTTCCTGCTCCTGCAGCGCCAGTTCGGCTTTTTCCACGTTCGCATCCTGGCGCAGTTCGGCGCGGCGGAAGTCGCTGCGCATTTTCTGCTCTTCGCGCCAGATGGCCTGCCACTCTTCCTCGTCATACAGCTGGTCGAGCTGCTTCACGTGTTCCAGCTGCACATGCCGTTCGTCCGCCACCAGCCACAGGCTGCCAATGCGTTCACGGTTGTTGTCGAACTTGTCGTGGCGCAGGGCCAGCGTATCCACCTGCACGGCGGCCAGGCCGAATTCGGCCAGGCGCTGTTTCAGCGACGCCTGCAAGCGTTCGTTCAGCTGCTCGCGCAGCGTGTGGTTATTGCTCATGTCGCGCATCGAGCGGCCACCGACGAATTCGGCGGCGATCTGGCGCATGGATGGCGCCAGCAGGTCGTGCAAATGCAGCGTGGTGACGGCGCCCGGCACCGTCATGAAATGCTGGGCGAAGGCCGGCACGTTCTCCACCTTCACGCCAACGCTGAAGCGCGCGGCGACTTTCAGGAATTCGGTGGTATGCAGGTCGCTGAAGCTGAATTCGACCGGCAGCGGCGTGGTGCGGGTGATCAGGATTTCGGCATGCTGGTCGCGCAGCAGATTGTTCAGCCGGTAGAAGAAGCCTTCCAGTTCGTATTCGCCTTGCGGCACCTCGGTGGCCTTGTCGTCCTGCAGGATGTAGGCGCGGGTCGTGGCCGGCACGCGCAGGGTCTTGGTGAAGATGCCGGACAGCTGGCGCACGCCGAAATACACGGCCAGTTCGTCGTTGGCCGGAATCCAGCGGTTTTCGCGCAGCACGGGTTCGCTGCGCGGTGCGCCCAGCGTCAGACCGCATTGATTGCAATAGCCTGACGCGTCGCCGTTGCGGTGCTCGCATCGCGGGCACTTCACGCCGCCAAAACCAAACATCTTGAACATGTCAGACTCCTTGTTAGTACCATTCACATGGGCCGCCCCGTCCGATTTTATCAGGGGCTGCCGCTATCGTCCTGCGCACAATTCAACGCAGCTCAGATCAAACCGATGCGTTCCACGCAGGCCAGCGTTGCGCCTTTTGCGCGCAGGGCCGGCTTGTAATCTGCTCCCAGCTCGTCCTGCCACGCGGCGGGCAGCAGCACGCGGTCGCCGGGGGCGGCTTGCTTCAATATCAACTCCGTTTTCGGCTGGCGCCCCTCGACCGGTTCCACGCGCCCGGCATGCCATGCTGTCGAGCTGCCGGTGGCGATCAGCCGTCCGCGCGGGATGAATTCACGGCCGCGCGCCAGGCGGTCGGCCATCACCAGGGCCAATTGATAGGAATCGCCCTGGAACCGCTGCTGGGCGAAGCGCACCACGGTTTTCCATCGTCCCAGTCCCTTGCCATCGAAATGACGCGCTGCAGCGAGCACCTGCCGCACGGCCAGTTGCGCGGTCAGGTCCAGGCCCGGTGCGGCAATGGTTTCCTCCTCGTCCGTTGCAGGCGCGTCCAGCGGGCTGACGCTGACTTCGACCCAGGCCAGCGCATCGTTGATGCCGCCGCTGTGCAGCGGGAACCAGGCGCGCGCGCTGGAGACTGCCGATGCGGGATCGGCGTGGCCGGTCAGCGCGCCCAGATGGTCGAGGTATTCGGCGTCCAGGGTCTGCTCTGCCGCTGCGTCGCCGCCCAGCAGCAGGTTGTCGGCGGCGCTGATGGCGCCTGCTGCGATGGCGGCTGCCGCCAGCGTGGCCGCGTTGACGCTGCCGCTGATGTGCCCGAAGTGCCAGCGGTCGGACCAGCCGAGGGCGACGACAGGCGTGCTGTCGGGCAGCCAGGCGCTGCGCACGGCGCGGTCGGCCAGTACGGCGGCCAGCTCCCAGTTGCGGTCCGCTGCGGCGGGCATCAGGTCCATGCTCAGCACCACCTGGTCGCGGCTGTCGAAGCGCGTTTCGGTCAGGCGCGCCAGGCGGACCACGTTCTGCATGGTTTCGCTCAGTTGCGGCGCGCCGGGCACCACGCACTTTACTTCGGCGCGGTTGGCGCGCGGGCGGCGGGTGGCGGTGATCGTGGCAACGCGTCCATCGGCAAGGATGGTACGGCATTCGGCGCTGGGGGGGCGGGGTGGAGTCAGCGGGGTCATGATTTATTGGTTCCCCAGCGTGGGCTCGCGGCGTTCCCTGCTGATCGCGCCGCCTTGCAGTTCGGCGGGCATTGTTTCGTTATCTGCGCCGGTGGAGCGGCGGGCGAACAGGGCGAATTCGAGGTTGGCGATCAGGCGGTCGGCTTCGTCGAAGAGTTGGCCGATGTCTGCTTCCGGCGCCTGCTTCAGTTTGGCCAGCAGGGACCAGATGGTGTTCAGCGCTGTTGTGGCTTGTTCTGCTGCGGCGGCGCGCGCGCCTTGTGCCGCTTCCGGCAGCGGCTGGCCGGGGGTTTTCCAGGCTAGCGACGGCATGGTGTTCACGTCCAGCGCAGCCAGGGACAGGCGCTGCAGCAGCTCTTGCTGGGTGGCGAAGGCGCTCGCTGGGGGCGTGATCATGCGCAGGGCTGTTGTGGCCGGAGGGAGTTCCAGGAACAGGCGGCGCAGGGCGAATGCATCCGCGGCGGCGGACGTTGCTGCTTTGGCCGGACTGGATTGGGGTGCGGGCGCAGATTCCGATACGGGCGCGAATTGGGGCGCGGGCTGCGCAGCCGGGTGGCCGGCGAACGGCGCGTGGCCGCGCGCGCTACCGGCAGCAGGCGCAGACCGGGACGCGCTGCCAGCCGCAGCCTCGCCATCGCCCCCCTCGACGGGGACGATGGCGGCAGCGCCAGTGGCCGTGGCAGCGGTGGGAGTGCTGGCGCCCGCCGGCGCCACCGCGGACGGCACGATGCCTGCGGCAGCGCTTGGAGCGGCGGCTGGCTGGGCGGCGGCGGTGGGCGCAGCGTTACGCCGCGTGACGGTCGGGGGCGCGGCATCAGACGGCGCGTCGGGGCGCGCGCGGTAGGTGGCGAGGGTGGCGGCGAGGGTGGCGGCGAGGTCGGTGGCGGGGTGGAGGTCGATGGGGTAGCAGTCCTGCACCGTGACGCCAAAGCGCGTGTACAGCAGCTCGTTCAACCCGCCGCGGAATGCATGCCATTCCTCCACCGACGTGCAAGGCGGCAAATCCAGCAACCCTTCTGCCAGCGCATTTTGCACCGCCAGTTGCACGCCGGCGCCAAACCCGGCCACCGTCAACGGCCCCGCCGCGCCGCACCACTCGCTCGCCAAAAACAGATCAAACCGCTGCTGCTGCACCCGCGGATCGCCCGCGTCAATCAGAAACTCCACGCGCAGCCCTGCTTCCGAGGCAGCCGGAAACGGCGCCACCGCAAACACATACGGCCCCGGATGAAAACACCACGCCACCTCCCCTTCGCCCAGCGACAAGCGCGGCGTGCCAAATGCGCCAATGCGGCGCGTCTGCCCGGAAGGCTGGGAAATGAGCACCGCCGTGCACTCGGCCGGCACCGCAGCACCGGATTCAAGCCGCAGCGCAATCACCTCCCCGCCCAGCCGCCCGGAATCAGCAGCCGCCGGGACAGCGGACGAGGAAGCAGGCGACGATCCGCCGCCCCGTTTCCTCATGCGCTTGAACAGTTCCATGATCTAGCGTCCCGCCGGCTCGATCGAGAAGCCGGCACCGCGCCGCTGGAAGTGTTCGGAAGGATCGTCAGCAAACGCCCACGGGCGTTCGCACTCGCCGTCCGCATCCAGGCGCCCCTGCAGCACCACGCTCCCCTGCCCGTCCAGTACGCGCAGCAAAGGCTGCTCGCGCATCAGCTGCGCGGCAAACGCAGCCGACGCTTCCAGCTTCAGAATCACCTGCCAGCCCTCGTCACCCGCATCGGCAGCCACGAAATGCAGGCTCCAGCAGCCATCGTCGGTGACCAGGCTGTCCAGCGCTTGCGCGGTGGACGCCGCCCGCAGCATGCCAGCGCTGCCGCGCCATCCGGCGACACTGCGCCGGCGCTGCAGCGCCAGATGGCGAAAGCGCTTCAAGGTCAGCGGCGACGCCTGCAGCGCCGCCAGCTGCGGCGCGCTCAGCGCGCGGCTGCCCGACAGCGCTTCCAGCAGCACGCTGTCCTCCAGCACCAGGCGATCCCCCGGCACTTCGCGCGCCAGCAGCAGGCGCTCCTGCAGTTTGCGGTCCGGCATCGACGCTTTCAATTTACTCTCCCGTACAACCTGTCTATCGTTTCATTGCGGCGCTTGCGCAGCGTGGGCACCGACACGCCGCCCATCACAGCCAGCTGCTGCATGGTCGGCAGTTCGCCCGTGGACGGATCGCGCCAGTCGTCCGGATAGCTGTCGTCGGCGGGACCGAGCAGCTTCTGGAACACCGCCAGGCGCACCGCCAATGGCTCGTTCTGCAGCGCAGCCAGCGCCGCACCATCCTGCGCCCTATCATAGCTGAGGGGGCGAGAAACTTCTTCATTGGTATCCGCCACCACGCGCCAATAATCCTCCAGCCAGACCGTGGCGTCCTCCGCATCCTGCTGCCAGTCGCCGTCCTGGTTCGCGGACAGTTCCTCGTAATCGCCGATTTCCGTGAGCATTTCGGCAATCTTGTCAGGATTATTCTTCAGGCTGGCGAAACGCTTGGACCTGGTATGCAGCGGGCCGGGCGAGCCGCCGAACTGCTCCTGCGTTGCGCTCCAGCGGATGATCCACTCGGCGCGGCAGCCGGCAATCGACGTCATCTGCCGCACTTCGATCGGATAGCCGCCCAGCTCGCGGCCGAGAATCGCGCCGACCTGCCCGGCATTGCGCTCCCAGTTGGCGAACAGGCCTTCGATCTCGCGGTAGGCCGTGTCCAGCATGCGGTAGGTGTAGATCTTGTTGGGCGAGCAGTCGCGGCCCGTGGCGGCCTGGTAATTGTCCGAATCGACCTTGTCGCGCAGGACGGCAAACATATCGTTCACCTTCTTGCGCAGCATGCCGTCGCCCGCTTCCGTGCTCCAGAACGCGCCGCAGCGCGCATGTTCAGCCACCACGGCGCAGGCAAAGCCGCCCCAGAACGAGGGCTGCGCCTGCAGTTCGAACAGCAGAGCGAGCGCCAGTTCGGCCACGCTGTCGCCATAGCTGTTGCCGGCCGTCTCGCCGCGCAGGCGGCGCGCAACGGGACGCAGCGCGTGCGCCATCGCATCGGTGTACCAATCGAGCAGCCCGGCGTGCAGCGCACTGTCGAGCATCTGGTGCAGATCGCATTCGCGGAACACCTCCAGCGAGCAGGCGCCCAGCAGCTTGCGCACATGTTCCCAGCCGTGTTCCTGATAGCGGGTTCCTGGGAGCCGCATACCTTCCTGTTTCATCAATTAGCACGGCGGGCGAACGGAGATCGCGCGGCTGCCGACGCGTGCACGCGTATCTTGTCACAAAGAGTATTTCTTCAATAGCGACTAGTGGAGGTCATTTGCCCTTCTGTTCTGGGTTCTGCTCAGCCATGGCGCACAGCATCGCGGCCACGATGGGCGCGGCGTGCTCGCCGCCGCTGCCCTGGGAGTGGCTGACGAAGGCGGCAAACGCCAGCCGCTGCGGGCGGCCGGGCAAGGTATTCGGCTCCAGCCAGCCGGTGAACCAGACCGTGGCCGCGTCGTCGCTGACGGGCGCGGTGCCGGTCTTGCCGTACAGGCCGCGCTTCAGGCTTACCAGCGCGGGACCGCTGAAGGCGCCTGCCGCCGTGCCGCTATCGACCACGCCTTTCATGCCGGCGCGGATGCGGTCCAGGCGCACGCCCAGCGGCTGGCCTTCAGCGCTGGCGGACTGTTTGCCGTTAAGGTTCAGCAGCAGGCGCGGGACGACGGTGCGGCCCTGCGCGATGGCGGCGGAGGCCAGCGCCATTTGCAGCGGCGTGGCCTGCATGCGCAAGCCGATGGACATCTGGCGCAGTTCGTGGCGGGTGTGGATCGGGTCGATGCGCGATGGCGTGGCTTGCAGCGCATCGTAAGCGCTCCAGGCGAAATCCCGCGGCAGCAGGCCGCCGTCGAGACGCAGCGGCTGCTCGAAGCCAAGCTGGCGCGCTGCGGCAAGGATGGGCCGGGTCTTATCCAGCGCGCCGGATTCGAGGGCTTGCAGGTCGGGCGCACCGCCGTCGGCACGCCCGAACAGGCTGCGGTCACTGAGTTCGCCGGACCAGGCGAACCAGGTGTTCAGGCTATAGGTCAGCGCTTGCGGCAGCCCCAGCCTGCCCTCCTGTGCACGGCGTTCGACGTTCTGCTCCCGGTAGTTGGTGATGTGGGCCTGTTTCGGCGTGACGGGATAGGTGGCGGCGTTGGTCCTGAAGGCGAAGCCGCGTGCGTCGGCCATGCCGTTGATGGCGTTCAGCGGCAGGCCGCCGAGCAAGGCGTTCAGTTGCGGGTCGGTTTGCGCGGCGCGCTCCAGGCCGAGGGCGCTGATGATCTTGAAGGTGGAGCCGGGGCTGTTATGGGCGCCGCCGTCGTGCTGCAAGGCGGGCAGACGCAATGGACTGCGGGCGGGGTTGCTGCGGTCGAAGTCGCGCGCCTCCTGCCAGTTGTCGGCGCTGACCTGGGTGGTGCCGGCGCCGGCGGCGGCCAGGATATCGCCGGTATCGGCGTCGAGCAGGACGAAACCGGTGCGGCGGCCGTTCGGGGCCGCTTCCGCGCCGCGGCAGGTTTTGCCGTCCCAGCGGCCATGGTGCAGGCCCTGGCAATCGAGGATTTGCTGGGCTTTGGCTTGCAGCGGCAGGTCGATGCTCATACGTGCGTCGGCCGGAGCGCCGGCTGCGGCGCGGGCGAGGACGCCGGAGACGCTGGCGGCATGCTCGGGGCTGAGGCCGAGCATTGCCGCCATGCCGGCATCGCGGGCGGCCTGGGTTGCCGCGCCGTCCGCCCACAGGGGGGTGCCGTTGCGGTCTTCGATGCGGACGGCGCCGGCGTTGGCTGCGCGTGCTGCCGTGTCGGCGCGGCGGGTCAAGGCGTGCCATTCGAGCTGATTGCCACTGGTGCGCAGGTGGCGGTATTGCTGGTCACCGGGTTGGGCGGCGGATGAGATGTCGAGCGGCGCGGCGGTGAAGGTGATCTGCCTTGCTCCGGCGAAGGGGTGCAGGGCCAGGTGCTGCACGTCGGACTGAGTGCTGCAGGCGCGGCCGGTGCAGGCGCTTGCGGCCGTGATCTGTGCGCCGGCTGCGCCGCTTTGCAGGCGGCCGGCCAGCAGCAGGGTGAGGGTTTCGCGTCCGGTGGCGGGGTGCGGCAGGGTGAGCGTGAATTGTACGCGCGGGGCGGACAGGCTGGCGGCGCGCGTCCACGGCTGCCAGCCTTCAGGCATTTCGTCGAACAGGCGGGCGGCGGCGGCGGGCATCAGGCGGCTTGCGGCCAGCGGCCAGCCATCGGCGGACAGCGCGATATCCACCGCGCCGCTTGCGACGCCGGGCAGGCGCCAGGCAAGCAGGCGGCGTTCGCTGTTGAAGATATCGACCTGCTGGCGCACGTAGGCACCGTCGGCTTGCTGGTAGAGGCGCTTCAGCAGCGCACCCGTTGGCGCATCGTCGCGAACGCCGCGCCAGCCGGTGAGCGTGCCAGCACGCGCTTCGGCTGGCGCGGACAGCCATTGCAGCAGATCGCGCGGGGCGACCTCGGCCAGACCGTCGGCGCTCAGGCGGATCAGGCCCTGGACTTGCAGGGCCTTGAACAGTGCCTCGTCTTCCAGCGCGCCGGGGGCTGCGGCCGGGATTGCGTATCGGCCGGCAGGCAGGCGGATGCTGCTGACGCTGCCGTCGGCGGCGAAGGCCGTGACGTGGGCGCGGGCGTCGGACGGCGCAGGCTGAGTACGGGGTGCGGCCAGGGCCATGGCAGGCGCCGCCAGTGCTGCGAGTACGGCGCGCGCCGGAGGCGCCGTCGGCGCGGGCGGCGTGGATGGCTCGTACAGCTGCACCACCAGCTCTCCGGCTTGCGGACACTGTCCGCTGGCGCGGCGCTCGATGCGCAGCGCGCCGCCGGACCACGTCAGCCAGCCATGCCGCAGCAGCAGGCCGTTGCCGCCCTGCCCGCCCGCAGCCAAGGCCGGGGCCGCCGTCCCGCCAGCCTTGGCCGGCACAGTGGCTGAGTGTAGGTCTCCAGTCACGGCATGCGTCGCCTGATCGCTGATCCAGCGCGCCGACGCATCCGCATCGCCCCAGCTGGCGCGCAAAGGCGCATCCAGCGATGCGCTGCCGCCGAGCTGGACGGCTGGCATGCGCCGCTCGTCGCGCACCAGCAGCACATTGCGCAAGGCGATCGCCTCCCCGCGGTCATGAGCCGCGCCCACCCAGCGTTCCACATCGCTGAAGTGATTCCCCAGCCGCAGCGGGAACAGGCGGCCGTCGCCGCGCAGCTGGCTACACAGGTCGATGCGCACCGGCGTTGCGGCTTGCATGCCGCTGACCACCAGCAGCGCGCCATTCTGGTGCGCGCTGTAGGAAACGCCCGGCGCAGATGGAATGTCGATAGCCGCGCCCGGAGCGACGCTCTGCAGCGCCAGCGCCGCCTGGCGCGCGGCTTGCGATAGCGGAGTCGCCGCTGCAGCAGAGGCCAGGCTGCGCGCATGAACGGCGATCAGCGCCGCACCAGCCAAAGCCAGCAAGACGCCGGCAACGGCCAGCACCGGCAGCGGACGGCCATCGCCCGGCAGGCGCAGACGCACGCCGGCCAGGCTGACCAGGAAGCGCCCCTGCGCCCGGCCGGCACGCAGGTTACGCCGCCGGCGCCTGTCGCGCCGCCAGGCGGCCAGCGCGGCGGCCATCTCTGCCAGTGTTCGTGCCATCGTTCCCCCGCAATGTTCTTTACCCGCTCTAGCTGAGGGAGCACGAAAGCCGCCGAATCCTGCATTTCGCGCCGCAAAATCAACGGCTCGTCGCATCCCCGTGGCGCCCAAAGCGCCGCCTGCCTAAAGTACGGGCATGGACAGACAATTACTCAAAGCGCTGTCCGTAACCAGGTAACCCACCGCACCCCGTGTGCAGAATGAAGAGGAACACGAAATGAAAGTCCTGAAAAACTTTGAAGCCCTGTTCGTCGCCGTACTTGGCCTGGCCTGCGCCGCCAACTACGCCCTGGATTCGAACACTGTCGACGAAGCCCGCCCAGTCACCGCCGCCGCTGCCATCGCTCCGGCAGCCGCCATGGCCGAAGTACCGGCCGCGCACGTGGTCGTGGTCAGTGCCAAGCGCATGAGCGCATCCGAAAAAGCGGCCTCGCTGGTCGCGGAGCGCAAGGCCACCATCGCCAAGAGCTGAGGTGTAAGTGCGCCAGCGCACATTGAAGTGTTGCCGCTTTCCGGTATTTGTAAAATTGTGAATCAGGCTTACCTCTGTAAAAACAGGCTTGTTATAGTGAACTCAATGCCTTACCAAACGGAGATAAACCATGATCAAATCCAAACTCATCGCCGCTGCCGCCTTGACGCTGGGCCTGGCCGCCATCGCACCGACACAGGCCTTGGCCCAGGTAGGCGTCAGCCTTGTGATTGGCAACGCTCCGCCGCCACCGCGCTTTGAAAGCGTACCGCCGGCCCGGGTCGGCTATATCTGGGCGCCGGGCTACTGGAACTGGGACGGCCGCCGCCACGTATGGGCGTCCGGCCACTGGATTCCGGAGCGCCGCGGCTACCGCTACAGCCCGGCAACCTGGGTACGCGTGGATAACGGCTGGCGCCTGAGCCAGGGCGGCTGGGGCAATTATTACGAAGCGCCGGCTCCGCGCCCCTACTACCACGAGCAGCCGCGCGGCTACTACTACGGCGACGGCCGCCGCCACGACCGCGATCACGACGGCGTACCTGACCGCTATGACCGCGACCGCGACAACGACGGCGTACCGAACCGCTACGACCGTGACCGCGACGGCGATGGCGTACCTAACCGCTACGACCACCGCCCGGATAATCCGCACCGCCGCTAAGGCACAAAAAAGCCACCTCACGGTGGCTTTTTCATTGGCGCCTGCGTGCGCAGCGCAGGCTTACTGCGCGCCCTTCAGGTATTTGTCGAGGAACTCGACCATTTTCGCATTCGCCTCGGCCTGGTTCTTCTTCTTGCTGAAACCATGGCCCTCATCGTCGAACACCAGGTAATCGACCGGCACATTATTCTTCTTCACCGCATCCACGATTTCATCGCTTTCCGGTTTGATCACGCGCGGATCGTTCTTGCCCTGGATGACCATCAGCGGACGGCGGATGTTCGCAGCATGGAACAGCGGCGAGGTGGCGGTCAGGAATTCCTTGTCCTTGACCGGATCGCCCACTTCCTCGTACAGCGCCTTGCGCTGCGATTCCCAGTAAGGCGGAATCGATTCCAGCGTACGGATCCAGTTGCTGACGCCGAAAATGTCGATGCCGACCTTGAACGCCTCGGGACGGAACGCCAGCGCGGACAAGGTCATATAGCCGCCATAGCTGCCGCCCATGATGCCGATGCGGTCCGGGTCGATATAACCCAGGCTTGCCAGGAAGGTCTTCGCTTCCACGCAATCCCACAGCGGTTCCCGGCCATGCTTGCGGTCGTCGGCCGTGAAGAAGGTCTTGCCGTAGCCGGAGCTGCCGCGGTTGTTGATGCCGAGGACGGCGTAGCCGTTATTCACCAGGTACTGGATCTGCGCGCTGTAGCCGCGGCGCGTCTGTCCACCCGGGCCGCCGTGCACGTACACCATGGCCGGCGCCTTGTTGCCGGCCGAAGCGCCTTTCGGCTTGTAGTAGATGGAAGGGATGACCGTGCCGTCGAAGGACTTGAAGCGCACCACCTGGGCTTCCACCAGGTCGTCCGGATTGATTTCCTTGTTCAGGCTCTCGGTCAGCTTGTTCAGCTTTTTCGTCTTCAGGTCATACACGTACAGGTTGTTCGGCGAGCGGTCGCCGTTGATGTAGAAGGCCAGCAGGTTGCCGCTTTCCGAGAACACGGCGCTGCGCATTTCGCCGCCCGGCACTTTCGGCAGCGGCAGCGGCGCGCCGGTTTTCGCATCGACGATGCGCAGCACGGTGCTGCCATCGTCATTCACGGTGCTCAGGCGGTAGCGGCCATTGCGCGAGAACCAGGTACCCATGATGTCCCAGCTGGCCTTTTCCACTTCGGCGAAGGCGCCAGTGGCCAGATCGTAGGTGCGCACGGTAGTGAATTCGCCGCCTGCGTTGGAGGTGATGTACAGTTTCTTCGACTCAGGATCGAAGGATTCCGCATCGTAGCTGGCGATGTCGGTGTGCGGCGTGATGTGCTTCTTCTCCTTGGTCTCGAAGTTGTACAGATAGACGTCGCTGTCGGCGGTGGTGTTGCGCTTGTTCAGCGCCATCCATTTACCGTCGCGGCTGATCTCGGACGGGTTGATGCCGTCGTCGTTCTGGTAGATCATCGTGCGCGCATAATCCTTCGCATCGTAGCGGTACAGATCGAAGAACTTCGGATTGCGCTCGTTGGTGGCGACGTAGAAGCCCTTGCCGTCGTCGGTCCAGCCGGCGAACATGGCTTTCAGCTTGTCGCCCGGCGTCAGGTCTTTCTCGCTGCCGTCCGTTTCGCGCACGAACAGGTGGTTCTGCTCGTTGCCGCCCTTGTCGCGCGTGAACAGGATGCGGTTGTCGGTGCGGAAGAAGCCGACGGCAAAGGTGCTGTCCGTGGCCGATCTGGTCAGCGCTGCGGGTTTGCCGCCATTGACGGGAATCGTATAGGCGTTGAAGATGCCGCTTTCATTGCTGCTGAAGAGGATCTGCTTTTCATCAGGGCTGAACGAGGCGCCGCTGATGGACGTGGTGGCCATGAACTGCTCGATGGTGTATTTCTTCGCTGCTGGCGGTGCTTTCTGCACGGCGCCGGCGCTGGCGGCATTCATCGACAGCGCGATAACGGCAACGGCAAACCCTGCGGCGCGGTAGGACAATCCCATTGGTGGTCTCCTGTTAATATTTTTGGAAAACAGCGCCGCCAGTGTTTCAAATTAGTTAATTAATGTCAATCACAAAAGAGAAGGCCCGCGCCGAGAAACTGGCGCGGCAAAAAGTGTCCGCTTCGCCTGCCGCCTGGCACGCGTGGTTCGATGGTTCGGCCCATCCCAATCCGGGCCGCATCGGCATTGGCGCCCTGCTGCAGGGTCCGCTGGGTGAACGGGTGGAGATCAGCCGCCGCGCAGGCCATGGCAGCAGCGGCGACGCGGAATACCTGGCGCTGATTGCCTTGCTGGAGGCGGCGGTGGAAATGCAGTTGCCGGAACTGCTGGTATATGGCGACAGCCAGGTGGTGGTGCAGGACGTGCTGCTGGCGGCCGAATACGGCGCGAAGGGACTGGAGCAGCACCGCGAACGGGCCGGCGCCCTGATGGCGCGGCTGGCGCAGGTGAATGTGCGGTGGATACCGCGCCACCGGAACGGAGAGGCGGACCGCCTGTCGCAACAGGCGGCCCAGCTCTCCTGATCCGCCTGGCCGGCGCCTGGCGCCGGCCGGCGAATTGCCTGTCTAGCTGGCGAGGCGCAGCGCGGGGCGCGCCTTGGCATGCAGCTTCACCGCCGGGGCCGCCGCATGCGTCAGCGACGCGCCGACCGCCTGGCCGACGTTGAACACGCTGACCACCTGGGCCAGGCTCTGCGACTGGTGCTGCATCGATTCGGCTGCGGCTGCAGCTTCTTCGACCAGCGCCGCATTCTGCTGCGTCACCTGGTCCATCTGGCCGATGGCTTTATACACTTCGTCGATGCCGGTGCTTTGCTCGGCGCTGGCGGCAGTGATCTCGCTGATGACGTCCGTCACGCGCTGCACGCTGGCGACGATTTCATCCATCGTATTGCCGGCCTCGCCCACCAGGCGGCTGCCCTGGTTGACCTTTTCCACGGAGTCGCTGATCAGGGTCTTGATCTCCTTAGCGGCTGCGGCGGAACGCTGCGCCAGGTTGCGCACTTCCGACGCCACCACGGCAAAGCCGCGGCCCTGTTCACCGGCCCGCGCTGCCTCGACGGCGGCGTTCAGCGCCAGGATATTGGTCTGGAAAGCGATACCGTCGATGACCGAGATGATGTCCACGATCTTGCGCGAGGACTCGTTGATCGACTCCATCGTGCCCACCACTTCGGACACCACGCTGCCGCCCTTCACCGCCACTGACGCTGCCGCGTCGGCCAGCTGGTTGGCCTGGCGTGCGTTGTCCGCGTTCTGCTTCACGGTGGAGGTCAGTTCTTCCATCGACGATGCGGTTTCTTCCAGCGAGGCAGCCTGCTCCTCGGTACGCGAGGACAGATCCTGGTTGCCCGCCGCGATCTCGCTCGACGACACGGCGATGGAATCGGTGCCGTTGCGCACTTCGACCACGATGTTCAGCAGCGCCTGGTTCATATCGCTCAGTGCCTGCAGCAGCTGGCCGGTTTCATCCCTGGCGCCGGACTCGATCTGGCCCGTCAGGTCGCCCGATGCCACACGGCGCGCCGCATCGACCGCCTTGTGCAGCGGCTGGGTGATGCCGGTGGTGAGCAGCCATGCAAACAAGGCGCCGAACGCCAGCACCAGGCCAGCCAGCACCATCAGCAGGACACGGCTGGCGGCCGCCACTTCGTTGATGTTGCGGGCAATGCCGTCGATGGTCGCGCGCTGCATTTTCAGCAGCTCCTGCACGTTATCCAGGTAAGCCGCGGAACCGGGCTTGAAGACTTTGTCGAAGACGTCGTTGGCCTGTTCCAGGTCGCCGGCGCCCTTCAGTTTCATGACTTTGTCGCGCGAGGACAGGTACACCTTGCGCTGACCGTTGATCTTCTCGAACAGGGCCTTTTCCTGCTCCCCTTCGATCAGTTCACCGATCTTCTTCTGCAATTCTCCCGACACGACGCTGGAAGCCTTGGCCTCCTGCTCGAAATAGTCGGCCAGGCTGGTATCGCTGCTGCGTGCGATAGCCGTGGTACGGCGAATTGCGCTGTCGATTTTGCTGGACCAGTCGCTGATCATGCGCTCCTTGGCCAGCGGCGTCTCCATCATGTCGCGGGTGGCATCGGCCACCTGCTGAAGACGCCATATCCCGATGATCGTGATCATCATGGCAAACGCCAGGATTACAGCAAATCCCAGCGCCAGGCGCTTCCCAATACTTATATTGTTCAGCGCTTTCATGTTATGCCGCCAATTTCTCTATCAGTCCCATTTCGGAACTGGACATCAGCTTGTCGATATCCACCAGGATCAGCATGCGCTCTTCGAGCGTGCCCAGGCCCATGATGTAGTCGGTGCTCAGCGTGCCGCCAATTTCCGGCGCTGCCTTGATCTGCTCCGGTTCCAGGATCGTCACGTCGGACACGGCATCCACCACCATACCCACGATGCGGGCGCCGATGTTGAGGATGATGACCACGGTAAACGGGCCATATTCAGGCTCGCCCAGGTTGAAACGGATACGCATGTCCACGATCGGCACAATCAGGCCGCGCAGATTAATAACGCCTTTAACGAAATCGGGCGCGTTGGCAATGCGGGTAGGAGTTTCGTAATTGCGAATCTCGCTGACCTTCTGGATATCGATGCCATATTCTTCCTGGCCCAGGGTAAATGCGAGGTATTCGGCTGGTTGGGTGCTGGTGGTGGACATATAAGAAAGAAAATTACATTAATGAAGAGACATTCCAATGTTACCCTAAGCCAATAAAATAGGCACGAACTTTTTTGCCTTTAGGCAATAATCAACCTTGACAGATCGGCAGCGGCTTTTTCCAAATCGGCGATAATCCATGCCACAATTGCGCAGCGAATCTGGAATACTTTTGAATTAAATGGAACACATGGAAAATCTGCTGAGCAGCTGGCAGCCGCGCCTTCTGGCGCTGGCCGCCGCTGCAGCGGGCGACGACGGCGCCCACGATATGAACCACCTGCACCGCGTCTGGCGCAACGCCCGCCAGCTGATGGCCGGCCACCCGGAAGCGGACGCCCTGGTCGTCCTCACCGCCTGCTACCTGCATGACCTGGTCAATCTGCCGAAGAACCATCCGGAACGCCACCTGGCCTCGCGCCAGGCGGCCGAACTGGCGCGCCGCGAGCTGTCCGCGCTCGGCTTCCCGGCCGAAAAGCTGGACGCCGTAGCGCACGCCATCGAAACCCACAGCTTCTCCGCCGCCCTCACGCCCGTCACCATCGAGGCCCAGATCGTGCAGGACGCCGACCGCCTGGATGCGCTGGGCGCGGTCGGCCTGGCGCGCATGTTCTACACCGCCGGCCGCATGGGCTGCGCCCTGGCGCATCCGGCAGATCCGCTGGCCCTGCAGCGCGAACGCAACGACAAGGCGTATTCGCTTGACCATATCGATGTCAAGCTGGCCACATTGCCCGGTACGATGCAAACCGCCGCCGGCCGTAAAATGGGCGAGTCGCGCCTGCAGGATCTGTACGATTTTCGCGACACCTTCGTCGCAGAATGGGCTGTCGAATGAAGGATGAACGCATCGAGGCCGTGCCGCCCTCGCCTGAAACGCCTGCCATCAATCCGGCCGCATCGACCGGCAACCTGAACTTCGTCCTGGTCTGCATCTTCATCGACATGCTGGGCATCGGCCTGATCGTGCCGGTGCTGCCGATCCTGGTCGGCGAATTCGTCAGCAACACGCAGCAGCAGACGCTGTGGTACGGCATTCTCGGCGCCACCTTCGGCCTGATGCAGTTCATCTTCATGCCGATGCTCGGCGCCGTCAGCGACCGCGTGGGACGCCGTCCCGTGCTGCTGTATTCGATGGCGGGCATGGGCATCAACTTTCTGACCACGGCCTGGGCGCCGAACCTGGCCTGCATGTTCATCGGACGCGTGGTGGGCGGCATGTCCTCCGCCAGCATGTCGGTGGCGTCGGCCTATGCGTCGGATATTTCCACGCCCGAGAACCGCGCCAAGAGCTTCGGCAAGATCGGCGCCGCCTTCGGCCTGGGCTTCATCTGCGGTCCGATGCTGGGCGGCCTGCTGGGCGACGTGAACCTGCACCTGCCGTTCTACGTGGCGGCCTGCCTGTCCTTCGCCAACTTCCTGTACGGTTATTTCTTCGTGCCGGAATCGCTGCCGCTGGCGCAGCGCGGCAAGTTCCGCCTGACCGGCGTGAATCCGCTGGCCGGGCTGGCCAAGCTGGCGCGCCGCAAGGATATCCGCGGCCTGCTGATTACCTTTGCCCTGGTCACCAGCGCGCAGATGATGCTGCAATCGACCTGGGTGCTGTACACCCACTTCCGCTTCAACTGGAGCCCGGCGGAAAACGGCATCGCCCTGTTCTGCGTGGGCCTGACGGCAGCCGTGGTGCAGGCCGGCCTGCTGGGCGTGTTCATCAAGCGCTTCGGCGAAGTGCGCCTGTCGCTGCTGGGCATTGCCTCCGGCTCCATCACCTATCTGCTGTATGGCCTGGCGACGCAGGGCTGGATGATGTACGTGTTCATCCTGTGTAACCTGCTGTCGTTTGCCGCCGGTCCGGCGCTGCAGGGCATCATCTCGAAATCCACGCCACCCACCGAACAGGGCGAGCTGATGGGGTCCCTGCAGTCGATCAGCAGCGCCGCCGTGGTGGTGATGCCGATCGTCGGCACCACCATCCTCGGCGCGGTCAGCCACCTGCCGCCGCAGGACTGGCGCATCGGCGGGTCCTTCTTCGTTTGCGCCATCATGCAAGGCATCGGCCTGTTTGTGGCGCGGCGCTACTTCCGCAACCACAGCCTGCCGGTTTAAGATAGGGCATGCCGCCACTCCGCCCCTTATTCAGCCCGCTCCTCGTTTTCGCCGCCACCCTGCTTGCCGCGCCGCTTGGGCAGGCGGGCTGTTCGCGCGATATCGTGGTGCCGGTATCGAATACGGGCGCCAGCGTTGTCGTCAACGGCGACAAGATCAGCGGCATCTATCCGGACCTGATGCGGCCTCTGGGACAGAAGGAAGGCTGCCATTTCGTGTTCTCGCCCGTGCCGCGCGCACGGCTGGAGCTGATGTTCGAAACCGGCAAGGCGGACATGCTGATGCCCGCCACCCGCACCGCTGCGCGCGACGTGCATGGCATCTTCGTACCCATGATGCGGCACCGGGCCACCCTGATTTCAGTCGCCAGCAACCGTCCTGCAATCGTCAGCGCACAGGATTTGCTGGAACGGCGCGACCTGCGCGTGGCCGTGGTGCGCGGTTTCGACTATGGCGAGGCTTATCAGGGCATGCTGCGCGAGCTGAACAAGCAGGGCCGCCTGTTTACCGAGGTCGATCCGACGGCTGTGGCGCGCCTGCTGAACCTGGGCGCGGTGGACGTGACCATGATGGGACCGACCATTCTCGCCGGGGCGATTGCACGCGAGCCGCGCGTGGCGGGTTTGCTGGACAAGCTGCGTCTTGAGCCGATTCCGGAGCTGCCGTGGCAGCAGAATGGGGTGTATATTTCGCGCCGTTCCCTGAGTGCTGAAGACCAGGCGGCGCTGCTCGATCTGCTGGAGAAGGCGGCCAGGTCGGGGGCTGTGATGGAGGGCTTCCAGCGCTATCATCGTCCGGAGATTCTGGCCGAGAGCGTGCGGCCGCGCTGATGTCCGGCTTCGTCGTCGCGGTGGTATTGTTTGCGGCGCTGCTGCATGCGGGGTGGAATGCGCTGGTCAAGGCGGGCAAGGAGCCGTTTTTGACCAGTGTGCTGGTGGCTTCCGGCGCTGCCCTGATTTCCCTGTCCATTCTGCCTTTCATTGCTGCGCCGGCTCCGGCCAGCTGGCCTTTCGTGGCGGCTTCCACCTGTATTCACTTCTTTTACTTTGGCTTGATGTCGGCCGCTTACCGGCATGGCGACATGAGCCATGCCTATCCTCTGATGCGCGGCTGCGCGCCATTGCTGGTGGCTTTGCTTAGCGTGCCGCTGCTTGGCGAGCGGCTGGCGGCTTTGCAGTATGGGGCCGTGGGCTGCATCAGTGCCGGCATTTTCGGCCTGTGGCTGGCGGCGCCGGCTTCTGCTGCCGGCGCCCAGGGACGGGCGACGCTGTATGCGCTGCTGAATGCACTGGCGATTGCGGCTTATACGCTGGTGGATGGGATAGGCGTGCGCAAGTCGGAGGCGCCGGCGGCATACACGATGTGGCTGTTCTTGCTCAGCGCCTCAGGGCTGCTGGCGTGGACACTGGCGCGGCGTCCGCGCGAACTGGCGGGGTATGCCCGGCGACACTGGCGAGTTGCCGCGCTGGGCGGCGCGGGGACGCTGGCGTCGTATGGTCTTGCATTGTGGGCGATGACGGCTGCGCCGGTGGCTGCCGTGGCCGCGCTGCGCGAGACGGCGATCCTGTTCGCAGCGGGGATCGCGGCCCTCTTCCTGCGCGAGCGCATCAGCGCGCGCCGCGCGGCGGCCATCGCGCTGATCGCCGCCGGCGCGGCCCTCATGCGCTACGCCTAGCGCCCGCCGCCCAGCTCAATGCAGACGGCCGGGCCGAACCGCAAGCCGCGGGACCGAGATCCCGGATCCAGGCCGGCGCTGCTAGCCGCAGGGCCGAGCAGCAGGCTGCCCGGATGGCTGGCTGCGACGCGCAGAACGGCGCATGCGGCAGCTGCCGGCAGGCGACAGGGCGAGCCGGCCTGCCCGCTGATGGCGGTCAGTATGGCGTCGCGGTGGAGCGGACCACGATTTCGGCGACGTCCACGTCACCCGGCTGCATGATGGCGAAGGCGATGGTGCGGCCGATGGCCGCCGGGTCGGACTCGCCCGGTCCGGCGTCCGAAGAGACGACGGTCACGCGGATCTCGCCGGCAACCTCCCGCCGCAGTCCCTCCGAAATCGCTGCCAGCCCATATTTGGTCGCCGCATACACACTCGCCGCCGGCCCCACCGGCGCCAGCGCCGCCAGATTGATGATCTGCCCCGCCCCAGCCACCTGCATCAGCGGCAGCACCGCCGCCACCCCATGCAAGGCCCCGCGCAGGTTCACATCGATCATCCGGTCCCACTCGCCGATCTTCAGATTGTCCAGCCGCGACAAGGGCATCACCTCGGCATTATTCACCAGCACATCCACCCGCCCGTGACGCGCATGCGCCGCCAGCACGAAGGTCTGGAAATCATCCGCGTCCACCACGTCCAGGGGCAGCACGCAAACCTCCGCGCCGGCAGCGCGCAACTGGTCAGCCAGCGGCGCCACGCAATGCTCGTGGCAAGCGCCCAGCACCAGCTTGTGTCCCGCCTGTGCCAGCAAGCGGGCCGCCGCCGCGCCCACCTGGTTTGCCGCACTGCTGATAAGGATGACTTTCGATTCCATGTGCCCCTCCTGCATAAGATTCCAACGATTCCAACGCATCGAAGTGTAGGACGCAGCGCAGCATGGAGCATGTCGTAAACTATCTGATCATTGCCTAATCCTCTCGAACCCGCCAAAACCCGTCAATTCTGGAGCAAAATGACTGCCTGAAACTATGAGACAGCAGAGATGAACGACGTAGCAAGCACACCAATCAGCAGCCGCCTGGTGCAACTGGTCAGCCAGCTGGCCCCCAATGAAGGCATGAACAGCGGCCCGCTGCCGGGCATCAAGTTCGTGCGCGTCAGCGCGCCCAGCGTGCGCCGTCCGGTGATGTACGAACCGAGCATCGTGGTGCTGGTCCAGGGCCGCAAGCGCGGCTATGTGGGCGAGCGCTCCTTCTCCTACGACGCCAACCAGTTCCTGGTGCTGGCCCTGCCCTTGCCCTTCGAGGCGGAAACCGAAGCCAGCGCCGCCGAGCCGCTGCTGGGCGTGTCCATCCCCATCGATCTGCAGATGACGGCCGAAGTGGCGATGGCGCTGGATGAAGCGAATGTGCCGATCGCCAGCGCGCCGCAAGGCATCGTGGCTGCGCCGCTGGACCAGAAGATGTCCGGCGCGCTGCAGCGCTTCCTGGAAGCCTGCGCCTCGCCGGTGGAAGCGCGCCTGCTGGGACCGGGCATCATCCGTGAGATCATTTATCACGTGCTGACCAGCCGTCTCGGCGGCGCGCTGCGCTCCGCCCTCACCCATCACAGCCAGTTCGGCAAGATCGGCAAGGCACTGCGCCGCATTCACGCCGACTTCAACCAGCCTATCGACGTGACCCAGCTGGCCGACGAAGCCGGCATGAGCGTGGCCGCCTTCCACGCCAGCTTCAAGGCGGTGACGATGACCTCCCCCATCCAGTACCTGAAGACCACGCGCCTGCACAAGGCGCGCCTGCTGATGGCGCAGAATGGCCTGAGCGCGGCCGCCGCATCGGGCCGCGTGGGTTATGAGAGCAGCTCGCAGTTCAGCCGCGAATTCAAGCGCTTCTTCGGCCGTACGCCGGTCGAAGAAGCGCGCCAGATGCGCAGCATCCTGGGCCAGCCCGAGGCTGTCGAGCCGGTGGCTTCCTACGTCACTTTCCAGTAGCGTCCACTACCGGCAGCTCGATTGCGCTGCTGTGGATGCCGCCGTGGTACACGCGCTGCGTGGCCTTCTGGTAATCGCCCGGCTTGGCGTAGAAGATGTTCGGCACGTAGGTCTGCGGATTGCGGTCGTACAGCGGGAACCATGAGGACTGGATCTGCACCATGATGCGGTGGCCCGGCTGCAGCACGTGGTTGATGCTTGGCAGCGCCAGCTTGTACTGCTCCACCTGGCCGGCCGGAATCGCCTCCGGCTTCTCGAAGCTCTTGCGGTAGCGGCCGCGCAGGATGTCCATTGACAGCGGCAGCTGGAAGCCGCCCATGGCCGGCTCGGACGCCACTTCATCCGGATACACGTCGATCACCTTCACCACCCAGTCGGCATCCGTACCGCTGGTGGAAGCAAACAGCTTCACCTGCGGTGCGCCGGACAGCACCAGCGGCGCCTTCAGCGGTTCGCTGACATAGCTCAGCACATCCGGCCGGCCATCGACAAAGCGCTGGTCGTGCACCAGCCACGGCTTCCACACATTCCCGTCGCCCATCTTGATCGGACGCGGGAGGAACGGTACCGGCTTGGCCGGATCGGCCACGTATTCGTCGTAAGCCTCGCCCTTTGGCGTATCGAAGGCCAGCCTGAAGCCGTCCTGCAGGTACACCGATTTCGCGGCCGACGGACAGCCCTTGTCGCAGGACTGCGGCCACTGCGCGAAACGCTGCCAGCGGTTGCTGCCGGTCTGGTAGAACAGCACGGGCGGCGTATCGGCCAGCGGCGCGTCATCCTTCAGGTGCTGGTTGAGGAAGGGCTGCATCACGTCGCGGCGGAATTCCAGCGCGGTGTCGCCCGAGAACTTCAGCGCGCCCAGGCCATAACCGTCGTAATTCACGCCGCTGTGGCGCCACGGGCCGACCACCAGGTAATTCAGCTTGTTGGACGGGTCCTGCTTTTCCAGTTCGGCGTAGGTCTGGTAGGTGCCGTAGATATCCTCCTGGTCCCACTGGCCGACCACGTGCATGGTCGCCACGGACAGCTTGCGCTTGCCGAGGATGCGGTCCAGCGCCTGCTCCTGCCAGTAGCTGTCGTAGGCCGGGTGCTCGAACAGCTTTTTCGTGAAGTTCAGCTTGTCCAGGCCATAGCGCTTCGCCATGTCGGACACGGAACCGAGGCGCAGATGGCCTTCGTAATCATCGTAGAAGCCGGTGGCCAGCGCTTCGCCGCGGCCCTTGGCCGTGGTCTGGCCGGCAATGTAGTCCAGCGTGTTGACGCGGAAGGCGCCGTTGTGGAACCAGTCGTCGCCGCGCCAGCCATCGACCATGGCGCTCATCGGCACCGCCGCCTTCAGCGCCGGGTGCGGATCGGTCAACGCCATCAGCACGGTAAAGCCTTCATACGAGGAACCGATCATGCCGACCTTGCCGTTCGACTCCGTCACATGCTTGACCAGCCAGTCGATGGTGTCCCAGGCATCGGTGCCGTGATCGACCTTGGTGTTGTTCAGCGGGCCGCGCACCGGGCGCGTCATCACGTAGTCGCCTTCCGAACCGTATTTGCCGCGCACGTCCTGGAACACGCGGATATAACCTTCGCTGACGAACACCTCGTCGCCCTGCGGCAGCAGCGACTGCATGTGCGGGCTGATGCTGCGCTGGGCGCGGCTGGCGGCGTTGTACGGGGTGCGGGTCAGGATCATCGGCGCCCGTTTCGCGCCTTTCGGAATCACGATCACGGTGTGCAGTTTCACGCCGTCGCGCATCGGGATCATCACCACGCGCTTGATGTAGTCGGCTGTTTCCTTCGGCGCTTCAAACGAGGGGCCGATATCGGGCGCCATCGGCGGCGTCGATTGAGCCAAGGCGGTGGACATCAGGAGGGACGACAACAGGGCAAAGCGGACACGCATGGGTTTCTCCAGGCCGGCAAAAAAGCAATATTACTGGAAAAGCCATGCGCCAGAGACGCCGCGCTTGACGTAAATTGATGCTGCAATGCAAAATAACGCCCTATGAATATGGTTTCCTTCCCCGGCTGCGGCCTGCCCCGCGGCTACTTCTGTTCGGTCACACCGCCTTAAGTTCCGTCCCCGCTACGGTTTCGACAAGCTGACGATGCGCCTTGCTGCGCAGCGTCGATCGTATTCGCCTGCTTTGCGCGCCGGGAGGCTGCGCGAGCGCCTGCCCCATTTCTATGTCTCTGCAAAAAATCCGCCTGGACTGGTTTTCCAATGTCCGCAATGACCTGCTGTCCGGTCTCGTTGTCGCACTCGCCCTGATTCCGGAAGCGATTGCCTTTTCCATCATTGCCGGTGTCGATCCCAAGGTCGGCCTGTACGCCTCGTTCTCGATGGCGACCGTGATCGCCTTTGCCGGCGGCCGCCCGACCATGATCTCCGCCGCCACCGGCGCCATGGCGCTGGTGATAGCCAGCCTGGTGAAGACCCACGGCCTGCAATACCTGTTTGCCGCCACCATCCTTACCGGCATGCTGCAGATGCTGGCCGGCTGGGTCCAGCTGGGCCGCCTGATGCGTTTCGTCTCGCGCTCCGTGGTGACCGGCTTCGTCAACGCACTGGCCATCCTGATCTTCATGGCCCAGCTGCCGGAACTGAGCAACGTCGCCTGGCAGGCCTACGCCATGACGGCTGCCGCCCTGGCCATCATCTACGGCTTGCCGTATATCACGCGCGCCGTGCCTTCGCCGCTGGTGGCCATCGTGGCGCTGACCGGCGTATCCATGTATTTCGGCCTGCCGGTGCATACCGTCGGCGACATGGGCCAGCTGCCGGACAGTCTGCCCTCCATCCTGATCCCGGACGTGCCCTGGAACCTGGAAACCCTGCAGATCATCCTGCCTTATGCCGCCACCCTGACCGTGGTCGGCCTGCTCGAATCGCTGATGACGGCCACCATCGTCGATGACTTCACCGATACCAAAAGCGACAAGAACCGCGAATGCGTGGGGCAGGGCCTGGCCAACGTCGCCACCGGCTTCATTGGCGGCATGGCCGGCTGCGCCATGATCGGCCAGTCCGTCATCAATGTGAAATCCGGCGGACGCACCCGCCTCTCGACGCTGATCGCCGGCACCGTGCTGCTGATCCTGGTCGTCTTCCTCGGCGCCTGGGTGAAGCAGATTCCGATGCCGGCGCTGGTGGCGGTGATGATCATGGTCTCCATCGGCACCTTCAGCTGGCAGTCGCTGCGCGACCTGCGCAGGCATCCGGTCAGCTCCAGCATCGTGATGCTGGCGACCGTGCTTGTCACGGTTGCCACGCACGATCTGGCCCGGGGCGTGCTTACCGGCGCGCTGCTGTCCGGCGTATTCTTCGCGCAGAAGGTCAGCAAGCTGCTGCAAGTCAGCGCGCGCAAGGAAGGCGACACCCGCCATTACGAAGTCAGCGGCCAGATCTTCTACGCTTCCTCGGAGCAGCTGGTGCATGCCTTCGACTACGCGCCGGGCAAGGTGAACATCGACGTCAGCAAGGCGCACTTCTGGGACATTACCGCCAACGATGCGCTGGAAAAGGTGCTGGAAAAATTCCGGCGCATGGGCGCGGAAGTCACGCTGTCCGGTCTGAGCCAGAGCGTTTCCCGACAGTAAGAGAGTACGCGCACAGACCGGTTGAGCAGAACTTGTAAGAATGGAGGCACTCTTATGAGGAGGAACAAACGATGAAGAAACTGCTCCTTGCCGCCATTGCGGCTTCTGCCCTGGGTACTGTTGCAGTGCCTCAAATTGCCAGCGCTGACGTGATTGTCGTGCGCACCGCCCCGCCGCCGCCGCGCAATGAAGTGGTGCCGGCTGCACGCCGCGGCTATGTATGGACGCCTGGCTACTGGAACTGGAACGGTCACCGCTATGTATGGACGAACGGCAAATATGTGAAAGCCCGCCACGGCTACCACTATCGTGAGCCCAGCTGGACGGAAACTAACGGCCGCTGGGAATTCCGCCGCGGCGAGTGGTCGCGCGGCGACCGGGATGGCGACGGCGTACCGAACCGTTACGACGACCGTCCCAACAACCCGAACCGCCACTAATCCGCACCCGGCCACAGTTTGGCGGCGACTTGACAGGTTGCCGCCAAACTGTGAATATTGCGGGATGAAATTTTTCCAATCACATTGCCCTTCCCTGAATTGGTGGCGCCGCTGACCTAGCGCGGCCACTGTAAAGTGATGTGATTTTTATATCAACGCCGCCTCTCTCAGGTGGCGTTTTTCATGGCGCATCTCGGTAGGGGCAAGCAAAGGAACCCCATGAGCCAGCCAGCACCAAGCACCTCTCCAGCCGTGATCCTGACCGGCGACCGTCCTACCGGTCCGCTGCACCTCGGCCATTTCGTCGGCAGCCTGCGCAACCGCGTCGCCTATCAGCACGACTACAAGCAGTTCATCATGCTGGCCGACTCGCAGGCGCTGACCGACAATATGGACGACACCAACAAGGTGCACCGCAATGTGGTGGAAGTGGCGCTGGACTACCTGGCCTGCGGCATCGATCCCGCCAAATCGACGATCCTGATCCAGTCGCAGATTCCGGAACTGGCGGAACTGACCTTCTATTACCTGAACCTGGTGACCGTGGCGCGCCTGGAGCGCAACCCGACCGTGAAACAGGAAATCGTGCTGCGCGGCTTCGAACGCGACATCCCGGCCGGCTTCCTGACCTACCCTGCTTCGCAGGCGGCCGATATCTCGGCCTTCAAGGCCTCCATCGTGCCGGTGGGCGAAGACCAGATCCCGATGATCGAACAGACCAACGAGATCGTGCGCAAGTTCAACCGCATGGCGAACAAAGAGATTCTGGTCGAGTGCAAGGCCGTGGTGCCGGAAGTGGGCCGCCTGCCGGGCATCGACGGCAAGGCGAAGATGTCCAAGTCGCTGGGCAATGTGATCAACCTCGGCGCGACTGCGGACGAGATCAAGGCGGCTGTGAAGATGGTGTACACCGACCCGCTGCACCTGAAAGTCTCCGATCCGGGCCACCTGGAAGGCAACGTCGCCTTCATCTACCTGGACGCCTTCGACAACGAGAAGGCCGCGCTGCAGGAAATGAAGGACCACTATGTGCGCGGCGGCCTGGGCGACAGCGTGGTCAAGAAGCGCCTGGAAGTGGTGCTGCAGGAACTGATCGAACCGATCCGCACCCGCCGCGAAGAGCTGGCCAAGGACAAGGGCTACATCATGCAGGTGCTGAAGGAAGGCACGATGCGCGCACGCGAAGTGGCGGCGCAGACCTGCGGCGAAGTCAAAGCCGCGCTGGGCCTGAGCTACTTCTGATGGATGCCGCGCCGGCGCTGCCGGATGGCGGCGCGCTATGGCTGGCCGTGCTGGTGCTGTATGCCGCCGCCAGTCCGCTGTGCTTCCTTATCTACTGGCTGGACAAGCGCGCCGCCGAACGCGGCGCGCAGCGCACGCCGGAACTGACCCTGCTGCTGATCGGCCTGGCCGGCGGCTGGCCGGGCGGGCTGCTGGCGCAGCAGCTGTTCCGCCACAAGACCGTGAAGACATCCTTCCTGGCCAGATACTGGCTGACCGTGCTGCTCAACCTCGGCGTCCTGCTCCTGCTGGCGCACCAGTCCTGAATTACAGGCCCGACGGCCACGTCTCCGGCGCTTCCTCGTGCTGCCACAAGGCCGACCGCTCCAGCGGCTGCAAGGCCGTGCTGCGGTCCACGTGGATGATCGCATCGAACTGTTGCGATGCATCGGCATAAAAATAATGGCTCATGCGCTCCGTATCCGGCCGGTAGATCACACCGATCGCCCGCTCCAGGAAGCGCGCCCCGAGCCGGGACAGGCCGCTGGCGCCGCCGCGCAGCGGCAGCACGAAGCGCTCCAGTCCCGTCTCATGCAGCACATGCTCCACGCTATCGCTGCGCGATGGCACGACATGCTTCAGCTGCGCCGGCCCGTCCCAGTCGCTTGCCGCCGTCACAGTACCCGTATGCGTGCTGAACCCCAGCAGGAAGACATCTTCGGGACGATAGCGCTCGCGCACCAGCTGTCCTAAATTCAGCTGCCCGATCTTGCCCATCTCCGTATGCCGCGCATCGCCCAGGTGCGAGTTGTGCGCCCACACCACCACCCGCGCCGGACGCGCGGTGCGCTGCTGGACATGTTCGCGCAGCGCCTGCAGCGTTTCCGCCATATGCGAGTCGCGCACGTTCCACGAATCGTCGCGCCCCCTGAACATGGAGCGGTAATAGGTTTCCGCGTTGCGCGCCACGCGCGCATTCTGCTGCGCGTAGAACAATTCATCGGGCACCATGCCGCCGGCCTGCTCCAGCTGGGAGGACGCCTTGTGCGTCATCTCCATCAGCTGGCGCACCACCGCCTCCTCGCAATCGGGCCGCATGCCGAACGAAGTGGCGTAGCCATAGCGCTGCGGGTCTTCGGCGAAATGGTCGATGCAGCCATAGCGTTCGCGGGCGCGCGCAGCGGCGGCCGGATCGGCCTTGTCCAGATAGGCGATCACCGCGTGCATCGACTGCTGCAGGCTGTAGAGATCGAGGCCGTAGAAGCCGACCCGCCGCGCACTGCTGGCAACGTGCGCGTTGTGCTGCCGCAGCCAGTTGATCAGATCGAGGACTTCATGGTTGCGCCACATCCATTGCGGGAAGCGCTTGAAGCCGGACAATGCCTGCTCGGCCGTCATATCATTGCCCGCATGCTGCACATACAGGCTGGCGCGCAGGGCGTCCGGCCAGTCGGCTTCGACGGCGATGGCGTCGAAGCCCTTTTCCACGATCAGCCGGCGGCTGATTTCGGCGCGCAGCCGGTAGAACTCGCGCGTGCCGTGCGTGGCTTCACCCAGCAGGACAATGGAAGCGTCGCCGATATAGTCGAGCAGCCAGGCGAAGTCTTCGTCCGTTTCCAGGGGCCGCGCTTCGTCGCGCAGCACCTCGCTGATTGCCTGGTTCATGCTGCACCTCCGGGAAATCATCGTTATTGGCCCACCATAGCGCAAGCTGTGAGAAACTGTCGCAGGTTTAACCGGGGAAATCTTGCATGTGGAATGGTGTGCTGTGCGGCCTGCTGGCGGGTGCGTTGTGGGGAATGGTGTTCATCGTGCCGGAGCTGCTGTCCGCCTTCTCGCCGCTCGAAATGGCCGTGGGACGCTATGTGGCTTATGGCGCCATTGCCTTCGGCCTGATGCTGCCGAAGCTGCGCAAGCTGCTGGCGCGGCTTGAACGCAGCGACTACACAGCCCTGGTGCGGCATGCACTGGCCGGCAATATCGTTTATTACATGCTGCTTGCGCTGGGCGTGAAGTTCGCCGGCGTGGCGCCGGCCTCGCTGATCATCGGCGTGCTGCCGATTGCCGTCACGCTGATGGGCCGCAACGATCACGGTGCCGTGCCGCTGCGCCAGCTCGCACTGCCTTTGCTGGTGGCCGGCGCCGGCATCGCCTGCATCAATATCGACGTGTTCCAGCATGCCGCTGCTGCCGGCCAGCCCCTGGCGCGCACCGTGACCGGCGTGCTGTGCGCGGCCGGCGCGCTATTGTGCTGGAGCTGGTACACGCTGGATAACGCGCGCTACCTGAAACGCCACCCGCACTACAGCAGCGGCGAGTGGTCGGCGCTGTACGGCCTGTCCACGGGCCTGATCGCCCTGCTCATGGGCGGCGTGGCCTTTGCCGTCTTCCATGCCGACGTCACCGGCGCCGCTGGCGCGGCCTCGGGACGCGACTGGGGCCTGTTCTGGTTCTGCAATGGCGTGATTGCGCTGGGCGCTTCGGTGATCGGCAACCAGCTGTGGAATATCGCCAGCCGCCGCGTGCCGGTCACGCTGTCCGGCCAGCTGATCCTGTTCGAGACCCTGTTTGCGCTGCTGTATGGCTTCATCTACAAGCAGCAGTTTCCGCGTCCGCTGGAGATCGCGGCGATCGTGCTGCTGATTGCGGGCGTGGTGTGGTCGGTGCACGTGCACGCGCAGGAAGAGCAACTCAGCCCGGCGTGATATGTGCGGCGACCAGGGCCGCCATGCCGTCGTCACCGCGCGCGCGCAGCCCCTCGGCGACGTTGACGCGGTCTTTCACTTCGCGGTTCTGGCTGACTTTCCATTTGCCCTGGATCGATGTTATCGGCAGCTCGATGCCGACGATGGCGCGCGTCATGCTGGCGATGTAGTCGTCCGGCGCATCGTCGATCGACCAGGGATCGGGCATGCCGGCTTCGTGGATTTTCGTCAGGTCTTCCAGCAGGCGGCGCAGCCAGGCCGGGTCTTGCACCGTATGCGCGGTGCCGCGCACCTGCACCATGGCGTAGTTCCAGGTCGGGACGGCCTTGCCGGTGATGCGCTTGACTTCGTACCAGCTGGGCGTGATGTAGGCTTCGGGGCCCTGGAACACGGCCAGCACCGGCGCGCCTGCCGTGAGTGCTTTCCATACCGGGTTGGCGCGGGCGACGTGGGCGCGCAGCACGCCATGCTCGCCTTCATCCGGGTAGAGCACGAAGGGAATCAGGTCGGCCGTCGGGCCGTCGGCGCTGCTGACGATCAGGGTGGCCAGGGGGTAGGCGCGGATCAGGCCGTGCTTGACTTCGAGGCGGTCTTCGGCGAAGGCGGGTGGCAGATACATGGGCGGTGCTCGGGTGAGTGATGCGCCCAGTGTAGTGGCGCCGGCGGCGGCGTGGAAGGGCCAGCGCAGCGGCCACGGATGGGGCCACGGACGGCGGGCGTCAGGTCAGCAGGCCATGTTCGACCAGCACATCCTGCACCAGCTCCAGCCGCAGCAGCGGGTTTTCCTGGCTGAGCAGCAGCTGCTTCTGCGCCAGATTCAGCCGAAGCAGTTCGCACCAGCGGTTGGCGACCCAGCCCGAGTCGTCCAGGCGGTACGGCGGCCGCATCGGCATCTGCGGCCCGGTCACTCCGCGTTCCTGCAGCGAGCGAATCAGGGATCCGAGCATGTCCGCCACCACCTGCTGCTCCTCCGGAATCGGCATCTGGATGTCGGGCGGAATATCCGTCACCTCGCCCATCCACAGCCCGTGCTTCAGCACTTCCGCCGTGGTGATATGAAAGCGCCGCGTGCCCAGGCAGCTGATGTGCATCAGCCCCGGCACCGGCGCCTTCCAGTTTTCGATGCGGGCGCTGGTGCCGATGGCGCTCAGCGTTTCATGCCCGCCCGGCTTGCGCACTTCCTCGCCCTGCACCAGCGCAACCACGCCGAATTCCTCGTCATGCTCGATGCAGCGCTTGATCATATCCAGATAGCGCACCTCGAAAATCTGCAGCGGCAGATAACCGTCCGGGTAAAGGACGGTGTTCAGAGGGAATAAGGGAATCGCAGCCATGCCCCATCATCGCACGAATCGGGGCATGCTGCCGCGCCACTCAAGCGGACGCTCAGGGCTTGCGATACACCGCGCCGCCCTTCATTACAAAGGCGATTTTGTACAGCGTTGTGATATCGGCAGTCGGGTCGCCCTCAACGGCCACCAGGTCGGCCATATAGCCGGGCTTGACCTGGCCCAGCGACGAGGCGCGGTCCAGCACCGCCGCGTTGACCACGGTAGCTGCGCGCAGGGCCTCCTGCGGCGTCATGCCCAGTTTGACCATCCACTCGGCCTCGCGGGCGCTGGCGCCGTGCGCGAACACGCCCACGTCGCTGCCGAGGCCAATGGTTACGCCCAGCTTGCGCGCCAGCTGGAAGGCGCGCGCCGCCGCCTGCATGGACGGCGTCGGCGTGCCGCCGCGCACATACTTCTGGAAGTATTCGCTGGTGGCTTCCGGCGCGGCCAGCGTTGGGAAATAGGCGACCTTGCGCTCGGCCATCAGGCGGAAGGTGGCTTCCGATCCGCCGTAGCCATGTTCGATGGTGTCCACGCCGGCCAGCACCGAGCGGCGCATGCCTTCGTCGGTACTGGCGTGCGCCGCCACCTTGCGGCCGGATTGGTGCGCCGTGCGCACCAGCGCATTCAGTTCTTCCTGGGTGAAGGTGGCGTGCGAGCTGTTATCCGGGCCGGTGCGGTAGTCCGCATAAACCTTGATCCAGTCGGCGCCGCGCGAGGATTGCTCGCGCACGGCCTTGACCACCTCGTCCACGCCGGTGGCTTCCTGGGCGCCGCCGGGCAGGTCCATGTCCGGACGGTAGGCCTTGACGTTCGGGCCGTAGCTGCTGCTGGCCACGATGGCGCGGGTGGCCACGAACAGGCGCGGGCCTGGAATCACGCCTTCGTCGATGGCACGCTTGATTGCCACGTCCGCATACCCTGCCCCTTCGGTGCCAAGATCGCGCAGCGTGGTAAATCCGGACTGCAGCTGGGCATTGGCATGGCGGCCCGCCAGCAGCACGCGGTATTCCACCGGCTCTTTCAAAACCTGGTCGTCCCAGCTGGTTTCGTTATACGGATGCAGCAATACATGCGAATGCAGATCCATCAGTCCGGGAATCAGCGTCCTGCCGGGCAATTCGATGCGTTCCGCATCGGCCGGCGCAGTGATATTCGGACCGGCGGAGTGTATTTTTCCATCCACGACCAATACCGACCATCCCGCATGGGGCTGGCCTTCACCGGTCCAGACTTTGTCCGGAATTAGCAGAACGGGACGCGGAGCAGCCGCTTGCGCGGCTGCGGAGAACAATACCAGAACCGCCGCAGCGGTGCGGGAAAGCGTGATGGGCATAATTCAAGGAAAACGGTGGAGATAATCCGGCGCTGCGCCGGACATATAAACTACCGTTATCGCTTATTAAGCCTCTTTAATCAGGAAGTCTTCTTTCTTCTTGCCTTCGAGCCATTTCGGTGCGCGGCCACGGCCGGTCCAGCTTTGGCCGCTGGCAGGGTCGCGGTATTTCATCGGCACCGGAGCGCGCGGCTTCACCGGCTTGCCGCTCTTGGCCGCTGGGCCGAGATCGGCGATGGTCAGGTTAAATTCGCGCATGATGGCCAGAATCTGTTCCTTGGCCTTGTTGATTTCCGTCTTGCGTGCGGATTCCGCGAGATTCTGCAGTTCGGCGATCTTCGCCTGGTATTCCTGATAGGTCGTCATCTCTTCTATCCTGGTTGGTATAGTGGGTAAAAACCGTGTGTGACAATGTGTGAGAATTCAATGTCGCCAATGTACCATAGTTAGCTTGAATTAATCCACTTAATCTAGCAACATTAATTAAAAAGTGCCACACGGTTGGACAACAACGCTTTTAAATTGAATTACGCCTTATTCCCTTCCTTATTCCCCGGCTTAGAAACGCAGCTCCAGCACGGCCCTGCCGCCGCGCGTACCGGGAGTATAGGTAGTGCTGGAAAGTAAACCATCGGCATTCACGAAGGTGATGGAACGCAGGCTGTCCTGCGCTAAAAGATTCCAGCCCGAGATGCGCAGCTGCGCCATTTTGGCGAACTTCCACAACACATACATATCCAGATTACGCGACATGGTCGAATAAGCGGTGCGGTCGATATCCTGGCGCACCGGACCGCCGCTGCGCAGGTTCAGGGACCCGCCCAGCGACCAGGCGCCGTCCGCCGTCTTGTAGTCGGCGCCGACGATGGCAGTCAGCGGCACCTGCTGGTCGAGACGGTTATCCGGACCGGGCACCTGCTCCACCTCCGACCAGTTGCGGCTGAGGCTGGCGCGCAGGTCGAGGTTGGGTGCGCCCTTCATCACGGCCTTCAGCGGAAATTTCGCTTCCAGGTCCAGGCTGCGCACGGTAGCGCTGCCCTTATTCGTCAGCACGGACACCCAGCGCCCATCGTCGCCAGGGAAGATATCGCGCCGCGTGAAATCGTTGATGCGGCGCACGGCCACGGCAGCGCTCAGCAGCGCGGAATCGGCCCAGTAGTGCTCATAGGCGGCGTCGATGCCGGTCGCCAGTTCCGGCTTCAGGCCGGGATTGCCGCGGTAATCGGGTTCGGTCTGGCTGTTGTTGGTGCTGGTGAAGCGGCGCGGCATCAGGTCGTTCACGCCGGGCGCCTTGTAGGTGCGGGTCAGCGCGGCGCGCAGTTGGTCCTTGCCGTTTGCCAGCTTGTACAGGGTCTGCGCCAGCGGGCTCCACACGCTGCTGCTCTGCTGCACCGGATCGAAGCCGGGACCTTCGCTGCGCGTGTCCAGGCCTTCCCAGCGCAGGCCGAAGTACACCGACCAGCGCTCGCTGAGATTCCATTCGTCCTGCGCGTACAGGGCGGCGCGGCGCAGGGTGGCGTCGTAGCCTTCGTCGGCGTTATCCAGGATGCCGGACGGATGCAGCACATTGCGCTGGATGCGCCAGTCTTCCCGCGTGGTGTAGCCGACGTCCCAGCCCATGGCCAGCGCGTGGCCGGGAATCAGCGGCGCGCTGTATTTGCCGGTGCTGCTGATGCCTTTTTCCTGGTTATCCGTGAGGACGTTGTTTTCCAGCGCCAGCTGCCTTGCGCGGCTGTCGTCCTCGAACCACTCGCCGGTGAAGGTATTGCGGTTGACGCCGATCCGGGCATCCAGCTTGGCGCCTTCGCCGAACTTGTGCACCCAGTTCACTTCCGTGCGCAGGAAGGTGTTCACGTTGTGGCTGTCCACGTGCACCCCGTCGTAAAGCGGCGGCGCGCCAAGCGGGGTGTCGATGCCGCGCTCCTGGTGGTTGCGGAACACGTAGCGGTTCAGGAAGGACTGGGAAGTGATGGTGTCGCCGTTGTCCAGCGTCCAGTTCAGGCGCGGCGACAGTTCCAGCCAGCGGCCATGTCCCAGTTCGTGCTGCGTGGTATCGCGCTCGCGCTGGGCGTCGCCATCCAGGTCCGCCAGCTTTTCCTCGGTACGGTTGCGGCGGTCGAAATTGAAGCGGCCGGTGCTGCCGCTGAAGGAATAGGAAAAGCCATCCAGCTTGTCCGACATTTGCAGGTTGTAGTGCGGGTTCATCACCTCGCTGCTGCGCCCTGCGCCGATCTTCAGCTCGCGCTGCGCCGTCTTCACGGCTTTCTTCAGCACGATATTGATGGTGCCGGCGATGGCCTGGGTACTGAATTCGGCGCTGGCCGAGCGGATCACCTCGATGCGCTCGATCGAATCCGGCGCCAGGTTCTCGATGGTGAAGCCGGCCGGCGCACGTTCGCCGTTGATCAGGATTTGCGTATAGCCGCTGCCCAGGCCACGCATGCGGATATCGCGTCCGCCGGCGCCGACGCTGACCCCGGGCACGCGCTTCAGCGCATCGCCGATGGAGGTGTCGCCGTAGCGCTGCAGCTCCTCGCTGGTCACCACGATCTTGCTGGCGGTATCGTCGCGGCGCGGGTTGTAGGCCTCGGCTGCGCCCTTGATTTCAACTTTCTGGATATCCTTGTTTTCCTTCTCTTCAGCTTGAACGGATGCGGTAGTCAGGGTGGCGAGGACGGCGGCGGCCAGCAGGCGCAGTCGGTATGGCGGCATGGGGATGTAATGACGTAAAAAAGTGACGCGAGGCAAGATTGCTTATTATGTACTATTTTCGACCCTGCATCGCAAGGATATAATGCGGGATCAATATTTAATGGATGACACCGTGTCCCGACTCGCCGTATTGCCACAATATCTGCTGCCGAAAGGCGCACTGACCAATTTTGCAGGCCGCGTGGCCGGCGCCAAGGGCGGCGCCATGACCACCCGCCTGATCCGCTGGTTCGTGGGCAAATACGATGTGAATATGGACGAGGCCGCCAATCCGGATATCGCCAGCTATCACAGCTTCAATGAATTCTTTACCCGTGCGCTGAAGCCGGGCGCGCGTCCGCTGGCCAGTGCCGACCTGATCTGCCCCGTGGACGGCCGCATTTCCCAGTTCGGCGATATCGAAGACGACCAGATTTTCCAGGCCAAGGGGCACAAGTTCACCACCACGGCGCTGGTCGGCGGCGATGCGCAACTGGCCGGGCAGTTCCGTCATGGCCATTTCGCCAATCTGTATCTGAGCCCGCGCGATTACCACCGCATCCACATGCCTTGCGACGGCAAGCTGACGCGCATGATCTATGTGCCGGGCGAGCTGTTCTCGGTGAATCCAACCACGGCGCGCGGCATTCCGGGCCTGTTTGCCCGCAACGAGCGCGTGGTGTGCGTGTTCGACACCGCCAACGGTCCGTTCGTGATGACCCTGGTTGGCGCCACGATCGTGGGCAGCATGGCGACCGTATGGCACGGCGTGGTCAACCCGCCGCGCCAGCCATCGGTTTGCGAGTGGACCTATGCGGACCAGGATATCGTCCTCAAAAAAGGCGACGAGCTGGGCCGCTTCCTGCTGGGTTCGACCGTTGTCATGCTCTTCCCGGCCAACACCCTCGCCTTCAACCAGGACTGGCAGCCAGCCGGCCCGGTTCGGCTCGGCGAGGCCATGGCCTCCCTGAAGTAACTCGGGACGCCCGCCACCAGTCAGGCCCTGGCCGCGTTGAAGTTTGCCTCGAGCATATCGAGGAAAGCGCGGGTCTTGGCCGGCATCAGGCGGCGCCCGGGGAATACGGCCCATCCCGTCACCTGCGGGAAACTCCACTCCGGCAAAATCCTCACCAGCTCGCCGCGCTTCACGTGCGGCGCCGCGAACTCCTCGGTGCAGGTGGCAATCCCCAGCGACGCCACCGCCAGCCTGGACAACAATTCCGGCGAGTTGGCGCGCATCTTGACCGGCACATCCCGCTCCCACACCGTCTTGCCGCGATTCAGCGTCCAGCGCGCCAGGCCATTCACGGCGCGCGGCAGGCTCAGCAGGTCGTGGCGGAACAGGTCGTCCGGCTGCTCGGGGAAGCCGCGCAGCAGCGAATAGCTGGCTGAGGCAAACAGGCCCCAGGTGCTGATCATCACGGGACGCGCCGCCAGCGTAGCGTCATCCGGCAGCGCGCCCATGCGGATCGCCAGGTCGAACCCTTCCGCCACCAGGTCCACCCGGCGCGGCGACAAATCCAGCTCGATCGCAATCGCCGGATACTTCTTCATGAAGTCCGGCAGCAGCCGGCTCAGATGGGAATTCGCGAAGTCGGCCGGCATGGACACGCGCAGCAGCCCCGTCGGCTCGTGCTGGCGGTGCTGCGCCAGCGCGCCCGCCGCCTCCGTCTCCTCGGCCACCTTGCGCGCATGTTCCAGCAAGCTCTCGCCGAACTCGGTCAGCACCAGCTTGCGGGTGGTCCGCTGCAGCACCCGCTCGCCCAGTTGCGCTTCCAGCAGCGACAGCCGGCGCGAGACTGTCGATTTCGGCAACTGCACGCGCTCGGCGGCCTGCGACAGGCTGCCGCATTCGACAATTCGTGCAAACAGCAGCAAATCAGATGGATCGATATTGGCCATTTCTCCTCACATTTCGGACAGCTGCCCCGTAATTGTTCAATGATTGTTCCATTGATGGAAAAATCATATCCATTTTAACGTCTTCTGGAATGAATTTGGAATTGCTAAAGTACATCCATCGACGCAGCACCCAACCAAATACCGGAGCAGACATCATGAAAATCTTGCAAATCAATTCCAGCGCCCGCAGCCAAGGTTCCGAATCCACCCGTATCGCCGACGCGATCGTGGCTAAACTGAGCGCAGAGCGCAACGACGTGCAAATCACCCGCCGCGACCTGGCCGTGCAGCCGCACCCGATGCTGGACGAAGCCGCCCTCGGCGCCCTGTTCACCCCGGCCGACCAGCGTACTGCGGAACAAGCCGCCCGCGTGGCCCTGGATGATGCGCTGATCGCGGAAGTCCAGGCAGCCGATGTGCTGGTGATCGGCGCTCCGACCTACAACTTCGGCGTGACCGTGCAACTGAAAGCCTGGTTCGACGCAATTGCCCGTGCCGGCGTAACCTTCAAGTACAGCCCGACCGGCCCGGTAGGCCTGCTGAACGGCAAGAAAGTGTTTGTGGCCCTGTCCCGCGGCGGCCTGCATAAAGATTCGCCGACCGACACCCAGCATATGCACCTGAGCATGTTCCTGAAATTCCTGGGCCTGGATGACAATGTGCAGTATGTGTTCTCGGAAGGCCATGGCATGGGCGCTGAGATGGTGGCCAAGGCACAGGCGGCAGCAAACGATCAGATCGCCACGATCGTCGCTTGATGGATTCACCCGGTTTACACGGCAGTATTAAACAGCAGATAAAGGAGAATGGCATGGGTATCAACAGCGAAAAAATCGGATCGGCCCGCGGCGTGGAACGCATCATCCACGGCCAGGCCGTGATGGACGGCGCAGGCGTGAAGATCAATCGCGTCCTGACCCAGCCGCTCCAGCGCCGCCTCGATCCTTTCCTGATGCTGGATAACTTCGGTTCGGACGAAGCCAACGATTACATCGCCGGCTTCCCCAGCCACCCGCACCGCGGCTTCGAGACGATCACGTATATGCTGACCGGCCGCATGCGCCACAAGGACAGCGCCGGCAACGAAGGTTTGCTGTCCAATGGCGGCGTGCAATGGATGACCGCCGGCCGCGGCGTGATCCACTCGGAAATGCCGGAGCAGGAAGAAGGCCTGATGGAAGGCTTCCAGCTGTGGCTGAACCTGCCGGCGAAGGACAAGATGAGCAAGCCCTGGTACAAGGATTTCCAGTCCGCGGAAATTCCGGAACTGGTGACCGAGGCCGGCGTGAAAGTGCGCGTGATTGCCGGTTCCAGCCACGGCGTGGCCGGCGCAGTGCAGCGCGACGTCACCCAGCCGCTGTACCTCGACGTGCACATCCCGGCCGGCGCCAGCTTCAGCCAGCTTCTGCCGGCAGGCCACAACGCCTTTCTCTACACCTATCGTGGCGAGGTGAAGATCGGCGACAAGGCGGTTCCGGCACGCAGCATGGCCATCCTGGCCAATACGGCAGGCGCGGACGGCGTGAGCGTGACGGCAACGGAAGATAGCCGCTTCATCCTCATCGCGGGCAAGCCGCTGAACGAGCCGATCGTGCAGTATGGCCCGTTCGTGATGAACTCGCAGGAGGAGATCTTCCAGGCCGTGAACGACTTCCGCGCCGGTTCGCTCGGCGAAGAAGCACACACGCACTAAGCAGGTCAAACCAGCCGCTGGGGGTTACTGCCCCCAGGGCTGCATCCCTTCCGCTAGAATGCGGACATGAGCATCCCACTCCTCCACTGGCTGTCCAAACTGAGCGACATGCTCGGCCTGAGCAGCGCCGAATCCTTCCCTGCCGGCCACGCCTATGCGCGCACCCGCTGGAACAAGGCCTATTTCGATATCGCTTCCGATATGAAGCCGGACGAGATCGAGCGCCGGATCTGCGGCGCCATCTCCAATACGCCGCAAGTGTTTGGGCATATCGTCAATCCCACGCCGGCCATGCAGCGCGTGCTGTTCGGCCTGATCGAACAGCGCCTGCGGCTGCAGCATGAACGCGAGGCGGGCCAGCTGGCTGCCCTGCTTTTACGTGCTTACGATAGTCCGGATATCCACGAAGCCGCGCCCGGCCTGCGCGCCGCCATTGCCGCTACCGAAGACATGGAACTGCCGACGCGCGTGCGCGCCCTGCTCGCCTTCCTGGCCGATATGCAGTCGCCGTTCGGCGTGATCGAAATGCGCGGCTAGCAGCGGCGCAGCGTTTATACGCCGCTACGTACCGCGCCTGCCGCCCCGGTTCCGGCTTCAGCGGGACCATCACCATCTGCGCGGCGGCCGGCGCGCACGTCCGCATCGTCATACAGCCTTCTGCGGATTTTCATGAACGGCGTTTCAACCAGCAGATACAGCAGATACCCCGCCACTACCGATGCCGCAATCAGCAGTGCGATGCCAAGCGGCTCCTCGGGGCCGATGTCGTAGTCCCACGCCAGGGTATGCGCGAGTACGATGCACAGCTGTTTGTGCGTCAGGTAGATCGCATAGGACCAGACCGCAATCGACCCCGCGCCGGGAATGCGCGTGCGCGCCAGCAGCCCGCCGGGGCTCAGCCCCGCCAGCAGCAGCATGCTGAAGGCAATGCCCAGCAGCGGATAGCCGAAGACGGTCATGCCAAAGCCGAAGTGGTCGCGGATGAACAGCGCAAACGTGAGCGCGGTCAGCAGCGCGCCGCCGGCCAGCATCCAGTTGCCGTGCGCGGTGGCGCGCTGCCAGGCCTGAGGATGGAAATTCTTCAGCATGGCCAGCGCCACGCCGAACAGCAATTCGTCGAAACGGCAGAAGGTGGAGTAATAGATCAGCGTATAGAAAGCGCCCGTGCCTTTCGGTCCTGCATCCAGCGCGGGCGTCCAGACGTGGGCACGCCAGACCATCGCCGCCGCCAGCGAAGCCGCCAGCAGCACCCAGCCCAGCGCCAGCGGCCGGCGCGTGGACGACCAGGCGCCGCGCAGCGCGGCCACAGCGAGCGCCGCCGCCGGCAGCACCATGTAGAACTGCTCCTCCACGCACAGCGACCAGGCGTGCGAGAACAGCGTGCCGGGAATCAGACTGAAGTTGAGGGTGAAGGTCCAGTATTTCCACCAAGGCGCGGGCTGCGAGCTGCCGGCCCACAGCGGCCAGAAGGCATACAGCGCCAGCACCACGTAGTAATTGGGCAGCGTGCGCAGCAGACGGCGCGCATAAAACACCGGCAGCGAGAACGATGCGCGCTGCAAGCCAGTGAAAATCTGGTTGCCGATCAGGTAGCCCGAGAGGGCGAAAAACAGGTCCACGCCGGCCCAGCCAATCTCGCTCGCCCAGCCGAAAGTGGCGTCGTGCGTCACGAATGTCATGTAGTGGTTGCAGAACACCAGGGCGATGGCGGCGGCGCGCAGCGTGTCCAGTCCGTGAATGCGGGATGAAGATTGGCTCATGGACGCATTGTACCTGCGCTAGAATACCGGGCACCTTTATCCAGCAAGTACCCGTCCCAGAGGAAGAGCATGACCGTAGCGAGCGAACTGCATTTCAAATCTGTCAATTACACCGGCCAGGGCAAGGGCCGCCGCGTGCTGATCACCGGCGCCGTGCACGGCAACGAAGTTGCCGGCACCAAGGGCATCCTGCGCGTGATGGAACAACTCGACAAGGGCGAGCTGAAAATCCTGAACGGCAGCGTGACCTTTGTCCCGATCACCAATCCGCTGGCCTATGCCAAGGGCGAGCGTTCCGGCGAGCGTAACCTGAACCGCAACCTGTTCCCGAACGAAAACCCGCAGGATTTCGAGGACCGTATCGCCAACTGGCTGTGCCCCCTGATGGCGCAGCACGAAATCCTGCTCGACCTGCACACCTTCAATGCGCAGAGCCAGCCCTTCGTGATGGTCGGCCCGCGCAATAACGACGGCGACCTGCAGCCCTTCCGGCACGAAGCGGAAGAACGCGCGATGGCGCGCATCCTTGGCGTGAAGCGCTTTGTCGATGGCTGGCTGGCAACCTACGGCGCCGGCGTGCAGCGCCGCCTGCGCAACGACAGCGAACTGCAGACGGTGCTGAAATACGGCGTCGGCACCACCGAATTCATGCGCTCCACCGGCGGCATGGCGCTGACGCTGGAATGCGGCCAGCACACCGACCCGCAAGGACCGGAAGTGGCCTACCGCGCCATCATGAATGTGCTGGCGCACTTCGGCCTGATCGATGCGCCGAAGCCGCAGCCGATCGCGCTGGACGAAATGGAATACCTGAGCATGCAGGAAGTGCACGACAAGCTGGATGCGGACGATAAATTCAGCCGCGTATGGTCCAGCTTCGACCAGGTGAAGCAAGGCGACGAAATCGGCCGCCGCGCCGACGGCACCCCGGTGCTGGCGCCCTACGACGCCTATATGCTGTTCCCGGATGCCGCCGCCAAGGCCAACGCGGAATGGTACTACCTGGCCAAGGTCAGCCAGAACTTCGCCTGAGCGAAGATAGGGGCGCCTGTCTCAGGCGCTCAGTTTCAGGCCGGCGATACCGATCACGATCAGCGCAATGCAGGTCAGGCGGATCATCGTCGCCGGCTCATTCATCATCATGATGCCGTAAATGACCGTGCCCACGGTGCCGATCCCGGTCCAGATGGCGTAAGCCGTACCCAGCGGCAGATGGCGCAAGGCCAGGCCCAGCAAGCCGACGCTGCCGGCCATGGCAGCCAGCGTGACCGCGCTTGGCACCAGCCTGGTAAAACCTTCGGTGTATTTGAGGCCGACAGCCCAGACAACTTCCAGCAGGCCGGCAAGGAAAAGGACGAACCAATGCATGATTTTCTCCCAGGTCATGACGGGGTCGTCCCCGCCTGGCTCCCTGACTACGGTGGGGCCGTCCCCACGGGAGAAACAGCCGGCAGTATATCATTGCGGAAAAATAACTTCAGAGGGGAGTCCCAATGCACCTGCTTGCCCAGATCGCGACCGCCATCGTTCTGCTGATTCACGTCTATATCGTCCTGCTGGAAACCGTGCTCTTCCCGACCCGCGGGCGGCGCGTGTTCGGCTTGTCCGCCGAGAAGGCCGAGATCGTCAAGCCGGCCATGTCCAACCAGGGCTGCTACAACGGCTTCCTGGTTGCGGCGCTGGCGGTCGGCTTCCTGCATCCGCAGGCCGGAACGGCGCACGCGTTTACCGTGTTTGGCCTGTGCTGCGTGGCCGTGGCTGGCGTGTGGGGCGGCCTGACCGTCAGCAAGCGCATCCTGGCAGTGCAGACGGCGCCGGCCGTGCTCGCACTGATTTTGGTTTTTATGCAATAAATTTTTAATCCGCAGCAAGCCTTGAAGGAATATCGTACAATCCCGATATGCGTATCGGATTCCTACGATATATGCATCGAAGAAAACCAATATGACCCAAGAACTCGACATCGACGCCATCCATAAAGCCCTGGCCAACCCGGTCCGGCGCCAGATCCTGGAATGGCTGAAAGACCCGGAAGCCTACTTCCAGGAACAGGTGCACCCGCTCTCCATGGGCGTGTGCGCCGGCCTGATCGATGGCAAAACAGGGCTGTCGCAATCGACTGTTTCCGGCCACCTGTCCATCCTGCAGAAGGCGGGACTGGTGACGGTACAGCGTATGGGCCAGTGGAATTTCTTCAGGCGTAACGAGGAAACGTACAAGCAATTTCTCGAATATATGAAGGCTTTTTAAAGGATTAAGAATATGACTACCCTCTTCGACCCCATCACCATTGGCGCCCTGACCCTGAAAAACCGCGTCATCATGGCGCCGCTGACCCGTTCCCGCGCCGTCGGCGAAGGCCGCGTGCCGAATGCCCTGATGGCCGAATACTATGCCCAGCGCGCCACTGCCGGCCTGATCATCAGCGAGGCGACGTCCGTCACCCCGCAAGGCGTCGGCTATGAAAACACGCCCGGCATCTGGTCGGACGAGCAGGTCGAAGGCTGGAAGCTGATTACCGACGCCGTGCACGCCAAGGGCGGCAAGATCGTGCTGCAGCTGTGGCACGTGGGCCGCATTTCCGATCCGAGCCTGCTGAACGGCGCAGCGCCGGTGGCGCCAAGCGCGATTGCGGCCCAGGGCAATGTCAGCCTGCTGCGTCCGGTACGTCCTTACGCCACCCCGCGTGCGCTGGAAACCGCGGAAATCGCCGGCGTGGTCGCCGCTTACCGCAAGGGCGCGGAGAACGCGAAGAAAGCCGGTTTCGACGGCGTGGAAGTGCACGGCGCCAACGGCTACCTGCTGGACCAGTTCCTGCAGGATTCGACCAACCAGCGTAGCGACGCCTACGGCGGCTCGATCGAAAACCGCGCCCGCCTGATGCTGGAAGTAACCGACGCCGTGGTCGAAGTGTGGGGCGCGGACCGTGTCGGCATGCACCTGGCGCCGCGCCGCGATTCGCACGACATGGGCGACTCCGATCCGGCAGCCACCTTCGGCTACGTGGCGCGCGAACTGGGCAAGCGCAAGATCGCTTTTATCGCCGCGCGTGAAGCGGTTGGCGAGGATTCCCTCGGCCCGCTGCTGAAGCAGGAATTTGGCGGCGTGTACGTGGTGAATGAAAAGTTCACGGCCGAGAGCGCGCAGAAGGCGCTGGCCGAGGGCCGCGCGGATGCGATTGCCTGGGGCAAGGATTATATTGCGAATCCGGACCTGGTGCGCCGTTTGCAGACCGGCGCCGCCTTGAATGCGCAGCGTCCGGAGCTGTTTTATGCCACCGGCGCTGAAGGCTACCTCGACTACCCTGCGCTGGAGGCTTGAAACCCTCAACCCTGGGTCAGACCCGAGGGGTCTGACCCTTGGCCACGTCAGGGTCTGACCCCGTGGGTCAGACCCAGGTTTGAGGTTTCAGGTTTCAGGTTTCAGCGCGGAATGCTAAAAGTCACCGGATAAAACTGATAAGCCGTCCCCTTGGCGCGCAGATGCCCCAGCGCCGGGAATGGCAGGTGCGCCGCCCCGAACAGATAGCCCTGCTTGGCCGCCTCGGCAAACGCCGCCTTGCGCTGCGCCAGCGCCGCCTTGCTATCCGAATCAAAGTCGATGGTAATCGACGGATCATCAAACTGCGTCTCTGCGCTGTGCAGCAGATCGCCCATCAGCACCAGCTTCTGCCCCTTGCTCTCCACCACATAAGTGGTATGCCCCGGCGTATGGCCATAGCTCGACGTCGCACGCACGCCCGGCGCCAGCTGGGTATTCCCATCGAAAGGCTGGAACCTGCTGCCGCTGGCATACGCCGCCAGCGAATTCTGCGCGCCCTGGAAGAAGCCCTTGCTGGCTTCCGGCGCCTTCTCCAGATTCACCTTGCTCAGCCAGAAATCCGCATCGCGCTTGTCGGCGCGCACCACGGCGTTCGGGAAGGCCGGCTTGTTCAGCTCGCCCAGCCCGCCCACGTGGTCCGGATGCAGGTGGGTGATGTAGATCTCGTCGATCTGTTCCGGCTGGTAGCCGGCCGCCTTCAGGTTGACCAGCAGATTGCCCAGGGTCGGGCCGAACAGCTTGCCCGCGCCGGTATCCACCAGCACCAGCTTGCTGCCGGTATTGATCAGGAACGCATTGACCGAGGTTTCCACCGGCGCCTTGCGGAAGTGCTCGGTCAGCGCTTTCTCGGTCTTGCCCGGCTTGTTGTGCAGCAGCTTGTCCATCGGCAGATCGACGGTGCCGTCGTTCAGCACGGTCACCTCGAAGTCGCCCAGCATGGTGCGGTAGAAGCCCGGCGCCTGGGTTTTGGCGAATGGCGCGGCGGCCAGCGCGGCGCCGGAAACAAGGGTGAACAGGGCGGCGGCGGCGGCCAGGCGGGTACGTTGCATCATAGGTTCCCTTTTAATTAATGTTATGGAGAACGTTACGATAGCGCAATTCGGGCTGCCCTGCTGGCAGCCCGCGCCATGGCTTTCCGTCAGAACGAGGTCGGCAGGCGGAAGGACAGCGACACGTCCGGCGTATCGCGCGTCAGGCCGGCGCCCACGGTCACGTTCAGCGTGCGCTTCTCGCTCAGGCGATACGAAAAGCCCATCAGCAAGGTACCCAGCTGGGTGCGCACCGAACCCGGCACGGTCACGCCATCCTGCTTGGTGCGGCCGACGGTCTGGTGGTCGTAGCCGAGGCTGAGCGAGGCCTTGTCGTTCAGGGCCAGGCCCATGCCGAAGTTGAAGCCGATCACGCCGCCCGGCTTGATCTCGCCCAGCCACTCCATTTCGCCGTTCAGCACTTGGCGTTCCACGTCCTTGCGCTTGATATTGTGCAGGTAGCTGACGCTGCCGAAGAACACTGCCGGGTCGGACGGGAACAGCCAGGTCAGGCTTGGCTGCACCGCCCAGAAGCCGGAGCCGGTCGGCAGTTCCAGCGGCAGGCCGGTGCCGGTGGCGTTCGGGCCGACGCAGCGCGTCGAGCAGTCGGTCACGACTTCAAACGGGTCCTTGCCGGTGCGGGTCTTGAGGCGCAGGCCGGCAATGTAATACGGCTTGTCGGCGCCGCCGTCGTTGAGCTGGTGGCGGATCGCCAGTTCCACGTCGCCCAGCGAACGGCCGCTGGTCTGGAACACGTTTTCCACCGCGGTGCCGGTAAAGATTTCGCGGCTGACGGTGGAGTCGGAACGGTAGACGTAGGGCACGCGCAGTTCCAGCTCGGTGCGGTTGGTGAGGCCATAGCGCCCGGCCAGCGTGGCGGTGCTGGTGTTGCGCTTCAGCTCGCGCACATCGACCAGGCCGATCAGCAGCGCGGGGATGATGGTGTAGCCGACCAGCGCCACCCGGTTGCTGGACGAGTAACCGAACTGGAAGGTGGGCTCCAGCACATAATGGTTGCGCGGCGTCAGCACGCCGGGCGCTTCGAACAGCGGCGCCACTTCCGGCGGACGGCTGTCCTTTTCCGGCGGCTTGCCGACCTGCTGCTGGCCCTGCCCCGGCTGGCCCTGCTGGGCGGTGGTGCCCTGCTTGTCCACCGGCGTGTTGCCGCCGCCCGTGCGCGCCGGCACCTCCTGCCCGGCCTGCACCTGCACCGGCGTGGTCTGGCCCGGCTGCAGCGGGCCGGTGGGCCCGGTGGTTTGCGCCGGCTGGCTGGAACCGGCCTGGCCGGTGCCGGTGCCGCGCGCCTGCTCCAGCTGGCCGGCCGTGGCCGGCGACTTCAGCCGTTTCAAGTCTTCCTGCAAGGTTTGCAGCAGCGCCTTCTGCTCGGCCAGCTGGCGCTTCAGCGCCTCCAGCTCGGCCGCCATGGCGGCGCTGCCGCGGTTGTCCTGCGGTGCCTGCGCCAGCACGGCGCTGCACAGCAGGAGACTGATGCCGGCCGAACCGGCGCGCAGAGTACGGACAAGCTGCATGCTTCCCCCTTTCAGGACAGGACGATTGAATGCTGCGGCAAACTCAGCGCGGGCCAAGGACATTCACCAGGGCCTGGCGCATGGTTGCTTCCAGATTCATGCTCTTCAGCGTAGCCAGCGTGTTGACCGATGCATTGATGGTCGTCTGGCTGCGTATCAGTTGATCGTTGACGCTGTTCTGGATCAGGAGGGCCGACATCAGTTGAGGCATTGCGTCCGCGGTAAAGCTGTTGCCCGGTCCGTTCTGGACCAACTGGAAGGGCTGCAGCGCGTCGCGCGCAATCTGGGCCTCGGCGCTGCTCATGCGCGCCATGTCGGCAATATTGAATTGGGTGGAGGAAACGAGGTTTCCGTTGATGGAGACCAGGCGTTCAATGCCCAGGGAGACAACCAGGCCGCCGGGAGTTTCAAAGCCGCCGCGCACCACTTCCAGCTCGGTGTCCGGTACCGGCGTGCCCCAGTCGATCGCCGCATCGTCGGCGCCGGCGTGCACGGCCAGTCCACACAGCATGGCAAGCATCCAGCGGGTATTGCGCATGGCTCGCTCCTCAGAATTCGCCGGGTCCGTTTCTTGGTACCACGATACGGGCCAGACCCTCGCGATCGATCGCGTCGCCAAGAATGGCGCGCGGGGCTACTTTCCATTCCGCCAGCTCGTTGAAACGCGGCTTGCCGTTATTCGCGCTGCCGCTGCGCTGGTGTATCACGAACAGCAGGTGGTTGGGCCACACGGATTCGAAGGTACTGCGCCCCATGGCGCGCGTGCCGCCGGACGGATCGCCCAGCAATACCCGGTCCCGCTCCACACCCTTGACCACGACGAAATGATGGTACCCCTTCTCAACAATGAGCACAATGGCCGGGAACTTGGCGGACACCAGCTTGTCCAGCGGCAGTTCGAAACCATCGGCCACAAAGCCGTGGCCGGCAAGGAAGCGCTTCATGTCTAGCAAGGAGAAACCCTCGGTGCGGATCTTTTGCTGATCCCCTTTGAGGAACATTTCCTGGAAGGCTTGCGACTCCGACATGGGGTAATCGTAGTGGTAGGTTAGCAACGTCGCCAGCGCCGCCGAGCCACAGCTGAAGTCATATTGCTGGTGCACGGTAGTGCGGAAACGCGCCTCCTTGAGGCTGGTGACGTGGACGCGGTATGGGGCACCGCCAACGCTGGCCAGTTCGGCGGCCCAGGAGGCCGCCGGCGCAGCCAGCGCCAGAGTGCAGCATAGCCAGCGTAAAGGATGCAGGTTCATTTGAATTGCACATTCACGATGGTAGCGTTCTGAATCAGCACGTTGGAGCCGGAATTCTGGATCACCGTCGGCAGGCCCGTCGAATTGGCGAAGGAGCCGCCGGCAATCGCATTATTGCCGCTTACCACGTCCACCGTGCTGTTGCCGGTGACCGTACCGTTCAGTTTCATTTCGCTCCAGGGCGTCTCGCTACCGCCACGCAAGCGTGACAGTTGCTCCTCGCCGAGCGGTGCGGCGAAAGCGCCGCCTGTTTCCTGTCCTGCACCGAGCGGCGCGGACGTCGGAACCGGGCTGCGTTCGCCCGGTTTGGCCGGTTCGGCGGCCGTTGCCGCAGCAACGAGCGCCGGCGCCGTGTCCCCGGACGCCGGCTGTACCTGCTGTGCCGCACAAGGCAGACACAGCATGGCAGCAGCCAGCGTTCCGCATGCTTTCATGGACCAGATGCGCATGACTTGCTCCTGTCCTGGTAAGAAAGCGCGCCACCGCGAGGCGGCGCGCCACGTTTCACTTACTTGCCAACGTTCATGTTGGCTTGTACGTTCACGCTTTGCTGTACCAGGGAAGAGATGCCGCTGTTCTGCGTCAGCACCATGATGCCGGCTGCGTTCTGGGCAGTGCCCGTCATCGTATTCGACATATTGAAGTCGCCGGCATTCACGTTTTGCGTGCCGCCTGCGCCGCCGGTGCCGCCATTGCCCACGCCGCCGGTGGCATTGCCTGCGGTGTTGGTGCCGCCTGCTGCGCCGGCACCGCCCGTGCCGGAACCGCCTGCTGCGCCGCTGCCGCCGGTAGCGCTGCCGCCTGCTGCGCCGCTGCCGCCTGCGCCGCCGGTTGCATTACCGTTGGTCGCTGCGCCGGAGCTTGCTGCGCCAGTGGTCGCGCTGCCGCCTGCTGCACCGGCGCCGGCCGTGTTGGTGGCCGAGCCGCTGGTGCCGCCTGCGGCACCCGCGCCGCCGGTTGCACCGCCACCACCGGTATTGCTGGCTGCACCGCCAGCCGAGCCGGAACCTGCTGCGCCGCCGGTTTGCGTGCCGCCTGCGCCGCCCGTGTTGGTCGCTGCGGCGCCTGCACCGCCAGCACCGCTGGTCGCTGCCGCACCGGCGCCGCCGGTGTTGGAGGCCGAGGAGCCGGCACCGCCTGCGCCAGCCGTGTTGGTGCCGCCTGCTGCACCGCCGCCGCCCGAGCTGGTGGCTGCTGCGCCTGCGCCGCCGGCGCCGCTGGTTGCGGTGCCGCCTGCTGCACCAGCGCCACCGGTGCTGGATGCCGTTGCACCGGCACCGCCTGCGCCACTGGTATTGGTGCCGCCACCGGCGCCCGCGCCACCCGTGTTGGTGGCTGCTGCACCGGCGCCTGCTGCACCGCCGGCGCCGCCTGCCGCACCGGCGCCGCCTGCGCCGGAGGTTGCTGCGCCGCCGGTGCCGGTATTACCGCTGGCCGAGCCGGCCCCGCCAGGGCCGCCTGCGCCGCCGGTGGATGCCCCGGTGGTTTGCGAGTCGCCTACCAGCGGCGTGGAAGGATCGCCGCCAGCTGCACCGCGGGCAATGTTGGACGAGCCTGCGCTGCCGGCGCGCGAACCGCCGCCGATGGCGCCCTGGGCTGCCTTGGCATCGCCGCCAGACACCTTGCCGGTGCCGCCGCCGTCGCCGCCGGAGCCGGCCCGGCCGGCATTGCCGCCGTCGCCGCCGGAAGCCTTGCTGGCATTGCCGCCGCCGCCGCCCGAGGCGCCGCGGTTGCTGCCGCTGTTGCCGCCGTCGCCGCCGCTGGCACGGCTGGCATTGCCGCCGTCGCCGCCGGTGGCGCCTTTGGCGCTGCCGGTGTTGCCGCCGTCGCCGCCGATGGCGCGGCTGCCGTTGCCGCCGTCGCCGCCGCCTGCGCCCTTGGCATTGCCGCCGCCGCCGCCGTCGCCGCCCGAGGCACGCGAAGCGCTGCCGCCGTCGCCGCCCGAGACTTTGCCGGTCGAGCCGCCATCGCCGCCGGAAGCCTTGCTGGCGCTGCCGCCGCTGGCGCCGCGGTTATCGCCGCCATTGCCGCCGTCGCCGCCGGAGCCGCCCGAAGCGCGGGAAGCGTTGCCGCCGTCGCCGCCGGAGCCGCCGGAGCCGCCACGGCCGCCGTCGCCGGAGGAAGCCTTGCTGGCATTGCCGCCGTCGCCGCCATTGGCGCCGCGGGCATTGCCGCTTTCAGCCTTGCCGCTGCTGGCGTCGCCAACCTTGGCGTTGCCGCCTTCAGCGCCGCTGCCGCCGTCGCCGCCGATGGCTTTGGCGCCGTTGCCGCCGTCGCCGCCAGCGCCCTTGGCGCCATTGCCGCCATTCGCGCCCTTGGCATCGCCGCCATAGGCTGCGCCACCCTGGCCGCCCTTGGCATTGCCGCCATTGGCATCGCCATTATTGGTGGCCACATTGCCGATATGGCTGATGCGGTTGCCGCTCACTTCACCGTTCAGCTTGCTGACGGCAGTGGCGGACGAATGATTGAAGGAATTCTGCATGCTGGACGTAGCAGTCCCGCCATTATTGGCGGCCGCTGCTGCATCGGCGCTAGCGCGGGCAGCGCCATTCGTGTTGTTGCCGTTTGCATTATTGGTGCTGGAGTCGTTGTGCCCGGTGCTGCTGTCCTGCGAGATTTTTGCCCTGCCTGAAGCATTGTTGCCTGCGTCGTTGTTCGACTGATCATTCAGTTTGGATGGATCGCTCTGTGCCATCGCACTCAAGCTGAACAGCAAACCAATCGCAGTCGCCAGTATAGTTTTATTCATTTTGTGCCTCACCAAAGTAGTTTTTGAACGTTCGGCCACCTGGGCTTTAGTCCAGGCAGTGCCAGATACGCAAGGATGGTGCCAGCCCCTTTGGAATCGACTAAGCGCTTGAGCGGTAAGGCTTTTTTGAAAGCCGCCTGCTGAGTAACAGGCGGCTACGCTACTGAAGGGTCACAGTGGTGTGACAGGGTTGATGGCGGATGAGCTTTTATCCAGTGAGGCGGGGCTGTCACAGGAGCGTGACGCCGTCTCATCCGCCATTCGCGTAACGCCGTGATGGCGGCTCGATGCCGTGCTTGGCCATCAGGCGATAGAGGGTCATGCGCGACACGCCCAGCTCGCGCGCCACCAGGGTCATGCTCTTGCCCTCGCACAGATGCGCCTGCAAGGCAGCCCGTTCGGCCTGGATGCGGACGCCATCCAGTGCTTCCGTCAGCGCCGCCGGCGCGCCGTCGTCAAGGCCGAGATCAGTCGGCTGTATCATATTGCCCTCGGCCATCACCAGCGCCCGCCGCACGCGGTTCACCAGCTCGCGCACATTGCCCGGCCAGTCGTGCGCCACCATCGCCTCCATGGCGCGCGTGCTGAAGCCTTTCAGGCCGGCCGCGCGTTCCGCGGCAAAGGCGTTGAAGTAATGTTCGGCCAGCGGAATCACGTCGTTGCCGCGCTCGCGCAAGGCCGGCACATCCAGCGGCAGCACGTTCAGCCGGTAGAACAGGTCTTCGCGGAAGCGCCCGGCCTCCACCGCCTGCCACAGCTTCACGTGCGAGGCGGCAATCACGCGCACATCGACGCTGATCTGGCGCGTACCGCCCACCCGGCAGATGGTCTTCTCCTGCAGGAAGCGCAGCAGGTTGGACTGCATGTCGAGCGGCAGGTCGCCGATTTCGTCGAGGAAGATGGTGCCGCCGGCTGCCGATTCGATCAGCCCGCAGCGGTCGCGCGCCGCGCCGGTAAAGGCGCCCTTCTCGTAGCCGAACAGTTCCGACTGGATCAGGCTGCCCGGCATGGCGCCGCAATTGATGGGCACGAAAGGCTCGCTGGCGCGTGCGGAATGGTCGTGCACGGCGCGCGCCACCAGCTCCTTGCCGCTGCCGCTCTCGCCCCAGATCAGGACCGGGGCATCGACCTGGGCCACCTTGAGGATTTTCTGCCGCAGCCGGCTGATCGCCTCGCTGCCGCCGGTCAGGCGCATGCCGTTGGGACGGCTGCCCGGACTGGGGTGACTGTGCAATGCCGCCACCCCGTGCGCGTGGCCGAGGGTGCAGCGCAGCCGCGGCCCGTCCATTGGCAGGGTGTGGTAGTCAAAGCAGTGATCACGCACCAGCTGGCGGAACGACGGCGACTTCAAGGCCGGCGGGTGGAACAGGGCCACCCACTTGATCCACCAATGGTCCCGCAGGAAACGATCCAGTGCGTCCACCGAACAGGTACTGGCGTCGAGCAGCAGCACGCCCACCGTATAACGGTGCAGGCGTATTACTTCCCTGGCCTCCTTCAAGCCGGAGGCTCTCCCCACTTCCCAGTCCTTCAGTACCGCCCCGATCGCTTCCCTCGTGCCGTGGCTATCAAGAGCCACGCATAAGAGTCGCTTGTCTGTCATGTTCTCTCTACATGTTTCGCCCAGGTCCGTTCCGCTTGCGCAGTCCGGTTATTAGTGTTGTTTTACGCTTCACATGCTGCAGGGCTGATTGCCCTTGTATCTTGCTGCCCGTCGCACACACGGATAGAATGCGACGTTTTTTTCAGCAAACACCTTCTTTAATAACACTGCCAGAAGTACAAGCCTGCGCTTTTAGCACGAGGACAATATGAATCAATATAGGCTACAGCCGGAAGAACTGCCAACCTGGCGTCAGCGTACCGCATTGCGCGTGCTGCAGATGTTCGGTTGGAGCATGCTGTACCGCCCGCTGCCCGGCCCGCGCGGCATCGCGGTAGTCTATCCGCATACCTCGAACTGGGATTTTCTGGTGGGCCTGTTCGGCAAATGGGCCACCGCCCTGCCCTTCCGCTGGCTGGCGAAGGACTCGCTGTTCCGCCTCCCCTTGCTGGGCAAGTGGTTTTATGCGCTGGGCGGCCAGCCGGTGGACCGCAGCGCGCCGCAGGGCATGATCCAGGCCCAGGCCGAGCGCATGCACAAGGAAGCGTGGTACTGGCTGGCGATCACGCCGGAAGGCACGCGCGGCTACAAGCCGCACTGGAAGAGCGGCTTCTACCACCTGGCGCTGGCGGCCGGGGTGCCGCTGCTGCTGGTGTATATCGATTACCCGAACAAGACGCTGGGTGTGGTGGACCACCTGGAGCTGAGCGGCGACCAGGAAAAGGACATGGCGGCCATCCGCGCCATTTACGCCGGCCACATCGGCAAGCACCCGGAACTGGCGGCGCCTATTGTTTTGAGCGACCGTCCGGGCCACGGGCGCTGAAGCCCCAGACTTCCTTGTCGCTGTCGAGCTTGACCAGCTCGACCGTGCGGGTCTGGCCCGGCTCGAAGCGCACGGCCGTACCGGCGGCAATATTCAGCCGCATGCCATAGGCTTTCCAGCGTTCGAAATACAGGGCGCTGTTGACTTCAAAAAAATGGAAGTGCGACCCGACCTGTACCGGCCGGTCGCCACGGTTTTCCACTGTTACGCTCATACATTCCATAGACGATCACGATATCGCGCTGCTGCGCACACCCCATTGTACGCAAGGAATGTGCCATGTCCATGACAGCATGCGCGTGCAGTTTTCCGCACCAGGCAAGGGCAATTCGTGGAAATGCACTGTTGTGGTGCGGAAATCTATCGCTGTTTGGGCTACTCCTTGGGGTAAGGCCCCTTGCCGCCCTCGGCAATGAAGGTGTCGATGCGCGCCTGCAGCACCGGCAGCGGCACCGACCCCAGTTCCAGCACCGTATCGTGGAAGGCGCGGATATCGAACTTCGCACCCAGCGCCGCCTCGGCCTTCCGGCGCGCCTCGATGATGGCCATCTCGCCCAGGTAGTAGGACAGCGCCTGTCCTGGCCAGGAGATGTAGCGGTCCACTTCCGTCTCCACTTCGTGCGAGGACAGCGCGGTATTCTCCATCAGGTATTTCTGCGCCTGCTCGCGCGTCCAGCCCTTGGCGTGGATGCCGGTATCGACCACCAGGCGCGAGGCGCGCCAGGCCTGGTAGCTCAGCATGCCGAACACTTCATACGGCGTTTCGTACATGCCCATCTCCGCGCCCAGGCGCTCCGCATACAGCGCCCAGCCTTCGCCGAAGGCCGAGATGTAGGCGTTGCGGAACGGCGGACGGCCCTTCTGCTCCAGCGCGATCGGCATCTGGAAGGCGTGGCCCGGCGCCGACTCGTGCAGGGTCAGGGCCGGCAGGCTGTACAGCGCACGCGAGGGCAGATTGTAGGTATTCACCAGGTACACGCCCGGACCGCCGCGGCCCGAGGTGTAATACGGCGCCTGTTCCGGCGGCACCGGAATGATGGCGAAGCGGCTGCGCGGCAGGCGGCCGAAGTATTGCGCCACCTTGCCGTCGAAGCGCTTGGCGATCCAGGCTGCGCGCATCAGCAGCTCTTCCGGCGTCTTCGCGTAGAACTGCGGATCGGTGCGCAGGAATTGCAGGAAGGCCTGCAGGTCGCCCTGGAACTTCACCTGCTGCATCACCTGCTGCATCTCGGCGCGGATTTTCGCCATTTCGTCCAGGCCGGTCTGGTGGATCTGCTCCGCGCTCAGACTGGTGGTGGTGAATTCGACGATCTTGGAGCGGTAGTAGGCCTTGCCGTCCGGCAGGCTCTCGGCGGCCAGCGCTTCGCGCGACTGCGGCACGTATTCCTCGCGCATGAATTTCAGCAGCCTGGCGTGGGCCGGGATCACGGCCTCGCGGATCGCCTTCAGCGCCGCCTCGCGCAGCTGCGCCTGCTCGGCGGCCGGAATGGTGGACGGGAACCGGGTAAACGGTTTGAAGAACACCACCTCTTCCGGCCTGGCCCCGGTGACCGAGGTCAGCGAGCCGTCGCGGCCGGCCAGCGTGACTTTCGGCGGCGTGAAGCCGCGCTTCAGGCCGGCGCGCATGTTTGCCGTCTCTTCATCGAAGTAGCGCGGCACGTCGTTCAGCTGGGCCAGGTAGTTGCGGTAGTCGTCCAGCGTGCGGAACGGCTTGCGCGCCTCACCCGCCATATTCGACCAGAAGGAGGAATCCGCGTTCAGCGGCTTTTCGTATTCGCGGAAGCGCTGGTTGTCGATCAGGGCCGCGATCTGGGCGCGGTACACGGCAAAGTTGATGCGCTCCGAGGCCGAGAGCTGGGCCGGCTTGATGGTGTCCAGCTGTTTCAGCACCGCTTCCCAATACTGCAGGCGTTTCTGCTGCGTGGCCGCATCGACTTTCGGCAGATCGCGCTGCACGCCCTGGACATCGTCTTCATCGTCTTCCAGGCGCTGCTGCAGGCGCCATTGCCATTCAGCCTTGTGGATGCTGGTGAATTTCTGGTCGGCCGCGGTGACGGCGGCGAAGGTGTGAAGCGGAGCGGAGGCGGCGGAGGCGAGGACGATTGCAGCGTACAGCAGTTTCATGGATCTCCCTGTCGTTCTTGATTACAGATCCGGCAGTGTACGCTTTTCCCGTAGCAATGTGGTGAATTCATCGGCCGGCAAGGGACGGCTGAAATAGTAGCCCTGCATCTCGTCGCAGCCATGCTGTTTCAGGAACTGCGCCTGGGCCAGCGTTTCCACGCCTTCCGCGATCACGCGCATGCCGAGGTTGTGCGCCAGCGAGACTACCGATAGCGCTATCGCGGCATCGCTGGCCTTGCTCGTCACATCGTCCACGAACGATTTGTCCAGCTTGAGCACGTCCAGCGGCAGGCGTTTCAGGTACGCCAGGCTGGAATAGCCTGTGCCGAAATCGTCAAGCGAAATGTGCACGCCGAGGTCTTTCAGGCGGCCCAGCGCGGCGGCGGCCTTGTCCGGATCGCCCATGACCGTGCCTTCGGTGATCTCGATGCCGAGGCAGGAAGGATCGACGCGGTGGCGACGCAGCGCAGCCTTCACCATCGGCACCGTGCTCTCTTCGTCGAACTGGGCGGCGGAAAGATTGACGGCGACTTTCAGGTGGCCGTCGCCCTGATCGAGCCAGCTGCGGATCTGGGCGCAGACGGTGTCCAGCACCCACTCGCCGATGGTGCCGATCAGGCCGTACTCCTCGGCCAGCGGAATGAAGCGCGCCGGCGGCACCGAGCGCAATAGCGGATTGGTCCAGCGCAGCAGGGCTTCCGCGCCGCACAGCTGGCGCGTGCTCAGGCAATACTGCGGCTGGTAGTGCACCGAGAATTCATGCCGCGCCAGCGCGCCGCGCAGCTGGTTGGCGATATTCAGGCGGGCGTGGATCTCGGCATCCATGCTCTCTTCGTAAAACGCGTAGCTGCCGCGCGCGGTCTGCTTGGCGCGCACCAGGGCCGTGTCGCCGTGGCGCACCAGCTCTTCCAGCTGGCCGCCATCGGTGGGCGCAACCGCAATGCCGATGCTGGCGGCCAGCGCGATGTGGTGCGAATCGACGTCCACGCCGTGCTGCAGGCCGGTCTGCAGGCGCTGCACCAGCATCAGCGCTGTGCTGAATTGCGCATCGTCGAGCAGGATCAGCAGGAATTCGTCGCTGCCCAGGCGGGCCACGGTGGCGCCCTCGCCCGCCGCCGACGTCAGCAGCCGCGCCACGCCCTGCAGCACCTTGTCGCCCAGCGGACGGCCATGCGAGTCATTGATGTTCTTGAACCAGTCCAGGTCCAGGCACATCACCACCACGCGCTGCTGCGGCGCGCGCTTGGCCAGCATCTGTTCGAAGCGCTGGCGCGCCAGCAGGCGGTTCGGCAGGCCGGTCAGCGGGTCGTGGTAGGACAGGTAATCGATCATGCTCTGTCCCGCCTTGCGCTCGGTGATGTCGGTCAGCACCAGCACGTAGTGGGTGCGGCGGCCATCCAGGTCGCGCGCCACGGACATGCTGAGCAGGCCGGGACAGCGCTCGCCGTTCTTGCGCCGCGCCACGATCTCGCCCGACCACTGGCCGCTCGCCTTCATCGACTGCGCCACCGCTTCCAGCTGTTCGCCATAGCTGTTATCGGCCTGCAGCTGGCTCACCATGCGGCCGCGCACCTCGTCCTCGGTATACCCAAGGCAGCGCGTGAAACCGGGATTGGTGGTCAGGATATGGCCGTCCGCATCGGTGATGATGATCGCGTCCAGCGTGGTTTCGAAGGCCATGGCCGCCAGCTGCAGGTCGCTGGCGCGCACGCGCTGGGCGCGCGCCAGGCGCAGGTGGGTGTCGCAGCGCGCCAGCACTTCTTCCGGCTGGAAGGGCTTGGCGATGAAATCGACGGCGCCCAGCTTGAAGCCCTGCACGCGGTCCGCCGTATCGCTCTGCGAGGACAGGAAGAGCACGGGAATCTCGGCAAAACGGGGATCGCCCTTCAGGCGGCGGCACACTTCGAAGCCGTCGATGCCGGGCATGCGCGCATCGAGCAGAACCAGTTCCGGCTGGCGTGCCTGCACCGCGGCCAGCGCCAGCGCGCCGTCCGAGGCCTGGCGCACCGCATGGCCGGCCTGCCCGAGCACTTCGCTCAGCAGCTGCAAGGTTGCGGGGTCATCTTCGACGACGAGAATTTCGCCAGGGTTCATGCCGCGATGATACCTAAATTGCAAGTCTGTGCAACTATTATCAGCGCTTTTCGCCGCCGGCCGCTGCGGCAACCGGCACAGATGTCAGCAGGCCTTGCGCACCCTGCACGGATTGCCGACGGCAATGCTGTTGGCCGGAATGTCCTTGCTGACCACACTGCCTGCGCCGATGGTGCAGTTGTCGCCGATGCTCACGCCCGGCAGCACCGTCACATTGGCGCCGATCCACACATTGTTGCCGATGCTGATCGGCAGCGCGTATTCGAGGCCCTTGCGCCGCATCTCGGGATCGGTGGCATGGCTGGCGGCCGACAGCACGGTGTTCGGCCCGATCAGCACATTGTCGCCGATGGTCACCAGGGCGCAGTCCAGCACCACCAGGTTATGGTTGGCGAAGCAGTTGCGGCCGACCTTCAGGTTGTAGCCGAAGTCGCAGAAGAACGGCGGCTCGAAGTAGGCGTCGGTGGGCGCACCGAGCAAGCGTTCGAGAATCGCGGCGCGCGCTGCCGGCGCTGCGGCATTGTGTTCGGCGCAGATGGCCTTGGCCTGCAGGTGCGCCGGCCAGTTGGACGGGTTGCGCGGCTGGTATTCGATCTTGTGTTTCACGCTTCTAGGTCGCTGGTTGCTTGAGTGCGCCTTGCAGGTGGTCGCAGGCGATGGCGGTGCTGAGGAACACCTGCCCGTTCAGTGTATGCAGCAGCCGGCTGTGCTTCAAGCGGTCCATCACCGGGCCCTTGACTTCGGCCAGGTGCAGGCCGATGCCGCGCCGCTCCAGGCTCTGGTTGAGTTCCTGCAGCGCGAACAGCGCCGTGGTGTCGATCGAACTGACGGCCGACATCACCAGCACCAGGTTGCGCGCCGTGGGATGGGTGCGCAGCTCGTCCTCGATGCGTTCGCTGACCGCTTCCACATTGCCGAAAAACAGATTGGCATCGACGCGCAGCACCAGCATATCGGGCCGCGTTTCGGCCGGATAGCGGTCCACATTGCGGAAATGCTCGCTGCCCGCAATCCGGCCCAGCACCGCGATATGCGGCCGGCTGGCGCGCCAGATCAGGGTGCCCATCGACAGCGCCACGCCAATCAGCACGCCAGCCTCCACGCCAAACGCCAGCACGCCGGCGCCGGTGGCAAACCAGGCCAGCGCGTCGCCGCGGTCATAGCGCAAGGCGGTGCGCAGGGTGTCCAGCTCCAGCATGCCCAGCACGGCCACGATAATGGTGGCGGCCAGCACCGGCAGCGGCATCAGCGCCAGCCAGCCGGTCGGCGCGATCAGCGCCAGCGCCAGCAGCACGGCGGTAATCAGGCTGGCCAGCGGCGTATTCGCACCGGCTGCAAAGTTGACGGCGGTGCGCGACATGCTGCCGGTGACCGGGAAGCCGCCCGATACCATGCTGGCCACGTTGGCGGCGCCCAGTCCCAGCAGTTCATGGTTGCTGGACAGCTTCTCGTTGCGCTTCTGCGCCAGCGACTGCGCGGCGGACATCGAAATCAGGAACACCACGAAGCCGATCAGCAGGCCCGGTTGCAGCAGCTGGCGCCAGTGGCCGGACGAGGTGGCGAGATTCAGCTGCGGCAGGCCGGACGGCACGGCGCCGGTAGTGCGCACGCCCATGGCCTCCAGCCCCAGCAGCGGCACCAGGGCGGTGCCGGCCATCACGATCAGCATTGGCGCCAGGCGCGAGGCGATGTCGGCGGCGGACGGCGGCATGCCGCAGGCGCGCAGCAGGCGGGCGAAATGGCTGCGCGCCAGCACCAGCAGCAGCACGGAGCCGAGGCCGAGGATGGCGCTGGGCAGATGGGAATGCGGGAAGCCGGCGCCCAGCAGCGGCCTGACCTGGCCGCCGGCAATCACGATGGCCGAGCCGACGGTAAAGCCGCTCATCACCGGGCGCGAGAAGAAGTTGGCGACAAAGCCCATGCGCAGCAGGCCGCACAGCAGCAGCACCACGCCGGAAATCAGCGCCAGCTGCGCTGCCAGCACCTGGTACAGGCCGGAACCGGGCGCCGCCATCGGCCCCACCACGGCGGCCGTCATCAGCGACACGATGGCCATCGGACCAACCGACTGCGTCATGCTGGTGCCGAAAACGGCATAGACGATGGGAGGAAGAATGCTGGCATAGATGCCGGTCACCGGCGGCAAGCCCGCCACCAGCGCATAAGCCATGCCTTGCGGGATCATCATCATGGCAACCACGATGCCCGCGCTGATGTCACCGGGCAGTTGGCCGCGCCGGTACTTCCTCAACCATTGCAACATGCAAAATCCGAAAGAACTGAACAAGGCGCAACCTTATCACGCCTGCTCCAGCTGGGAAACCACCGCTTCGAGCAGTTCTTTCGACAGTTCCGGATCGTTGACGGCGCGCGCCATCACCAGCCCGCCCAGCATGGCGGCATAGGCCGCCATGGCGCGCTGCCGCTGCGCCTGCGGCGTACCCGGCAGGCGCGCCGCCAGCAGCGCCAGCTGCTCCTTGACCCCGCGCGTCAGCGCGTTCTTCACGGCCTCGCCGGCGCGCGCCACGTCCGGCCCCATGGCCGCCACCATGCAGCCCTTGCCGGCGCTGTCGCGGTGGGTTTCGTTCAGATAGGCGCGCGCCATCGTGCCCAGCGGATCCTCCGGATGGCGCTCCAGGCGGCTGCGCCATTGCGCCACCGAATAGTCCATCGCCTTGCCGCACGCCTCGGCCAGCAAGTCTTCCTTGGAATCGAAGTGCCCATAGAAGCCGCCGTGCGTCAGCCCTGCCCCCTTCATCAGGTCGGCCACGCCGATCCCGTCGTAGCCCTTCTCGCGGAAGAGCTTGGATGCCACCTCGACAATCCGCTCCCGGTTCAACGCGGCCTGTTCCCTGCTCACTCTCATGATCTATCCTTGACTTTAATAATTATGGTCGTAATATATAACGCATACGATGATGATCGTCATTTATACATTCTAGCGAGGATCTTATGCAATACAAGACATTCGGCCGCCGTTCTGGTCTGCGGGTTTCTGAAGTGGCGCTGGGGACGGGTAACTTCGGCACGGGCTGGGGCCACGGCGCGGAACGCGACGAAGCCAGGTCCATGTTCGATGGCTACCTTGCGGCAGGCGGCAACTTCATTGACACTGCCGATGGATACCAGGGTGGCCAAGCCGAAGTCATGCTGGCCGATTTTATCGCGCCGGAGCGCGCACGCCTCGTTGTAGCGAGCAAATTTTCGCTGGGCGCGGCCGGCGACGCGTCGGTGGCGACCACCGGCAACAGCCGCAAGACCATGATGCAGTCGGTGGAAGCCAGCCTGAAACGCCTTGGCACCGATTACCTGGATGTGCTGTGGGTGCACTTCCCCGACGCCCACACGCCGATGGAGGAAATCCTGCGCGGGCTGGACGACCTGGTCCGCTCCGGCAAGATCCTGTATGCCGGCCTGTCCAACTTCCCCGCCTGGCGCGTGGCCCGCGCCGACGCCATCGCCGGGCTGCGCGGCTGGGCGCCGCTGATCGGCCTGCAGATGGAATACAGCCTGGCCGAACGCAGCGCCGAGCGCGAAGCCCTGCCCATGCTGGACGCGCTGGGCCTTGGCGGGGCGCTGTGGTCGCCGCTCGGCGGCGGCCTGCTGACCGGCAAATACCGCAATAACGAGGAAGGCCGTCTGCAGGGGCTGAACGGCTTCCTGACCCGCACCGAAAAGAGCGCGCGCGAAAGGAATACCGTCGATGCCGTGCTGGCCGTGGCGGCCGAGCTGGACGCCCCGGCCACGCAAGTGGCGATTGCCTGGCTGCTGCAGCGCGGCGCCGCCGCGCAGACAACGCTGGTCCCCATCCTCGGTCCGCGCTCGCGCGCCCAGCTGGACGGCACGCTCGGCGCGCTGACGCTGAAGCTCACGCCGGAACAGTATGCGCGCCTCGATGCGGCCAGCGCCATCGCCCTTGGCGCGCCGTACGAAGTCAACGCACAGACCGCGCCGCGCATTGCCGGCGGCGCCCCCGAACTGCTGCAGCCTGCCAGACTGCCGGTCGCTTAAGGAGACGCCATGAAAGCCGTCATCAGCGCCTATGCGCGTTCCGCATTCCATTTCGCCCGCAAGGGCAAGCTGGCCGAAACCCGTCCCGACACGATTGCAGCCCAGGTGGTGCAGGGCCTGATGCAGCGCACCGGCCTCGATCCGGCGCTGCTGGACGACGTGATCCTCGGCTGCGCCTACCCCGAAGCTGCGCAGGGCAATAACCTGGCGCGCATCGTGTCGCTGCTGGCCGGCTTCCCGCTCGAAGTGCCGGGCATGACGGTGAACCGCTTCTGCGGCTCCTCCATGTCCGCCATCCACATCGCGGCGGCACAGATCGAGGCCGGGCTGGGCGAAGCCTACCTGTGCGTGGGCGTGGAATCGATGAGCTTCGTGCCGCAGGGCGGCTTCAACTTCTCGCCCAATCCCGAGCTGTACGAGAGCACGGCCACCTATATTTCGATGGGCGAAACGGCGGAAAACGTGGCCACGCGCCATGAAGTCTCGCGCGCCGCGCAGGAAAAGCTGGCTTACGAATCGCATCGCAAGGCTGCCAGCGCCCGCGAGTCGGGCCAGTTGAAGGAGGAGATCATCCCCGTGCACGCGGCCAGCGGCGAAGTGATTTTTGAGGATGGCTGCATCCGTCCGGGCACCACGCTGCAGGCGCTGGCGGCACTCAAGCCAGCCTTCCGCACTGACGGCGTGGTCACGGCGGGCACGTCCTCGCCGCTGACGGACGGCGCTTCGGCGGTGCTGGTCACCAGCGAGGCCTTCGCCCGCATGCATGGCCTGCAGGCCAGCGCACGGATTATCGGCATGGCGTCCGCCGGCGTCGATCCGGCCTTCATGGGCATGGGACCGGTGCCGGCCACGCGCAAGGCGCTGGCGCAGGCCGGCATCACCGCGGCCGACCTGTCGGTGGCGGAAGTGAATGAAGCGTTTGCATCGCAGGCGCTGGCCAGCATGCGCGAACTGGGGCTCGATCCGGCGATCGTGAACATCGATGGCGGCGGCATGGCCATCGGCCATCCGCTGGGCGCAACCGGCGCGCGCATCACGGGCAAGGCCGCCTCGCTGCTGGCGCGCGGCGGCGGACGCTATGCGCTCGCCACCCAGTGCGTCGGCGGCGGCCAGGGCGTGGCCACGGTGCTGGAGAAATTGTAAGGACATCCTCCCTGGGATGTGAACGGTGCACGCGCGGGATTATCCGGTCGTGCTTTGGCGGCGGCCCGCTTCGGCGCTTGCGCCGCTTTTTTTTTACTGCGCCATCGCCAGCTCGACGCAGTTGCGCCCGGCCCGCTTGGCGCGGTACAGCGCATCGCCCAGGCGGCGCAGGGCGTTCGCCCCGTCTTCGTCCGGCGCCAGCTGGGCCACGCCGAGGCTGATGGTAACGGTGTCGCAGCCCGGCAGCCCGGTGCCGGCAATCGTCTCGCGCAGCTTTTCCGCCAGCTTCAGGCCTTCGATGGCCGAGGTGTGGGTGGCGATGATGAGGAATTCCTCGCCGCGCATGCGGGCCAGCGTGTCCGAATTGCGCAGGCGGCTCTGCACGGTGTTCGACACCGCGCGCAAGGCCTGGTCGCCGATCGGATAGCCGTAGATATCGTTCACGGAGCGGAAGTTGTCGATGTCGAAGGCGATCAGGGCCAGCGGCAGGCCGTAGCGGCGGGCGCGGCGGATTTCCGCGTCCAGCATGCGCTCGCCCTCGCGGCGGTTGATGGCGCCCGTCAGCGCATCGATGGTGGCAATCTCGGTCAGTGCACCGGCCAGCTCCTCCTTCTGCTGGCGCAGCAGGCTCATGGCCACGCCAAAGCTGATGAACTGGGACAGGCTGGCAAAGCAGGCAAACTGCTCGCGCGAGAAATCGGCATGACGGTCGAACATCAGGCTGACCACGCCCAGCAGCGGCGCACCCGGCTCGCTGCGCAGCGGGATCGCCAGCAGCATGCGCACGCCGCGGTCGTGCAGCGAGATCGCCATTTCCGGATCGCCCGCCTTTTCCGGCGCGTCCAGCAGCACCAGTTCGCCGGAGCTGGCGGCCAGCAGCGGCGGGAACACATCGCGCAGCGGCGATTCGAGCAGCCGGTCGCTGCGCTCCAGCAGCGCTTCCAGGTCCAGCATATTCGGTGCATGCTGCGCCAGCAGGGCCAGATTGCCCCGTGAATGCATCTGCAGCATGGCGGCGTGGCTCACGCCGGGGAAGGTGGACAGCGCCTGGCACACTTTTTCGGCCATGGCCGGCAGCTCGTCCAGCCGGCTCATGGCGCGCTGCAGCGTGCGCTGGATGGCCAGCAGGTCGCGCAGTTCGGCTTCCTTGTCCAGCAAGGCCTGCTGGGCGGCAGCCCGCGCATCCACCGGGGGACGCAGCAAGGCATTCACCACTGCGCGCAGCTCGCCCTTCAGGATCGGGCTGATACGGTAGTGCACCAGGCCGCAGGCCATCAGCTCGGGAATCCACACCGTGCTGCCGTAAGGGCACAGGACCAGGGTCGGCGCCCCCCAGCGCGAACGCACCAGGCTGCACAGGTCGGCCAGATCGGCCGACTGGCGCGTATCGTAGCCGCTCAGGTCGAGCACCAGCAGGTCGATGCGCTGGGAGGCCAGCGGCGCCTGGGCCGCGCTCGCATCCTCTTCCAGCAGCAGGCGGCCGAAGGATTCGCCGCAGGCGGACTGGAATTCAGCGCGCCGCTCGGCGGCAGGATTGACGAACAAGCCGACCGGAGGGCGGCGGGCATCGGAGTCTGACATGGCATCTCCTACAACATTTGTTATTAAACCGCTATTGCATTAGTGTGCCATAAATTCCATTTTTGCAATAGTCACCCGTGGCTTTCTTTTTATGTGAGGACGCGCACTGTTCGCATCGCTATCCAGGCCAATACTGGTCTTTCCAGACTCAGAGCAGCCACAGCGGGAGATGAAGCAAATGGCACAATCCGACAGCAAAGCCGACGCGGGCAATCTGCAACGCGAAATCCAGCAGCAACAGGACGCGCGCGACCAGCGCGAGGACAGCGGCTCCCAGGGCGAGCAGAGGCAGGAAGCGCCCAGGACCGGCACCCACGACTTCCCTACCCCGCCGATGCCCGGCCAGCACCTGGCCAAACCGGGTCTGGAACAGGACATGCAGCAGAAGCCGCAGTTCATGGCGCCCGACTATTGCGGCAGCGGCAAGCTGCGCGACATGAAGGCCATCATCACCGGCGGCGATTCCGGCATCGGCCGCGCCGTGGCGGTACTGTATGCGCGCGAAGGGGCGGACGTGGCCCTGGTCTATCTCAGCGACGAGCAGGAAGATGCCGCCGAGACCCGGCGCTGCATCGAAGCCGAAGGCCAGCGCTGCATCCTGATCCCCGGCGACGTGCGCGACCCGGCCTTCTGCAAACACGCGGTGGACGAAGCACTGCAGGCTTTCGGCCGCATCGACATCCTGGTCAACAACGCGGCCTTCCAGGAACACGCGGACTCGCTGGAGGACCTGACCGAGGAGCGCTTCGACCTGACCATGAAGACCAATATCTACGGCTACTTCCACATGGCCAAGGCCGTGCTGCCGCATCTGAAAGCGGGCAGCTCGATCATCAACACGGGGTCGGTCACCGGCCTGCAGGGCTCGAAGAAGCTGCTCGACTATTCGGCCACGAAGGGCGCGATCCATGCGTTCACGATGTCGCTGGCGTCGAATGTGCTGGAAAAAGGCATCCGCGTAAATGCGGTGGCGCCCGGCCCGGTATGGACGCCGCTGAACCCGGCCGATGCGCCGCCGGAGCGCATCGCCAAATTCGGACAGGATACGGACATGAAGCGCGCGGCCCAGCCGGAAGAGCTGTCGCCGGCCTACGTGTTCCTGGCTGCGCCCAGCTGCGCCAGCTATATTACAGGTATCGTCCTGCCGGTGACCGGCAGCGTTGGTTAAGGAGAACGCCATGGCACGCTCGCTCTGGAAAGGCGCCATCAGCTTTGGACTGGTGCACATCCCGGTCGAGCTGTACTCGGCGGTGCAGGAGCATGATCTCGATCTGAGCATGCTCGACAAGCGCGACTTCTCGCCCATCGGCTTCCGGCGCTACAACAAGGGCACCGGCAAGGAGGTCAGCTGGGACAATATCGTCAAAGGCTATGAATACATGGACGGCGAATACGTGGTGCTGTCCGACGAAGACCTGCGCCAGGCCAATCCCAAGGCTACGCAGACCATCGACATCATGGCCTTTGTCGAAGCCGAGTCGGTGCCGCTGACCTTTTACGAAACGCCCTATTACCTCTCGCCGGGACGCGGCGGGGACAAGGTCTATGCGCTGCTGCGCGAGACGCTGAAGAAAGCAGGCAAGGTGGCGGTGGCCACGGTGGTGATCCGCACCAAGCAGCACCTGTGCGCGCTGGTTGCCGTCGGCAACGGCATCATCATGAATACGCTGCGCTATGCGACCGAGATCCGCAGTCCCGAGGATTTGAAGCTGCCGGGCAGCGCCAAGACCGTCGGCATCACGGACAAGGAACTGCAGATGGCCTTGTCGCTGGTCGAAGGCATGAGCGACGAGTGGGATCCGGCCGCCTATCACGACACCTATCGCGAAGACGTGCTGAAGATCGTTGACAAGAAGGTGAAGGCCGGCCAGACCAAGACGATTACCGCCCCCTCCGGCGAGGACACCGCGCCGAGAGCTTCCAACGTGGTCGATCTGGTCGCGCTGCTCAAGCAGAGCCTGGGCGGCGCCAAGCCTTCGCGGGGACGCAAGGGGGCCGATGAAGACGAGTCGTCCGATGCCGCGGAGACGGCTGGCGAGGAAGAGGAAGCGGAGGTCGGGCAGGCCAAGCCGGCCCGCCGCACGGCCGCCCGCAACGGCAGCTCGCGCACCTCCGCCGGCCGCGCCGCCAGCACCACGCGCACAACAGCCGCCGCCAAGCCGGCAGCAAAAAAATCCGCCAGCAAGACCGCCGCGAAGTCCGCGGCCAAAACCGCTACCCGCCGCAAAGCTGCCTGATCACGACCCTCGACGGCCGGTTTGCAATCGTTTCGCCGGATCGGCCCAGGAGCGCAGGCACTCAGAGCACGCCGAGCTTCTTCATCGCTGCCGTCAGACTGGCGGCGCTCTTCGTATAGCTGGCCCAGGGCTCGTTACCCTGGTCGAGCCGGGTGTGGGCGGTTTGCACCGTCCAGTGATCGCCGCCATGCAGGTGATCCAGCTCGTCCCACGTGACCGGAACGGAAATGCCCAGTCCGGGGCGGGTGCGCGCTGACCATGCGGCGGCCGTGGTTGCGCCCCGTCCATTGCGCAGGTAGTCGATGAAGATCTTGCCGACGCGGTTTTTCGGGCCGCTCTTGAAGGCGAAGCGGTCGGGCAAGGTCGCGGCCATGTGCTCGACAATCGTTTTGCTGAACGCCTTTACTGTGTCCCAGTCGTAGTGGGGCTTGAGCGGCACCACGACGTGCAGGCCCTTGCCGCCGCTGGTTTTCAGGAACGCGGGCAAGCCCAGCTCGTCGAGGAAGGCGCGCATCAGCTGTGCTGCCTCCTGCACCTGCTTCCATTCGATGCCCTCGCCTGGGTCCAGATCGAAGATCATGCGGTTGGGCTTTTCATAGTTTTTGCCGAAGGCGTTCTGGGTGTGGAATTCGACCACATTCCATTGCGCCGACGAGAGCAGCCCTTCGGTGCTCGCGATCTCGATCATTGACGGGTGATCGGGGTCCAGCTCCTGCGGGAATTGCTTCACGCCGGGCAGCTTGCCGGTCTCGGTGTGCTTCTGGAAGAACAGTTCGCCCGCAACGCCGGCCGGTGCCCGCACCAGCGCTGTCGGGCGGCCCTTCAGGTGTTCCAGCGCCAGGTCGGCGACCAGGGCATAGTAGCGGATCAGGCCCAGCTTGGTGGCGCCGGTGGACGGGTCGATCACGCGGTCGGGATTCGTGACCTTCAGCGAGGCAGGCAGGCGGCTGGCAAGGCCCTGCGGCGGGCCGCTGCCCTGCCCGCTCCCTTGCCGCGGCTCTTGGGCGTCGCCAGCGGCTGCCGTGGTGCGCGAGCGTCCCCGCCTGGCCGGCGCCTCGGGCGCGGCCTCGACATCGCTCACGTGCTCCACCTTCTCGCGTCCAATATCCGCCGCAGGCTTGTCCTGGCGCAGTCCCTGAAACACCGCATGCCGCACCGATCCCCCGCGCGTCCATTCACTAAAGCTGATCTCCGCCACCAGCTTCGGCTTGACCCAGTGCGCCTTCTTTGCAATCCGCGCAGCCGACGCGAACGGCGACTTATCCGACGCCAGCTTCTTCAGCCGCGCCGTCACATCGCGCAAGGTCTTCTCGTTGAAGCCCGAGCCGACATTGCCCGCATAATGCAGCGCCCCATCCTTGCCATAAACGCCCAGCAGCAGCGAACCGATGCCGGTACGCGATCCCTGCGGATCGGTATAGCCGCCGATGACGAATTCCTGCCGCTGTCCGCATTTGAGCTTGATCCAGTCGCCGGAACGGCGGTTGGTATAAGTGGAGTCGCGGCGTTTGCCGATCACGCCTTCAAGGCCCATCTTGCAGGCCGCAGCGACAATCTCGGCAGGCGTCGCCTGCAATTCGGCGCTGACGCGGATCACGCCTTTGTCCGACAGCTTGCCCAGCGCCTGCAGCAGCAGCTCGCGGCGCTGCACGAAGGGGACCTGGCGCAGGTCGTAGCCGTCGAGGTAAGGCGCATCGAACAGGTAGTACACAATATTGTTCACGCGTTCGGCGTCGAAAGCCTGCTGCAGCAGGCCGAAATCGGGGCGTCCCTTTTCATCGTGGACGACGATTTCGCCGTCGTACCAGCCATCGGGCAGCTTCATTTTCCCGAGGGCGGTGCGCAGTGGTTCCATCCTGCCGGTCCAGTCGTTGCCATTGCGCGTGAACAGGGCGACGGTTTTGCCTTCGATGCGCGCGAGGATACGGTAGCCGTCGTATTTGACTTCGAACAGCCAGTCTTCGGGGCTGGACGGGGGTTCATCGACCAGCGTTGCCAGCTCGGGCGCCAGGGTTTTCGGCAGCGGCGACTTGTCGCCAATGGACGCTGCCGAAGCGCCTTTGCCGCCTGCCTTTGCAGCTGGCTTTGCGGCAGCCGCACCGGCTGCGGTGGTAGCTGCGATTGCGGCTGCGGTGCTGGCTGCCGGCATGCCCAGCTTCTTCACGCTATCCGGCATCTCATCCACCACGCTGAACTCCGCCGCCGGACGCACATAGTCATCCTTCTCCTTGATGAGCAGCCACGGCTCCTGCTTTTCGCCGCGCCCCTTCATGCGCACCAGCGCCCAGCGTCCATGCATCTTGTGTCCGCGCAGTTCGAACTTCAGGCTGCCCGCCTTGTATCCCTTGCGCGGATCTTCAAGAGGATGCCAGGTTCCCTTGTCCCAGATGATCACCTTGCCCGCACCGTACTGCTTCTCCGGAATCGTCCCCTCGAACTCGTTGTACGAGATTGGATGATCCTCCACGTGCACGGCCATGCGCTTATCGTGCGTATCGTAGCTGGGACCCTTGGGCACGGCCCAGCTTTTCATCGTACCGTCGAGTTCCAGGCGGAAGTCGTAGTGCAGCCGCGTCGCCCAGTGCTTCTGGATGACGAACACGCGATTCTCTCCGCCCTCGTTGCCGCCTTCGGCGGGTTCCGGCGTGATATCGAAATTGCGCTTGGCCTTGTAAGTCTTCAGTGCGTCTTTCATTCCGCCACCCTAGCGCGCCTCAACGGCGCAGACCGTACGACAGCTAACAATTGTAAGCAATTCGGCCAGTTGTAACGATGTGTAATAGCCGTCAACTACCGGAAATCAGGGCGCGTTTCTGGTCTCAAGTGACACGCATTTAAGTGCACTTCGGCAAGTAACCCGAAACGATTTATATCATTATCCACGAGGAGCTGCACCATGAAGAAGACCATCGCCACCCTGATCGTCGGCCTGTTCGCTACCGCTGCATTCGCGCAGACCCCGGCTCCTGCAACCGCCCCTGCCGGCGCTGCCAAAGCCGAAGCGAAAGAAGCAACTGCGACCACCGAAGCAGGCGCGAAAGCCAAGCACGAAAAGAAAGAACACAAGCACGAAGCCAAGGCTGACGCAAAAGTCGCCAAGGCCGATGTAAAGGCTGAAGCAAAAACCGAAGCCAAAGAAGCAGCGCCTGCGAAGAAGTAATCGTCAACAACGACAACAACGCCACCATTAACGTCACTAGAGGATTCTGATCATGAAAAAGACTATCGCCACCCTGATCGTCGGCCTGTTCGCAACTGCCGCCTTCGCACAAACCCCGGCTCCTGCAGCGGCTCCAGCCCCTGCCGCAGCGCCAGCAGCGGCCACCGCTGCCGCTCCGGCCGCCGAGCCGGCAGCCAAGCCAGCCGAAGTGAAGAAGCACAAGAAATCCAAGTCTTCCAAGAAGGCCGAGCACAAGGAAGTGAAGGCCGACGCTACCGCCGCCGCACCTGCCGCAACGCCAGCCGCCAAGTAAATCGGCAGCGCATGAAAAGCCCGCTACGCAGCGGGCTTTTTTTCATTGCGTGACCCGTCCTGAAATAGGTTGACACTTTTCAGAGGTGTCACATGGATCACAGGGAAAAGCGTACGCAGTCAGATTACTCGCTGGCTTTTAAGCTGGCGGTGGTGAGCCAGATCGAAAAAGGCGAACTGACCTATAAGCAGGCTCAGCGCCGCTTCGGCATTCAGGGGCGCTCGACAGTATTGGTGTGGTTACGCAAGCATGGCAGCCAGGATTGGAGTAGGCTGAACGGATCGTGGCCGTGCGGGAGAAAAACCGTGAATAATCCAGCACAACCGCTCACACCTGAGCAACGCATCAAGGAACTGGAGGCACAACTTAAGCTGTCCAAGCAAAAGGCGGAGCTGCTTGAGTCGATGCTAGACGTCATTCGCAAGGAATACGGAGTTAAGCTGGTAAAAAAGCCTTTCGGCGGGTCATCGAGCAAAGGAAAGTAGCTGGCTTGAGTCTCGCCAAGGCATGCCTGTTCATGGGATTCAGCAGGCAATCGTACTATCAGCAGATCAAAGCCGAAGCCAGCGTAAAGATTCGCGATGCTCAAGTTGCCGAGCTTGTGCTGCAAATTAGGCGGAGGCAACCACGCCTGGGCGGCCGTAAGCTGTATTTTCTATTGCATGAGCCGATGCTAGCCGCAGGCATCAAGCTTGGGAGAGATGGCCTGTTCGCGACGCTAAGACGGACACAACTACTTGTGCCGCCACTGCGGGCCTATCACAAGACTACCAATAGCTTCCATCACTTACACAAGCATCCAATCTGATTCAAGGTGCCAAGGCTCAGCGCCCTGAGCAAGTCTGGGTGGCAGACATTACCTATGTGCCCACCCAGCAGCGATGCGCCTATCTGAGTTTGGTGACTGATGCCTTTTCTCGCAAGATCGTCGGCTGGCACGTGCACGCAAACCTGCACACGGAAGAAGTAGTAAAGGCATTCAAAATGGCATTGCGATCGCGAACCGGTCACCTACCGCTGATCCATCACTCAGATCGCGGCCTGCAGTATTGCGCCCGCGAATATCAGATACTCCACGCAAAACACTGCGTGACGTGCTCAATGACAGACGGCTATGACTGCTACCAAAACGCACTCGCAGAACGTGTAAATGGAATCCTGAAAACTGAGCTGCTGACCGCCAAACCTTATGACCTCGATCAAGCGAGGCACATGGTCCAGCAGTCAATCGAGATCTACAACCGGGAACGACCGCACTGGGCTCTAAAATACAAAACGCCCGATGAAGTACATCGGGCGTTTCTGAGGAAGCAAGAATCTTGCGATTCCTGCTCAAGTTGAACCTGTCAACGTATTTTAGGACCAGTCAGCGGCCGGGACCGCGTTACGCCAAGACGGCGCCGCACTTATTTGCGCTCGCTCTCCAGGCGCTTCGCCAGATTGGCGTGCGAGGTCTCCGCCAGCTTGCGGCAGGATGCATCGTCCACGTAGGCGGACACGCCTTCCTTCGCCGCCCGTTCGTTGCGGCCGAACAGGTCGTTGACTTCCGGGTGAGCGGTAATCAGCACATCGCAAGGCAGCTTCCCGACCTTGGCAATGCTGCCTTCCAGGCTGGACACCACCTCCGGATGCGCGGTGAACCTGTAGCTATCCGACGACACGGCAGACAGGCTGTCGCCATATACAAAGTTCCTGCACTGGCCCGCATCGCACACCTGCCAGGTCCAGCTCGCGCCGCCCGGCGTATGGCCCGGCGTCAGATGCGCGGTCACGGACAGCGGACCAAGTTTCACCACCTCGCCCTCCTTCACCGCGCGCGTTTTTGCCACCGCCGCGAAGTCGGACAGGCTGCCGAACTGCGGATCCTCTGCGGCAGTCTTGCCCGTGGCAAGCGCCTTCGCGCCCGCAGCACCAGCCAGCACGGTCGCGCCGCTCAGCTTCTGCAGCGACGAAATCCCGCCCGCATGGTCATGATGCGCGTGCGAATTCAGGATGTACTTCACATCCTTCATCTCGAAGCCCAGCGTCTTGATGTTATCGGCGATGACCACGCCGCCCTTTTCGGTGGCGCCGTCGATCAGGATATGGCCCTGCGGCGACGTGATCAGGACCGCGCTGATGCCGTCCGTGCCGACATAGTAGGTATTGCCGTAAATCTGAAAAGGCTTGTGCGGTGCGTTCCAGTCGCCCGCCAGCGCAGGCGCGGACAGTGCTGCCAGAAGCAGGGTGGCAAATGCTTTCAAGTAGTCTCCTCTTGTGTGATGTAAAGACCGGCGTGCTGCTGCGAGTTGCGGTCGCCGCGCCGGTAGCTGCGGAAAATGAGTTCGCCTTCGGCGTCGCGGGCGCAGCAGGTGCAGCCGCCGACATGCTCGATCTGCGTCACGCCCGACTGCCGCAACTGGTGCTCGGCAACGGCGCGCAGGTCGAGGTGGCGATCAGTAGGCAAAGCCGCGCCGGACGGCATACCGGCAAAGCGCTGTGCAAAATCGGCGGCCAGTTCCTCGCTGATCTGGTAGCACGGCGCGCAGATGGTGGGACCGACCACGGCGACCCAGTCCTGGCCGGCATTCAGCTTGTCCAGCACCGCAGGAATGATGCCGTCGTACAGCCCGCGCCAGCCGGCATGCACGGCCGCCACCTGGCTGCCGTCCCGGCGCGCCAGCAGCAGCGGCACGCAATCGGCGGTAATCACGCTGACGGGTATGCCGGGCTGGCTGGTATAGAAGGCGTCGGCGTGGCCGACTTCCTGGCGGGATTCAACGATGTGCGCGGCGTGCGTGCCGTGCACCTGTTTTTTCACGGGGCGCTCGTCCCACAAGCCCTGCAGGGCCTGCGGCACCAGCTCCTTTTCAACACCGAACCCGTAGCGTATTCCGGGAACGCCATCCAGCAGCACGCTTGAAATCAAACCAGCCTCACCAGCAATTACCAAATTGCGGCCATCATAGCTCAGAAGCGGATCATTCCCGCCAGGATTTTTAACAGTTCACGCCAGAAACTCTGCTTTAATTGGTTTTGCATTTGATTCCTCCTTGGCAAGTGAGTAGCCATTTTGCATTGTTTCGTTTTTGGGATAAATACGTATAATTGAATTTAGTATTCCGAATATGGAGCAATGATGGATGTGCTGAACTACATGCGCTTGTTCGTGGAAGTGGCCCGCCACAAGAGTTTTCGCGGCGCAGCCGATGCGCTGGACATGCCGAACTCCACGCTCTCGCGCAATATCGCGGAGCTGGAAAAGGCAATTGGACTGAAGCTGCTGAACCGCTCCACCCGGCGCGTGGAGCTGACCGAGGCTGGCGAGGCTTACTTCAAGCGCTGCGAGGGCATCGTGCAGGAAGCGATGAGCGCGCATGAAGCGCTGATGGATCTGGCGGAGCGTCCCATGGGCATGCTGCGCGTATCGATGACGACCAGCTTCGCGGCCGGCTACCTGGCGCCGATCCTGCACGAATTTGCCAACGCCTATCCGCTGATCAGCTTCGACTTCGACATCTCGTCGCGCAACGTGGACCTGCAGGCGGAGCCCTACGACGTGGCGATCCGCATGGGACCACCGCCGACCGCGCCTTCCAGCCTGGTGGTGCGCGAGATTACCTCGATGCCGCGTTATCTGTACGCGTCGCCGGAATATCTGCGCCATGCGCCGCCACTGAAGCACGCGCGCGACCTTGTCCATCACGCCCTGTGCGGACGCGCCGCCCACTCGCGGCAGATCGACCTGTGGCGCACGCTGCGCCGCGGCGATGAACTGGTGGAAGTGGAAGTCGAAGCGCGCTATGGCACCAACAGCGCGGCGCTGGCGATGTCGCTGGCAGGCGGCGGCTTATGCATTGCGGCGCTCGACCCGCAGATGGTCTGTCACGAAGCCAGCACGGGACGGCTGGTGCGCGTGCTGCCGGAATGGGAGATGGCGCCGGTGCAGGTGCACGCCATCACCGACACGCGCCAGCTGCCGGCGCGCACCCGCCTGTTCATCGACTTCCTGAAGCTGCGCCTCGGCGACGGCCCGGCCCGCCCGCAGCCGCACGTGCGCCCAGGCTGAGCACAGCGCGCGTTGGCGCCGGCCGCCGAGCGCGCCACCTGTCATGCGCCCTGAGCGAGCAGGCGCGGATGAACATTACGCCACCACGTTGACGGGGGCGCCGCGGTCAAAGGCTTCGATATTGTCGATCAGCTGATCGGCCAGGCCCTGCATGGCCTGCCCGCTTGCCCACGCCGAGTGCGGCGTCAGGATGAAGTTCGGCAGGCGCAGCTTCAGCAGCGGATTATCCGGCGACGGCGGCTCTTTCGACAGCACATCGAAACCAGCGCCGGCAATCACGCCGCGCCGCAGCGCGTCGGCCAGCGCGGCTTCATCGACCAGTCCACCGCGCGCGGTATTCACCAGGATGGCGCTCGGCTTCATGCGCGACAGTTCGGCTGCGCCGATGAGGTTGCGCGTGGCGTCGCTGAGCGGCGCGTGCAGGCTGAGTACGTCCGATGTCTCCAGCAGCTCGTCCCAGCTTACGTTGTGCACGCCTTCCACCGGCGTGCGCGTGTGCACCGCCACCTCCATGCCGAAAGCGCGCGCCAGGTGCGCCACCTGCTGCCCCAGCGCGCCGTAACCGAGCAGGCCGAGACGGCTGCCGTGCAGATCGCGGATCGGATGATGGAACAGGCAGAAGCGCTCGGCCTTCTCCCACAGGCCCGCCTCGATATCGGCGCGGTAGGCCAGCAGCTGGCGGCGTAGCGCCAGGATCAGCGCAAAGGTGTGCTCCGGCACGGCGGCATGGGCGTAGCCGCGGATATTCGAGACCACGATGCCGCGTTGGCGCGCCGCTGCCAGGTCCACGTTGTCCGTGCCGGTCGCGGAGACGGCAATCATTTTCAGGTTCGGCAGCTGGGCAATCGTCTCCGCGCGCAGCGGCACCTTGTTGGTGATGGCAATGGTGGCGCCGCGCAGGCGTTCGGCTGCCTGTGCGCCGCTGCTGGCCGGGTATTCGCTCCATTCATGGGCGAAGGATGGGCGGCGGATGTCGGCGATGATGCTGTCGCGGTCCAGGAATACGATGCGATGGGTCATACGAGTGCCTCAAGAGATGCAGGTTGCGGGGCCGCCAGCGGACGCAGGCGCATGGCGGGATGGCTGGCAAACAGGTCGGCGACCCATTCCACGAACACGCGCACCTTGGCCGTCAGGTGGCGGTTCTGTGGGTACACCACGTGGATCGGCACCGGATCGGAAGACCAGTCCGGCATCAGCGGCACCAGGCGCCCCGCTTCGATATGTTCACGGACCAGGAAATCGACGGTCATGATGATGCCCAGTCCCGCCAGGCCGGCCTGCTGATAGGAGGCGGAATCGTTCAGCGCCACGTGGCCCGGCGTCGGCAGTTCGATGCGTTCGCCGTCGCGCGTGAAGTCCCAGGGATAGATCTTGCCGGTCTTGGACGAGAAATAGTTCACGCAGCGGTGCCGCTCCAGTTCGTTCGGATGCACCGGCGTGCCGTAGCGCGCCAGGTACTCGGGCGATGCACAGGTGATGAAGTTGAGGATGCCTACGCGGCGCGCGATCAGGTTGGAGCTGGCCAGCACGCCGGCGCGGATGGCGCAATCGACGCCCTCTTCCACCAGATCGACCAGGCGATCGCTGCTGCCCAGTTCCAGCGAAATATCCGGATAGCGCTCGAAAAAGCCGGGCAGGGATGGCACCACGATCTCGGAAGACAGGCCGGTCGGCGCATCGACCCGCAGCCGGCCGCTGGGCGACAGCCGGGTGCGCGAGATCGATTCCTCTGCGTCCTTCACGTCGGACAGGATGCGCAGGCAGCGCTCGTAATAGGCGGCGCCGTCGGCGGTGACCGTGACCTGGCGCGTGGTGCGGTGCAGCAGCTTGACCGACAGCGTTTGTTCCAGCGAGGCTACCAGGGTGGATACCGTGGCCTTGGGCAGCTGCATGGTTTCGGCCGCGCGCGTGAAGCCGCCGGCATCGACCACCTGTACAAACACTTCCATCGCTTGCAGTTTATTCATCCTTGCCTTCTATCTTGCCTTCTATCTTGCCTTCGATCAACTGAGTCCATTGTTCAGGATCATGAACAATCAATTCGTCATTGCTCTATTTATCATATTCTAGTTGAAGTCTATAGTCTTGGTATTGCAGCTAAAAAGTGAACGCTGCAATGACATTGAAAGGGAGTTTGTCATGGGACGCCGGGATGGAGTTTTTGCACTGTTGGCTATCGCGCTGAGCGCTGTTGCGCTGATGGGCATGGTCTATACCGATGGCTATTCGAGCGCTGCACGGGTCGAAGCCAACGGCGTGGCCGCATTTACCAATGTCGTGCTGAGCGACGCGGGTAGCGCCGTACAACTGTCGGCCTCCGCGCCGGAGGCGGTACAGCAATGACGGCCATGCAGCAGACCGCGCCGGAATTCGCGCCAGACCTGAAAATCCGCGACCTGGAAGTCCAGGGCGCACAGGGTCCGCTGGCCGCCCGCCTGTACATGGCGGGCGCTGCCAGCGCCAAGCGCGAAACTTTGATCGTTTTCTTCCATGGCGGCGGCTTCGTGTCCGGCGACCTGGACGAGGCCGATCCTTTCCTGCGCCACCTGGTCAGCTGCAATAACAAGCACGTCGTCCTGGCTGCAAACTACACGCTGGCCACCGCCAGCCCCTTCCCCGCAGCCGTGGAAGACGCCCACGCCGTGCTGCTGTGGGCCAAGAAGAACAAGGCCAAACTGAACTGGAGCGGCAAGCGCATGCTCACCGCCGGCATCGAGGCCGGCGCCAATCTGGCAGCCGTGACCACGCTGATGTCGCGCGACCGTGGCGGCCCACCGCTGGCCGGCCAGATCCTGATCATGCCCATGCTGGACCCCGGCCTGTCCACCAGCTCCATGCGCGAAATGCCCAATTGCGCCGTCAAGGCGCAGATGGCCGAGACCTGTGCCGCCGCCTATCGCGGCTACCTGCCGAATGCTGCCGACCGTACCCACCCGTACGCGTCGCCCCTTCAATCGAGCCGGCTCAAGAACCTGCCGCCGGCCCTCATTCTGTCCGCAGAGGACGATCCATTACGTGACGAAGCTGAACAATACGGCGCCAAACTGATCTCATGCGGCATCAAGACTACAGTAAGGCGTATGCCCGCGGCTCCCCTGGCTGACCAGGAAGCCCGTAACGAATGTGCGTGCAAGGTGTTCGCACTGCAAGAAATGGCCTGGTTCATCAATGGCCTCGATGGGACGGAGACCCCACCGGCTAAATAGCATAAATAAATCAAAACGTTTACATATTGTCGGGCCGGCAGTATATTAGTAAACGATCTAGTTTCCAAATAGCAGTTTATAAAAAATTGTGCCTGCGAGGCATAGGGGCCGTTGCATTCCTGCGTTTTGGTGCGAACGGGCGGCGCCGCCATCTCCATTAGTTTTTTTCATACAAAAGGGATTAAGAAATGAAAAACGTGAAACAACTGACGACTTTGGCGCGACCGCTGGTCGCCGCCCTCGCGGTCGGCGGGCTGGCCGCGGCCATCCTGGCCGGCTGCGACACGGCAACCGGCAAGACGGCTGAAGCACCAGCGGCCGGCGGTCCTCCGATTTCCGCCGCCGTGGTGGTGCAGAAGTCCGTGATCGAGACCCAGGAATTCTCCGGTCGCCTGGAAGCCATCGACCGCGTCGAGATCCGTCCACGCGTCTCGGGCTTCATCACTGCCGTGAACTTCAAGCCGGGTAGCGAAGTGAAGAAAGGCGACGTGCTGTTCGTGATCGATCCGCGTCCGTTCAAGGCGGAAGCCGACCGCGCCGAAGCGGCCGCCAATTCGGCGCGCGCCAAGGCCGACCTGGCCCGCCTGGAACTGACCCGCGCCGAGAAGCTGCTGGCCGACAAGGCCATCGCCCAGCGCGAATTCGACGAGCGCTCGTCGGCCCTGAAGGAACTGGATGCCAGCGCCCGCGCTGCCGTCGCCGCCTATGAATCGGCCAAGCTGAACCTGACCTATACCAATGTGGTGTCGCCAATCGACGGCCGCGTATCGAAGGCGGAAATCACGCTGGGCAACCTGGTGGACCAGAGCGCCGTGCTGACCTCCGTGGTTTCGCTGGACCGCATCTACGCCAGCTTCGACGGCGACGAGGAAACCTATCTGCGCGTTGGCGCCCTGGCCCACAAGGGCAAGCCGGCCACCGTGCGTATCGGCCTGGCCAACGAAGACGGCTTCCCGCATGAGGGCAAGCTGGAATTCGTGGACAACCAGCTCGACACCCGCACCGGTTCGGTACGCATGCGCGCCACGCTGGAAAACAAGGACCGCGTGCTGGCCCCTGGCCTGTTCGCCCGCGTCTCGCTGGGCGGCGGCGAAGCCAAAGCCGACTCGCTGCTGATCAACGAACGCGCCATCGGCACCGACCAGAACCGCAAGTTCGTGTTCGTGGTGGGCGCCGACAGCAAGGCCGAGTACCGTCCGGTCAAGCTGGGTCCGATCATCGACGGCCTGCGCATCGTGCGCGAGGGCCTGAAGCCGGGCGAGAAGATCGTGGTGAACGGCCTGCAGCGGGTACGTCCCGGCGCTCCGGTAAGCGCTGCCACCGTGCAGATGGATTTCGATCCGGCCGCCGCTGCCGCCAAGGCTTCCGCCAACAAACCAGAAGAGAAAAAAGAAGCCAAGATCGCCAAGGCCGACTAAGCCGACGCTATCAATTCAAGGCACTTCAAGGATAACAAACAATGAATTTCTCACGCTTTTTTGTCGATAAGCCGATTTTCGCGGCGGTCTTATCGATCGTGATTTTCGTGGCGGGCTTGATCTCCATTTTCAAGCTTCCCATTTCCGAGTACCCGGACGTGGTGCCGCCATCCGTGGTGGTGCGCGCCCAATACCCGGGCGCCAACCCGAAGGTGATTGCGGAGACCGTCGCCTCGCCGATTGAGGAACAGATCAACGGCGTGGAGAACATGCTGTATATGTCCTCCCAGAACACCTCGGACGGCGCGATGCAGCTGACCGTGACTTTCGCCATCGGCACCAATGTCGAACAGGCGGAAACCGCGGTGCAGAACCGTGTGCAGCGCGCGCTGCCGCGCCTGCCGGAAGAGGTGCGCCAGATCGGTGTGACCACCGTGAAGTCGTCCCCCAACCTGACCATGGTGGTCCACCTGAAGTCGCCGGACGGCCGTTACGACGACCTGTACCTGCGCAACTACGCGGTGCTGAACATCAAGGACCAGCTGGCGCGTATCCATGGCATGGGCGACGTGCAGCTGTTCGGTTCGGGCGACTATGCCATGCGCATCTGGCTCGACCCGCAGAAAGTGGCCACCCGTAACCTGACTGCCAGCGATGTGGTGAACGCCATCCGCGAACAGAACGTGCAGGTGGCGGCCGGTGTGATCGGCCAGGGTCCGGCCAAGGATGCGGACTTCCAGCTGACCGTGAACACCCAGGGCCGTCTCAGCACGGTGGAGGAATTCGGCGACATCGTCATCAAGACCAATGCCGACGGCGCCGTGACCCGCCTGCGCGACGTGGCGCGCCTGGAGATGGGTTCCAACTCCTACGCCCTGCGTTCGCTGCTGAACAACAAGGCGGCTGTCGCGATCCCGATTTTCGAAGCGCCTAACGCCAACGCGCTGCAGCTGTCGAAAGACGTGCGCGCCAAGATGGCCGAGCTGTCGAAGGACTTCCCGCAAGGCGTGGAATACGAGATCGTGTATGACCCGACCCAGTTCGTGCGTGAATCGATCGACTCCGTGATCCACACCCTGCTGGAAGCGGTGATCCTGGTGGCCCTGGTGGTGATCGTGTTCCTGCAGACCTGGCGCGCCTCCATCATCCCGCTGCTGGCCGTGCCGGTCTCCATCGTCGGTACCTTCGCGGTGATGATCGCCTTCGGTTTCTCGATCAATACGCTGTCGCTGTTCGGTCTGGTGCTGGCCATCGGTATCGTGGTCGATGATGCGATCGTGGTGGTGGAAAACGTCGAGCGTAATATCGGCAACGGCCTGTCGCCGCGCGATGCGACGATCCAGGCGATGAAGGAAGTGTCCGGCCCGATTATCGCCATTGCGCTGGTGCTGTGCGCCGTGTTCGTGCCGATCGCTTTCGTGTCCGGCCTGACCGGCCAGTTCTACCGCCAGTTCGCCCTGACCATCGCGATTTCGACCGTGATCTCGGCATTCAGCTCGCTGACCCTGGCCCCGGCCCTGTCGGCTGCCCTGCTGAAAGGCCACCACGATCCGAAAGACGCGCTGACCCGCTTCATGGACAAGATCTTCGGCCGCTTCTTCGCCGGCTTCAACAAGTTCTTCGGCCGTGCCTCGCACAGCTACGAGACTGGCGTGAAGGGCGTGCTGCGCCGCAAATCCGCATCGCTGGTGGTGTACGCACTGCTGTCGGTGGCCGGCGTGTTCATGTTCAAGGCCGTGCCGCCAGGCTTCGTGCCGCCGCAGGACAAGGGCTATCTGATCGGCTTTACCCAGCTGCCGGATGCCGCGTCGCTGGACCGCACCGATAACGTGATCCGCCAGATGTCCGACATCATCAAGGAAATCCCGGGCGTCGAGAACTCGATCTCGTTCACCGGCCTGTCCGTGGTGGGCTTCACCAACGCGCCGAACTCCGGCATCGTGTTCCCTGGCCTGCAGCCGTTCGAAGAACGCAAGGGCGCGGACAAGTCGGCCGGCGCGATTACCGGCGAAATCAACAAGCGCATGGGCGCCGTGCAGGATGCCTTCGTGCTGGCACTGCCGCCACCGCCAGTGAATGGCCTGGGCACCACCGGCGGCTTCAAGCTGATGATCGAAGACCGCGGCAACCTGGGTTACGAAGAGCTGTACAAGGCCGTGCAGGCGCTGCAGATGAAAGCCTGGGCCACCCCGGAACTGCAGGGCGTGTTCTCCAGCTACCAGATCAATGTGCCGCAGCTGTTCGCGGACGTCGATCGCGTGAAGGCCAAGCAGCTGGGCGTACCGCTGCAGACCATCTATCAGACGCTGCAGATCAACCTGGGCTCGCTGTATGTGAACGACTTCAACCAGTTCGGCCGTACCTACCAGGTGCGGGTGCAGGCTGACGCGCAGTTCCGTTCGCAGGCCGAACAGATCTCGCAACTGAAGGTGCGCAGCGAAAAAGGCGAAATGATTCCGCTGTCGTCCCTGATGCGCGTGAAGGACTCCTATGGTCCGGACCGAGTACAGCGCTACAACAACTTCGTGGCAGCCGAACTGAATGGCGGCCCGGCAGCCGGCGTATCGTCCGGCCAGGCACAGGCCATCATGGAAAAGCTGGCAGCCGAGACCCTGCCGAAGGGCATCACCTTCGAATGGACCGAGCTGACCTACCAGGACATCCTGGCCGGCAACACCATGATCTATGTGTTCCCGCTGTGCGTGCTGCTGGTGTTCCTGGTGCTGGCTGCGCAATACGAGAGCTGGACCCTGCCGCTGGCGGTGATCCTGATCGTGCCGATGTCCATCCTGTGCGCCCTGATCGGCGTCAAGGTGACCGGCGGCGACAACAACATCTTCACCCAGATCGCGCTGTTCGTGCTGGTCGGACTGGCGTCGAAGAATGCGATCCTGATCGTGGAGTTTGCACGTGAACTGGAAGACCATGGCCGCTCGATCGTGGAAGCTGCGCTGGAGGCTTGCCGCCTGCGTCTGCGTCCGATCCTGATGACCTCCATCGCCTTCATCATGGGTGTGCTGCCCCTGGTGTTCTCCAGCGGTGCAGGTGCGGAAATGCGTCACGCCATGGGCGTGGCCGTGTTTGCCGGCATGCTGGGCGTGACCTTCTTCGGTCTGTTCCTGACGCCGGTGTTCTACGTGCTGCTGCGTACCCTGGCCCAGCGCTTCGAGAAGAAATCCCCGGCGGCCGACAAAGCCGTCCAACTGGAAGGGACCCATTAATGAATAAGATGATTGCAAAAGGCGTGGCCCCGCTGCTGGCAGCACTGCTGCTGACGGCGTGCGGCGCTCCGACCTTCAAGCAGCCGGCGCTTGAGACCCCGGCTGCGTTCAAGGAATCGCAGACGTTCACCGCACCTGCCGGCGTGGTGACGGCTGCGGACGGTACCCGCTGGAAGCAGGCGCAGCCTGCCGAACAGCAGGCGCGCGGCGAATGGTGGCTGGTATTCAGCGACCCGGCGCTGAATGAGCTGATCGCCGACGCCACCCGCAACAACGCCAACCTGGCCGTGGCTGCGGCCCGCGTCAAGCAGGCGCGCGCCATCGCCGGCATTGCCGAAGCGGACCGCATTCCGCAGATCGGCATCGGCGTGGGCGCCCAGCGCGGCCAGCAGTCGCCAGCCGAACTCGGCCTGCCGGCCGGCACCAATGTCTCGCCTTCGACGGCCTACCAGGCGCGCCTGACGGCCAGCTATGAAGTGGATCTGTTCGGCCGCGTTTCGTCCAACGTGGCGGCGGCCCGCAACGACGCGGCAACGGTGGAAGCAAACTACCGCTCCGTGCTGCTGGCCCTGCAGGCCGACGTGGCGCAGACTTACTTCAAGCTGCGCGCCACCGACGCCGAACTGGAAACCGTGGAAGAAACGGTGCGCCTGCGCGAAGAAAACGTGAAGGTGAACCAGCGCCGCTTCGACCTGGGCGACATCGGCGAGTTCGACCTGACGCGCGCCAAGACCGAGCTGTCCACCACGCGCGCCGAAGCGATCGGCCTGCAGCGCCAGCGCGTGACCACCGAGCATGCCCTGGCCGTGTTGCTGGGCAAACCGGCGGCCGCGTATTCGGCCGGTCCTAGCCCGCTGCTGGATTCGACCCTGCTGCCGGCCATCCCGGCCGGCATGCCGTCCTCGCTGCTGGAGCGCCGTCCGGATATCGCGGCTGCGCAGAAGACCATGGAAGCCTCCAACGCCCGTATCGGCGTGGCGCGCGCCGCCATGTTCCCGGCGCTGAACATCAACGCTGCCGGCGGTGGCGTGGCCGGCACGTTCTCGGACGTGTTCAAGATCAGCAGCCGCTCCTGGCTGCTGGGCGCCCTGCTCTCCGCGCCGTTGATCGACGGTGGCCGCAACAGCGCCAACGTGCGCCGCAGCGAAGCCGCGCTGGAAGAGTCGGTCGCGTCGTACCGCCAGTCGGTGCTGGTAGCGTTCGCGGAAGTGGAAGACAACCTGGCCGGCCTGCGCATCCTGAGCGGACAGACCACGCAGATCGACGAGGCCGTGGTATCGGCGCGCCGTTCGGCGGACCTGGCGAAGAAGCTGTACGAAGCCGGCCGTTCCAGCTATCTGGACCTGCTGGACGCACAGCGCAACCTGGCGGCGGTCGAGCGCACGGCGGTGCAGCTGCGCGGCAACCGCGCGGTGACCACGGTGGCGCTGATCCGTTCGCTGGGCGGCGGCTGGGATGCCGCGGCATCCAACGCTCAGGCCAGCAACTGATTAACCGGTAGTTGAATTGCCCTTGCACGGCGTCCTTCGGGACGCCGTTTTTTTTGGCCGCGGGCTAAAGTAGTACGCAAGGAGGATGTGCTCATGGACCCGAAAATGAACCCCGGCGATGAAGCTTCGCCCGGCACGCCCGGCAGTGGCGAAGGCATCTGCCCGGTCTGCAGCGGCAGCGGCAGGACACCCGACGGCAAGGACTGCCCCAACTGCGGCGGCAGCGGACGCATCATCGAAGGCATCGGCGGCGGCTGATCTGGCCGCGCGCCCGTCATGCGGCGGGAAAACAACTGATTTCCCGGATGCGCTCGATAAGTCGGGCGCGGATGTTCTTTGTGTGCAATAATTTTCTTACGCGCAATAAGGTGTTCCGGCCAGACCATCGCCAACGCACCCGCGCCGTCCCAACTCCCAAGCAGCGAGTTGATCTACAAAAGCTTCCATTTGTACATCTCTGCCTGAGGAGTTATTCATGACTATCACCGTACGCTCCGTCCGCCCTCTCCTTTCCGGCCTGGCTGCAGCCTGTGTGCTGAGTGCGGGCCTTGCGCATGCTGCTGTGTACAGCAACGGCACGGCCACCGCCACCTTCGACACGACGATGACCATCGTGGCCAATTGCATCATCTCGGCCAGCGCGCTGGATTTCGGGCAGGCGCAGGGGGTGCTGTCGTCGTCGGTCTCGGCGACCAGTGCGCTGTCCGTAACATGCACCAACACCACGCCATATAACGTCGGCCTGAACGCCGGCACCGGCGCCGGCTCCTCGACGTCGGCGCGCTTGATGAGCGGCACCGGCGGCAACACCAGCACGGTGGCCTACAACCTGATGCAAACGGCCGGCGGCGTTAACTGGGGGGATATTCAGGGTACCGATACCAAGTCCGGCACCGGCACCGGCTCGGCGCAGACCCTGACTGTGTACGGCGTCGTCCCGCCCCAATCCACGCCCCAGCCTGACACCTACAAATCGACCATCACGGCGACTGTGTATTTCTGACCCTCGGCTCTGAAGATTTAAAAATATCTTTCCTCGACATCGGCTTTCGCTTCCATTCATTAGCGCTCACGCATATAACTATTGACCGCCTTGCCGTGCAGCTCAGTCTCCATTTCAAAGGTCATGCCAATGCGTTCGGCAACTCGCCGCGATGATTCATTGCCAGAAGTGATGAGAGCCCGAACTTTCGGTTCGCGTCGAACCTAGAACGCATGATTCAAGACTGCCTCTGCAGCCTCGTTTGCAATCCCCTGTCCCCAGAAGGCTCGATAAGTATTCCATCCCATCTCCATCACCGTTGATTGCTCACGGAAGAAAGCTCCGACATTGCCGACGAGCTGGCGAGTCTGCCTATCCTCTACCGCCCACCAACCGGCGCCCTGTATCACCCATAACCCGGCATGTGAACTGAAGATTCGCCAAGCCGTTTGACGGTCAGCCGAGCCCAAGTGAGCTGAACTTTCGGGATTCACCAAATGATCCGCAAACAAGTCAAAGTCGTCACGCCGATATTCGCGAAGCGTAAATCGCTCGGTCTGAAGATGTGGTACCGAAATTGAGAACGCATGATTCATAGGGTTGCATCCTTTAAACGTACAGGGACTGGAGAGGTGGCAGCGATTCAGCCGTCCGGTTGACGTAATTGTGGTTTGTGCGGCCTCGCCGGCGGCCGGGGGCAACGATTCTTTTCGTTTCCATAGTGTTTTAGAATTTAGGACAGCAGTTTACTGGCCTGGCAAATCCGCCCATGTCACCGCCAGAAGAGCGCGCGGCTGGCATTCATTCTATTTCTTCTTGCCATTCTCGCAGTTTCTCGTTCAGCCATGCTGCGAACTCTATGGTTCTATTTTGTCAGTGTGCCTGCCCGCGCGTTGCTGCTCACGCCCGCAAGTTGCGCGTATGTCTCCGTGGAGGCCCACTCTGAACAGACCAGACGCCGACGACGTAGTGCGCGATATTGCTGGCCATGGTTTCTGCCGGTATTTACATGGCCTGGAATTGGCCGGGGAGATCGCATGGCTATGCCAATTCTTGAAGCGCGAATTGGTACGACATACCCTCGTTGCGGCGGCTCGTAGGCCTTTTCCAAACCCGCTTTGTCACTTAGGAGGTAAGGTAGCAATGCGTGGATTTCGTTGGGAGGGGCTGCGGAGGATCAAGCAGAAAAGAAAAAGGGTCCAGATCTTCCGATCTGAACCCTTCTCAATTTGGTGCGGCTGGCAGGAATCGAACCCACGACCCCTTGGTTCGTAGCCAAGTACTCTATCCAGCTGAGCTACAGCCGCGAAACTTCATTATATAGCAGGCGACCCTGCTATTTACTGCATTACTTCAAATTCTGGTGCGGCTGGCAGGAATCGAACCCACGACCCCTTGGTTCGTAGCCAAGTACTCTATCCAGCTGAGCTACAGCCGCAAAAACTTTATTGTATAGCAGGCGACCCCGCTATTTACTACATCACTACAAATTCTGGTGCGGCTGGCAGGAATCGAACCCACGACCCCTTGGTTCGTAGCCAAGTACTCTATCCAGCTGAGCTACAGCCGCTTAAGAAGCAGTATTATACAGTCTTCATTACGTCTTGGAAAGCTTGATTTTTTCAACAGCAAACTTGCTTTCCCAACCAATGAGCACCACTTCTGCTCTCCCTCCGTTGCCGTAGCAGCGAAAGGAGGCAAAATTATAGGGAGAACCTATGCACTTGTCCAGAGCGATTTGTCAGATTTTTTTAATCGGCAGTGTTGGCGCCGCCCAGGCTCAAACCTGGCATGCCTTGGACGGCAGTCCGCGCAGCGCGGCAAAAGTCAGTCCCGAGATCGTCAAGTTCATGAAGGCGGCGCAGGTGCCCGGCCTTGGCGTAGCCGTCATCGAGAATGGACAGGTGGTGTGGCAGCATGCCTTCGGCGACGCCGATCCGCGCAACGGCAAGGCGCTGCAGACCGACACCATCATGTACGGCGCCTCCCTTACCAAGGCCGCCTTTGCCTACCTGGTGATGCAGCTGGTGGACGAAGGCGTGATCGACCTCGATGCGCCCATCACCAAGCTGCTGGCCAAGCCCCTGCCCGACTATCCCGATTACGCCGACCTGAAAGGCGATCCGCGCTGGCAGCAGTTCACGCCGCGCATGCTGCTGACGCACAGCAGCGGCATGCTCAACTGGCGCTGGATCAACGACGACAAGAAGCTCACCATCAATTACGCGCCCGGCAGCCGCTATGTGTATTCCGGCGAAGGCATCCAGGTGATGCAGCTGATCGTGGAAGAACGCACCGGTCGCTCGGCCGGCGAGCTGATGCAGGAGCGCGTGTTCAACCGCTTCGGCATGAAGGACACCAGCATGGTCTGGCGCAGCGATTTCGCCAGCCACACCACTGCCCACTTCGACACCGACGGCACACCCATCGAGCACCAGCAGCGCCGCCGTCCGCGCGCCGCCGGCTCGATGGACACCACTGTCGCCGACTATGCGAAATTCCTGGCCGGGGTGCTGCGCGGCGAGGGCCTGTCGCCGGCCAGCCACAAAGCCATGCTGGCGCCACAGCTGGCCATCGTGCAGCCGCAGCAATTCCCTTCGCACTGGCCGGGCGAAACGGATGTGAACCGGAATATCGGCCTGTCCATCGGCATCGGCTGGCCGGTGTACAACAGTCCTGTGGGACCGGCCTTCTTCAAGGAAGGCGGCGACCCCGGCACCAAGAATTTTTCCATCGGGTTCCAGCGTCCGCGCAGCGGCGTGGTCATGCTGTCCAACAGCAGCAATACGGACAAGCTGTTCTTCCCGGCGCTGGAAACGATGATGGGCCGCACCTGCCTGCCCTGGTTCTGGATGGGCTATGTGCCCTATGACAAGCCGGAATGGCGCGGACTGGACAAGCGCGACCATCCGCCGCAGCTGGAGTGCAAATAAGGCTCAGCCGACAGCCATTGCAATTTAGATACTTTTGCTTCATTCATGAAACATATGTCTCTCATCATGAATGAAAATTGGATTTAATTGCCGCGGTGCAGCATCATTACACCTGTCTCCTCTATTCTCCTCCAAGAAAATAGAACTCCAGCCCGCTTTATAGCGGGCTTTTTTTTGGTGTACGATTCCTCATCATTGGGATTTCAACACGGAAGGGGCAATGGAGCGATTCGAGAAACGGCCGCACACGCTGCAGCTGACCGTCGATATCCTGCTGGACCTTCCTCTGCCCGCCCTGCTGATGTGGGGCCGCGAGCAAGCCATGTATTTCAACCAAGCCTACGCTGCCCTGTCCGGCATCGACGCCGCGCGCGTTCCCGGCGGCAGCGTGCCGCCCATGCCGCCCGCAGCCTGGAGCTGGAATCCGGCCGCCATTGCCCAGGCGTGGGCCGGCCAGGCACAGCGCTTTGCCGCGCAAACCCTGCAGCTGTGGCGCGGCGGCGGCCTGGTGGCCGCCACCTTCGACCTGGCTTACACGCCCCTGCTCGACGAGCGCAGCCAGGTGTGCGGCATCCTGTGCACGCTGGCGCCGCCTACCCTCGCCGCCACGCCGGCGCCATCCGGCAGCCCGCTCGACATCCTGGTGGTGGAAGACAATATGGATGCCCAGTACCTGGTGTGCGAAATGCTGCGCACTTTCGGCCATACCGTGCACGCCGTGGCGCGCGCCGAGGATGCGCTGGACGAGATGCAGCAGCATGATTTCGACGTGCTGTTCAGCGACGTCAGCCTGCCCGGCATGTCCGGCGTCGATCTGGCGCGCCAGGCGCTGAAGCTGCAGCCGGCGCTGCGCATCGTGTTCGCTTCCGGCTACAGCCAGAGCCTGACCGCCCATCTGGAATTCCCCGCCGTTTCCATGCAGAAGCCTTACGACATCGAGCAACTGCAGCAGGCGCTGTCCAGCGTGATGCAGAATCACTGAGGCACTGGCTGCAAGTCAACTGTGCTTCAGACGGCTTGGCCGGGGCGCTACAATGAAAGAACGCAGCGCGCTGCCTGGCCTGCTGCTCCTGTGTTCATTGCGAAAGTACGACCATGCCCGGTGCAGGCACTCCTCCGCCGAATGACCTGATGCGCTCCGGAGGGGAGGCGCGGGAAGACGTGCGACTGCTGTCCGGCACGCATATGAACGCGGTACTGGAAAGCATTACCGACGGCTTCGCCGTGGTTGACCGCGACTGGACCATTACCTGGCTGAATCCGCGCGCCGAGGAAATCCTGCGCCAGCCCGGCCTGCCGCACGAGGAGCTGGCCGGCCAGCAGCTGTGGCACGCCTTCCGCGCCCTGTGCGGCACGGTGCTGGACGCCCAGCTGCACCACGCCATGGAAACCCAGCAGACGGCGCACTTCGAGCTGTACTATCTGCCGCGCCAGCGCTGGCTGGAAGTGCGCGCCTATCCGTCCAGCGAAGGGCTGGCCCTGTTCCTGCAGGACATCCACCAGCGCAAGCTGGATGAACGCAGCCTGCGCGACAGCGCCAACCGGCTGCAGGTGGCGCTGGCGGCGGGCAAGCTGGGCGACTGGGAATGGGATGCCGGCACCGACCGCGTCAAGCTGGGGCAGCGTGCGGCCGAGATTTTCGAGCTGCCGGCCGAGGTGCCGATCACCTGGCCGCTGCTGCGCGAGCGCATCCTGGCCGACGACTTCGACTATGTGCGGCAAGCCTTCCTCGACGCCTATGTACAGCGCAGCGATTTCGATATCGAGTGCCGCATCGTGCGCCGCAACGGCGAGCGCTGCTGGCTGTCGGTGGTCGGCCACGGCAATTTCAGCGACCAGCGCGTGCTGCTCGGCATGACCGGCATGGTGCAGGACATCAGCAGCCGCAAGGCCGCCGAGGATACCCTGCGCACCAGCGAAGAGGAGTTGCGCGCGCTGGCCAACACCATTCCGCAGCTGGCCTGGATCGCCAACTTCGACGGCGGCATGATCTGGTACAACGAGCGCTGGTACGAGTACACCGGCACCACGCCGCACCAGGTGATGGGCGACGGCTGGCAGCAGGTGTACGACCCGGAATGCCTGCCCTCCATGATGGAGCACTGGGCCGCCTCGGTGCGCAGCGGCCAGCCCTTCGAGATGGAATTCCCGATCCGCGGCGCGGACGGCCACTTCCGCTGGTTCCTGACGCGCGCCAATCCCGTGCGCGACGCCAGCGGCCACCTGCTGCGCTGGTTCGGCACCAGCACCGACGTGGACCAGGTCAAGCGCGCCCAGGAAGCGCTGCGCGACGAGAGCGCGATCCTGGAACTGCTGAACAGCACCGGCAACGCGATCGCGCGCCAGCACGACCTGAAGCCGCTGCTGCAGGAAGTGACGGACGCCGCCACCCGCATCAGCGGCGCGCGCTTCGGCGCCTTCTACTACCGCGCCGGCGGCGCCAGCCCGACCCTGCAGGCCCTGTCCGGCCAGCCGCCGGGCGACGTGGACCTGGACGACAGCGACGCCCTCACCCGCCACCCTTCCGTGCGCAGCTGCCTGGCCGTGCCGGTGACCTCGCGCAGCGGCGAAGCCATGGGCAAGCTGCTGTTCGGTCATCCGGAAGCGGCCATGTTCAGCGAACGCACCGAGCGCATCATCGACGGCATCGCGGCCCAGGCCGGGGTGGCGATCGACAATGCGCGCATGTATGAAACGGCGCAGCAGTCGGCCGAGGAACGCAAGCTGCTGCTGGACCGCGAACGCAGCGCACGCGCCGAAGCCGAGCGCACCAGCCAGATGAAGGATGAATTCCTGGCCACCCTGTCGCACGAACTGCGCACGCCGCTGACCGCCATCCTGGGCTGGGCGCAGGTGCTGCGGCGCGGCTCGCGCGGCCAGGAAGACCTGCACCGCGGCCTGGAAACCATCGAGCGCAATGCGCGCTCGCAGGCGCAGCTGATCGAGGACCTGCTGGACATGAGCCGCATCACCTCCGGCAAGGTGCTGCTGGACATGAAGCAGCTGGCGCCCACCACCGTGGTCGATGCCGCCATCGAAACCGTGCGCCCGGCCGCCGACGCCAAAGGCATCCGCATCGAGCGCCACTACCAGCCGGCCGGCCACGTGGCGGGCGACGCCAGCCGCCTGCAGCAGGTGGTGTGGAACCTGCTGTCGAACGCGCTCAAGTTCACGCCCAGGGGCGGCACGGTCAGCGTCGCCATCCGCGAGGCCGAAGGCCATGTCGAGATCACCATTGCCGATACCGGCATCGGCATCCGGCCCGAATTCCTGGCCCACGTCTTCGAGCGCTTCCGCCAGGCCGACGCGTCCACCACGCGCCGCCACGGCGGGCTGGGACTGGGCCTGTCCATCGTCAAGCATCTGGTCGAGCAGCACGGCGGTACGGTGGCCGTCGGCAGCGAGGGCGAAGGCCTGGGTTCCAGCTTTACCGTGCGCCTGCCGCTGGCCAGCGGCGTGGTGCGCAGCCGCCCGGCGCATGCGCCGCAGCGCAGCAACCGCCAGTCGCTGCCCGAACTGGGCCTGCGCGACCTGAACGGCCTGCGCGTGCTGGTGGTCGATGACGAAGCCGATGCGCGCGACCTGGTGCAGCGCATCCTCAGCGAATGCAATGCCCAGGTGCTGACCGCCGCCAATGCGGAGGAAGCGCTGGCCATTGCCCGCCAGGGCCAGCTGGACCTGCTGGTGAGCGACATCGGCATGCCCGATACCGACGGCTTCCAGCTGCTGGCCCAGGTACGCGCATTGCGCAAGGGCAGCAGCGTCCCGGCCATCGCCCTGACCGCTTTCGCCCGCTCCGAAGACCGCCTGCGCGCGCTGGAATCGGGCTTCCTCGATCACGTGCCAAAACCGGTAGAACCTTCTGAATTGATAGCTACAGTTGCCCGGGTAGCAAGCATCGGACAATCGTAAACGCAACAGATTATTGCCTGTTTTATAATTTCCTGATGCCTCCTACTGCAACACGGGAGAATGTCCTACAAGAAACTTGCTCGCGATTTGCTACACTGTTTTATGACACGTGCGCCACGGCAAAGCTGTGGACGTTACACTGAGAATTCGCCCTACGAGACCAATATGCCCAGCCCAGACGAGATCCTGAATGCCAAGATCCTGGTGGTGGACGATTGCGCGGACAACATCGACCTGATGCTGGAAATCCTGCGCGATGCCGGCTACACCAATGTCACGGCCACCATGCTGCCGGAGCAGGTTTGCCCCCTGCACCGCCAGCATTGCTATGACCTGATCTTGCTGGATTTACAAATGCCCGAGCTGAACGGCTTCCAGGTCATGAAAGGCCTGAAGGAAATCGAGCAGGAAGGCTACCTGCCGGTACTGGCCCTGACGGCCCAGCCCAGCTTCAAGATCGCCGCCCTGGAAGCGGGTGCGCGCGACTTCATCAGCAAGCCCTTCGACCTGCTGGAAGTGCACAAGCGCATCCACAATATGCTGGAAGTGCGCCTGCTGTACAAGGAACTGGCGCAGTACAGCAAGCAGCAGCAGGAACTGGCGCTGCACGATCCGCTGACCGGCCTGCCCAACCGCCGCCTGCTGGAAGACCGCATTGCCACCACCCTGCAGCACGCCACGCGCCACCAGCGCAAGGCGGCCGTGATGTACCTCGACCTGGACGGCTTCAAGAGCATCAACGACACCCACGGCCACGCCTATGGCGACGAAATCCTGAAACAGGTGGCGCAGCGCCTGGTCGGCTCCTCGCGCAAGGACGATACTGTGGCGCGCGTCGGCGGCGACGAATTCGTGATCGTGCTGGGCGATGTGGGAGAACTGGCGGACGCGCAGGAACCGGCGTCCAAGCTGATCGAGGTGGTGGCCGAGCCCTACCGCGTGAACGGCCTGACCCTGCAGCTGTCCACCTCGCTGGGCATCGCCCTGTATCCGGACGACGCGGAAACCGTGGACAACCTGATGCACGTGGCGGACAACGCGCTGTACCAGGCCAAGCGCGCCGGCAAGAACCGCTTCTGCGCGGCCAGCACGCTGAACGGCCACGATAGCGGCGCTGCACCGGTGCCGGCGCCGGCCCTGGCTGCCGCGCCGGTGGTGTCCCAGGCAGCCGCAGTACAGGCGACGGCTGCCTGATGCGCGCCTGGCGGCGCGCAGCCCGCAGCGCTTACTGCGCCGCTTCGGCTTCCTTGGTGGCTTCCTCGACCTTGCCGGCGTGCTGGTGGTCTTCCTTCGCATCCACCTTTTCCGGCGCCACTTCGATGCGCGTGATGCCGGCATCGACCGAGATCGGATCGCTGGCCGGGAAGGTCATTTCCACGGCGTCATCCAGCAGGGTTTCCTTGGCGGCCTCTTCCGGCTTCATCTGTTCTTCGCCGGCCAGGGTGCAGATCGCCTGCGCCCAGCGCACGAAGTTCAGGTCGGCCAGGTCGCGCACGCTCGACACCCCGAAAGCCTTGTTCAGTGCGGCGGCATCTTTCTCGCTCACGCCGCGCAGCGCGCTAACGGGGGCATCCGCCAGATCCTTGAAGCATTTGCCCAGGTACTCTTTATCCACGATGGTATCGATATTCATGATCAGCTCCCTATGAACGAGATTTCACTATGGCATGGGGCGCGCGGCGCTGACTGTGCGGCGGCGAACATAGGGCCTGTTCGCTTGCCGCACGGCTTTTTGACAGGGTGCGGACCCGGCGCTATGATCGGCGTGATGTTTGTCCGAAAAGCACTTTTTTGCACAACAGAACAACAACAGAAAACAAGGGCGGCCTGAACGTGGACAAGCCGAAAATCCTCGTTGTCAACGACGACGCGAACAGCCTGTTTGCGCTCACCAGCCTTTTATCGCAATGGGCAGCGCAGGACCATTACGAGGTCATCGCCGCGCGCTCCGGCGAAGAGGCGCTGCGCGAAGTGCTGACGCACGATTTCGCCGTGATCCTGCTGGACGTGAACATGCCCGGCATGGACGGCTTCGAAACTGCGGAGGCCATCCACCAGCGCCCGCGCTCGGCCGACATCCCGATCATCTTCATTACCGCTTTCGTGGCCGATGAACTGGACCGCCTGAAGGCTTACCAGAAAGGCGCGGTCGATTTCCTGTTCACGCCGGTCATCCCGCAGGTGCTGTACGCCAAGGTGTCGGTGTTCGTGGCACTGGCGACGAAAAACGAGGAGCTGCGCAAGCAGGCGCGCCAGCTGAGCCAGCGCACCACCGACCTGATTGCCAGCAACCAGCGCCTGATGCGCGAGATCGAAGAGCGCAAGCTGGCCGAACGCCAGAGCCACGCCAAGGACGAGTTCCTGGCCATGCTGGGGCACGAACTGCGCAATCCCCTGAGCGCGATCAGCAGCGCCGCTTCGCTGATCGGCCTGGCCGGTGCGTCGCCGGAAGCGGTGGCGCGCGCCAAGCAGATCATCCAGCGCCAGAGCCACCACCTGGGGCGCATCGTGGACGACCTGCTGGACCTGAGCCGCGCCATGTCCGGCAAGATCCTGCTGAACCGCACGCCGCTGGACATGGCCAGCCTGCTCGGCACCTGCCTGGAAACCTACCGCACCACGGGCCGCACCGCCGATTACGAAATCCGCCTGCACGCCCGCTCCGGCGGCTGGGTCGATGGCGACGCCACACGATTGGAACAAGTGTTCAGCAATCTGCTGGATAACGCGTTAAAGTACACCCCTCCCGGCGGCCATATCGAAGTGGAAGCCGAGGTGGAAGATGACGACATCGTTATCGCGATACACGACAGCGGCGTGGGCATAGCGCCCGAGCTGCTGCCGCATGTCTTCGACGTGTTCGTGCAGGGCACGAGCACGCTGGACCGCGCCCAGGGCGGACTCGGCATCGGCCTGGCGCTGGTGCGGCGCCTGGTGGAACTGCATGGCGGGAGCGTCTATGCTGAAAGCGCGGGCCCCGGCGAAGGCAGCACCTTTACCCTGCGCCTGCCGCGCACTGAACACCGGACTGAAAGCAAGGCAACCATGATGGATACTAGTCACGAAGCCAAACCCGCCGTGCTGCTGATCGAAGATAACGATGACGGCCGCGAAATGATGGCCATGATGCTCAATTGCTATGGCTACGAAGTGCATCATGCCGCCGACGGCCTGCAAGGGCTGCAGGAAGCAGCCAAGCAGCATCCGGACATTGCCCTGGTCGATATCGGCCTGCCCGGCATCGACGGCTACGAGGTGGCGCGCCGCATGCGCGCCAATCCGGATACGCACCACATCAAGCTGATCGCCCTCACCGGCTACGGCCTGGCCGAAGACCAGCGCCGTGTGCTGGATGCGGGCTTCGACCTGCACCTGGTGAAACCGGTCGATGTCGAACACCTGCTGCAGGCAATCAGCAACTGCACGGCCAAGGCGCCGGCCTACGCCCGGGAATAAGGGGGCAGCGCGGCCAGCGCCCGGATGCCCGGGCGCGCGGCCGCTGCGCTGTCGCGAACTTATGCTCCCGGACGGCGGCCCCCGGCGCTGCCGGCCTGCATGGCTGGCGCATCCGGCGGAATGAAGTCGATTTCCTCCTTGCGCGCCTCGATCTGTTGGCCCAGCGCGTTCAGGTCCACGCCGGCCTTTTTCGCTTTCGGGAACATCTCGCCCTCTTCTTCCTTGACGTGGTGGTCGATGTATTCGCCCAGCACCTTGACCTTGGCGTCGTACAGGTCGTCGTGCGGGTCCATCTGGCTCAGCTGCGAGATCAGGGCCTTGGCGGAGGCATGCTCCACCGTGGCTTCGTCCACCAGGTCTTCATTTTCCTTGGAATCGTCGCGGATCGCCGGGTAGAAGATTTCCTCCTCGGCGGTGGCGTGCTTGGTCAGCTCCAGGCAGATCTTGTCGGCCAGTTTCTTCTTGCTGGCAAAGGCGCGGTCGCCCAATGCCTCGTACTCCTTGAACATGGCTTTCACAGTGGCGTGGTCTTGCTTTAACAGCGTGATGGCGTCCATGGTGCGGCTCCTTGATTAACGGGGTGACAAACCAGCCTCAAGCTTGCCGCGCGTACGCTTGCATGTATGTGCGGCACTTCACCACAACCTCATGTATGATCGGGGGCAAATAAAAATCTCTCAGAAACTATGTCTGCTGCGGCACACGAACCACAATCCGACCGCGCCGCCGACCTGGAAGAACTGCTGGCTTACCTCAACGCTTCCTGGGACGATGAACGGCGCACCCTGGCGCGCCAGATGCACGACAGCCTGGGCTCCTCGCTCACGGCGCTGACCATGCATCTGGGCCTCCTTACGTCCAAACTGCCGCAGGATCAGGCGCTGCAGGACCGTGCAGCACAGATGAAGAAGCTGCTGCACACCATCATCGACACCAACCGCGCCATGCAGCACAAGCTGTGGAACGACAAGCTGGAGTTCCTCGGCATCCGCGCTGCGCTGAGCGAACTGGTGGCCGAGTTCGGCGCGGCGCACCAGCTGCAGGCCGTGTGCAGCCTGCCGGACGACGAGCCGGTATGCCCGCGCGGCCATGCGGTGGTGGTGCTGCGCACGCTGGAGGAAGGCTTGCGCAATGTGGCGCGGCATGCCCAGGCGCGCAGCGTGGAGGTGGTGCTGGACGATAACGAAGACGAGATCATGCTGACCGTGAAGGATGACGGCGTCGGCCCGCCAGCCGTGCCGCTGACGGGTGCCAGCAGCGCTAACGGCGTTGAAGGCATGGCGGGCGGCAATGGGGCGGCGCGCCAGTATGGCCTGCGCGTGGTGGGCGAGCGCGCGGCCTGGCTGGGCGGCACGCTGACGCTGGGCGCCAACCTGTCCGCGGGCGGCGCCCGCGGCGCCGTGCTGACGCTGATCCTGCCGAAATCCTGACATCAGGCTGCCCGGAGGCTGCCCCGGGCGTCGGGCGCGGCCTGCGCGATCCCTAGTGCAGCTTGACCAGCGGCGTGGTGCGCTTGATCAGGAAGCGCGCCAGCGCCAGCACCCCGGTGCGTATCGTCCCCAGCACCGCCTTGTGATGCATCAGGTGCAGGCTGGTGTACATCATGCGCGCAAAGAAGCCCTCGACAAACCAGTTAAACCCGCGCAGTGAGCCCATCAGGCTGCCCACGGACGTCTGCTGCCCGAACGACACCAGCGACCCGTAATCGCGGTACTCATACGGCTTGCCGCTTGGCGCCTGTCCCTTCTCCTTGCGCAGGAACACCTCCAGCAGATAATCGGCCTGCTGGTGCGCCGCCTGGGCGCGCGGCGGCACCGGCTTGCCGTCCGCACCGGGACAGAAAGCGCAATCGCCGAAGGCATAGATGTTCGGATGCCCCTTCACCACCAGCTCGCCGGACACGTCCAGCGCCCCGCCCTTGGCGGTCGGCAGGCCGAGCGACTGCAGCAGGTCCGGCGCCTTGATGCCGGCCGCCCACACGGTAATGTCGGACGGGTATTCCTGCTCGCTGACCAGCACCTTGTCCGCCGCAATGGCCGTCACGCGGCAACTGGTCACCACCTTGATGGCGCGCTCGTTCAGCAGCTTGAGGGCCGCGTCGGACACCCGCTCCGGCAGCGGCGCCAGGATGCGCGGCGCCCCTTCCAGCAGCGTGATGCGCACGTCGCGCATCGGCTCCAGGTGGCCGAAGCCGTAGGCCGCGTATACCCCGCTCGCCTCGCGCAGTTCGGCCGCCAGCTCGACGCCGGTGGCGCCGCCGCCGATGATGACCACGTCCACGCCAGCCGTGCCGGTGCCGCTCTTTTCCAGCGCAGCCTTGGTCAGCAGCTTGAGCAGGGTCAGGCGGAAGCGTTCCGCGTCTTCGGTGGCATTCAGGGAAATGGTGTACTCCTGCGCGCCGGGCACGCCGAAGTAATTGGAAGTGCTGCCGATGGCCAGCACCAGCGACTCATAGGTGATGCTGCGCTCGGGCAGCACGGTTTCGCCGGCCTGGGTGGTGATGGCATCGACGCGGATCGTGTTCTGCGCCGCGTCCAGCGCCGACAGGGCGCCATAGACGTAGGTGAAGCCGTTATCGTGCGCCAGCATCTGGTAGCTCAGGCCCTCCTGGTGGATGTCCAGCGTGCCGGCCGCCACCTCGTGCAGCGAGGGCTTCCAGATGTGGTACAGGCGGCTGTCCACCAGCATGACCTTGTCGGGACCGAGCTTGCGTCCCAGTTTGCAGGCCAGCTCCAGGCCGCCCGCCCCTCCTCCTACGATGACATATCTGCTTTGCAAACGGATCTCCCGGTGGTTGGCGGCGGCCTGCGCCGCGGATCAGTGGCCGTGCTTGTCGTGCCCCTTGCCATGACCCTTGCCGTGGTCGTCATGGCGCTCGTGGCGGTCATGGTCGCGGCGCTCGTCGCGGTCATGATGGTCGTGACGATCATGATGCTCATGACGCTCCGGATGGCCATGCTCGCGGCGCCAGCGCGGCGCGTAATCGTTCACATACCAGTCGTTGCGCACGAAGTACACATTGCGGCCGCAGGCGTTGTAGCGGCCGCAGTGCTTCGACCAGTTTTTCTGGTGGCCGGGCGGCACGCGCAGATAAATCGGCTCGGCGATATAGCGCACCGGACGATGCACGATCACCGGCTGCTCGTATACCACCGGCGGCGGCGCCATATTGCCCATGTCGATGCGGCCGTAGAAACCCGGCTGGCCGATGGTCACGGAAACGCCAACGTCGGAAGCGAAGGCGGAAGAACAGAGCGCCAGCAAGGCGGCAGCAAGAATCTTGGATTTCATGGAACTCATTATAAAGATTACAGGAGTGGAGCGTCAGACATTGTATGCGGGCAAGACTTAACCGTATGTGCGCCAGCGAACATAATGCATTTGGACAAGAATCATGATAGACTAACCTTTAGATATCTAACTATTTCATTTGAAACCATTCGTAAGCTATGGAACTCGACGAACGATTCGGCCACGCGCTGCACGCCACCGCCCGCACCTGGCGCCAGGCGATTGACCGCCGCCTCAAACACCTGGGCCTGAGCCAGGCCAGCTGGATGGCGATTGCCACCCTGGCCAAGGACGAACCCCAGTCCCAGACCGAACTGGCTTCCCGCCTCGGCGTGGAAGACCCGACCATGGTGACCATGGTGGACCGCATGGTGAAGGCCGGCTATATGGAGCGCCAGCCCTCGTCCACCGACCGCCGCGTCAAGCTGATCCACCTGACCGACGCGGGGCGCGCCATTTACCACAAGGTGCGCGCCGTGGCCGACCCGCTGCGCCGCGAGCTGCTGGCCGATGTGCCGCGCGACGAACTGGAACGCATGACCCGGATACTGGAAGCGCTGAACGCCAAGCTGGGCGAGTGGTGAGATGAGCGACGTACAACACCGCGGCATGATTACCGTCTCGATCATGCTGGCCACCATCATCCAGGCGCTGGACGGCACGATCGCCAACGTCGCCCTGCCGCATATGCAGGGCAGCCTGTCCGCCTCGCAGGACCAGATCACCTGGGTGCTGACCTCCTTTATCGTGGCCGCCGCCATCGCCACGCCGCTGACCGGCTGGCTGTGCGACCGCTTCGGCCAGAAGAATATCTTCCTGGTGTCCGTGGCAGGATTCACCATCGCCTCCGTGCTGTGCGGGCTATCCATGTCGCTGACGCAGATCGTCGCGGCGCGCCTGCTGCAGGGGATTTTCGGCGCAGCCCTGGTGCCGCTGTCGCAGGCCACGCTGCTGGACATCAACCCGCGCGAAAAGCACGGATCGGCCATGGCCGTGTGGGGCATGGGCGTGATGATCGGCCCGATCCTCGGTCCCACGCTGGGCGGCTGGCTGACCGACAGCTATAACTGGCGCTGGGTGTTCTTCATCAACGTGCCGGTCGGCGCCCTCGCCTTCTACGGCATCTGGCGCTACATCCGTCCCGTGACTGCCGCGCGCAAGATGCGCTTCGACGCCTTCGGCTTCATCACCCTCAGCCTGGCCATCGGCGCGCTGCAGATGCTGCTCGACCGCGGCGAACAGAACGACTGGTTCGCCTCCACCGAGACCTGGGTGGAGGCGGTGCTGATGACGATGAGCTTTGCCTACTTCGTCGGCCACACGCTGACGCGCCCGGCCGGCCAGTCCTTCATCGACTACCGCCTGCTGAAGAACGCCAACTACGTGAGCGGCCTGCTGTTCATCTTCATTGTCGGCCTGGTACTGTTCGCCACCCGCGCGCTGACGCCGACCATGCTGCAAGGCCTGATGGGCTATCCGGCCAGGATCGCCGGCCTGGTGACCGCGCCGAGCGGCCTCGGCACGATGGTGGCCATGCTGGTGGTGGGCCGCCTGGTCGGCAAGATCGATATCCGCCTGCTGCTGGGACTGGGATTTGCCGTTACCGCCTTCTCGCTGTGGCAGATGAGCGGCTACACGCTGGTGCTGTCGCAGTCGGACATCGTCTGGCCCGGCGTGATCCAGGGCCTGGGGCTGGGACTGGTCTTCGTGCCCTTGAGCGCGGCCACCTTTGCCACGCTGTCGCCCGAGATGCGCGCCGAAGGCACGGCGCTGTATAGCCTGGTGCGCAATATCGGCTCCAGTATCGGCATCGCCATGGTGCAGACCCTGCTGGTGCGGAATACGCAAACCATGCATGCGGCGCTGACGGAAAAGATCACCATCGCCAACCCGCAGTTGCTGGACAACGTGTCCACCGTGGATGCCGCCAATCTGCTGAACAACGAGATCACGCGCCAGGCGTCGATGATCGCTTACGTGAACGACTTCTGGCTCATGACCCTGCTGACGCTGGCCGTGATTCCGCTGCTGCTGATCATCCGCACCGGCAGCAAGCAGGCCCCGGCCGATGCCGCGCATGCAGCGATGGATTAAAAAGTAGGAAAAAATCAACGATGAAGATGAAACGCAAAGTGCCCCTGGCACTCCCAACGATACTGCTGGCAGCGCTGGCCATCGCCGGCTGCGCCAGCATCCCCGCCGACCGCGAACGCCTGCCGCAGCGCGACATCGCGCACGCCGAACTGCCGGCCAAAATCCACCTGGCCCGCGAAGGCTGGCCCGCCGCACAATGGTGGAAGGCGTATAACGATCCGCAGCTGGATGCGCTGATCGGCGCCGCCCTGGCGTCCGCGCCAACGCTGGACACCGCCGAGGCCCAGATCGCCGCCGCGCAAGCCGCCTTCGCCCGCAGCAGCGCGGAACTGGGCATCGACACTTCGCTGTACGCAGGCGGCAACCGCCAGCGCTACTCCGGCACCGGCCTGTTCCCGGCGCCGATTGGCGGCGCCTGGTTTACCGAAGAAACGCTGCGCGTCGAAGGCCGCTACCACTTCGACTGGTGGGGCCGCGACAAGGCCGAGGTGGCTGCCGCGGTCGGCGAAGTCAATGCGCGCCGCGCTTCGTATGCCGGCGCCGAACAGGAACTGGCAGCCGCCATTGCGCAGCACTACTTCAACCTGCAATCGGGCTGGGCGCGGCACGACGTGCTGCTGCAGCAGCTGTCGTCGCAACGCGCGCTGGCCGAGGACAAGGCAAAGCGCATCGCGCGCGGCTTGGCCACGGGCGACGAGCAGCGCGAAGCCAGCATGCAGGCCAGCCTGATCGAAAAAGAACTTGCGCAGCTCGACGCCGACAACGCCGTCGAGCGCCAAGCCATACGCGCCCTGCTGGGCGCCAGCCCGGAAAGCAAGGGCGATGTGCTGATGGCCGGGCTGCAGCCCGCGCCGCTGCGCAGCGCACCGGCCGTGCTGCCCGCGAAGCTGGGCATGGAACTGCTGGCGCGCCGTCCCGACCTGCAGGCGCAGCGCTGGCGCGTGGAAGCGGCGCTGGGCCGCGTCGATGCGGCGCAGGCAGCCTTCTACCCGGACGTCAACCTGGCCGCGTCCTTCGGCCTGAACTCGGTATCGACCTCGCAGCTGCTGCGCGGCGCCAGCCGCACCTTTCTTGTCGGCCCCTCGCTCTCGCTGCCGCTGTTCGACAGCCAGCGCCTGTCCGCCAACCTGGCCGGCGTGCGCGCCGACCGCAACATCCTGATCGCCGAGTACAACGAAGCGGTGGTGCGCGCCATCCGCGAAGTGGCGCAGGACACGCTGACCTTGCAGGGCATCGAAACGCAGCAGATGCAGCAGGCCAAGGCCAGCGCCGACGCCGGCGCCATGCTGAAAAGCGCCGAAAGCCGCGCCGCGCATGGTCTGGCGGACCGCGCCAGCGTGCTGTCCGCACGCCAGGCCGTGCTGCGCCAGAAGGATGCCGAAGTACGCCTGCAGCACGCCCAACTCCTGGCCGAAGTGGCGCTGACCCATGCCCTGGGCGGCGGCTACCAAGGCGACGCCCCACCATTGATCACGAAATAAGAGACTATGAACAACCGCAAAAAAGTCATGGCCGCCATCACGGTGGCATTTGTCGCCGCTGGCGTCGCCTACGCGATCTATTACAGCGCCGTGCTGTCCAGGCAGCAGGAAACGGATAACGCCTACGTGGGCGGCAACCTGGTCACGCTGTCTTCGCAGGTGACCGGCAATGTGGAAGAAATCCGCGCCGACGAAACCCAGCTGGTGCAGGCGGGCGCGCCCATCATCAAGCTCGATGCCGCCGACGCCGACGTGGCCCTGAGCCAGGCCGAAGCCCGCCTCGGCGCCATCGTGCGCCAGGAGCGCCAGCGCTATGCCGACGCAGGCCAGTACGACGCCGCCGTCGCCCAGCGCAAGCTGCAGCTGAAAATCGCGCAGGATGACCTGGCGCGCCGCGCCCCGCTGGCGGCCGACCAGACCGTATCCGGCGAAGACCTGGCGCACGCGAAGCAGGCTGTCGATAATGCGCAGGCGGCGATCCTGGTCGCGCAGAAGCAGGCCGACGCCGCACATGCTGCGGTGGCGGGCGTGCAGCTGTCCGAACACCCGGCCGTGAAACAGGCCCGCGCCGACTACATGGCCGCCTGGCTGGCCGCACGCCGCAACAGCATCCTGGCGCCGGTCAGCGGCTACGTGGCCAAGCGCAGCGTGCAGGTCGGCGCCCGCGTCACACCGGGCAGCGCCCTGCTCTCCATCGTCCCGCTGGACCAGCTGTGGGTGGACGCCAACTTCAAGGAATCCGAACTGCGCGACATCCGCGTGGGACAGAAAGCGCTGATCGAGGCCGATATGTACGGCAGCAAGGTCACGTATCACGGCAAGGTGCTCGGCATGTCGGCCGGCACCGGCAGCGCCTTTTCCCTGCTGCCGGCGCAGAACGCCAGCGGCAACTGGATCAAGGTCGTGCAGCGCGTGCCAGTGCGCATTGCGCTCGATCCGAAAGAATTGGCCGCGCACCCATTACGCATCGGCCTTTCGACCACGGTGAAAGTCGATATCAGCGACACCAGCGGCCCGGTACTCGGTACGGCCAGCCCATCTGCCCCTGTGTACGCCACGAAGACCCTGAACCAGCCGCTGGATCAAGCCGCCTCCGCCGCGGACGGCATCATCCAGCACAACCTGGCCCGCTAAGCAGAGCAGCACACAGGGGCGCCATGCTCCTGTGTACCCGCGATGTCGAGGCGAATGCACGACCACTTAGCGCGTCTCACCTGCGCTTATTTGGAATGCAGGGGTCCGTTAACGCCTGCGGATTCAACCGGTCGATGCAACACTATAAACTGCTATAAGCAGGAGGAGTGTTGCGATGAAAAACAAGCCTCGGATTTATTACACTGAAAGCCAGAAAGCAATGATGTGGGACCGCTGGCGACAAGGCGATTCTCTTCAGCACATTGCGCAAATGTTTGGCCGAAGTCACTCGTCGGTGCAAGGTATTTTAGCTGTCGCGGGTGGCATTCGTCCGGCAGGTCGGTGCCGCTCCAGGTTGGCACTTACTTCATCTGAACGAGAAGAAATCTCACGTTCGTTGGTAGAAGGAGCATCGCTTCGTACCATCGCGGCTTTTCTGGGCAGAGCACCTTCGACGATCAGTCGGGAAATCAAACGTAACGGTGGGCAGCTGTGCTATCGAGCGAATCAAGCCGATACGCGTGCCTGGGATCGAGCGAGGCGCCCGAAGCGCTGTAGACTGGCGGAGAACCCAGAGCTGGCTAACATCGTGGCCGACAAACTCCAACTGCAGTGGTCACCTGAACAAATTGCCGGTTGGCTCAAGCACACTTACCCTGGTGACGAGGCGCATCAAGTGTCACACGAGACAATCTATCGAAGCCTCTACATCCAAGCGCGCGGCGCCCTGAAGAAGGAACTACTTGAACATTTGCGCCGCAGCAGAGCCATGCGCCGCTCTCGCCATCACACCATGAAAACTGAGGATCACGGTCGGATCAGCGACGCAGTGTCCATCAGTGAACGTCCCGCCACGGCAGAAGATAGGGCTGTGCCCGGGCATTGGGAAGGAGATCTGCTATTCGGCAGTCATAACAGCCAGATCGCCACATTGGTTGAGCGCCAAACGCGCTACGTGATGCTGGTGAAGGTCACCGGCAAGGACACCGAAACCGTTGTGAATGCGTTGATCCAGCATGCCATGAAGCTGCCGCAGGAACTCTACAAGTCACTCACATGGGACCGAGGTAAGGAGCTAGCCGATCACAAGCGCTTCAAGCTGGCCACCGACATTCAAGTCTATTTTTGCGATCCGCAGAATCCTTGGCAGCGGGGATCTAACGAAAATACGAATGGCCTGCTGAGGCAGTATTTTCCAAAGGGCTTGGATCTTTCGAATTACTCTCAAGGCCAATTGGATGCCGTGGCTAACCGCCTTAACGAGCGACCACGAAAAACGCTAGGCTACGAAACGCCGGCTCAACGATTTCACCAATGTGTTGCGTTGACCGGTTGAATCCGCACCCCATAGCCGCCGGTTGAGGCAATCAAGATACGGTCAATGCAGGTCGCTGAGTCAGGATGTGTATCAATCCATGGAGTTCTGTTTTCATCGTTGCCCAATTCCAGGCGCTATTATCGATTTCGATTGCACTCCTAACATAAATTCTTGAGAACTGGTAGGTAACGAGATAAAGCTAAGATTAGCTTTTCGTCTCGATCCCGAGTCATCTTACGAGCTCGTTCCAAATAATTAGGTTTGGTAACACCAAAAAACGAGCTGACGCGTGCGATCAGGTCTTTTTCGTTGAATACCTTTAATATGCCCATGTAATCCTTATTGCCTAATAGCGCCTGCCCTTCAGTTAAGTATTGATTGTAGATGCTCGGGATGTCTATGCTTTGGACCCACGCTTTAAATTCTGAATCTAAATCAGTAGCAGACGTTTTTTTACTTGAAAACCGTCCTAACACCAAAATAACGTCTCTTTGCGCTAGGGAAAGAGCATGATCCTTTAACTGTCTTTCAAATTCGGAATAAACGTGATTGTAGACTTTTTCTAAATTTTCGTCACTAACCCCTAATCTTACAGCCATTACTTCAAGAACCTCAGGGACAAGAAAAATATTCTCTATTTCTGCCACTCGTGGGCTTCCTATGCCAGATTTATTATACGAAGCTAATTGACCTTCAGTTAAGTAGTCTCTATCAACTAGCCCATAAGAATCTAGATGATGAAAGCCCTTCGCATCACGGAATGCCTTGACAACTTGCACTACAGTTGCACAACCTCCAACTGGCTTAACTAAGAAGTTGGGATATACGGCGCTGTACACATCAAAGTCTATCGAGCCAAGTGTTCCTTCTGTAAAAATTACAGGTTGACGGCTTCCAAGAACTTCCAAGAGCAAATCTTCGGGCATTCCATTTAAAGGTTCCAACTTGATCCAGTCGAAACTGTTCTGAGTACTCGATTTCAACCATATCTTTGACGCATCTGTCCTCTCTTCTGCGAATGCAAGATCATGCGTTATGTAAACAAATTGGCAGTCTTTCCTCTCGACTTCTATAGCGTCCCATAAGCGTTTTTGAATCGAACGATGAAGGTGAAGTTCTGGCTCGTCTATAATTATTAGTGAATTTTCTGGAGCGCACAGACACTGAGCTATAAGATAAAAAGCAACTCGTTCCCCGTCGCTCATTCCGCTGGCGAGGTATGGCGCAGAACCTTCATGTAGAGGCCTGGCTGTGACTTCACCGCTCTTGTATTCTAGTTTTCTATGAAGAAGTACTGATTCCCATACCCGTTTTACCTTTTTTATCTTGCTTTGTGGTGAAGCAACCTTTTTATCGGTGGCTTCATTCTCACTATCGAATTCAATAAGACTAGTGTAGTTTTCCGAGAATAATAAAACCATTAGCTTGTCAAAATCGCTTAGTGGGGCCGTGGCAATCGAATTTGGATCCACATTCCCATATCTAACACTTAATCGCCTGTTGTGCCTGTTATTTTCCCAGTCATCTTCTGACCAATTAGATGGTCGCTCTCCATAACTAAATTGGTCTAGGGCGCTCTGCATCCCAATTGGGCTGGCCGATCTTGGAAAGATGAGCGAGCGTTGTGCCGGGATTCGATGTGAGCGTTTTTTTGATGGTCCAGTGACTTCTAGCCATGTTCCGATCCTTGTTTTCCCAGCCCCGTTGGCCCCAATGATCACCATACTCGGCTCACATCGAATTTCAGTCGGTCCATCTAAATTACTTGCTGAAGGAGGTAATTCTAAAGTCGTGAAGATTTTTGCTTCGCTCATCAAGTGTCCTATATTATTAATCAGTTCCTGGCACACATACATAACTAGGTGGCTCTAATTCAGTTGCAGGCCAGCCCTACGCCTTCTGGGAGATACAAGAGTCTAAGCCCAATCAAGGAAAACAAGGTTCATGCTGGAAGATAAGTGTGATAGCAATTTATTAGATGCTGCTTCGATTATCGTGAGTTTGCTTTCCGAGCAACGAACGACCGCTTTTGCTGCGGATTCGGTTACTCCCCCTCGCTACAGGACTCCTTTCGAAGTTTTCCAGTTTCAATCCAGCGATCCACACTGGGGCGTAAGCAAGGTTCCATAACTAGCTTCAGAATTGCTTACGGAGTTGTTCCGCCGCTGTAGCGGGCTGCGAGATGCGTTTGCGCAGGTAATCTGACACTTGTGGGTCAAGTCGCTCCAGATCGAATTGACCTTGCTCGATCAGCCCTGCGTTCGCGCCGCAAACGAATGCCTTGCTGGCCCAACCTTTTGATGCATCCTGCGGAACTAGTTTCTTGTAATCGGCATCAATCTGTTGAGGGACCTGCTTGTTGAGCATGTTATCAAGTTCGGCCCTAAGACCTTGAGCGGCAGCCGAACCATTGACCTCGTCCAGCAGTTCGCTCCGCACCCGCATATTCTCCACCAAGAGCTCAGCATGGCGTTTCTGCCATGCTGCAACGGCAGTGGTCACCTTGTCTCGTGCAGATTTATCCGCACTCGCACAAAACGCTTCGACCTTCTTCAATAGCGATTGGGTCATGGCAGGCGAATATGCTGCACGTCCGCGCACAAATGATTCATCGATGGCAGCGGGGCCTTGGGCAGCTACGATCCTAGGCAGGAAAAGAACCGTGATTAATATGCAGATTTTAATGGGATGCATAGGTTTTAAAGTTTTTCTTACTAATACATGGAAACAGCAATCGGTTCAATTGATCACTCTGAGACGACATTCATTTTGGGCTAACGTCCGCAACTGGCCGCTAGCGGCGTGGAGGTATATTCGCTGCCCACGCATCCCAATATGCCATACTGGCGGCTGCAAGCTGGTCAAAAGATACTTCATCACCGGTATCTAGGAAAATTGAAGCTGCTCCGTAGGACATCGTAAATATCCCCACGACGCAGTTCACAACGGGGCTTACACCCTTTCAGTCTCGCTCACAAGCGCCCCTCTACTATAATAGTTACTGCTTTCCCGCCTCGGAAAACGGTAACAAAATTTTTTCCGTTCCAGGCTTCAATCCGCCCACGTGCTTAATTATTACGACATATTTGGGGTGAGATGGTTTATAGCTGAACTGCGCATCACCAATTGCGCCACCGGTTTCTGCCCGAAGAGTCAGAATGAGGGTTTTGTCCGTTAACATTCTTGCTGAGCCGATTGACCGACTTCCTGAGCCCCCGACAGACGCAGGTATCTCCTCATGCTTGTGCACCACATTCTGAGCGGCATCAGCAGAGAGACCAATCAAGACTAACCAAGCCAAGGCGACATAATTTTTCAAGCTTATATCCTCATGGCCGCCAGTGCCCGGAAATCTTTTTGTCCGGCCAATGCGTGTCCACTTTTTCCTTGAAGGCGCAAAGTTCCGGACCAATTAAGCGACCCGTTTTTCGGTGAGATTTAAGGGCTTTGCTATATCTTGACAGTATCCGACGGATAAAAATAGTGCTGAAACAATCAACGCAACAGACGTGGTTTTCATTTTTTATCCACTCAAGAGATCGGAAAAGCCATAGCCGTTAGGGAATTTTCTCATGTCTAATTTTGGTGAACTCGGTCCGTAATCAGCCTATCACTTTAACATCGAAAAATACAATATTTTTTTAACGACACAGAATCCATATGCCTGCGTGGAAGCGTCGTATGCCGCCTTGTGTTTGAACCCTAGCAGTCTAAATCGGGCTATTTTGGTCTGTTCGAGTCTATTTCGGTATAAATTCCGGGCCTCGCAGTCTAAACAGCTCCAAAAATTCTGAGCAAAAGTCTATTTCAGTCTAGATTTTCACGACAAAAGTCTAAAATGAACTATGTTTCCGTTCCACGATCCAATCTTTAGACCATTTTCGACAGGGGATTGAATCATGGCTTACGAAGCGAAGCAAGCGGTCTATCTTCCCGTAACGGATTTCCTCAGACTGGAGCTTTATCTGATCGAAGCGCGTCCCGGCATCAAGCCTGACGCCTTCGTCACCGACCTGGTGAATCGTTGGCTGGCAGTCGAAATCGAGCGGCACTCGTTGAAGCAGCGAGGCCATGCCATGCACGGCTTTCAATGGAAGAACGTTTTTCTTCCCGAGGGGACTACCTTACGAACCACCTACGGCACTATCGTCGAGTTCGCGAAGGTGGTGGGACACCGGATTGCTGCCGATGACGGCGAAGTATTAACACCGTCTCAGTTCGCAAACCGAAGAGCCAAAGGGCGCAATGCGTGGCGCTTCGTCTGGCTACGTTTTCCCGGCAACGACTACTGGATCCGAGCGGGAAACTGCAGAGCTCGGTCTAAACAGTCTAAAAGCGAAATCACACCGGTCTAATGCAGTCTAATAAAAGACGACTGGCGGTCTAAATTGTCTATAAGTTTCCCGGCAGAGGCGAATCCAGTCTAAAAATCTGGACGCCCCTGCGTTTCTGGACTGTTTTAGACCAAAAAATAGCGATTTAGACCGAAATAGACCGGGCCTCCTAAAAACATGGCGGCCCTCAGTCCTTCGCCGGATCGTGATACTTGAACGGATCGGCTGGAACCGGCTGACGCGGCAGCGTGTTGTGCGGCATTGGCTTGTCCGCTTCGGCCGCCTGCAGCAGCATGGTGGCCATGATGACGGCGGCCTGGCGCAAGTCGTCCGCACGCAGGTGGTCATAGGTATCCAGGTTCGAATGGTGCACGCGGCTGCCGTAGTCAAGCGGGTCCTGGATGAACTGGAAGGCCGGCAAGCCCATCGCCGCCATGATCTCGTGATCGGTACCCCCGGTTTTCTTGGCCACGACCTTGCTCGCGCCCATGCTGTCGAACGGCTCCAGCCACTTGCGCAGTTGCGGGACAGCGGCAAAATTGCCTTCTGCGTAGATGCCGCGAATCTTGCCCGAGCCGTTATCCAGGTTGAAGTAGGCAGCCAGCTCATTGAAGCCGGGCTTGGTGGTGATCGGGTAGCTATCCCACATGAATTTCGGCAGGGCGGCCTGCTCCGGATCTTTCGGTACGGGACGCGTTGCGATGTGCTTTTCGATGTACGCCATCGAGCCCAGCAAGCCCTGCTCTTCGCCCGACCACAGTGCAAAGCGGATAGTGCGTTTTGGCTTGACGCCCATCGCCGACAGGATGCGCGCCGCCTCCATCACGACCACCGAACCGGCGCCGTTGTCGGTCGCGCCGTCGCCGGCCACCCAGCTATCCAGGTGTGCACCGGCCATCACATAGCCGGCCTTCGGATCGCTGCCCGGAATGTCGGCCAGGATGTTGTAGCCGTTCGTGTCCTTGTCTTCGAAGTGCACGCGGCTGTTGATTTCCAGTTTGACTTCGCCCTGCTTGGCCAGACGCGCCAGGCGGCGATAATCTTCGGCGGCCATGTCGATGGCCGGCAGCGCCATCGTAGCCCCCTTCTGGTAGGCATAGCCCTCGCCGTGCACCAGTCCCTGGCTCCGGTACGACATCTTGACCAGCGCCACGGCGCCCTCGGCGGCCATGAACCGATCGATCTCGCGCGGCAGCGCGAACGCATTCTTGTAGAAATTCGAGTCCGACTCAGGATCGAAGTGCGGGATATCGTAGCTGGTGAGCTTGCTCAGGTCGGCGTCCTCGTAGCGGCGGAACGGTGCGGCCGTATCATCCTTCGGGTCGGCCGGATAGCTGATCAGCACGATCTTGCCCTGCAGCTTGCCCTTCCATTGCGCCAGGTCGCGCTGATGGCGGATCGGTGCGACGATGACCGGCGCGGTCACCGCGCCATTGGTGGCGGGCGTCCACGCGACCGGTATCGACGTCAGCGCCAGCGGGCGCGGTGCGACCATGCGGCTGTGCGCCGACTCGATCCACCAGCCGCGGCCGAAGTCGAAGCCTTCCGGATGCACATTCTTCAGGCCCCAGCTTTTGAACATTTCCTGGGTCCATGCCTCGGCCTGGCGCATGGATGGCGAGTTGGTCATGCGGCCGCCAATCCGGTCGGTTAAATGGCCTGCCAGGCTCATGACCTGGCCGTGGTTGAAACCTTCGTCGGCGATACGGTTGATGGTGACGGCATCCACGCCGTCGGCGGCGTAGGCGCCTTGTGCGGCAAAGATCAGAACGGACAGTCCCAGACTACGAATTTTCTGCATGGTTCCCTCAAAATGTGATTGCTGGAACGATAACTATAACGCGCAATGTTTTCAAAAGGCACAAAAAGATGCCGCAAGTGTTGGTGGTTTGTTAGATCCGCGTCCGGTATCATGCCGGGATGAATCAGATTTCTTTCCAACCTTTTGTGATTGGTGTCGCCGGCGGCAGCGGCAGCGGCAAGTCAACGGTATCCCAGCAAGTGCTGTCTTCGTTCGGCGCCGATATGGTGTCGGTGGTGATGCAGGACGATTATTACTGCGACCAGTCCGAGCTGAGCCCTGAAGTTCGCAGGCAGCAGAATTACGACCATCCGCAGGCTTTCGACTGGCCGCTGCTGGTGCAGCATGTGCAGGCTTTGCGCAATGGCCAGGCGATCAATATGCCGGAGTACGATTTCACGATCGATAATCGCTCCGACCGGACCATTCTCGTCAAGCCCGCCCCGGTCATCGTGATTGAAGGCCTGTTTGCCCTGTACGATGCGGACTTGCGCAAGATGATGTCGCTGAAGATCTTTGTCGATACCGCGCCGGACGTGCGCTTTATCCGCCGCATGCAGCGGGATGTGACCGAACGGGGGCGCTCGCTGGACAGCATCGTCAACCAGTACCTGGAAACGGTCCGTCCGATGCACAAGCAGTTCATCGAACCGACCAAGCGCCACGCTGACGTTATCCTGCCGCACGGCGCGAATGGGCCGGCAGTTGACGTGATTACCACCAAGGTGGCGAGCATCATCGGGCAGTTGCCGCAGCCCTGAAACGTCAATCCTGAAGGGCGCTGCGCGCGCCTAGGCTGCGGCGGCCATCGCCGTCTGCAGCTGGGCGATGTGGGTGCGGGCCTGGGCGATGACCTTGTCCGCGATGCGCTTGCGCATATTCTGCACGCGGCCCGCCGCCTCGGCTTCCAGCAATAAAGGCGTGAGCAGCTGGCGCGCTGACTCGTGGAAGCTGGAGGCGATCCGATCCAGCTGCCGCTGCACCGCCTGCTCCGCCTCCTTCAAACGTTTGGACAACTCCTCCTCGAAGGCCCGCCGCTTGTCGCGGATTTCCGAGCGCTTGCGCTTGCCGATATCCGAGAACCATTTGAAGGCGCCCGCCAGCAGCACGGCGCCGCCGACAAAAGGCGCCGCCGGCGCCACGGCCGGCACTACCACCGCCACACCAAACAGATAGGCCATGGTGCCGGTGCCCGCTGCGGCGACGGCGCTGCCCATCAGGGTCACATTGGCGGCCGTGTCCATCGAATTGGCGACGCGCGTGCCGATGCGCATGCGCGGCATCAGCCTGGCCAATGCCACGTGGTGCTGGCTGACGAAGGCGCTGGACGGCGTCATGCGGATGTCGGACTGGAACAGCGCGAGGTCGTGGTTCAGCAGGTCGAGAGCTTCCTCCTTGCGCTGCACCACGCGGTCCAGCCGGCCCTCCATCACCTTGCCGAACTGCTCGCGGCCGATGCTGGACCAGACTTCCTCGTCCTTCCACTGGTCGGTGGCGAGGCGTTCCGAGATGGCCAGTTCGATGGCGTTGCCGGCGTCGTGCACCGCGTCCTTGATGTCCTGCTCCAGCGTGCGGCGTTCGTAGGCGATGCGCGCATCGACCAGGGCCAGGCGCTGCTGCACCTGGGAGCGCAGCTGTTCGGCCGTGGCCTGCAGGCTGCCGGCGGACACCTCGCAGGTCAGCATCATGCCCGCGTGCTCTTCGTAGGCGGTGATGCCCTGGCTGATTGCGGCCACCGAGCGCTGCACGGCTGCCTGCAATTCTTCCTCGCCCATCAGGCCGCCGTTGTAGCCGCGCGCGTGGTCGAGCAGTTCGCTCTGGCCGGTGTTGCGGCCGAATTCCGCCACCACGTCCACCAGTCCCCTGCCCCGGACCAGCACGCGCGCCTGGTTGCCGATGGCGCGCAGCAGGCGGCGCTCCTGTTCCGGCGGCAGGCCGTACATCTGTTCGGGGGTCAGCTTGATGTTGAGCGCCTTGGCCACCTTCTGCGCCAGCGGACGGGCTTGCGTGCCCTGCAGCGCCAGCAACGGCTTCATCAGGGTGAAGGCAGCATCGCGCGCCAGGTGCTCGGCGCCCTGGCTGGACTTGGCGAGTCCGGCCAGCGCCCAGTCCATTGTCACGCCGGATTCGATTGCGTTCAGCAGCACGGCCGTGAAGACGGCGGACGCCTTGCCCTCTCCGGCGATATCGGTGACGGCGGCAAACTGGGCGAGGGTCATATTGCCGTCGGCGGCGGCAATGGCGCCGACGGTGCGCGCCAGCGCGGAGGTGAAGCTCTGGTCGGAGGACAGGTGTTCGTCGAGGGTGCGGCAGCAAACGGTGCATTCCGGCGCCGCCTTTGCAGGCGCGGCCGATGGCGTGAAGCTGGCGGTTCCGTAATTGCTTTGCACAATGTACCCGTTCGCGATGCCCTTGCTGAGCTAGCAGCTTAGCATAATTTTAACGCGTGTCAGCAACAAGCAGCGCGCACCGGTCACTACTGACGCTGGGCAAGCGTGGCTATTGGGCGGCTTCGGTCGAGAGGATCAGGGTTTCCTTGATTTCTTCCATCACCACGTAGCTCTTGGACTGCGCCGCGCCCGGCAAGTTCAGGAGCATGTCGCCCAGCAGCTTGCGGTACTCGGCCATCTCGTGGATGCGTGCCTTGATCAGGTAGTCGAAGTCGCCGGACACCAGGTGGCACTCCTGCACCTCGGGAATGCGCAGCACTTCGCGCCGGAACTGCTCGAAGTGGCTGGCCGATTTCTGGTTCAGCGTGATTTCCACAAACACCAGCAGCGACGCGCCCAGCGCGCCCGGATTCAGCCGCGCGTGATAGCCGGTAATCACCCCGTCCCGCTCCATGCGCTTGACCCGTTCGATGGCCGGCGTGATCGACAGGCCGACCTGCTCGCTCAGGTCCTTCATCGAGATGCGTCCGTCGTCCTGCAGGATGCGCAGGATTTTCCGGTCAATCTTGTCCAGCCCGCGGACCGATTCTTTTTGGGTTCTCATGATTTTTTACTGAATTCTCGAAAATATACAGTAACAAACACTGGAATAACGCCCGTATCATAGCAAAATAATCCGCACTAAATAATCTGGAGGCAAGTCCATGCGCGTAGTCGTTCTCGGTAGTGGCGTTATCGGTGTCACCACCGCCTATTATCTGGCCCTGGAAGGCCACGACGTGACCGTGCTGGACCGCCAGGCAGGGCCCGGTCTCGAAACCAGCTTCGCCAACGCCGGCCAGATTTCCCCCGGCTACGCTACCCCATGGGCGGCCCCAGGTATCCCGCTGAAAGCCATGAAGTGGATGCTGCAGCGCCACGCGCCGCTGTCCATCAGCCCGGACGGCACCCTGTTCCAGCTGAAGTGGATGTGGCAGATGCTGCGCAACTGCAATGCCGAGTCCTATGCAGTGAACAAGGAACGCCTGGTGCGCCTGGCCGAATACTCGCGCGACTGCTTCAAGGCCCTGCGCGCCTCCACCGGCATCGAATACGAAGGGCGCCAGCAAGGCACCATCCAGCTGTTCCGCACCCAGCAACAGCTGGACAACGCCGCGGCCGACATCGAAGTGCTGAAGGAAACCGGCGTGCCCTACGAGCTGCTGACCGGCGCCGAGCTGCTGAAGGCCGAGCCGGGCCTGGCGGCGTCGCAGCACAAGCTGACCGGCGGCCTGCGTCTGCCGAACGATGAAACCGGCGACTGCAACCTGTTCACCACCCGCCTGCACGCCCTGGCCGAAACGCTGGGCGTGAAGTTCCGCTACAACACCGACATCAATGGCCTGGCCATGGCCGGCGGCGAAGTGCGCGGCGTGATGTGCGGTTCCGAGCTGGTGGAAGGCGATTCCTTCGTGGTGGCCCTGGGCTCCTATTCCACGCCTTTCCTGAAGGGCATCGTGGACATTCCGGTGTACCCGATGAAAGGCTACTCGATTACCGTGCCGATCACCGACAAGGAAAAAGCTCCGGAATCGACCATCCTGGACGAAACCTACAAGATCGCCGTGACGCGCTTCGACGACCGTATCCGCGTCGGCGGCATGGCCGAGCTGGCCGGCTACAGCCACGCCCTGAACCCGCGCCGCCGCGAAACCCTGGAGCTGGTGGTAAACGACCTGTTCCCCGGCGCCGGCGACACTGCCAGGGCGACCTTCTGGACCGGCCTGCGCGCCAAGACGCCGGACAGCACCCCGGTCGTGGGCCGCACCGCCGTGCGCAACCTGTTCCTGAACACCGGCCACGGCACCCTGGGCTGGACCATGAGCTGCGGCTCGGCGCAGATGCTGGCCGATATCATGTCCGCCAAGCGCCCGGCCATCTATGCGGACGACCTGTCGGTATCCCGCTACAGCGAGCAGCGCGGCACGCGCCAGCCCCAGCTGGCCGGCGCCTGATCCTTACCGCTTTCTTCCACCGCCGCACCTCTTCCCGAGGCGCGGCGGTGTGCTATTTGGTCGATGGATTTGGCAGACCGCCCGCCACCTCGTATAATTTTCCCCCATGAACAAACTTGAAGCCTTCGGCCACATTGCCGCATTGGCAATCCGGGGAGACCTGGTCTTTCCCACCAGCGTCAATGCCGCCCTGCGTGTCCAGCTTGCGCTGGATGACCCGGAATGCCCTATGGAGGAGGCGATCAAGCTAGTGCTGGCCGAGCCACAACTGGCGGCGCGTACGGTGGCCCTGTCCAATTCCGCCATGTTCAGCCGCGCCGGCGGACCGCCGGTGACCAATGTCCGCGCGGCAATCATGCGCGTCGGCTACCAGAATCTGTTTGCCCTGGCCGCCGCCATGGTGGTGCGCGCCTTCGGCGCCAAGATTGTCGATCCCGAACTGCGCACCAAGGCCGAGCAGCTGTGGGACCACACCATCCACGTCGCCTGCCTGTCGCGCATCATTGCGCGCGACATCACGGGCGTCAACGTCGATACCGCCCTGTTCGCGGCTATCGTGCACGAAGTGGGCGGCTTCTACCTGCTGTCGCGCGCCGACGAATTCCCCGGCCTGCTGGAACCCGATCCGGAAAACTGGCAGCCCGCCAGCGAGGAAATCATCACGCGCGAAGTCATGCACAAGCTGGGCATTCCCGAAGCGGTGGCTACCGCCATCGAAGGCTTGCGCGGCGCTTTCATCTCCATTCCGCCCGAATCGCTGCTGGATACGCTGCTGCTGGCCAATCACTTCGCACCTGTCGCTTCGCCGCTGGCCAATCCGGAACAGGATGCGGCCCCGCATGAAGAGACGGTACTCGACCTGTTCATCGACCAGGAAAAACTGGACCGCATGCTGGCCGAATCGGCCGACGACGCGGCGTCGATGAGCGCGGCCCTGCTGGTCTGACCCGCTGCCGCGCGCTGTGACGACCGGCTTCCAACGCGCCTCGCCTGCTTCGCGCCCGGCCCTGGATCCTGCCTGGCTGGCGCGCGGCGCCGTCATCGGCGGCGCTGCGCTGGCGGGACTGGGCCTGATCTTCTGGATCGCCGCCAACTGGTCCGGCTTCGGACGCTTCGGCCGCATTGCCCTGATCGAATCTGCTTTCCTGCTGGCCGGGCTGTGCGCCTGGCGCTTTCCCCATGGCCGCAGCGCAGCCGGCATCGTCGCCCTGCTCGCACTGGGCGCTCTGCTGGCCTGCATCGGCCAGACTTACCAGACCGGCGCCGATCCCTGGCAGTTGTTCGCCTTGTGGGCGGGGCTCTCCCTGCCGCTGTGCCTCGGCGTGCGCAGCCCGGCGCTGTGGACGCCGTGGAGCATCGTCGCCATGACCTGCATTTCGCGCCTGATGTACCTGCACTCCGGGCCGGCGGCGCCGTTCGCGCTGGGCGCGGCAGCAAGCTTCGGCATCGCCTTTGCGCTGGCGCCGCAGTGGCGGCGCCTGAGCGGCAGTGGTATCTGGCCTTTCCGCATCGCGCTGCTACAGGCGATCGGCCTGGCGACCGTGATGGGCATTGCGGGCCTGTTTGCGCGCCAGCATGGCTACGACTACTGGCTCGCGCTTCCTTTGCTGGGGCTCGTGGCCTGGCTGCTGTACCGGCCTGCCTGGCGTGACATTGCCGGCCTGTGCGCGGCGGCGCTGGCAATCGACGTGCTGCTGGTGGCGGGCGCCGCCCGCCTCTTGTTCGAACATGTGTCGCGTGAACCGATTGCCGAGCTGTTCCTGCTTGCGCTGGTGTCGGTCGGACTGCTGGCAGGTACGGCGTGGCTGCTGAAAGGTGTGCGGGATGAATAGCGTGAAGCGTCCCTGGCCAATGGTGCTGCTGCTCGGCTTCGGCGGCTGGCTGTCCGCCTTGCCGCTGCTGGGCGCAATTTCGCTGCTGGTCGGGAACGCGCACGACAAGCCTGCGGTGCTGATCCTGGTCGGCGCTGGCCTGATCGGCATGGCGCTGACGCTGCTGCGTGGCCTGCAAGGGCGCCTGCTGCTCGAACAAGGCGCCGTGCCCTGCCTGCTGGCCGGCGGCTGGCTGGTGACGTGGGGCCTTTCCGCCGTGGTGCCGAACCAGCTTGCAGCCGCGCTGCTGGCTGCTCTCGCGGCGGCGGTGGCGTGGCAGGCGCCGCAGCACTGGCTGAAGTCCGTGCTGGGCGCCACGGCTGCAGCCGCCCTGATGTTCGCTTTCAATACGCAAAAGTTCATGCATTCCGTGCTGTGGCTGGTGCTGCACGCCGAAGTTGCCGTCTGGCTGCTTGCCGCGCGACTGCTTGCCACGCCGCTGTCCCCGGCGCGCAGCGAGGGGATGGACGCATGGTTTGGCGGCTGGCTTGCCAGCGTGCTGGCGGCACTGTGCATCTGGTCGGGCACCAGCTTCATGGCGGGTGACCTGCTTTTCCTTGGCGGTGAACCGGCTGCCGGCGAACGCGTGGCCAGCGATGTTCTGCGCAGCTGGCTGGGGCCCTGGCTGGCGGCTGGCTTGTGCGCGCTGTCGGTGCTCATGGGCGCGGCTGCCTGTGCGCTGCTGGCGCGCTCCCTGCCCGTGCTGCGCCAGCGCTGGTGTGCTGGTGTCGCAGCAACGCTGCTGGTGTTTACGTGGTTTATGCCGGCGCTGGGCGGCGTGCTGCTGGTGCTGGCGGTCTGCGCCGTGCTGGCGCGTTACAAGTTTGCTGTCGCGGCGGCGCTGGCGGCGGCCTGGGTGATCGGCAGCGCGTATTATCAGCTGTCGTGGAGCCTGAATCAGAAGGCTGCTGTGTTTGCGCTGGCGGGCGTGCTGGTGGCCGCGTTCAGCTGGCGCGCGCTGCACGCTGCGCATCTGACCACGCGCGAAGACGCAAGCAATGCGGCGCTCGCCGCAGCGGATGATGCTGATGCCGTAGGCGTTGGCGTTGGCGGCGGTGCGGGTAGTGGTGGCGCGCGGCGCGCCGGAACGGGCATTGTGCTGACGTTACTGGCTGCTCTGCTGATTAGCGGCATCACGGTCTGGCGCAACGAAACCCTGATCGCCGGCGGCGACACCGTCTTCGTCGAACTGGCCCCGGTGGACCCGCGCTCCCTGGTGCAAGGCGACTACATGCGCCTCGCCGTGCGCATGCCTCCCGACATGCGTACCGCCATCAATGCCAGCGGCATCGTCATCGGCGTGCGCGACCAGCGCAATATCGTACAGCTACAGCGCATGGACGACGGCAAACCGCTGGCCCCCAAGGAACTGCGTATCGTCCTCCAGTACAGGAATGGCAGCTGGCTCCTCGCCAGCGACGCCTGGTTCTTTGAAGAAGGCCATGCCCAGCGCTATGCCAAGGCGCGCTACGGCGAATACAAGGTAGGCAAGGACGGCCGCGCCCTGCTCACCGGCCTGCGCGGCCCCGCGCTGGAAGAGCTCTAGGAAAATCAGGCAAATCAGGCATTCGCATAGCCGGAGCGGAAAGGCTTCATCTCGCCGTCCGCCGTGAACACCGCGCGCTCCACCGCCCCAATATCCGCGCCATACACATGAATGCCGATCGACACCCGGTCGTCATAAGCATTTTCCACCTGATGAATATCGCCCAGCATGGGCGACACCGCCGTGACCATGCCCGGCTCCAGCCGCTGCGGCGGCCCTGAACGTTCGAGACGCCCCTCGACGCCCTGGTGAAACGCCTGATTCAGCTCCGCCCCGCGCAGCATGCCGATCAGTCCCCACACCGTGTGGTTGTGGACAGGCGTGCTTTGTCCCGGCCCCCAGACGAAGCTGAGCACCGAAAAACGTTTGGCGGGATCGAGATACAGGAGATATTGGCGGTAATACTGGGGATCGGGCTGTGCGCATTCGGCCGGCAGCCAGCCATCCTGCGACACCAGCGCGCGCAGCAGCGCACCGCCCTCGCGGATGATGCGCGCTTCATCCGCCCCGGTATCGGCCAGGGCGGTCATTGCATTGACAAACTGCCGGAGCCGCGCGTGCATGGTCTCTCCCGGAGAGGCCCGCGCGGCCCGCATGCTGCATCAGCTCAGGGCCGTGGCCGGGCCGAAGAACTCATAATACGTCTGCGCTTCAGGAACGCCAAGCTCGCGCAGCGATTTCTTCACTACCTTCATGAAAGGCTGAGGACCGAGGAAGTAGGCTTCCACGTCGCGCTCCGGCAGCCATTCGCCCAGCTGCTCGGTGGTCAGGAAACCAACCGCGTGCGGCTGCGGATGTTCGTCCTTGTGCTCAGCATACATATAGTGGCGGGTCAGCTGCGGGTGGGCGGCAGCCAGGCCGTCGATATGCTCGCGGAAGGCGTGCACGCCGCCGTGGCGGGCTGCGTGGATGAAGTGCACCTTGCGCCCGGTCTGCAGCGCGTGGTCCAGCATGGCCAGCGTCGGGGTGATGCCCACGCCGCCGGAAATCAGCACGATCGGCTTGCTGCCCTCGGCCAGCGTGAAGGCGCCGGACGGCGGGAACAGATCGACCACGTCGCCCTCGTTCACCTGGCCATGCAGGAAGCCGGACACCTTGCCGCCCTGCTCGCGCTTGACGCTGATGCGGTAGGTCTGGCCATTCGACGCGGCAGACAGCGAATACTGGCGGCGCTGCTCGATGCCATCGACCACCACGCGGATGCCGATGTACTGGCCCGGCTCGAAGCCCATTACCGGCTGGCCGTCCACCGGACGGAAGACGAAGCTGGTGATCTCGTCGGACTCGACGCGCTTGTAGGCGACCACGAACTGGCGTGCGCCGTTCCAGCCGCCGGCTGCCGCAGCCTGGCTTTCATACGCCTGGCCTTCGATGCCGATCAGGATCTCGGCCAGTTGGCCGTAGGCCGCGCCCCAGGCCGCGATCACGGCGTCGGTTGCGACTTCGGCGCCCAGCACTTCGCGGATCGCCTTCAGCAGCGCGGCGCCGACGTAGTTGTAATGCTCCGGCTGGATCTGCAGCGCCACGTGCTTGGCAACGATGGTCTTCACGGCCGGACCGAGGGCTTCCAGGCGCTCGATGTTCCTGGCATAGGCCAGGATGGCGCCGGCCAGGGCACGCTGCTGGTGGCCGCTGTGCTGGTGGGCCTGGTTGAAGTAAGGCTTGACCTGCGGGTATTCGGAAAACAGGACCTGGTAGAAATGACGGGTCAGGGCTTCACCACCCTCTTCCAGGATTGGAACGGTGGCAGTGACGATGGCGCGGTGTTCTGGGGACAGCATGTGGCTAACTCCTTTGGCTTAACATGTATTCATAATACATATTTAAACCGGACGCTGTCAACAAAAAGATGCGCTGTATTTACATATTTAAGCGGCGCGGGCTTTTTTCGGGAAGTGCAGCGTGACCGGATGCTCCATCACCCGGCCCATATGGCTGTTCTCGGGCGGCAGGATATCGGCCAGGGTCACGCCGTCCAGCACCGCCAGGAAGGCTTCGGTCGCGTCGCTGAGTTTCTTTTTCAGCACGCACTCGCCCACGAAGGCGCAATGGCCCGGTTCACTGTCGAAACACTCGGCAATGAAGAAGTCGGATTCGCTGTCGCGCACCACGTCGCCGATATTGATCTCGTGCGGCTCGCGGTTCAGGCGCAGGCCGCCGTTGCGGCCGCGCACGGTCTCAACCAGGCCACTGGCGCCCAGCTGATGAATCACCTTGGTCAGATGGTTCTTCGAGATGTCGTGCATGTCGGCGATGTCCTGGATGGTGACCAGCTTGTCGCGGTTCATGCCGAGCACCATCAGGGAACGCAAGGTGTAGTCGGTAAACGATGTAAGTCTCATGGGAGTGCAATCGGCAGCGAGCTATTTAAGGGCCATTTAGAATGTTGCTTTATACCACGTTTTAATGTAGCATCTATTATACATGTTTAACGAACGAGGTCATCATGAGCTCTAGCCCGCTGTTGCAAATACACGAGGCGCCCCGTCCCGGCGAGCCGCCGCCCCTCCTCCGGCTTGCCTTCCGCCCCTTCTATCTGCTGGCGGCGGCACTGGCGGTGCTGGCCATCCCGGCCTGGCTGGCGGGCTACCACGGCCTGCTGCAACTGGACCTGCTGTGGCACGCGCACGAAATGGTGTTCGGTTTTGCCGGCGCCGTGATTGTCAGCTTCCTGCTCACGGCCTCGCGCAACTGGACCAACCAGTGGACGCCGCGCGGCGCCCACCTGGCCGTGCTTGCCCTGCTGTGGCTGGCCGGCCGCGCCGGCATGGTGCTGGCCGCCAGCCATGATGTGACACCCGCCGTCGCTATTGCGGCGCGCGCCGTGGATGCCGTCTTCCTGCCGCTCGGCGCCTGGGAACTGCTGCGTGTACTGAAGCGCGCCAACAGCAAGCGTAACTACCCGATCGCCGGCATCGTCAGCCTGCTCGCGCTGGCGAATATCTGCTTCCACGCCGCCGCGCTCGGCTGGCACAGCTTTTCCGCACTGACGCCGGTGCATGCCGCCATCCTCCTGATCACGCTGCTGGAAGCGGTCATGAGCGGCCGCGTGCTGCCGATGTTTACCACCAACGGCGCGCCCGGCAGCAAGCCGCGCAGCATCGCCTGGCTCGACAAGACTGCGCTGGCGCTGATCGCCGCCACCGCCCTGGCCTGGCTGCTGCCGGTGCCCGCGCCCGTCACGGCCGCCGTCGCGTTTGCCGCGGCCATCGTCAACGCCGCCCGCCTGCTCGGCTGGGCGCCTCTGAGCACCATCCGGGTACCGCTGTTGTGGGTACTCCATCTGTCCTACGCCTGGATCGCAGGCGGCCTGCTGTTGCTGGGGTTTGCTGCCATTGGCATCGGCAGCGCCAGCTCCGCCTTCCACGCACTGGGCGTAGGCGCCATGTCCGGTCTCATCATCGGCATGATCACTCGTACCGCACTCGGCCATACTGGGCGTCCGCTCAAGGCCGGCCGTGCGGAATTTTTTATGTATTGCTTCTTAGAAGCTGGCGCAATCCTGCGTTTGTGTGCCAATATTGTTCCCGCCGGAAATCGCGACTTCACGTTGTACAGCGCTGCTGCCTGCTGGTCGGTTGCCTTCCTGCTCTACCTCATCGTGTACACGCCGTATTTAAGTCAAGCTCGCCTCGACGGCCGGGAAGGATAAATCGTGGATACCGTAACCATTCTCCTCTCTTCATTCATCCTGTCTGTGACAGGTCTGTTGATCTTCATCTGGTCGCTGCGCAAGCGGCTGTTCGATGCCACCTCGGTGGCGGCGAACGTGATCTTTTCCCCCGGCGAAATCGGGCGCGGTGAAGACCCGTCCGTCAGCCCCGACAAGCGCGAAGGCCTGCACAAGCCCGTCAAGGGCGAAGTCAAGCCGGTGCTTACGGCCGAGCAGGAAGCCGAACTGGAAAAAGAACTTGCCGAGCGCGTCGAGGCCGACAATTCCAGCGCTTTCGTGACCTTCGTCTTCCTGGCCTGCGCCGTGGTGTGGCTGATCGTGGCTTCGCTGGCCGGCCTGACCAGCTCCATCAAGCTGCACGAGCCGGACTGGCTGAGCCAGTACGCCTGGCTGACCTTTGGCCGCATCCGCACCATCCACCTGAACGCCGTGGCCTATGGCTGGGCGCCCATGGCCGCGCTGGGCGTGGCCAACTGGATGCTGCCGCGCCTGCTCAAGACGCCGCTGGTCGGCGCCCGCTTCGCCATCTTTGGCGCCATGCTGTGGAACGCCGGCCTGATCGCCGGCCTGGGCTGCATCGCAGCCGGTATTTCCGACGGCCTGGAATGGCTGGAAATCCCATGGCAGGTGGACCTGCTGATGGTGGCCGGCGGCGCCCTGGTCGGCCTGCCGCTGGTATATACGCTGCAGAACCGCAAGGTGCATCACCTGTATGTGTCGATCTGGTATATGGGCGCGGCGCTGTTCTGGTTCCCGATCCTGTTCCTGATCGGTAACCTGCCGGCCATCCACTTCGGCGTGCAGCAGGCTGCCATGAACTGGTGGTTCGGCCACAACGTGCTGGGCCTGTTCTATACGCCCATGGCGCTGGCTTCGGTGTACTACTTCCTGCCGAAAATCATCGGCCGTCCGATCCAGTCGTACAACCTGTCGCTGCTGGGCTTCTGGACCCTGGCCTTCTTCTACGGCCAGGTGGGCGGCCACCACCTGATCGGCGGTCCGATCCCGGGCTGGCTGGTTACCCTGTCCGTGGTGCAAAGCGTGATGATGCTGGTGCCGGTGATCTCCTTCTCGATCAACCAGCACATGACCATGCGCGGCTACTTCTCCAAGCTGATCTACTCGCCGACGCTGCGCTTCATCGTCCTGGGCGGCATGATGTATACCCTCAGTTCGATCCAGGGTTCGATCGAAGCGCTGCACAGCGTGAACACCGTGGCCCACTTCACCCACTTCACCGTGGCCCACGCCCACCTTGGCCTGTACGGCTTCTTCACCATGGTCATGTTCGGCGCCATCTACTTCGTGATGCCGCGCGTGATGGCCTGGGAATGGCCTTACCCGAAACTGATTGCCGCGCACTTCTGGCTGGTGGTGGTCGGCTTCGGCATCTACTTCATCGGCCTCTCCATCGGCGGCTGGCTGCAAGGCCTGGCCATGCTGGATGCGGCACGTCCGTTCATGGATTCGGTGACCGTCACCATTCCTTATCTGCAGTCGCGCTCCGTCGGTGGCGCCGTGATGACGCTGGGCCACCTGCTCTTCGCCATCCACTTCGTGGCAATGGCGCTGCGCCAGGGTCCGGGCCGTGTCGGCGCCGCCCTGCTGCATACCCGCGAAACGACCACCAGCATCCCGGAAGACCGTAACCTGGCAGGAGCCTGATAATGCAAGACGAACTGAAACTGCTTGGCGGTGCGATGGTGACCCTCGCGCTGGCCACGTCGGCCCTGGTGGTCGTACCGCACATCCAGCTGAAATCGGTGGAAGCGCCGGCCCAGCTGAAGCCCTACACGGCAGCACAGCTGCGCGGCCGCCAGGTGTATATCGAGAACGGCTGCATCTACTGCCACTCGCAGCAGCCGCGCGACCGGGCGCAGGCGCCGGACGACAAGCGCGGCTGGGGCCGCGCCTCGGTGGCGGCCGACTATTACTACGACAAGCCGCACCTGCTGGGCACCATGCGCACCGGTCCGGACCTGTTCAATATCGGCGTGCGCCAGCCGAGTGCCGACTGGCACCTGGGCCACCTGTACCAGCCGCGCGCTTACGTGCACGGCTCGATCATGCCGTCCTACCCCTTCCTGTTCGACGTGAAGGACAAGGAGGAACCGGGTGACCGCGTTGTCAACCTGCCGGCCGGCTATACGCCTGCGGGCAAGGTGGTGGTGGCCAAGCCGGACGTGCTGGACCTGGTCGCCTACCTGCAGGGCCTGGACCACACCTATCCCGTACTGCCGGCACCGGAGGTGAAAAAATGAAAGGCGATAATATGGAGCACGGCAGCTTCGGCGCCCAGGAACGCGAGAATCCTGACCCGACCGAAGTCGATCGTCCCGTCCCGTGGCTGGTGCTGATCATGGTCGGCCTGCTGGTGGGCTGGGGCATCGTGTACATCCTGATGCGCAACCCGCACGACGATCCGGCCCTGGGCGACGCGCGCACCATCTCCACGCTGCAGGCCAAGGCCGGCGGCGCGGCCGGCGGTGCGGTCGATGGCGGCCAGATCTACGCGGCGCAATGCGTGGCCTGCCACCAGGCCACCGGCGCCGGCCTGCCGGGCGTGTTCCCGCCGCTGGCCGCCTCGGAATGGGTGACCGGTCCGGACAAGGTGGCTGCCGCCATCCTGCTGCACGGGATCACCGGCAAGCTGACGGTCAAGGGCGCGTCCTATAACGGCCAGATGCCGGCCTTCAAGGACAAGCTCTCCGACGCCGAGATTGCCGCCGTGCTGTCGCACATCCGCACCAGCTTCGGCAACAGCGCCGGCAAGGTGACCGAGGATGTGGTGAAAGCGGAACGCGAGGCGACCAAGGACCGCAAGGACCCATGGTCGGGAGACGATGACCTCGCGAAGCTCAAGTAAGCCTTCGTCCTCCCTGACTGCCGCGGCGCTGGTATGCGTCGCGGCGCTGGGCGCGGCGGCCATCTGGTACGGCACCATGGGATTCCGCGTGGTGTCCACCGAGGATGGCCGCCGCCTCGCCATCGAGGAACAGCCGCGTACCCTGCCCTTGCCGCCCGCCGCGGCGGACAAGCGCATCACCATTGCCACCTTCTTTTACGCACGCTGCAATGCCGTGTGTTCTTCGGTCGGCAGCGAACTGCAGCAGATGCAGCAAAAGATTACCGAACAGGGAC